>Ga0209676_1001386_pt1 | contig 23570 bp, 22 predicted proteins | sample AraplaCvi_mLB_r2_FD_184282 | JGI IMG/M metagenome (GOLD analysis project Ga0209676, IMG submission 184282) | Arabidopsis root microbial communities from North Carolina, USA - plate scrape MF_Cvi_mLB_r2 (SPAdes) (version 2) | ecosystem: Host-associated > Plants > Roots > Endosphere | place: USA... | reverse complement strand
CCCCAGGAAACTCTGCTCTGCGCGAAAGCGAAGCGGCAGCAACAACAAATGTTTTATCTGTGCGAAAGCGAAGCGGCAACTACAAAGCGCCCAGCCGAAACGGAAATCATCCCCTCGTTTTGCTGAAGAAGTCTGACTTTATTTAAGTCACTTTCATTCTCTTTTTTCGAAAATTACGATTCAAGTACAAGTCCCATTTCAATCCTTACTTCCCTTTTTTCAATATCTTTATTGGAGTAACTTATTAGGTCACTTCCAATAAGTTGAAATCCATGTTTTCTGTAAAACTGTATAGCAGGATAATTAGACGTTTGTGTTTCTAAAACGATTGCCCTCACCCCAATTTCTGCTGCTCGCTTTTTAACTAAAGCCATGAGCTTACTACCAATGCCTTGCTGTTGATAGGCTTGATCTATATGAATATCATTAATTCTTAACACATGATGCCACTTCTCATGATTAAAACTAACAATTCCCGCTTCTTCTCCATTTAACTCAGCAATATAACATTCAATATCCTCTATATGATCCTCAAAAATTTCTCCTTCCAAATACTTGTGAAATGGCGTATCGAAATGTTTTAACGTAAAATCAACTGCCCAGCCATTTTCTCGTTCTTTAAAGGAAACATCATAATAATTATTGGAGCTGTATTGATAGATAATTTTTTTCCCTTGTGGGAAATTTTCTTTATATATCCTTTTTATTTGTATCAAGTTGAATCACCCTTTTCACTTATTCTTATAATAGAAAAAACTCGATAATTTAACTGTATTCAAACATTTAACTGGCTTTACGAATGCGATGTTAATGGAAATAACGGTCGTTCTGTCCCGAATTTAATCATCGGACGAATAAACAATACATCGTCCTCAGTTTCAATTACTTCAGACTCTAAATCATGACAATCAGGAATAAAATGAAAAATAATTCTTTTTATATCCGATGTAGTAATGTAGCTTAAAACCTCTATAACATCAATTTCACTACGACTAACAACATCAAAAAGATGTAATTCTTCATCCTCTTTTTCGAATAATACTATAACGTTTTTGTCTTCAATAAAATAAATTGAATTAGGAAATGCAATAAGAAAATAGAACATAAGTAAACTTTCATTATCTTTCACATCTAAAACCGACGACAATGGGATTCTTTCCTTCGCATACAATTTCAATAAAGATACATCTTTGATATTTTCAACATTTAATTTTCGGTTCGTCATGTTTGACTTTTTCTGTAAACCATCAGCATTTATGAAATATCTACTTTCTTGTACTCGTGAAAACCCAAATTTCGGATAGAAATCTAAGACTGTTTCATTCGCAAATAAATAGATGAAATCGTATTGTTTCTCATATTTATCAATAATGTTATTCATTAATTTTTTTGCTAAACCTTTATGACGATAATCTGGATGCGTCATAACTGTACCAACTTGTATAGCTCTATAATCCTTACCGTTTACAGCAACAGTCATTTTACTTATTGATGCATTCGCAATTACTTTTTCTCCATCGATATATGAATAACAACTATATTGATCGTTCCAGCAGCCTTTTTCATACCATTGGCTAAAATCTAATCCAAAAACTAGCTTTGCTAATTCATTGAAACTTTCTCTATATTTTTGATTGTCCTTGTAATCATAAATTAATTGATAATTTGTCATTTTTACGCCTCACTTCTCTATTTTATTAACTCAAAGTAAGTAATTGAGACATTACCATTTTGCACACCCCCAAAAAGACATAAAAAAACTATAAGAAGAAATCCTTCTCATAGTCAGATTAAAATTCAATATAATTAATACTCCTCAGTGTAATTTTAGCTGTCATTTCGCTGGACTTAAGCTTCTGTACAAATAAACTATACGTCCGGATTTTGACTTGACCCTGCTAGAGGCTTATAGGAGATATTAAAAATATATGATTTGAATAGATATGATGACTTCTAATCGCTATTGTGCAAATGGGCGAACTAAAAAGAATTAAGATATAAACCTTAATTTGCCTTATTGCATTATAAAATTTTATTAGCCATTAATAAGTTTCATCATAAATAATCAAAACCCCATTTCACCATATATTTAACACAACTATACATTTTTCTGGATACTTTTGTAAAGAATAAAATGAGCTTTCATTTTTTATGTAGAAGCTTATAGACCTTTGCAGTGTCTATAAGCTTGAAGTACATTATTTATTGTTTTGGTGTATTTGCGGTAAGTGGATTACTGTTTGCAACTAATTGTACCGGCGTCGTGCCCTCCTGAGAAGACGATGTCATTTGCTGTGCATTGTCTGACATTGCTTGGCGTTTCATTATGCCAAAAATAGCTGCGGCACCTAAAAGTCCCCATGCAAAAAATCTCACTGTTGATAGCCTCCTTTCTCATACTAAATATTTTAAAACAGCTTTAGTATTGGAAATCCTCTATGGTTTATACGGTGTTAATTATTTGAGTTTTTTATTCATTTTACTGATTATTCTCAAAAATATAAGAATATGGTAAAGTGTAATAGTATAAAGGAACATGAATATTAAAGTTGCAACATTGGAAGATATTCCACAAATAGAAATATTATATGAAGAACTATTTTTAGAGATGTCAAAACTGCAACCAAAGTACATAGCTCCAGCAAAACAGGATGTGGGGTTTCTTACAAACACAATTTCGGAAGAAAAATCAGATATTTTTGTTGTTGAAATAGATAACAAAATTGCAGGCTTTTTACTAATTCAAGAATTAATTACTCCTCCTTATTCTTGTATTGTCCAGCATAATTATGCGTATATTATGGATGTAATTGTTGGCGGACAATATCAAAGTAAAGGCATCGGTTCACTTTTACTACAAGAGGCAAAAAAATGGGCAGTAGAACGTAAATTAGATCACTTAGAGTTAAGCGTCTTAGCAGAAAATAGTGGCGCTTTTGTCTTGTATGAAAAACATGGATATAAGGAAACAAGCTGTACTATGCGATTAGAACTTTAAAAATATGTATGATTTTAGAGCCTGCCATTGAAAAAAGCAGACTCTGATTTATTCGCTAGGCTTATTTTTAGCTATACCTTACACAGAAAAGAATAGGACACTCATATATCCTATTCCTTTGCTACACTACATTATTCAGTTTGAAATTTCGGTAGATAAATCATGGCCTTGAATAAATCTCCATCTACTTGAATTAAGAACTTTCCGTACTGGATGTGAATAAGGCTTTCAGCAATCGACAACCCTAAACCGCTACCTTGACTTGATCTAGATTCATCTCCTCTTTTAAAGCGTTCCATTAGCTCTTCGACTGAAATATTTAATTCGTATGCTGAAATATTTTTAAATGTCGCGAGTATTTCATTCCCTAAATCTTCAACATCAATATATACCCTTGATGCAGGCTGTGCGTATTTAAAAATATTCGAGAATAGGTTTTCGATGGAGCGCCATAGGAGTTTACCATCAGCCTTCACATACACCTTTTCTATTGGATTGGCTAACTTAAATTCTAATAACGACGCTTCAATTTTTTCACCCATTTCTCCTATTCCTTGCTTTAGTAATGATACTATGTCAATCCGTTCTAACTGAACAGGCATACTTCCACTTGACGCTTTAGCCGCTTCAAATAAATCATCCGTTAAGAGCTTAAGTCTTTTCGATTTTTGATCTAACACGTCTACATATTCAGCAATCATTTCAGGGTCGTTTTCTATTTTTAATAAATCGACATACGTAATGATTGACGTTAAAGGCGTTCTGATATCATGGGAAACATTCGTAATGAGCTCTGTTTTTAAACGCTCGCTCTTGATCTCACTATCCACCGACTTTTTTAACCCATCAGTAATACTATTAATATTCGATGCAAGTTGGCTAAACTCTCCTTTTCCATCTACTTCAATTCGATGATGAAGATCCCCATTCTTAATTTGCTCTACGCCCTCTTTAATGCGATTAAACGACTTCACCTTTCTCATCGCAAACCAGGCAGCTAAACCCATGGTAATAGGAAACACGAAAAACGTTGCAGCAACTACTAATGGATAGCCAATGACAAGCATCACGATTTTCACACCCATACTGCCACTATCAAATACATTTTTTACCGAATGAAAAACTTTTTTGAGAATTTGATATATGAGTGTATGCTTAAATAATGATCTATTTTTGATATGCTTGACGAGCGATAAAATCATCAGTAAGGCAATGATAAAAATAGGTATCGTGAGGAGCATGTACATATCATGTAACACTTCAACAATCATTGCTATCCACATCGATATTAAACAAACGACTATTACAATATTAAGATCATTATATAGTTTGTCAATGACATGAAAATGAATTTCTTTATCTTTAAATGACGTTCTTCCAATAACCATGATTAAATAAACAAAAGATAAAATAAATCCAGCTAGAAATACAATGAATTCATTAAGAAAACTTTTGGCAATCGCTTTGTCTTTTTCCCATTCCGGCATTTTTTGTTGTAAGAAAGATTCTTTAAACGCCACATAAATGACGTCTGTTTGTGGATTCAACTTTTCAACTTCGTGTGTAAAGTAATCCAAGTATTGACTTTCTTTAACTTCATTTGGATAGAGCTTTTGTTGATAATCCTCAAATAGCATATATGCACCAAATGATTCAAATTGCTCTTTCTTATTTAATTTACTATTGGAGAATACATGTTCACCGTCACTCGCATAAAACACGATCCCTTCATATGCTTCTAGTGTGCTGAGTAACCGATAAAAATCTCTTACCTGTTCTTTTATGCTTTCTTCTTTTTTACTATTTATGGCATCCGCATATTTTTCTTGATATATGCGCTTATTTTCCACTTCAATCAAATTTGGATTATAACTGTATGAATTACGGAAATCATTATATAAATTTTCTTCGATTTGCCTAATATCTTCTTCTGTTAGTGTCTTACCGCTTAAAATATGTTCTTCACTTTTGTATTTTCCAATTAATTGCGCTACGGTAGCAATAAGGCTGTAACTTTCATTAGCGAATGCTTGGCTTTCAAAATAATTATCTTGATATATACTACTAAGATGAACCTCATTAAATTCCATGTTGATAATTGCCTTCGCTGTACCAGTTAAACAAACAATCGCAATCAGGAACACACCCACTTTCGTAATGAGTGCATGACTAATATTTCTCAACTTTATACCCAACTCCCCATACAACTTTCAAATACTTCGGCTCTTTCGGATTAATTTCAATTTTTTCTCGAATCTTTCGAATATGAACCGAAACCGTATTTTCTGGATTAATAGCCTTTTCATTCCATACTCTTTCGTAAATTTCTTCCATCGTGAATACTCTCCCAGCATTTGCTGTGAGAAGCTTTAAAATTTTATACTGCACTGGTGTCAAATGAACCTTTTGTTTATCAACGGTAATAACTTTCTGTTCATCATCAATCATGAGCCCGCCCGTTTGAAAAACATAACTACTCACCTCAAGACTCCCAAATGTCGTATACCTTCTTAGTTGCGATTTCACTCTAGCCACAAGTTCTAATGGATTAAACGGCTTGGCCATATAATCATCTGCTCCGATATTTAATCCGAGTATTTTGTCATAATCCTCCGACTTAGCAGAAAGCATAATTAACGGAATCATATTATCTTGCCGAATCTTCATCGTCGCCGTAATCCCATCCATTTTTGGCATCATAATATCCATAATAATTAGGTGAATAACGTGATCTCTAATAAGATCGATTGCTTCTATACCATTAAAAGCTTTGAATACTTGATATCCCTCATTTTCTAAATAAATGCTAATCGCCCTTACAATTTCTTTATCATCATCACAAATCAAAATATTCAACTACATTCACTCCTCTATCTCTTTGGGCTCATGTGATCACCCCTATAGGATTCGTATAAGGATATAATACTAATTATATCTTAACAAACACACACACCAATTCTTAAGATTTTCTTAGTGTTTTCGTATGTACATTAATTATGCCGAATAGACGATTCTGTTTTTCTTGATTCAATTTCACAATGTCAATATAAAATCCTAGAAAATATTGCAATAGCCAAAACGAAACATCCAGTTAAATTGATGACTGTATTCAAATGTCTTTGCCAAATACAAGTCGTGACCTTAGAAAATTAGTTAAAAAGTGATTAGTAAAATAAAGGCATAATACCCCTTTTTATTGTCAAACATTCACATTCATTTTCCATTTTTCGTTACAAAAGAAATTTTTATCATCGCCATTTCCGTTATATTCTAAGTGTAATTGCACAATCTAAAACGTAACAAACAATAACGGAGGTTGTAGCAATGAAAAAATTCTTGTACTTCGGGGCACTGGCTGCGTTCTTACTAACTGCTTGTTCTTCTCATGACGAAGCTCCAGCTAGTGAACAAGCAGAAGCAAAGGAGAAAACCGTTTTTGCTGAAACAAAAGAAAATTTTGAGAAAAGTTATCTATATGAAACGGAAGATCCATTTACAAAATGATTGCTGAAGACAGATGATTAATTAAGGTTATCTGTTCTTGTTTTTATAAAATCCCTTATAAAAGATACGTCACAATGGAAACTTCCTATGGATTCAAGTACCTGGCAAAGACGATTCATCCTATCATGTGGATGTAGGTTTTGAACCTGTGCATATGTTATGCTCCTTAGACGGAAATAGGAATTCACAAACGATACCTGCATTTTACAGTTTTGATTATTATGTAAAATAGTAATAAAAAATATGTCTGAATGTTGTTGGGCTATTTTAGGTCATGTAGATTGAAATAACTTTATAACTTAAATAAGGCTTCCTGTATCTATCCTTATTTGTATTATCTTTTCCTTACTCTTTCCATAGTTAAAGAAAAAATCCTGCAGAAACAGGATTTTAAATGGACAGTATTTTTACAAAACTTCACCCCCATTATGAAATGGGGGTGTGGCACCTATTGAATGTTCTTATTTTACCAACAGTTCACGCTGAAATTGCTTTGACTTTTCTTTCTTTTTAAAAACTACGAACGATATGGTTGTACCTTGATTTGGCTTACTTTTAATTTGAAGTCCTTTACCGTAATGTTGTTTTAAGCGAAGATCTGTATTAAGCAATCCAATACCATTTGAACCCTCCGATTTTCTTTCAAGTAAACGTTCCATCGTAGCTTCATCCATTCCAATACCATCATCTGACACAATGACCTCAATATACGTGTCGAAATCTTCAATGCTAATATGAATATTCCCGCCATTTTCACGGGGCAATATCCCATGTTTCAAAGCATTTTCAATTAACGGTTGGATGGTTAGTGATGGTATCATGACGTCTGTGGAAACGTTTAGATCCCAAGTTACATTTATCCGCTCCCCGAAACGTTCCTTATGAATGTATACATAAGATCGAATAAGATTTACTTCGTCTTCCAGTGGAACAAGCTCATCAATATTTTGAAACTTAAAGGATTCCCTTAAAAATTCACTTAGTGCTTCAACTAGCTTACTAGTACGCTCGATATCAATTTCACTTAATGTGATAATCGCATTTAATGTATTGAATAAAAAATGGGGCTGTATTTGTGCCTGAAGCCAAGCTGCCTCCATTCGAAGCCGTTCTTGTGCAGATTGTTTAACGTCGGTTAATGCCTTCACTCTTGATCTTAACTCTAAAGCGTCCACTGGTTTGGTAACGTAATCATTCGCACCAGATAAGAAACCATTTTTAATATCTTGCGGTTGACTTCTTGCTGTTAGAAGTAAAACTGGTAGTTCAGTTATTGAAAAATGCTGACGAATTGCACGAACTAATTCGTACCCAGACATATTTGGCATCATTACGTCTGATATGACTAAATCCCACTCTTGTGACATTAATATTTCAAGCGCTTTATTACCGCTTGTAACCATCTCTAAGTTGTATTTTTCTATGGAAAGTATTGTTTCGATTACTCTTAAGTTCACTGGATCATCATCAACGACCAATACTCTAGGCCGATTTACTTTCACGATTGAATGATTTTCAATTCGATCATCAAATGATTTTGTAGTAGTCACTGCCGTTGATTCTTCCTTCGCATTTGATAGCAGTGCTACATTTTCTGTAGCATCTTGCACATCCGTTATTTCAGATATTGGGAGAGTAAACGTAAATTCTGACCCTTTCCCTACAACTGATTTTACCCATAATGTTCCCCCATGTAGTTCCACTAAACGTTTACTAATACAAAGACCTAGTCCAAATCCGCCTTCTATCATTGCCTTACTAAGAGTACCCTGCTCATAAGGTTCAAAAATACGTTCAAAAGTTTCCTCATCTATCCCAATACCCGTATCCGAAATCACAATTTCCGCCATTCCATTTCTTACATGACCAGATACCTTCACTTCACCTTCGTTTGTATATTTCACCGCATTATGAAGTAAATTAAAAACAATTTGAATCACTCTATTTTCATCAGCCATTACTTTTGAGAAATTTTCAGGGATTTGATTCATTAACTGAATCTGTTTTCCGTCACCCATAACATAGAGGATATCTAATACACCCGATACAATTGCATGAATTGAAACAGTTCTAAACTTTAGTTTAGGGTTATTTTCTTTTAAGCTCATTACATCTAGTAAATCATTTAACATAAGTGACATACGACTTCCTACAGACAGCACTGTTTCTATATCCTTAACACTTTTGTCACTGAGTACACGTTCTTCTCTTTCCAAAACAGCTTTAGAAATGTTAAGGATTCCATGAAGTGGATTTCGTAACTCATGAGACGTATTAGCAAGAAATTCATCCTTTAACTTATTAGCCTTTTGAAGCTTAGTAGCAAGTTCTTTCGTATCTGAATAAACTTTTGCATATCCTTTAAACCATAATGTAGCCAAACAAGCCATTGTGATAATAAGATCAAATGGATACATAATCACTTTTATTCCAAAGATGAGAAGTAGACCATCCCAAATGTAATTATTGCCAAATGCTAAAATGGCAAGAAGTAAAAATATATTATTTCTGACCTCTTTAATAGTTTTTCTCATGACCGTTAGGATCGTTATTACTAACGCAATACCTAAAATAAATATATATATATCTTGATAAGTTATTATATAGCGAGTAGGCAACACGATTGCCATAAATGCAGCTATACCACAGATAATACTAAACCAACGTGTATATTTACTCACATGTTGAGGCATCCAATGTTTTATGCATTGAAGTAGTGAAAAGCCTATCCCTACCATAGCAAGATGAACTAATTTAAAGCCCCATTCGTAATTAATCGGAAACAAATAAGATAATAATTTGTCATCGCTTGCTAATAAGTAATAATTCATAATGCTCATCGATAATAGAGAAAAATAAAGTAATCTTTTTTCTTCTATGTTCCCTATAAAAAATAAAATGATAGCATAGATTGCGTGTATAAAAAAAACCACTGCAACTAGTTGCTGCATAGCTATCGACCATTGAGTTTCCTTAGCTAATATATTTTCTTTTCCTAATTTAATGGAGCGAACTATACCGCCACCACGAGGATCCTTAAAGTTTGAAGCCTGAACAATAATTTCGATTTCTTTATGACCATTCGCTTCAAAAGAAACAGTATATGGAACATTTTTGGCCACTGTATTTTCTGCTTTCTCCCCTACTTCACCTGATTTTGCTACCTGTCGTCCATTTACATAAATTTCAGAAGAACTCCGAACACTCGGAACTCGAATACTGTAGGTTATTTTGTTTTCTGGATTGACGAGTAATTTTAAGCGATAAGTACCGTAACCGTAAGGGCTCATTTTTTCTACTTGTAAAGAAGAACTCCATCCCTCAGGAACCTGTATGTATGTAGATTGAACCTTTTTAGATTCTAAGTGCTTTTCTTCACTAATCAACCAATTATAAGGATAAAACTCCCATTCTCCATCGAGTGTTATGGCATGTTCATCATTAAAATTCCAATTTCTTAAATCCATTTGCCCTTTTACAGCATGAGGTTGATCTGAATTATCAAATAATTCCAACCATAAAACTCGCGAGCCTGTTAGAAAGACAATAAACAAGCAAATGATGAGAACAATTTTACTCTTTTCCATTAACATTAATTGTCAAAGGTGTTATGTATTTTTCTGTTATGATACAAGCTCCTTAGACCAAATCACACCTCCTCCGATATATTATCGTAGCAGAGTTAACGTTACTTTTAAATCCATTTTTTTGTCACACATCCAATTTTTACAAAAAATCAACAAATCAATATTTAATTTACAAAACTATACTTATTACTTCATAAGTTGAAATACTTTTTTACAACGTCTTAAAAAATCACTGCCCCGAATCTGGTGATTATAGATTGTAGACAAATGCGACTTTGTTTATGCTTTAAGCTTGTCTACAAAAGAATATACATCAATTTTTTAGTATCATAAGTACACGGTTTTGGCCTCAATCCCCTCTTCACAACGTTTCTGCGGGTATTCATTTTAAATGTTTCTAGGCATATGCAGCATGCTTTCACTGTCATACTGTGTACCACTCAGGTTGAATAAGATTGTACCCATATTTCCCCTAAATTACATAAGCTTTAACTGTTTCAGTGCGTATTCTGTAGTCATTGTAATGTTTTCTGGAATTTCATTTATTGAAAACCACTGCACTTTCTCTAAAGCATGCGGTTCTCTATTTTCCACTTCACCATTCGTAATATGAGCAGTGAAAGTAGGCGCTACATAATGAACATCTTCTGAATGTATAATATGGTTGGTCACACATACCAATTGTGTAATTTCGATGTCCACTCCAAGTTCTTCTTTTATTTCACGTATGATCGCATTTTCTATTGTTTCCATATAGTCAACCTTACCACCCGGTAAGCTCCAACAGCCTACTTCAGGTGCTTTTTTACGTAAAACGAGTAAAATTTTGTTAGCCTTATCTAGAATAACTGCCCCAACGCCAACTTTTGGTGATTTCACTTTTTCCATTTGTATTTCCTCCTATAATAACTAGCTGCTATCGGATGTATATAACTTCAAAATGTAAAATATATATCTTGAATGGTTACTTACGAAGATCATTCACTCCGCCAAGTAGTAGACGCCCTCTTCATAACTATTATACTCGTAAAATTAAATGTAAAAGTATAGGAAAAATTATTTCTAACTATAATCCATTATTTATTTTTATAAGTTAGATGATTACCATCTCTCCTTTTTACAGCTTTACGTATTATATATTGTAGAAAGGAGGGAGTAAAAATGAGTTGTTCAGGTAATGGTTACGGCTCAGGGTCCACTTTTGTCTTAATTGTAGTATTATTCATTCTTTTAATTATCGTTGGCGCTACTTTCATTAGTTACTAATTAAACGACACCTCCAATATCTCTATTGCTCATACTAAAGTAATACTAATTTATCCCTATACCTTCTATATGAATGACTAAGGGTCACTTTCCTCCAGTGACCCTTTTTTTCTACTTACATTTATTTAATTAAAGAAAAAATATTAGTGTCATACGGAACACCATTTTGGTGCATATAATTTTTTAAGATCCCTTCTTTTTCAAAGCCTAATTTGCTTAATAGTTTATTTGAAGCTTCATTTTCAGTAAAAACAATAGCTCCAATACGTATTAAATCCATCTCTTGAAAGCCAAATGCTAGGACTCTATTAATAGCCTCTTGTGCATACCCTTTTCCCCAGCTCTCAGGAAAAAGTGCATAGCTGATTTCAGCTCTTTTATGCTCAGTAGACCACTCTTGAAAGCCGATAGTACCAATAATACCTTTTTGTCCTTTTAATGATATTCCCCATTTAATTCCACGTTTTTCATCATAATTCTTTGAAAAATTTTTAATTATTTGTTTAACCTGCTCTATATTTGTTAAAGGATTTTGCCCATAGTGGCGTAATACATCAGGATTTGAAAAACAGTTTAATACTTCTTGGGCGTCATGTTCAGTAAGTTCTCTTAACACTAATCGTTCAGTATCTAAAATAGGAAACATCTTCTTCACTCCATTTCCAAATAAGTTATCTTAGATTCTATACAAAAATGGTGAGAATTGGTACAGAATTTTAGGTAGAACAATACTTTTTTATTTACACATGTAAAAATATAGATTTATATAAATGGATCACGTAATGGTTTCTCATTCCAATCAATTGAACAACTTCATCCTTAACTTGCAGTGCTGACCCCTTTTATCAATCATTCTGGATTAATTCCCATATACAAAAAGGTAAATTGCCCTGAGTTCGTTACTATGTAAAACATAGTATACCTATAAAAGGAAGTATCATAGTGATCCCGTGAAGACACGATGGGACGCTTGCTTATATTAGCTAGATGAGGTGGGAAATCCTACATTCAATCAACATGTTAGAAAAAAACTAAGTGGAAATGAATGCCCTGAATCACACTTTAAATAAAGGCTGCAACGTATTGTTACAGCCTTTAATAAAATATACTACCTTTTCTTTCTACAGGAAGGAGGGAGCTACATTGAGTTATTCATCTTATGGCTCAGGGACGAATTTTGCCTTTGCTATTGTTCTATTCATTCTTTTGATTATTGCCGGTATTGGCTTGGTTTATTTATTAAGAACATTAATATGGAGCGGTGCGTAGCCTAAAAGCTATTCTGTTTTGAACCACTATGATGTGTGTTTGATTTTTAAGCATTAATATGGGGTAACAGACAATTGACATGTAATGTCTCCGTTCTAGGGCTTGCGTGTATGAATTGAACCAATAACGGAAGTCCTTTTTTACGTTTTTATATTCTTCACTGGAATGTTACTACCCTTGTCTCACGCTTTTTAATAGACGATTAAAATACTTCGATTCTACGATAATTGGATTAAAACTTTTCATTTCCTCAAGTTATTTTATTACCGGGATATCATTAAAAGAATCATACTTAGCACCGCTTAGGAATTTTTCCTATGTACATATAAGACAATTCAGTGAGGATCCCATTTCATTTTCCAGTTTACTTACTATTATTAAATCTCTTACAACTTTAAATTCTAACCAGGATGCCCTGTTTTCTATATATATTTTCAACTATCCATCGATGGAGCCATTTCATTCAGTACAAAGTTGTTCTTCAAATCGATTTCAAATATTAAATACAAAAAGACCAGAACTCATTTTATTAATGAGTGACTGGTCCTCTGACAAGAATACTACATTATTCTACACACTTTCTAGACAAACCGTAAACAACACTTGATTTTGTACTATTTGGAAGGTTTAGACTACAACCATCTGTTTTCCAGGCTCGGTTTTCAAAGTCTACAAATATACAATACATCCTCTTTCTTCCAAAACCTCTATCCAACTAGGGACACTCAATTGATGATTCCATCTTAAATCTAGACGTTCTAAACCTTTAATATCCATTAAGGATTTCGGTAACTCTAAAAGTTGATTACTTCTTAAATCTAGTTCTAATAAATTTTGTAAGTTACCAATATCTTCAGGCAATGTTTTAAATTGATTATGTCTCAAATTTAATCGTCTTAATTTTTGACATTTATTTAATGAATGCGGTATATCTTCTAATTGATTGTCTTCTAAATCTAAAACTCGTAATAAAGCTAATTCTCCAAATTTCTCTGGAAGAGATGTAATTTGATTATTTTTCAAGTGTAATTCTCTTAGATTAGTTAAACTACTTATTCTATTTGGCAACTCTGTTAATTGATTATTCATTACACGTAGCTCTACTAGTTTGGTTAAATTTCCAATTTCCTCGGGCAAATTTTTTAAACTATTATCACTTAAATTTAAATATTTTACTTTTGTCAGATGGCCGATTTCACGTGGAATTGATTGTAATTTATTGTTATGAAAATACAAATAATCTTCCATATTCAAAAGGTGACCGATTTCGGGAGGAATACGGTCTATAGTATTATGCCCTGCATCTAACATTCTTAGCTCTGTTAAGTTCATTATTTTTGAAGGCATTTCGTAAATCTTATTGGCAGAGATGTTCAATACCTCCATACTTGTCATTTCAAAGATTTCTTCAGGTATTTTTATTAAATCATTATCAAAAAGATTTAATTCTTTTATTTCATTTATTAGTTCTTCCTCTATAGTAGGCAAAGTTTGTAAATTCTTCTGTGATAAAGTTATTTTCATATTTTCCTCCACTTCAATCTAAAAATCTTAACTTGTTATTCTTCTTTAGAATAGAACATGCGTTTTAGATTTACAAGTAGTCGCTGTGAGAAATCGATTTCTTCATGAAGTAATTGTAGCTGTCACTCGGAAGACCTTTGATGCTGCCGGTACGTTTACACTACGCTTTCGCCCAGTAACACTATGTAGATCAGTTAGCGGATATCGGATAGATGCAATAATTTTAGGCTACCATCCTATGTGCACTCTTTCCGATTCCGTGACATCCGCTGAATGAAGCTAAATAAAAATAGTTCGTTGAAACTGGCGATGGAACACTGTATTTCCTTCTTGAGGCACCCCTACAATATTAATCCCCCATGTATTCATGATAATAGGATCGTTAGGAAGAATTGGATCACCTGGAATTACAGGATCACCTGGAATGATTGGATCACTTGGAGTTTTAACAAGCACTTCATAACATGGATCACTTAGTTGCCAAGCATTTTGCGGAGTTGCATGGACGACAAGTAGTTTTTTTGCAGGAATTGTAAAAGTAAGAGGCGTTGCTGGGTCATAAAAAGGTGAAGGTTGCGATTCTCCACATAAGAAGGCTTCTTTTGGCATCTCTTCTTGGGCACAATTTTGCCAATCTAATACCGATACTGTTACTGTTTGGGGTGCGTCAGTTTTATTTAAAAGAGAGACAACAATCGTCTCTGTAGATGGATTTCTCCATATTGCTCCTGTCGTAAAATTACTTGGAACAGGAAGCCTAACAGAGCTACTTTGACAAATCGGACAAGAAGATACTTTATTCGATCGAAATACATTTTTACAATCACAATTGCAGGAAGAATTCATCATTGTCATACCCTCTTTTCAATGGATAGATAATAATATTAGAATATGATAATTCATTTATAGGGTTTAGGTTATTCGTACATAGGCTTAAATAACAAGACTATTAAGTGCTTTACCTAATTCTACTTATGAAAAATATCAATATATTTTTCTTATTATTATTTTCCTATACATCCCATTGAGCATGATGGGCGTATCTTCCTCCACTACTATATTTTCAGGCGAGATTTCTTCAAAGCTCCGACCAATATCAGTTCCTAATAGGCTAATAATGGGTCTTAGTAAAATCATAGGCAAGGACAGTTTTTCGTTTTTAGGAACAAATTTGTCAAAAACTATTATTCTCCCTTCTTGTTTTAAAACCCTCGTCATCTCTTGAAAACATTTAGTTGCGTCAGGTACTACCGATAGGATTAAACTAGCTACGACATAGTCAAACGATTCATTTTCAAATTCCATATATTGAGCATCCATTTCTATAAATGTAATTGTAGAATGTTCGAACTTTGCCCTCGCTTTACCGAGCATTTCCGGTGAATAATCAATAGCCGTTATTTTTAAATCATTATGATTAATTAACTCTAAATCAGCGCCTGTTCCTACACCTACAAATAGGATTTTTTGTTGATTATTAAATGCTATGGATTGAAATATTTGTTTTCGAGCATTCAAAAAAACACCAGAATTAAAGAACTTGTCATAAATTGGAGAACCCATCCTATAGATAAATCTATTCCAAGAATTATTCAAACCTTATCACTCCCACCTGAATATAATCCCTTCTTGAGACAATCATACATCATTTCCCTTTTGTATAAAATTACCTTTTGATACACCACATATGTAAGGCAAAAAAGGCATCAAGAAACCTTGATACCATTTTTACACACCTTTAGTTATCCACGACCAGCCTGGAATTCAGGATATAAAGTCATTCCACCATCCGCAAATAGAGTAATACCCGTTACATAACTAGCCTGTGATGAAGCAAGCCATACTGCGACTGCAGCGATTTCTTCTGGCTTTCCGATATAACCCATCGGAACCATACTTTCTACATCAGCACGTTTGGCTGGATCAGCAAATTTCTCAGCATTTATAGGTGTATTGATTGCTCCTGGTCCAATGTTATTAACACGAATTCCCTTTGGCGCATATTCTAAGGCTAATGTTTCTGTCATTAACTTAATGCCCCCTTTACTAGCAGCATAATGCACAAACAGCGGCCAAGGAATTTTCTCATGAACACTGGACATATTGATAACGGTTCCTTTAATATCATTTTCAACGTAATATTTAATCGCTTCTCGACTTCCTAAAAACGCACCCGTTAAATTTGTATTAATGACTCTATTCCAATCGCTTAACGGCATTTCATGAGAAGCGACTGGGTTTTCTATACCTGCATTATTAATCATCACATCGAGTGTTCCAAATTCTTTTACAGCAGTCTGAACGAGATTAATGACGTCCGCTTCAACAGTCACATCTCCTTGTACAGCAATGGCCTCGCCACCTGCTTTTTTAACTTCTTCCACAACAGCATTTACTTCCGCTTCATTGGAACGATAATTAATAACTACTTTCGCTTTTTCCTCTCCAAAGCGAATGCCCATTGCTTTTCCTAGTCCCGTCGCAGCGCCTGTAATGACAATAACTTTTCCTTCTAAATCTGGATACATACAAGATCCTCCTTTTATCTTTTCGCAATTCCCAACATAATACCAGCAGCGACAATAAATACAATCCCGATAATAATTGCTATAAGTTGACGTTTTGTTTTTTTCTCACCTAATATAAAAATTCCACCTAAAGTTGCGATGACAATCCCCATTTGAGAAAGAGAAAAACTTGTTGCAACTCCTACACGTGGCTGTGATATAAATAAAAACATATTTCCGGCAGCCCATATTAAACCAGGAATAATATTACGAATCGCATATTTATTAAATGGTTTATGCTTAAATGTTAATAAAACACCACCTATTACCATCCCGATTGCTTGTGGCAATAAAGCGGACCATCCACTTACATCAAATAAGCGTACTATTACCACATATACTAAATAACCAAAAGTTGAAACAAGTAAAATTAAAATCCCTTTTTTCAAGTTGCTTCCGCGTTCTTCTTTTTTCTCTTCTGGATTAGGAAGTGATGTGAGAACAATACCAATGATGATACTAATAAGCGCCAGAATACCTAATATAACCGACATTGTTGTCGACCATTCATGAAACACGATTACGCCAAATAAAGTCGTTGATACCAATTGCATTCCTGTTGAAATGGGCATTGTTTTTGAAACCCCAATTAAATCAATACTTTTTAATTGGTTTACTTGACCTAATGCCCAAAAAAGACCTGATACAATTCCGACTCCAAACACTATAGGAGATAACTCGGGCTTTACAAAAAAGTAAATACCTATAGAGAATATAAGTGCACCAAATGTTGTTCCAAGTACTTGACTATACGGTCCACCACCGAGCTTCACGTTAAATAATACAATACTTCCCCAAAATAGAGCTGGTAACAACGCTAGGATGATATCCATTTTTCTTTCACCTCACTAAACGCTATATTTGATTTAACAAAACATCTATAATACTTTTTTATATTGCGCTTAGTGAAGCTTTTTATACTTTTAATTAGAACTACCATTGAAGTTGTTTTAATTTGTTATGTAATACTTCCACTATCGTCACACAAAATAGACCAAGATGGCCAATTAAGCTATCTTGGTCTTATAGAATCCCTGCTTGCATTGTGGATTTTTTTACATTACTATTTATTAATTAATTCCTAAGGCAATCCACTATACAAAAGAGTTATTTCATCATAATAATAGTATAAGCTAATTTTTTAGCTTACACCGCCTTGTTACTATGGGTCACTTCTATACAGTGGCCCTTTTATTCAAAGTAAATTACGGAATAATTAATTTCCAAAATTATAATTTTAAGGTGCTTTTTGTTGGATAAATACCTCACTCGCTTTCTATATCGATACATATTATAGATGTAGAAAGGAGGAATGCTTCATGGGATGGTTCAGTGGCAATTATAACAACAATTGTTGCTACGGAGGTTATAGCTATGGAGGTGGCAATAACGGTTCAACATTTGTTCTAATTGTTGTTCTGTTCATTCTTTTAATTATTGTCGGCGCTACATTCATGTATTAATCTTTTAATAATTATTTTGAGCTATTAAAATAATTAAGCGTGTATACCTTACACCTCTTTATTCAAGGTCACTTTCACAGAGTGACCTTTTTAACTTAAGTAAACTTTGCTTAATGATCCAATTTGTCCACACTTCCCCAGCAATCATCAAAAAATTTCAATACCAACAATTTTTCTTTACATTTTATTTATAAGTATTGTCAGCACTAGCTAAATTTATTTTTGAATACTAAGTTATCCCTAGACCTTCATTAAGCGGATCACTTTCCTCCAATGACCTAAACAATAAAAAACGATCACCCCTATAAAGATCTTGTCGTTGCTTGTTTAGTAATAGCGTGGGTTCGGATAGGGCTGCTGTGGGTATTGGTGATGATAGTGGTGTTGATGATGGTGGTGCGGATGGCGATGATGAGTTGGGTAGTAATGCATTGGGTAGAAATGATGGGATGGATAGTGTTGGCTCGGATAAAAATGAGTTGGTGAAACCGGGTAATATGGATGTCTGCCACCATATTGTCCCCCATAACCATCATGTCTGTAATCGTATTGCATATTTTCTCCTCCTTTCGATATCGATATAGGTTATGCTATTAAGGATTAACAGTCTACGCAAATGCCTATATGCTCCCCAAAAACGCGCCCTCTTCAATCTACCTATAAAAGAACAATCATCATACCCTCCTATTTTCGATATTCAATCTAATTCTGAGAAATCCATAGCGCGCAGCTTAAATCAACTAGCATAAGTAATCGTTTTTGGTAAAAATCAAACACTTGCATTTTTTCCAGTTAATCCTATTACGCCGCTCTATCTATGTTACAATTTAACTGTAGATAAAGTTCGATTGAGAAGCGAAATATATGACGAATAAACAATGTAAGAGATGTGGAAATACCCAATTTACAGATGCTACAGACTATATCCCAGTAAAGCCAAGTAAAGGTTCATTTAAGGGGGCAAATAAAATATATACATTTTGTGTAAATTGTGGTGAATTTGATTCAATTCGTATAGAAAATACAACTATATTTAAAAAATAAAAATTTATGATCGCCTATCAAAATCAAAATTATTAGCCGTTCAGCTAGGGCTTGTGTGTAAAAACCCATACTAGTCCTTTTATTTTGTGTTCAGGTAGTGAGGTACCTCTTCTTTATAAGAGTAATGTAGGGTTATCTTGCTTCAATATTTGTGAAATGATATAGTTTCTCTATCTCTACAATTTGGGATAAATTAACGAGAATATCCGGTTTCAACTCATTCACTTGTGTCAAAGGGAGCCAACTAATTTTTTGACTAATGGAGTCCTGTCCATTGTATTTTGGCTGAATTGGAATTTGACCACGGTAAATAAATAAAATCTCATGAAAATAGTCCTTATCGTGGAAGAAATTTTCGATTACCGCAAATAATTTTGGGGTACCTAGTTGCACTCCAGTTTCTTCCAATATTTCACGCTCAATTGCCTCAATACTCGTTTCTCTTAACTGTACTCTTCCTCCTGGCAAAGAAATTGACCCGTCAGGAAATTGACTTACTAATAGGTTGTCGTCGTGAACAATCCATGCTGCAACCCGAATGTTCAGTTTTCCTTCATTCATTTTTACTGTTAAATCTTCAGACATTTTTGCTCCTCCAATTACAATTATTTTAGTTTATATGTTGACAGATAATAAAATCAGACCTCATAATTTTCTCTATCAATAGCCTTACGAGAAAAGTAGAGTAATGATCAAATTTTTCAATGCAATGTGACATTGTAACATTATTATATTACTCAACTAATTCAACAGTAAGTGTAGTAACAGCCATTGGTGCCGTACCTTGTACTTTTCCGTTATAACCAACTTTTACTTTATCACCAACTTTAAATGTTTCGTCGAGATTCTTTGCAAGATTTACATAAACAATTCCGTAAACCGCATTATTTTCTGATTCAGTTACATAAACTACGGCTTTCCGATCGTTTAGCATCTCCTCAATTACCCCAACAAAAGTAGCTTTAACTTCACTTTTACACATAACCAACAAACTGCAGAATATAAGAAGAACGATGAATAAACTAAATGTCTTTTTCAAAATAGAATCCTCCTTTCATTTACCTTTCACATTTAAAATAGCTCGATTCAGATAGTTCCAAAGGAGTCGCTTAGTAGAAAAAGAAATAACAATTACAAAAATCCACCCATTTCTGAGTGGACTACTATAATCATACTTCCTTAGACTCTGTCGCAAAAACTAGAGTTTAATTTTGCTTAATTCTACGCGGAATTTTAAATCCTAAAGCTATAGCTGCACCTATACAGCTAGACAGACATCCTAAGATTAAATAAATCGAAAGAGGTGATTCACCAATTAGAACAGAGGCTATACCTCCAATTACCGGAAATAAAGCTACCATGTACCCGCTTTTTGCAGCACCTATTCTTTCAACAAGCTTTAAATAAAATAGCCATGCTAGGAAAGATGCAATCAATGTTAAATACAATAAAGCTGATATGTATGTTATTGATGTAGGGATTATGATCTTTTGCCCCTGGAACAATACAATGACTGACATTAAAATACTTCCTACGGTAAAACCAATAGCGTTCGAATAAATAGGGTCAATCTTTCCTCTGGCATTCCTCGCAGAACTTACATCACCAATAGCTGTAAGTACTGTACCTAAAAGAGCAATCAAAATACCTTTTAAAACATCTAAGCTAGAAAAACTACTTAAAGAAGGATAAATGAGGACACAAACACCCACCACTCCTAACACTCCTCCAAACAAAACACGAGGATGTAGTTGTTCTTTTAAGAAAATCCGAAGAGCTAGCGGAGTCAATATCACTTTTAATGAAAAGATTAATGTTACAATTGCTGCTGAGCTCAATATTGTTGCGTAGTATAAGCATAAATAACTTAATGCAAAATTACATATACCAAACACTATGATAAAAGGTATATCTTTACGTGTTGGCTTCCCTTTTGGTTTAAGAAATAACACTAGTGCAATAAATAAAAATGCAGTAATAACTAGTCGATAAGTCAAGGATAATTCTAAGCTCACTGGCGTTCCTTGAATTTTCACCGCAATAAAATTAAGACCCCAAACTATTAAACAAAATACATACATTAGATTTGTCACGATATTTACTATACCTTCTGTCGTTCTTTAATTGACGAAATATCAAAAGAGAATATTCAATAGTTCTAGGAAAAAATTCTCTATCCTTGAAATCATCGCCTTATATATAGTATCATCGCATATCATCTTTGTAAAAAGGTTTCTTCCATATCCTGCATCAATTTCATTAGATTTCTTGAAGCTATCGTATTTAATCCATTAAAATTAGAAATAAAGATTCAGAATATCCCCTATCAATCTTGTCTTACATATATTCACCTCATCATAAAGCCACAGTTAAGTTCGTTCTTCTCCGGTTAACTAAATAAAATTCAGAATAACATGAAAATAATATATATTATGCTAAAATGTAGTGGTATTAATATGGATAATAGATAGAAAGGAACAAAGTACAATGAATATCGAGTGAAACAAGGTAAAACGGAAAAAGTAAATGAGTGGTTAGCTTTCTTGAATGAAAATATGGAAGATGTTCTAGTTACTCTTGAAGGCGAGAAAATGTACGTTGAAACGATTTTTCGAGAAATGTTAAATGGAGAAGAATATTTGTATTGGTATGTTGTTCAAGGGACAGGCGGAATTGATGTCGATGATTCAGAACATTTGATTGATAAAAAACATATTGAATACTGGGATGAATGTATTGATAAAACCTTTAAACCTGTAGATTTACAAACTGAGGTAGTGATGATTCCTGAAAAAGTACGAAATTTAAACACTTTCTTAAACAAATGAAAACTTAGGACTTGCGTTTGAGATTGAATTTCAAATCTGCAAGTCCCTTTGTATTCCTCAATCTCCGTATAACTCCTCAAATAATGCCGAAGCAACGATGTAAATGATGCCTCTACTCTTGGTTTATCGCCTCTACACTAGACTTTTTACCGTTCATTAAGATTGCACATTACCTTTCCCCAACCACTCACTTTCTGTACCTAATGAATTGAAGGATACTCTTATGAAAAAAACTGTTACTTTTGCGGTTGATACTAAATATAATTATAGAATACAAGAAACGTTTACTATAGAAGAATTAGGTACTGATGAGAAGTTGGGCACTAAAGAACTTAAAAAGAAAACAGAGAGTATTTTTAAGGCTTGGGTTAGTTCTAGACTCGATATTTCCTACAGTATCGTAATTGACATGGATTGCGAATTGACATCCTATATTTAATTTAACAGGGCTATTCGAAACACAAATGCAACAAGTATTGTCATTCATGCCTAATCTCAACATCTATCACCAACTACAAATCAAGCTATATAGGCTTTTAAATCGATTGTTCACATAATGATGATAAATCTTTTTATTGTGCGTTCTATCGATTTAATTTGTTCGATATCTTTTTCGGGAATTGTTGAAAAATGCGCTTTTGCAACCCACTAGCCTTCAATCTTGTTTGTTAAATTGCAAAAAGGCAGTTGAAATTCAGATTCAACTGAACTTTCAACTGCCAACTCAAATATTTAATTTTTAGTAGTGCTCATTTAATATTATAAGGTTATTTTCGATTACATTTTGTTGCCGTGAACTACTTTTTTGTTCTGTACCTCTAAAAACTAGAGATTATCAAGGACTAGTAGGAGGAGTAAGTCCGAACAGAACAGGAGTAACTACAGTACTACCAGCTCCAAGGCGGACTTGTTGAACTTGCAGTACTTTTACTGTAAGATCCAGAACAATTTTTTCACGCAATGTGCTAAAAGTACCTTCTGGTGATGCCATAACTGGTGAAAAATCAAGTTCAAAGAAGTTTGCAGCGACTAACTCGCCAAATGGTTGTTCATTATATTTCACAAGATTTTGGAAGAAAGCCTTATCCAACCGAGCATCCAATTGAGTTCTTTCATTCAGGAAGTTCGCTTCGGCAAACTCAGAAATTCCTAAGATTGGAGTAGGGCCTCCAGTTGTTTGTGGGAAAAACAGTTCTGTAAAACCAGAAAATGGAACATCAGCAATTCTATCTTGTAGCGCTCCATTACATGCCGCTGAAGCATACTCTATATTTTTGCGAATATGTCCTGCTACAAATAATTTAGCTCTTGTTACCCTAAAAAAGTCAGTGTTATCAATACGTGCAAATCTAACCGGTACTAATTTAACTTGATTTAGGAAAACATTTTTTTTCACTCTTTTGATTTCAGTTGCAGCAGGATCCAGCGTAATATCTGATTCCACAACTATTTGAAGTGTTGGTTCTGCAAGTACAACTGGAATTTTAATAGTTGGAGCTGTAACCGGTGTAGCGGCTAGT
>Ga0209676_1001383_pt1 | contig 23647 bp, 20 predicted proteins | sample AraplaCvi_mLB_r2_FD_184282 | JGI IMG/M metagenome (GOLD analysis project Ga0209676, IMG submission 184282) | Arabidopsis root microbial communities from North Carolina, USA - plate scrape MF_Cvi_mLB_r2 (SPAdes) (version 2) | ecosystem: Host-associated > Plants > Roots > Endosphere | place: USA... | reverse complement strand
GTGATAGGTAGGTTGCATACGCGTTACGCACCCGTACGACAGTGACGTTACCGCCCCTTCGCCTTGCATGTATTAAGCCTGCCGCTAGCGTTCATCCTGAGCCAGGATCAAACTCTCCATTGTAAATGTTTGTTTGCTACATTAAGTAGCTTAATTCTATTCAAACGAGTTTTTCTTACTCTTTTGGTCTATCTCATCATGTCAAAGAACAGTGCCAATCGCGCTTTCTTCTCTTCGTGTCAGTCGCTTCGTTTGCGATTGGGATTGCAAAGGTAGAAAACATTTTTTCAAGTCCAATACCTAGGCAAGAAAAAAGTCGAAAAATTTGAAAGTTCTTCGACTTTTTAAATTATTCAAAAGCATTGTACAATTATTCGCCGGAAAGGAATGGATATTTATAGTCTTTCGGCGAAACGAGCGTCTCCTTCAATGCACGCGGCGACACCCATCTGAGCAGGTTCAAAACCGACCCGGCCTTATCATTTGTACCAGATGCCCGTGCTCCACCGAATGGCTGCTGGCCTACCACCGCCCCGGTCGGCTTGTCGTTTATATAAAAGTTACCCGCCGCATTTACCAAATGCCTGGTCGCATATTCAATGGCGTAGCGGTCCTTTGAAAATACTGCTCCTGTTAATGCATAAGGAGAAGTGGCGTCGATGACGGGAATGATCTGCTCGAATTCATTTTCATCATACACATATATAGTGAGTACGGGCCCGAAGATCTCCTCGCACAGGGTCACATAATCCGGCTTGAAGGCCTGGATAATGGTTGGCTCGACGAAATACCCTTTGCTCTTGTCAAAATTGCCCCCTGCGACGATTTCCGTGTCGGCACTGGCCTTGGCCCTATCAATATAAGAAGCGATTTTGTCGAACGATTTTTCATCGATTACCGCATTCACGAAATTCGAGAAATCCTCAACACCGCCCATTTTGATCTCCGCAAGGTCGGCCAGCATGAATGCTTTTACCTCTTCCCACAAATTGGAAGGAATATAAGCGCGCGAAGCCGCCGAGCATTTCTGCCCCTGGTATTCGAATGCGCCGCGTACAAGGCCGGTGGCAACCGCCTTCGCGTCCGCAGACTTGTGTGCGAGCACGAAGTCCTTACCGCCCGTCTCACCCACGATTCTTGGAAATGTCTTATAAGTAGCAATATTCTCGCCGATCGTTTTCCAGATCGTTTGAAACACCTTGGTACTACCCGTGAAATGCACACCGGAGAAATCAGGATGTTTGAAAATCACATCCCCGGCAACCGGGCCGTCTGCCAGAACCATATTAATGACACCATCCGGCAGCCCTGCTTCCTTGAAAATTCTCATGATTACATTGGCTGCATATACCTGTGTAAATGCCGGCTTCCAAATCACCACATTACCCATTAATGCGGGTGCAGCAGGCAAGTTTCCGGCGATGGCCGTGAAGTTGAACGGAGTAATGGCGAAGATGAAACCTTCCAGCGGACGGTATTCCATACGGTTCCAAACACCTTCCGAAGAAACAGGCTGCTCTTCATAAATATCCCGCATGAAATTCACGTTAAGACGCAGGAAATCAATGATTTCACAAGCCGAGTCAATCTCTGCCTGGTAAGCATTTTTAGACTGCCCCAGCATCGTCGCCGCATTCATTTCCGCCCGGTACGGACCGGCGACCAGCTCTGCCGCTTTCAGGAAAATTGCCGCCCGTTGCTCCCAGGTAAGTGTAGCCCAGCCTTTTCTAGCTTCCAAAGCCGCATCGATTGCTTTGGCCACATCTTCCTTGGTTCCCTCGTAAAAATAGCCCAGAATGTGCTGGTGGTCGTGGGGCGGAGATATCGTCTTTTTATTCTGCGAATAGACTTCCTCACTACCTATGTATTGAGGTATATCAATGACTTTGGCGCGGGCTTCTGCCAGCGCTTTTTTGAGCTCTGAGCGTTCCGGGCTGCCTGGTGCATAGCTTTTAACCGGCTCGTTTTTTAACGCCGGTACATTGAAAATTCCTATCGACATGTTATTTGGTTTGTTATATTGATTATTCTACTTACTCCTACTGAACAAAATTATCGGACAGCATGATCCTCACAATGATTTCGCTGCAAAGTACCATCCGGACATTTATTTTGAAAATCCATTTAAAAGTTGCCAAAATAACTGACCTGCTGGGATTTTAGTTACATTTGCGCTCCCATTTTTCGGATCAATTTATATCAAAATGATATTCTACAGTACCAAAACTGCCGACTTGAAAGCATCGCTGGAAGAAGCCGTTTTCAACAGCCTGCCTCCCGATAACGGTCTCTACATGCCCGAATCCATTCCCACGATTTCAAAGGAATTTCTGGCCGACATTGAAAATAAATCCTTCAAGGAGATCGCCGTCGAGGTGACCACCACGCTTTTGGGCAGCGAAATTACAAGAAGCGAAATTGAATCCATCATCGATCGCGCATATGATTTCGAAGCGCCGGTTGTGAAGATTACACCGAACGACTATGTGCTTGAACTGTTTCATGGCCCCTCTATGGCTTTTAAGGACTTTGGAGCGCGGTTTATGGCCGCAATTATGTCCTATTTTTTACAGCGCTCAGAAAAGGAAATCCGCATCCTTGTAGCGACATCGGGCGATACCGGCGGTGCGGTAGCACAGGGTTTTTATAAAGTACCCGGCATTTCCGTAACGATCCTCTACCCGAGCGGAAAAGTAAGCGATATCCAGGAAAAACAGCTTACTACCCTCGGCCACAACGTAACGGCCATTGAAGTCGACGGAACATTCGACGATTGCCAGCGCCTGGTGAAAGAAGCGTTTCTCGATCCTGAGTTAAGTGCAAAATACAATCTCGCATCTGCCAACTCCATTAACATTGCCCGGCTCATTCCACAATCATTCTATTACTTCGCCGCTTATGCGCAGCTGAAGAAATTAGGTAAGCCTTTGGTGATCTCCGTGCCAAGCGGAAATTTTGGAAACCTCAGCGCAGGCGTACTCGCCTATTGCATGGGCTTGCCGATCGAACATTTCATCGCCGCAACGAATGTAAACAATGCGGTACCCCGCTACCTGGAGTCCGGCAACTACGAACCGCTTCCTTCCATTGAAACAATATCCAATGCGATGGACGTCGGCAGCCCGAGCAACTTTGTTCGCCTGACCCGATTTTTTGGTGACGACTGGAATGCGATCAACGAAAAAGTTTCAGGTGCCTTCTTCAACGACGAGCAAACTCAAAAAGCAATGCGGGAAGTTTTTGGAAATGCGAACTACGTGATGTGCCCACACACCGCAGTCGCCTACCGGGGTCTTCAGGAGTATCGGAAAAAAACGAACAGCGATTTTACCGGCGTGTTCCTTTCGACCGCCCATCCGGCCAAATTTATCGACCTCGTGGAAGAAACATTGGGAAAAAGCATCGATGTGCCCGAAAGATTGAAATCACTGCTAGATATTGAAAAAGTGTCGATCAAAATGAAACCTGAATTTTCTGAATTCAAATCACTATTAATGAGTGAGTTAAAATAGAAAAATTGGCTTTTGATGCGCCTGAGATTTGAATATTTGATTAAATCCGGGTAGAAGCACGTGAATTTTAAAATGTAAAAGGCCCCGAAGTGTCGAACTCCGAGGCCTTTTTCTATACTTCTCAAAAATTTCTCTAGTTGATCACATCGCCCCTCAAAATCCGGAAGCGCTTCCTCGACTCGGCGACAAAAATGCTGCCCGGATATTTTTCCATCAGCTCCTGGTATAACTTCATCGCCTGGTCCTTGTCATTGAGTTTCTCCTGGTAGAGCTTCGCCATCGCAAAGAGCGCGTCGTCACCATACAGGTCATGGCCAAATTTTGAATACAACAATTTCAGATCCGCCATTGCCTGCTGGTTGCTGTCGAGCTTGATGTAAGTCTTGGCAGTGAGCCAGAGAATCTCGTCGGCCAGGCTGTGGTTCTCATACTTTTTGTAAAGCTGCTTCAAAGTATCGATCGCCTCAAACTTCTTGTTCTGGAACAATTGCAGTTCCACGGAAGAGTACGCTTTCATCGCAGCCTCGGTACTATCGAGCCCCGTATTGTCCATGATTAATAGCGAAAGCTCATTGGCGTCGTTTGCGATTTCGCGGCTTGTCGCTTTTTTCAAGATGTCGAGCACCGCCTTGGCGAGCTCAAACTCCCCTTTGAAATAATGCAACTTCGCATTCCGCAGCTTCGCTTCATAACCCAGCACATCGTCCTTCTGCGATTTTTCGACTTGTGAGTACACCAGCGTCGCCTCCCAGGGCTCGCCTTGCAGCAGGTAAATATCACCCAGGTCGAGCTTGCATTTGTCCACAAAACTCTTCTCCGCCTTACCCGCTTCAATAGCCATTTGCAATATCTCGATCGCCTTTTTGAAATCATCCATATAGAATGCATTCAAAATCGCCATGTTACGCAGCGCTTCGATCGTGCGCACATTCACGCCCAGCTCGTCTACGAGTTGCTGATACTGTCCAAGCAGCTTCTGCACTTCGCTGCGCTTTACCGGATAGGTGTTTTTAACCTGCTCCTCACGGGCAAAAATCGCCATTCTTCGGGCCACCGGATAGAGCTGGCCTTTCGGATATTCCTTCACCAGGTGATCGAAAATCGTTCCTGCATTGGTATAATCATTGTTCTGCAGAGCCAGCATTCCGAGGTTGTAAAGCCGCGATCCGTTGTGCTTGAAACGGCGGTCGAGCGCGCGCTCCTGGATGAATGCTTTGTAAAAATCCTTGCGCTGCACCTGGTACCAAATCAGCAGTTCATTATAAAAGCCCTCCTGCGGGAACTTCTGGATCTTATCATATAGTACCTTTTCCAGTAATGCCTGCTCCTTCTCGTCCTTCGTGAAGTCCTGAAGCATATTCTGAACCACCTCCGTATTCTGGTAGCGCATACCATACGATAGCAGCTCATCGATCATCTTCTCGGGCTGGTTCAGGTCGCGGTACACGCTGGCCAGTTCGAGCTGGAAAATATCGTAGCGCTTCGCAGTCTCGCGCGCTTCAAGCAGGATATTCTTCGCCCATTCCGACTGATTTTGCGCCCGGAATTCCTCTGCCAGATCGCGTTTAAGCTCCGTTCTCACACCGGATGCGGTAATGACCTGCTCGTATCTTTTGGACGCCTCCACGGCCTTTCCCTGATTCTCAAGCATAATGCCCCAGTTGAGATAATACCAGGCCGCATTATTGGCATCACCTTTAATCTGCTTTTTGAAAAACTGCTCGCCATCTCCCCAGGCTTTGCTCTTCACAATACAGCTGGTGTAATTCTTAAGCGAGTTTTTTTCAAAAGAGCTTTTCAGGAAGGAAGAATAGTAACTAAGCGCCTTTGGACAATCCCCGTTTTTGAAATATTCCTCGGCCAGCTCCCGCTCGCCCTGCCCGAACGCCGCGGCCGCCCCGGAAAGCAGAAATCCTATCATCAAACAGCTCGTAACCCTTTTCATAATAGATAAAAAAATCTTTTTCCTTTAGTTATTATCCTTCAGTGTGCCTGTGGATTTGTGAATAAAAGCCTTATCCACTGTAGATTAACATACTTATCCACATTTTGTGGATAAGTATGTGTGGTTATCCACTGTAGAAATTTTGAAAATCAACATTTAAGTAGTTGAAATACAAGTTAGGAAATATTCTGTACACATCGGAATGTGGGTAAACGCCTTTAGTTGACTACATTTGTTATCCACAGTTTCTAAAGTGAATCAACGTACTGTTAACTTCGATTTAGCTGCTGGTTATCCACTGGAGGCTCGAATTCACTTTTTTATCCACACATATTAGGGGTTATCCACAAGGTTGTTCACATTTTCGCCCCTCTTACCAACAAAATTTCGGCGTTATTCACATAGTTATCCACAGACTGTAGACAAAAATGTCATTATTTTTCTCCAGGAATGGTGATGTTGATGTCGTTCAACTCGAAATTTGCCTTCAAAAGGATCTTATCCGGGAGGTAATAGATCGGTTCGGGCTGCAGGTCCTTGTCCATTTGGCCGGTGTCCCACCTTCTGTTCCGATTTTTGTCGATGGTAATGCGTAAAAAATATTTTCCTTGAGGGATATTCTTGAAAGTATAGGGCGATTGGTAAAGTGTTTCGACAACCTTATACTGTTCGTCGACCAGATCGAGAATGAAATGCACAGAAGTATCCGCATTCATCACACGACCGCGGATTACCCCGTAATCTTCTTCTTTTAAAATAGTGTGCCGCAGGAGCGTTTTTGGAAGCGTATCGCCTTCTACGCTGATGATCGAGCCTTTTGGAATGTCCCACTTCACGGTGTCCTTGGCGAACGATTTTGCATCGATGGTGAGGATATTGTGGTTTTTGTTCCAACTGTATTTAAATGCGCTTAAAGGCTCATGTGTGAGGCTGTCGGAGATCAATGCGATCTTCTGATCGTCGATCGTACGGACGGGCTTGTTCAGGATCAGCTTGTAAGTGAAGGTGTTTGTAACGGGCTTATTTGCCTCAGGAATGGTCGTAAATGACAACGGATCGAGCTGGCGTTGCTTGCCACGCTGTGCTTGAAATGCGATTTTTTGCTCGAATTCGTTCGTTGCTCCTAGGGAATCCAAAGTTTTGAGTTTTACAAAAACGGTGTCGGGATGCGGCTCTACATTGAAAAATTTGAGGTTTGTACCATTCGGTTCGAGCAGGTAGGGGAGTGAATCTTTATTAGTGAATGCCACTTCTACGTTTTCAATCGGCTTGCTGAATACAACTGAATAGTTGTTCACTTTGGGCAGGGTACGCTGCACTTTTAATGCGGTGTTATCCGAGAGAAACATATTCAGCTGATAGGCCGCGGAATCGGTGCCGGCAGTGATGGTTTTACCCCAAAAGCCCATACGCTCGTCTTTTGCATTGAAAAGCATATTGCGGTTTTTATCGTCGATTGCGATCAGTTTGTATTGTCTTGTCTGGATATTTTCAATGGAAAATACACCGCTGCTATCCGTGCGGGAAAAGTAGTAGGGCTTCTGTTTGGCGATATTGAGCGTGTCGCTGACGTTATACAGGCCTACGAGTGCGTCGAAAATCGGCTTGTTGGTACGGATATCTTTGAGCGTTCCATACACGCGCCCGGAGTCGAGCGAGTTGCCGGTGCTGAAGACAATTTTGAGGTTTTTTGCCGGATTTTTTTCCGCGAAGTCCTTGATGGCGTCTCCGAAATTCAGTGTAAAAGTGGTGCTGTCCTTGAATTGATTTTTGAAAGAAAGCAGTACAGACATGCCATTTTGCTTGTAGGAGTAGGGGTTATCGGCCTCGGGTGTGATCACGAGTTTCTGGTTGATATTGTCGACTACCACGTATTCATCGAAGAATAATTCGATCTTTTTTCCTTTAAAATTGAGGGTTTTGTTCATGGGATTGCTCTCCACGAGCATGGGTGGAATGGAGTCCCTTTTTCCCCCGGTAGGCGGTACTTGTTGTGCGCAGCGTTCGAAGAAGAACAGTATGAGGATGGCAAATACAATCGTTCTAAGCATTTTCAGATGAATTTAAAAAGCCCCCAATACAGTGGGTATTGAGGGCCGTTTGATGTGTTGGTACTGGTCAGTTTTTCGAGATAATGTAGATCAGGCTGGAAGTATTGAGCTCCTTATTGGTGCCTGCGCGGCCTTTCAAATTGGATTGCAGCCCGGTGATTGCACTATCGATCAGATTGGTTTTGCTGTTTTTATATTTTGTACTCAGCATGCTCACGTAAAAGGAATCGAACCACATGGGGAGTATCTTTTTTACCGCCAATCCGTGCGTTTGGAGAAGTTTTTTCATCGTGGCGCGGGTGAAGTGATACAAATGGCGCGGAACGTCGTAGGCGGCCCAAAAACGGCCATATTTCACGGCGTCATACGATTGCGGATTGGGTACCGCAATAATGATCCGTCCGTTTGGTTTTAGGTGATTTTGTAGCCAATCGATTGTTTCATTCAGTTTGTGGACGTGTTCCAATACGTGCCACATGGTAATAATATCGTATTGCTGTGCGCCCAGGTTCTCTTCAAAAATGCTTTCGAAAACACTGGCCCCTACCCTTTTTGAAGCAACGTCGCGCGCTCCGGAGTCCGGTTCAGTGCCGAAAGTTTTCCAGCCATTCAGCTTTACAGCGCTTAGGAAATTGCCGGTTCCACAGCCAATATCCAGTAAGCTTCCCTTCGGTTGAACAAGGCTGTTGATGAGCTTTACCTTCTGCTCGATCGTGTGATTTCGCACAGAAGTGTACACTTTGCTCATCAGATCCTTTGCTTCGTCGTGATGGGAAATATAGTCCTGCGACTCATAGTATGCGCCAATCGATTCCTCCGAGGGGCGCGGATTGGTGAACAGGAAATAGCAGGAATTGCATTGCTGGATCGTAAATTCTTTGTGCGAAACGGTATAATCCTCCACATTCAGATAATTGCTGAAACTGGATTGCTGGCATACCGGGCATTTGTCGAGCGTTTCTAAAGACATTAGCGGCCTATGTAAAGCATTAAAACAGATATATCCGAAGGGCTGACACCGCTGATGCGCGACGCCTGACCGATCGTGGAAGGGCGAGTTCTTTTCAGTTTTTCACGCCCCTCAAAGGACAAGGAAGTGACCCCGTCGTAGTTGAAATTGTCGACGATGGCGAGGTTTTCCAGCTTATTCATTTTCTCGACAAGCAGCATTTCTTTTTCAATGTAGCTGTCGTATTTCAAATTGATCTCCGCTTGCTGGACAGAATCGTTTTCATATTCTGCGAGCAATTCGGTCACTACGGGGCTTGCTTCGAGGAGTTGATCGATGGAAATCTGTGGGCGTCTGAGTAGTTGCGCGACCGCGATTTTTTCGCGGATAGGTGCAGTACCGATCGCTTCCAATGCGGGATTGATCTCGTCCGGAGTAAGCTTGGTAGCATTCAGTTTGGCGATGATCTCTTCGGTCTCGCGTTTCTTTTTACGTACAGCCTCTACCCGTTCGTCGCTGGCCAATCCGATCTCGTAACCTTTTTCAGTAAGCCTCAAATCCGCATTATCCTGGCGTAACAGTGTGCGGTATTCTGCGCGGGATGTAAACATGCGGTAGGGCTCTTCGGTGCCTTTGTTAATGAGGTCGTCGATGAGCACACCGATGTACGCTTCGGATCTTTTCAAAACGAATGGATCCAGATCGTTCACATTCCGGTGCGCATTAATGCCGGCCATCAGTCCCTGGCAAGCGGCTTCTTCGTAGCCCGTAGTACCATTGATCTGTCCTGCAAAAAACAGGTTCTTTACTAGGTGCGTTTCGAGTGTAGATTTTAGCTGGGTCGGCGGGAAGTAATCGTACTCGATGGCATAGCCCGGTCGGAACATTTTGGCATTTTCAAACCCGGGGATTTTCCGGAGTGCGGCATATTGAACGTCTTCCGGCAGCGAAGTTGAGAAGCCATTGACATATACTTCCACGGTATCCCACCCTTCTGGTTCCACGAATATCTGGTGACGGTCCTTGTCTGCAAAGCGGTTGATCTTGTCTTCCACGGATGGGCAGTACCGGGGCCCGAGGCCCTTAATGCGTCCCGAAAACATCGGTGATTTTTCGAAGCCGGTTTTCAGCACGTCATGTACTTCCTGGTTGGTGTAGGTGATCCAGCAGCTGCGTTGTTTGGCGAGCGGCTTGGTGTCGGTGTAAGAGAATTTGGCCGGGTTCTCATCGCCGGGTTGCTCCTCCATTTTCGAATAGTCGAGCGAGCGGCCGTCCACGCGTGGGGGCGTACCTGTCTTCATGCGCCCGGCTTCGAAGCCGAGCGATACAAGTTGCTCGGTCAATCCGGTCGCGGATTTCTCTCCGGTGCGGCCTCCGCCGAAGTTCTTTTCACCGATATGGATGAGTCCATTCAGGAAGGTACCATTGGTTAGAACAACTGCCTTGGACCTGATCTCAATACCAAGACTGGTTACCACCCCGCAAGCTTTGCCGTCTTCGAGGATGATATTCTTGGCGGTGTCCTGCCAGAAGTCAACATTCGGATTGTTCTCGAGAATGGACCGCCATTCCTCCGCGAACCGAACCCGGTCGCTTTGGCACCGCGGGCTCCACATGGCCGGGCCTTTGGAGAGGTTCAGCATCCGGAACTGGATCATCGTTTTGTCGGAGACAATCCCCGACTGTCCGCCGAGCGCGTCGATCTCGCGGACGATCTGTCCTTTTGCGACGCCGCCCATTGCGGGGTTGCACGACATCTGTGCGATGGTGTGCATATTCATTGTGATCAGCAGCACCGACGAGCCCATCGTCGCTGCGGCAGCGGCGGCTTCGCATCCTGCATGGCCTGCGCCTACCACGATCACATCATATTCCTGAAACATATTATTACTCACTTGTTAAACCACTTTAATTAAAGTGTTCCACGTGGAAATTTAACTAGAACAGCCTAAGATACTCATCTTCTTTAGCCCTCATGGTCGCTTTAAGCGCTTCACTCGAGTCTTCGTACCCCGCGAGGTGGAGAAGCCCGTGAATGAGCACACGGCGCATTTCTGTGTCAAAATCGGTGTGGAACGTTGCTGCATTTTCACGTACCCTGTCTACACTAATGTAAATATCCCCCTCCAATTGATTGTCTTCCTCACTATTGTCAAACGTAATGATGTCAGTGAAATAGTCGTGGTCGAGGTACTGCTTATTGATCTCCAAAAGGTATTCGTCCGAACAGAACACGTAATTCAATTGGGATAGCTCATAACCTTCTGAAATTGAGGCGCTTTTGAGCCATTTTTTCGTTTTTAACGGATTAACTACCTTAAAATCAATGTCTTCCGAGAAGAAACTTACCATGTTTGATAGCCACACACCATCGCCCATTCAAGCGGTACCCGGTGCGTGATATTTAAATATTTGATCGTAAATAATTTACAAACTTACGAAGTCTGTCATTAAGAACATGAAAAACAAGGGATAGCGTGTCAAAACCCCTGTTAAAAAGAGTTAACGCTATCCCCTACCCTAGCCCAACAAAATGAGCGTGTGATCAGTTCTTGGCCTGGTATCTGCGGAAGTAGGTGTCTACCTCGCGTTTGTAGAATGGTGAGAATGTAGGCGGTATCGTGCGAAGCAGTTCAGTTTGTTTCTCCTTCTCGCGAATGTATTTTTCAAATGCTGCAGGCGGCTGCTTAGGCAACTGCTTTGCGGCTTGCGCCTTGCGCTGCTCGTCCTCGTCCTGCTCTTTCATGGCTTTCTCGGATTCGAGCAGGCGTGTGGTGATCTCCTGGTTACGTTTGATCAGCTCGGGCGTCACGCGTTTGTTCACGAGGTCGGTTTCCGATTCGTCCATCTTCTCGGCGATGTCCTGCAATTCCTTGCCCATCTGCTGGCCTTGCTTGGTGCCTTTCTGCTGCTCCATCAGGTCCTGGATCATCTTGCGGATCGCCGCTTGTTGTGCGGCCATTCTCGCGAGCTGTTCCGACTGGTTGCCCTGTCCTTCCTTACCCTGGCCGAGCTGTTTGATTTGCCCGTTCAGTTTCTCCTGCATTTCGCCCATGCCGGGTTGTTGGCCTTTCTGCTTACCCTTCTTGCCTTTGCCGGCACCGGGCATCGCCATCGCCATTTGTTGCTGCATCTGGTTGAAGACGTCGCTCAGCATTAATGCGAGGTTGTTCATGGAAGTCATCGCGAACTGCTGCTTCGAAGTCGCGACGTTGATCTGCCGGTCCTTGATACTCTTCACGCTCTCGTTCATGTACGATTTCATGTCGTTCAGCTCGCGGGTAATGAACGACTGGATTTGCACCACCCGGCTTGCCAATGCGTACAGGCTGTCCTCGACGATCTTCGCGTCGTCTTTCAGTTTCAGCTGCTGCTGGCCGAGTTTCACGAAGCGCGGGTCTTGCAGGCTCACGCCGCGGAAGTCTTTCATTAAGGTTTCCTGGTCGAAGGACAATGTGATCAGGTTTTCCAAAATGTCGCGCAATGCGTCGAGATTTTCCTGCATTTGCTCCATTTCCGCCGACTCCATTTGTTCCTGCATCGACTGCGCCATTTTCTTCATCGATTTTGCCGCGTTTTTTTGCGACTGGGACGCCTTCTGGTTCTGTTGCTTGCTCAGCTCCTGCTTGCTCTGTTCCATCTGCTCAGAAGCGTTTTTTTGCTCTTCTTTCTGCATATCGAGCTCCTGTTCCAGCTCCTTGCTCATTTCTTCTATTTCCTTGCTGTTTTCCTGCGCTTTTTTAAAGTCGTCCTGGATTTTTTCCTGCTCTTTTTTCAGGTCTTCATTCTTGCCCTGCTTCTCGTCGGAATTCTTGTTCTTATCGTTTTGCTCCGATTTTTCCGCGAGGTCCTCTTCCTTACCGGCGAGGTCGTTTAGTTTTTCTGCGAGGTTTTCCACTTTCTGCTCCATCTGCATTTGCTTGAAGAGCTTCATGGTCCTTTCCAGTTCTTTTTCGAGGTTATTCTCTTTGTTACGAAGTTTCTCGAGCATAGTCGACATCCGTTCGCTCTGTTTTTGTTCCAAAAGCTTTTTAAGCTCTTTGTACAGTTTCTCGGTGTCCTCATCCATCAGGTCGTTCATCAACTTCTGCAACTGCTCTATCTTCGCCTGCAATTCGGGGCTTTGCTGGTTGAACTGCCGCGCTTTTTCATTAGCATCCTGATGCTTTTCTTTCAAAGCCTCCAATTCTTTCATCAGCTCTTCGCGCTTGCGCAGTACCTCCTCGATTTGTTTCTGCTCTTTGAAATCGAGTTCCTTGTTGCTTTTAAGTTTATTATCAAGGTTTTCGATATCCTTTTGCAAGCTCTGCGCTTTTTTCATCGCCGACTGCATCTGGTTCTCCGTTTCCTGCTCCGATTTGCGCACCTCCGCTTCTAGCTGATCTTTGGATGGCACCGTGAACTGTATCGAGCGCGAGCGCGCGCTTTTCGCGCCATTTATGCCGTCGTTGTCCCACACCTGGGCGTAGTATTCGATTTTATCGCCTGGCGCGAGTTTGAGGCTGTCTACATACCATTGGAAGAAGAAGCTCTGGGTATTCACGGTTTTGTTAAAAGGGATAGGAATGCTCTTCGGTGCCGCGGGCATTTCCTCATTCGCTCTTTTCACCGAGTAGAACATTCTCAGCTGCGAAAATCCGTAATCATCGCTGATCGAGCCGCCCAGCACGAGGTAGTTATACAACGTCGTGTCCTGGAAATTTTCAAGGTTCATTACCGGATATTTGTCCGGAATCACATTGATAAAATAGCCGATCTTGTCCGAATTCGTTGTCTGATCATTTTTCAGATTGACTTGATATTGAGCTGATTTTCGAACAGTTCTGCGGATTTCGAAATGGTCGCCATTGCTTTCCTTGGCGGTGTACAATGCCGAGTCATTTTCGAACTTAATGGCCAACGCTTTGGTGGAAGAAGTATTGAAATTCCACTCGACGATTGTGCCTTCCGGTACCGAAAGGTTTCCTACATTATTCAGTCCTTCCGAAGGCTTATTCAAATACGCAGGGTAATGCAAATTCACATCAAATGACAGCAGCGAAGGCCGTTCGTTCACCACAATGCGGTATTCGTCCGAAGCATAGCCAGCTGCGTCGAAAGAGAATGCGACGTCGCGTTGCAGGTTTTTAAATGTGTAGGAAAAGTCCTTGGCGCTTTCCTGCGTCAGTTTGAAGCGGGTACCATTCTGCACCAGGTAAACCGCGGAGGGCAAAGCTTCGCCTTGCAGTTTTAGTTTTAATGTAAAATCCTCATTTCTAAATGCTTTCAAATTCTTGTTTTGAAGCTCAAAAGAGAATGGTGCGTAGGTATAGTTCTTCTGAAAATGGATAATACGGTCTGAACTTGACGAGAAAAAGGAAGGATTGAAAAGCAGAATCACCGCAATGGCCGCCAGAGGGTACACCGCATATTTCAGCCTCTTTTTATTTTCATTAAAACGAATGGCATCCGAAAAACGGACGATCAGCAGCTGGCTTGATTTCTGCCGGATACTGGCCTCTATCAGGTCCGACTGCGTGCCTGTCAGGTTCCTCAGTTGCAAAGTATTCACCAGTTTATCTCCTACCTCAGGGAAATACTGGCCTATCTGCAATGCGGCCTGTTCATCGGAAAGCGGTTTTTTCAAACCGTACAAATGGATCAGCGGTTGCACCACCCATTGTACAAAAGAAAACACCAGCACCGCCAGAAAGCCGAAAAACAGCATCCCGCGTACCACCGAGCTGAACCGCCCGAAATATTCGATCGTATTGAAAAACAAAAAAACAGTCAGCAACAACCCGATCGAAAAGATCGCGCCTTTGAGTAACTGGTTCTGATAATATTTCTGACGGTATTCCTGAATGCGTAGCAACAGGCCTTCCATTGAGGTAGTGAAAGGAGCCATAATGGTTTAGGTATAACTGTGAAGTTTTTATAACGGATGCCGCATTCAAAAATTACGAATGCGCCTACCCACCGGAAAACGGTTTCTAAAAACAAAGAAATATAGCGATTTCCTGCGGTTTTACCCATTAAATATCAAGAAATCCCGGCATTGTCACACCGGGTGTCGTCACACCGGGTGTCGTCACACCGGGTGTCGCACAACACGGAAGGTTGCCAGGCGATCAGAGTGTGATCAGCAAACCGGCCGACGCGTAGTTGATCCAGTTGAAATTGTAAATCTTGTCGTTATCCGCACCGCCTTCGAGCATGCGGTATCCAAGCTTGAGTCCGATCGTATTATTGAAGTTATAGGCAATGCCGCCGAAGATGTCTTCGGCGCGTCCCTGCTTCGCTGCGAGTGCGTCGCCTTCGAGGATGACGGTCCAGTGATAAGCCGGTTTCCACGAAGCATAAAAATTAATGAGTGGCACAAAGCCAAGGTTATCGTAATGCGTGTCGGCATACTCGCTCTTGAAACGGATGTCGGCGTCGCGGACCTTGGCGGTAAGCCCCGCCCCTACCCTCCACTTTCCATTCGCCAAAAAATCGTAGCGATAGGTAAGCCGGTACGAGTTGAACCGGTAGTCGACATTGATCGGCTGTCCGGGCAGAAAATTCAAATTGTTAAAATTGGTGTTCTGCGCGAGCGCCCCGCGGTAGTGAATCGTGAGTGGCGCGAACAATGCGGAGATATTGTGGCGGTTACCAATTCGGTACCCCACACGAATGCGATAAAACGCACTCCGGTCCAGTTTTAGTTGCTCTGGGAGATTCACGCGCGTTCCACTTTCGGTCGGAATTTGTACTTTATTGTAACTGGTGCCCAAAATGAGCCCGCCTTCGAGGTCAAAGTTGAACTGTGCGAATGCCGACGTATATACGCTGCATATGAGGATAATGAGTGTGCAAATAGCGGTTTTCATAGGCAGCATTGGTATATAAAAAAACAAACAACCCGTTGCCAGGTTGTTTGTACAAAATTAATGCCTGAAGAAAAATAAAATCGGCCGCTTCGCGGCGATTTTATGCCGGAATTGCCTCAGAAGAGTTTTTTACCTCTTTAACAAAAGCCTTGATATCGTTTTCGAGATCTGTACTTTGCTGCAACACGCGGATGAACGCGCTTCCGATGATCGCGCCGGCAGCATGGCTCGAGGCTTTCACGAAAGTGTCATGATCCTTGATACCAAAACCGATCAGTCGAGGATTGCGGAGATTCAATGCATCGAGTTTTTCGAAGTATGCTTCCATGTCGCCGCTCACGCCGGATTTCGAACCAGTAACGCTTGCGGAGGAAACGGTATAGATAAAACCTTCGCTCACTTCGTCGATCTGGCGAATGCGCGCTTCCGAAGTCTGCGGTGTTACCAGGAAGATATTCAGCAGGCCGTGTGCGTCGAATACGGATTTGTATTCATCCAGGTACACGTCCATCGGCATATCGGGGAGGATCAGTCCATCCACACCCACCTCGGCGCATTTGGCACAGAACTCCTCGATACCATATTGGAGTACCGGATTGATATAACCCATGAGCAGCACCGGTACGTTGATCGTCTCCCGCATACCTTGCAGCTGATCGAACAAAATGCGCACGGACATGCCGTTTTCCAGCGCCCGGTCATTGCTCTGCTGGATGGTCTCGCCGTCGGCCACAGGGTCGGAATAAGGCATTCCTATCTCCACCAGGTCGGCGCCGCCGTCCTGCAAAGCCTGCAATACGCGGGTGGTGTCGTTCAGCTCCGGGAAACCGGCCGTGAAGTACACGTTCAGCAATCCAGGAGTTTCGGCGTTTTTATTGAAATTCTGAAAAAGACTTACAATGCGGTTCATTCTTGTGTCCAGTAGTCAACAACCAATACTTTGTCCAGGTGTGGTTCCAGGACTTTTACAAATGCTTTGTGTTCAGGATGCGGCAGGTACACTTCTCGTCCGGCTTCGCTGTCGAAGCTCACGAAAAACACGTGTGTGAAACCTTGTGCCAATCCTTCGGGGCTGTTGTTAGTACCCCATTCAAATCCTTTCACCTCTTTGATTTTCGAAGGGAGCTTGCGGAAAGCATCTTCCACTTCTTTCACTTGCGCTGGTGTTGCAGAATCCTTGAATTTGAAAAGAACAACGTGGCGCAGCATTTTTTTAGGTGGATTTGACGGTGAAACAAATGACATGGTGCTGAAAAGGACCATGGAAGCAAGCAAAAAGAGTTTAAATCTCTGCATATGTGGTATGGATTAAAGGTGATCCGGAACGGGTACTAAGCCGAGCAGTTGAGGCATTCGCCTTCGTCGCTGAATTTCAGACGATCGAATTCGCCCAGTTTTTCTTTCATTTCAAGGATTTCGTCTTCCATATCGCAACGTTCGAAGAGCGATAGTTCACCTGAGTTTACTTTTGCTTCCAGTTCCTGGATCTTCAACCGCAGGTCGAAAACCTCTGGCAATGTCAATGTAGCCATGTGATGTTGTATTGAGGTGAGAATTAATCGATGTATTTCATATAAGTGCCCATATCCTTGTCACCGCGACCCGAGAGGTTCAGTACCACCGTTTCGTTCTTGGAAGCGCCCAGACGGCCCAAAACGGACAGCGCATGCGACGATTCCAATGCGGGGATAATGCCTTCCAGGCGCGTCAGTTCGAATGCAGCTTGTACCGCTTCATCGTCCGTGGCCGAAAGGAACGTACCGCGGCCGCTGGCAGCAAGCCATGCGTGCTGAGGGCCGATGCCCGGGTAATCCAACCCCGCGGAGATAGAAAATGGTTCCACTACCTGGCCGTCTTCGGTTTGCATCAGGATGGTACGGCTCCCGTGGAGGACACCGGGCTTACCCAATGCGACCGTTGCTGCCGAATGGCCCGAAGTGAGCCCCAGCCCCGCCGCTTCCACAGCTACGAGCTTGACGTTTTCTTCGTCGAGGAAGTGGTAAAATGCGCCTGCCGCATTGCTGCCGCCGCCTACGCAAGCCACCACATAATCAGGTGTTTCTTTGCCGGTGTGTTCTTTGAGCTGCCAACGGATTTCCTCCGAAATAACCGACTGGAAGCGCGCTACCATGTCGGGGTAAGGGTGTGGGCCTACCACAGAGCCGATGATGTAATGCGTATCAACCGGGTTGTTGATCCAGTGGCGCATGGCCTCGTTGGTGGCATCTTTCAGCGTACGCGACCCGCAAGTGGCAGGGCGTACTTCCGCGCCGAGCATTTTCATGCGTGCTACGTTAGGTGCCTGGCGCTCGATATCGAGCTCACCCATGTACACGACGCATTCGAGGTTCATCAATGCGCACACGGTGGCTGTTGCCACACCATGCTGTCCGGCGCCGGTTTCGGCCACAATGCGTTTTTTGCCCAGACGTTGCGCCATCAGGATCTGCCCGATGGTGTTGTTCACTTTGTGCGCACCGGTGTGGCAGAGGTCTTCCCTTTTGAGGAAAATATTGGTTTTATATTTTTCCGAAAGCCGGTGAGCTGGATAAAGCGGCGTTGGCCGGCCTACGTAATGGCGTAGTAAATCGTTGAATTCTTTTTGAAAAGAAGGATCTGCGATTACTTGCAGGTAGTTTTCACGCAATTCTTCAACATTCGGGTATAGCATTTCAGGAATGAATGCGCCCCCGAAGGTGCCATAGTAACCGCGGTCATTTACCTGATACGACTTCTTTTCTGCAATTGATTCCATAAAAATTAAGCTTCCGCTTCTTCTTGTTCTTTTACGCGAACTAAACTAAATAACTCTTCCAGCTTGGCGATGTCCTTCACCCCCGGTTCTGTTTCAAACTTGCTGTTGACGTCGATGCCGTAAATGGGGAGTGTCTGGGATAAGGTGATGATCTCTTCGATATTGTCGAGGCCAATGCCGCCGCTGAGGAGGAAAGGCTTTTCATTATCGTATTTGCTCAGCAATTTCCAGTCAAATGCCGTTCCGTTGCCGCCCGGGTTTTCGCCTTTGGTATCGAACAAAAACAGGTCGCAGAACGATTTGTAGTTGTTCAGCATGGCAAAGTTGAACTTCTCGTCGATGGAGAATGCCTTGATCACGCTCACTCCTTTCTGACGAATACTGCGGCAGATATCGGGCATTTCGTTCCCGTGCAGCTGCACATATTGCAGGTCGTATTTTTTGACCATATTCAGGATATGGCCGGGGTTTGCATTCACGAATACCCCTACTTTTTTGATGCTCTGAGGAATGCTGCGGATGAATTCCTCGTTGAGTTCCTCGCCCACAAAGCGGGGTGATTTTTCATAGAAAATAAACCCTATAAAATTGGGCTGTAAGGCTACTACCTGCTCAATGTTGTCTTGCTGGCGCAATCCGCAAACTTTAATTTTCATAGAACCAGAGGATTTAAATTGCTATGTTGAGTTAAGTTTTGTTGCAAACCTGCAAGTGCGGCTCCGGGGTTTACAGTTTTCATAAACGTTTCGCCTATCAAAAAGCCTTGGTAGCCGTGTTGAAACAGCTTCACAATGGTTTCGGCATCTTTCAAACCGCTCTCTGAAATTTTCACGTAAGCATCGGGAATCAGCTCGCTCAATGCGATCGAGGTCTCTATGGATGTTTCAAATGTTTTCAGGTTACGGTTATTCACGCCGACGATGTCGATATGCCCGCCTACACTTACAGCCAGTTCTTCCGCATTGTGGACTTCCAAAAGCACTTCCAGGCCCAGATCGTGCGCCCTGCGGCTCAAATGAGCGATTTCCGAAGGCGTAAGGCATGCTGCAATGAGCAGGATCACGTCTGCGCCGATGGATTTGGCTTCAAAAAGCTGGTATTCGTCCACGATGAAATCCTTCCGGAGCATCGGAATCTGCGGATTAGCCTCCCTGGCGGCGAGGAAATCGGCGAATGAGCCACCGAAAAAATCGATATCGGTCAACACGGAAAGCCCGACGGCACCTGAATCCACATAATCCTTCGTCACGATCTCAGGCCGCACATCGGCATTGATAATGCCTTTCGAAGGGGATTTTCGTTTAAACTCCGAGATAATGCGGGGTGAAGTAGATGACCTTAGCGCCGCCGCGAGCGAAGCAGTCGGACGCGCGAACAGTGGTTCCTTTTCCAGATCGGAAACGGACCGCTGCTTTTTCGATTCGCTGATTTCTTCCTGCTTGCGGGCGATAATTTTTTCTAAAATATTCATCTAAAAATGCTGTAACTGCAATTATAAAAAGGGAGAAATGCTTCCCCGCTAACTATTCTTCGATCAATTTTTTGAAAGCTGCCAATGCTTTCTTGCTTTCGAGCGACTCCCGGGCTGTCTCCACAGCGTCGGTCAGCGACAATGCGGGATCGGCACAATAGAGCGCCATCGCCGCATTGGCCAGCACCGCCTGCTTTTGCGAAGGCGTTGCTGTGTCGTTCAAAACATTCATAAAAATCCGGGCGGACTCTTCAACCGTAATACCACCTGCTAAATCGTCGGCGCGCAGGGTTTGAAGCCCTAGATGAGAGGGGGTAAGAACTTGCTCGGAATGAGCGGTGATAATCTTAAAAGCACCTGTCAATGACACTTCGTCGTAGCCGTCTAATGCGTGAAGAACCAGAAATTGCTTATCCGTTTGTTGGTAAAGATAAGCAAAAAGGCGCGCTAATTCAAGACTAAATACGCCCACAAGCTGTTTTTTCGGCGATACCGGATTCACCATCGGGCCGAGCATATTGAAGAAGGTTTTCACCCCCAATTCCTTTCGTACCGGTGCTACATTCTTCATAGCCGGGTGGAAAAGAGGAGCATGCAAAAAGCACACGCCGGCCTGATCGATCTTCCGTTCCAGGTAATCCCTATCGTTCGTAAATTTCGCTCCCAGATATTCCAGCACCGTCGACGACCCGCATAGGGACGAAACGCCGTGGTTGCCATGCTTCGCTACCCTTTGACCAGCTCCTGCCACCACAAAACACGATAATGTCGAAATATTGAATGTGTCCTTGCCATCGCCTCCCGTCCCGCAAACGTCGATCGGGTCATATTCCGACAAATCTACCGAAAGGCAGAGTTCGAGCAAGCCGTCACGGAAGCCTTCCAGCTCTTCGACGGTAATGCTGCGCATGGCATAAGTTGTTAAAAATGAAGCAATTTCGGAATTGGAATACTTGCCGGTCCCAATTCCCATCAGAACGTCTTTGGCTTGCGATTTGTCGAGGACTTTGTATTCAAAAAGATGGCTAAGAATGTGTTTCATGACAGTTTTTAATTGCTAATATCGTCGGGTAAGGTGGTGTTAGTTCAAATGCGGAGGTCAGATTTGCAACCAGTTTTGTAGCATTTCCTTGCCATGCTCCGTTAAAACAGACTCGGGGTGGAATTGGAGCCCTTTCACATCGTATTTTTTGTGTGAAAGCCCCATCACCCGGCCTTTTTCGTCTACGGCAGTGATGGTAAGGTCATCGGTGAACGTTTCCGGAATGACAGTCCAGGAATGGTACCGTCCGACTTTGATATGGGTAGGCAGGCCTTTGAAAATGCGTTCACTGGCGTCGGTAACGATGGCCGTGTCGGCAATACCATGCAGCACGTCGGTCATATTCTCCAACTCGGCGCCGTAAACCTCCCCTATTCCCTGATGTCCCAAGCAAATGCCGAGAATACTTTTGGAAGCCCCGTATTCGCGGATTACATCGTGCATAATGCCCGCTTCCGAGGGAATGCCCGGGCCCGGCGATAACAGGATCTTGTCGTAATTTCCGACGTCTTCCAGCGCGATTTTATCGTTCCGGTAAATGTCCACCTGGTCGTGCAGCTCGCGGAGGATGTACACGAGGTTGTAGGTGAAAGAATCGTAATTGTCGAGAACTAGTATTTTCATTTGGACGGTAAATTTCAAATCGTTTTAAACGGCAATTTTGTAATCCAGGACCAACTCGTCCCCTGCTTTCCCACGAATGCCCCAGTTGTGCGGCGGCGTTTCGGTGAGCGTGATTTCCACGTCGTTCGGCGTGATACCGAGCTTTTCTTCGAATTTTTGAAAGATCAGCCGGTACAAATGCTTCTTCGCTTCGATCGAACGGCCCTCAAACAGGGTTATCTCGATGATCGTATAGCGCTCGCTTCTGCGTTCGGGATAAAAGAAATCTCCTTCATCGAGGTAAAAGAACCTGTGCGCACGCTTGTTTTGAGGGTATTGGAAGGCTTCTACAATGCAGCTATGCAATGTGTCGGACAACTGCTCCCGGATCGCGTACAGCGAAGATTTGAGGCCATATATTTTGATCTGTGACATGGCTGTTTCTCTTAGAGCTCTTCTGCTACTTTAATAGCCTGGCGCAATGCGGCCAGCTTGCTGTTGATTTCCTGCAATTCACTTTCCACATTCGATTTCGCCACTACGCCCATTCCTGCGCGGAAGAAAAGCGTATTGTCTTTGGCGAGGAAAGTCCGGATCGCGATCGCGTGGTTGAAATCCCCGTTGAAATCCATAAAACCGATGGCTCCGCCATAAATGCTGCGGTTGCTGGACTCCATCTGGTCAATGAGTTTCATCGCATTGTGCTTGGGTGCACCCGACAATGTGCCCGCGGGGAACGTGTCGGCCACGAGTTGAAGGGGGTTCACATCCTTGTTCATTTTGCCTACCACCTTCGAAACGAGGTGGATCACGTGCGAATAGTATTGCACCTCCTTGTAATTCGTCACTTTTACGGCGTCGCAGCTGCGGCTCAGGTCGTTCCGTGCCAGATCCACCAACATCACGTGCTCAGCGGTCTCTTTGGGGTCGTTAAGCAGGTCTTGTGCGGCTTCCGCATCAGCCTGATCGTCGCCGGTGCGGCGGAAAGTGCCTGCAATCGGGTGGATTTCGGCCTGGCCGTTTTTGATGAATATCTGTTTTTCGGGAGAAGATCCGAAGATCTTATAATTGCCGTAGTCGAAATAGAAGAGGTAGGGCGAGGGATTGATCGAGCGTAATGCACGGTAAACATTGAACTCGTCGCCCTGGAATTTGCGGCTGAATCTGCGCGAAGGAACAATCTGGAACACATCTCCGCGGAGGCAATGGTCGATCCCCTTCTGGATCACTTTCCGCATTTCGTCGTCGGTAACGTTGGAAGTTTCGTCGGCCGTCACATGGAAACCGTACTGCGGAAAGTTCCGGTTCTTGATCAGCACCTCGATCTGATCGATACCGCCTTCCGCCGTTGTCTCTCCGTATTGATGTTCAAAAATGTAAAGTTCATTTTTGAAATGGTTGATGGCGATTACGTATCGGTAAACCTGGTAGAATATCTGGTCAATTTCAGTCTCCGGGTTAGTCGGTTGTATTTCAATATCTTCGAAATAGGTCACCGCGTCGTAGGTCATATGACCGAAGAGACCGTTTGTGATGAAGGGAAACTTGCTCTTCTCGGATTTGAAGCTTTGCGCAAAGCCGTACAACGCCTGCACCGCATCCTTCCGGTTGGTTAGGTCGAAATCGACTTCAGAACCATCGGGAAACTTCTGGGTTACTGTGCTATTGTTCAGTTTGAAAGAAGCAATAGGATCGCAGCAGATGTATGTAAATGAGTTTTCGTTGCCGTGGTAATCGGAGCTTTCCAGGAGGATTGTATTGACGAAGCGGTCTCGGAGCTTCAAATAGATCGAAACGGGCGTCAATGTATCGGCCAGGAGCTTTTTGTGGCGTGTGGTAATCTGATAAGTCTTGTCCAGGGTTTTCATGTGCAAGTTGTAATGTAAAGTGTATAAAAAAACGGCTCGCCGTCAGATGAACAGCGAGCCGTTTGTATGTATATTTTGATTCTATACCATGCAATAGCCTTACTTGTCCATCTTGGAAGGATAAGTACGCCACCACCAAATAGTATTGAATAATTTCATAGTTGATTGTCGCCTTACGGCTGTTACAGGTGCAAATATAGGAAAAAGAATTATCGCTGCAGTATTCTGCAAAATATTTCTGCAAGAATCTGCAAAGGGCTTTTAAAGTAAAGCTCCATTTTGGAGGGGTGAACTTGATATAGTCCTATTAAAAAACCTGCCATTGTGGCGCGTAAACACAAAAAAGCCTCACATTACTGTGAGGCTTTTGATGTTTAATAATTGTGGCGGCTACCTACTTTACCGGGTTTGAACCAAGTATCATCGGCGGATCCGGGCTTAACTTCTCTGTTCGGGATGGGAAGAGGTGAACACCAGACCAATAGCCACCAACAAGCTCTTTGAGTTAGGAGGAAGGGGAGGAAGGAGTATGGAAGAAGGGAATTCCCTTTCGTCCTTTTTTCCATTGTCCCTTTTATCCTTTCATGTCATATTGGAAGT
>Ga0209676_1001380_pt1 | contig 23674 bp, 19 predicted proteins | sample AraplaCvi_mLB_r2_FD_184282 | JGI IMG/M metagenome (GOLD analysis project Ga0209676, IMG submission 184282) | Arabidopsis root microbial communities from North Carolina, USA - plate scrape MF_Cvi_mLB_r2 (SPAdes) (version 2) | ecosystem: Host-associated > Plants > Roots > Endosphere | place: USA... | reverse complement strand
CACGGGCGCGGAAGAAATGGTTGAACCCGCTCTCGAACAGGTCGGCCGCGCTGGCGTAGCTGGCGATGTGGCCGCCAAGTTCCGCGGAGCCACCGGTTTCGGCCTGGTTGGCGCGCACCACCATGGCCAGCGCGTTCCAGCGCATCAGCGAGGCCAGGCGTTCTTCCAGCGCGAGGTCGCCGGGGAACACGGGCTGCTCGTCCACCGCGATGGTGTTCATATAGGGCGTGGCCAGCTCGGGCTGCCAGCCTATGCGCTGCTTGCGCGCGACGCGGCTCAATTCATTGAGCATGTGCCGCGCGCGGGCCGGGCCGTGGGTCAGGGCCAGGGCCTCGAAAGCTTCACGCCATTCAGCGGTTTCCTGCGGATCGGTATCGGCGGGCATGTCGGCCTGCGCCAGCAAATGGTGGGGTATGGAATGGTTCATGGCAAAAATGACTGTACGCAGGTTTGTCCAGAAGTTGTAGCCTCAATATCGTGGTATTTGGCTGTTAAGAGGCATAAAATTCTGTAAAAACCGGTTTTTGCAGATGATGCAGCTTGATGCCCTCGATTTGAAGATCCTCGACGAACTGCAGCGCGACGGCTCGCTGTCCAATGTGGAGCTGTCGCGGCGTGTGCACCTGAGCCCTTCGCCCTGCCTGGCCCGCGTCAAGGCGCTGGAGGCCGGCGGCGTGATTGACCGCTATGTGGCGATTGCCAATGCCGCGGCGCTGGGCTTGGGGCTCAATGTGTTTATCTCCATCAGCCTGCGCACGCAAAGCAAGGAGTCGCTGGCCGACTTCGAGCGGCGCATCGCCGAGCACGACCAGGTGATGGAGTGTTATTTGATGTCGGGCGACAGCGACTACCTGATACGCGTGGCGGTGGCCGACATAGGCGCACTGGAAAAATTCATCCTCGAGCAGCTGTCGCCGATTTCGGGAATCGAAAAAATCCGCTCGAGCTTTGCGCTCAAGCAGGTCCGGTACAAGACGGCCTTGCCCTTACCCTTGCCCGGCCGCTGACCGGGGCGGCGACATCTTCAGCGAGCGCCGCCGTCACCCCAGCGTGGGATGCGAGGTTTCGATCTCGTTGATTTTGGCCAGCAGGTCTTCGCGCCGGCTGGCCTCTTCGGCCGCGGCGCTGCCGGGCTCCAGCGGCGAGTCGACAAATTGCACGGGCCGTTTGGTGCCGGCGGCCATGTGGTGCAGGCGTATCTTGAGCAGGTCGGTCACTTCCGCCGCAGTCTGCGCGCGGGGCGTGTCGTGCCATATGGCGATGTGCAGGGTGAATGCGTCGGCCTCGCCCAGTTTTTCGGAGGCGCGTATGCAGTCCGCCAGGATTTTGGTGGAAATCTCGGACAGCACGGCGCGGCTGACGGGGCCTTCGACCAGCACCATGAAATGGTTTTCGTCGCAGCGTGCCACGGTGTCCACGTCGCGCGCGGCCCGGCGCAGGATCTCGCCGATGCGCGACAGCGCCGCGCCGCGCTTCAAGTCGCCCACCTCGTCATGGCTGGGGGCCTGGTTGAGCCAGTGCAACATCATCGCGCCGCAGGCCAGCTTCTGCCGGCGGCCGCGCAGCAGCAGGGCCGGCAGCCTGGCTTCGATGATGCGGGGCAGCATCAGGCCGCTGGCCGCATCGTAAGTGGAGAGGGCGGCGCCCCGGTGGTTGGAAAACAGCGCTGCGCGGCTGCGCCAGGCGAGTACCCCGAAAACCCAGAGCAGGCCGACCATGGCTGAGAGCACTCCGGCGGCCTGCGCCGCTTCCACATTGAGCACCCAGCCCGCGTTGTAGGAGAGCCGGGCCAGCGCGGCCCCGCCTATGGGCGCGGCGCCGAGTAGCAAAAGAAGGTTCCAGGCCTGGCCGCGCAGCGATATCCAGACCAGGCTCCCCAAGATGGCTACCGTGGCCAGTGCCAGCCAGAGGTTGCGCAGGTCGCGCGGCACGAAATCCAGGCGAATCATCATTACGCAGGCCATAAGCAGGCTGCCCGCTGTGACGCCGGCCAGTAGCCGGTACACGCGCGGATGGCCGTCGCGCGCATAGCTGGCCTGGGCGCAGAACCAGGCGGCCGCGGCCATGGTCACCGTGGCCGACACCCAGCCCATGACCTGGTTCAGGTGCACGCTGTAGGGCCAGATGCGCCAGCCGCCGTAGCCGATCAGCACCAGCTGCGTGAACATCAGCGTGACCACCACGGCCCCGAACCACAGGAAGACCTTGCTGCGCGACATGCTGAAGGCGGCCAGGCACAGCACGGCCAGCACGCTGAACATGCCCCACATCAGGCCTATCACCACGCCGACCCGCGAGGCGCCGTCTATGTACTCGACAGGTGTGAGCAGCATGGGCCGCTCGGTGATGGGCCGGCGGTGTTCGAAGCGCAGGTAATAGGCCTGCGGCTGGTCGGTGTGCGATTGCAGCTCAAAGCTCGGGACGCGCGTGCGCAAAGCCCAGTAGGCCGGGGCGATCGCTTCGCCAGCGGAATGGACCTGCCAGCTGCCTTGCGGGTCTCGAGAGTAAAGGCTGACCTTGTAAATCGCCTGGCCCGCGATTCGGATGTACCAGGTCTGCAGGGTTTCCGTGGCCGGCATGGAAAAGCTGGCCCAGACTTCCTGCGTGTCGGAGGTTGGAAGAATGGTGTCGTCGGTGTAGGGCTGGAAAGCCCGCTTGCTGGCGGCGAATTCAGCCGCGGCAAAAACATCGGGTGATGCGATGGAGTCCTTGGGCACCGCGATCCATTGCAGCGGTTGCGCCAGGGTGATCTGGGCGCTGCTTTCATACAGGCGGTCAAACACTTGTGCGTGGCCTGCGCCGCAGAAGGCGCACAGCAGCATGAAGAAGAAACCACGCAGGCTTGCTTTGAGGGACATGGGCATAGCTTATGGCAAAAGCCCGGCTTAAACCGGAATCACCGTGGTCTCGAACACTTCCTTGAGGCAGACAAAAGTGCGGATCTGCCGCACCCCGGGCAAGCCGACGAGTTGCGCCGCATGCAGTTCATTGAAGGAATCGATGCTCTGGATGCGTAGCTTCACGAAGTAGTCGAATTCGCCGGTGACCAGTTGCACTTCCAGGCAGCCGGTGAGGCCGGCCGCGGCCTTTTCAAACGCGGCGAAGGAGTCGGTGGTGGATCGGTCCAGCACCACACCGATGATGACCAGCCCGTTGTAGCCCAGCGCTCGCGGGTTCACCAGCGCCACCGTCTTGCGGATCAGCCCCGCTTCCCTGAGTCTTGCCACGCGCCGCGAGCACGCGGGCGGGCTGAGGCTGGTTTTTTCGGCCAGTTCAATATTGGGCAGGGAGGCGTCGTGCTGCAGCAGCTTCAGGAGCTTGCGGTCTATGCGGTCCAGTGTGTGTTCCATTGGCGAATTTTACAAATATTGCAGGAAAAGTCGAATTTATGGAATTTATTAGACAAATACTTAAAAAGAGTGCTCAGTTGTTTATTTGAAAGATGAAATACGCAACTCATTGCAAGACTGCCTGGCTACGATTTGAAGCACGCACTTAAAGCTTTCCCTCCAACCAGGACCTCTTTCAATGTCTACTTCGCTCAAGCATCCTCTCAGGTACCCGCTCCAGCTCCAGAAATTCCAGCGGCATTCCCTGACCTTCGGTCCCACCCCCATTCAGCCGCTCAAGCGCTTGAGCGCCCACCTGGGCGGCAAGGTCGAGCTCTTTGCCAAGCGCGAGGATTGCAACAGCGGCCTGGCTTTCGGCGGCAACAAGACCCGCAAGATGGAATACCTGATTCCAGAAGCACTGGCGCAGGGCTGCGACACGCTGGTGTCCATAGGGGGCATCCAGTCCAACCAGACGCGGCAAGTGGCGGCGGTGGCTGCGCACCTGGGCATGAAGTGCGTGCTGGTGCAGGAGAACTGGGTCAACTACTCCGACGCGGTGTACGACCGTGTCGGCAATATCGAAATGTCGCGCATCATGGGCGCCGACGTGCGGCTGGATGCCGCGGGCTTTGATATCGGCATACGCCCCAGCTGGGAACAGGCCATGGACGACGTGCGTAAGGCCGGCGGCAAGCCTTTCCCGATTCCCGCAGGTTGTTCGGAGCATCCGTATGGCGGCCTGGGCTTTGTGAGCTTTGCCGAAGAAGTCCGCGCGCAGGAGGCCGAGCTCGGCTTCCAGTTCGACTACATCGTGGTCTGCTCGGTCACGGGCAGCACGCAGGCCGGCATGGTGGTGGGCTTTGCGGCCGATGGCCGGGCCGAACGTGTGGTCGGCATCGACGCCTCGGCCAAGCCCGAGCAAACCCATGCACAGATCTTGCGTATTGCGCAGAACACCGCGAAGCTGGTGGAACTGGGCCGCGACATTACCGCGAAAGATGTAGTGCTCGATACCCGCTTCGGCGGCCCCGAGTACGGCCTGCCGAACGAAGGCACGCTGGAGGCGATCCGCCTGTGCGCGCGGCAGGAAGGCATGCTGACCGACCCGGTTTATGAAGGCAAATCCATGCACGGCATGATCGAAATGGTGCGCCGCGGTGAGTTTCCGGCCGGCTCGCGCGTGCTGTATGCGCACCTGGGCGGCGTGCCGGCGCTCAATGCCTACAGCTTCCTGTTTCGCAATGGTTGAGCGATGAATGTCAAGGGATGATTAACGCGGCTATGCCGCATCAAAGAGGGGCACTACGATGATGAAACCAAGGTATGCAAAGCGCTTCGTCCTGGCCACGGCGCTGGTCTTGCTGGCCCCCTGGGCCGCGGTCCATGCGCAGGGCTATCCGACCAAGCCGGTCCAACTGGTCATTCCTTTCCCACCAGGAGGCGCCACGGACATCGCCGGGCGGTTGGTCGCAAAGAAACTGGCCGAGCGCCTGGGGCAGCCGATCGTCATCGACAACCGCCCGGGCGCCGGCACCGTCGTCGGTGCGGCCTTTGTCGCCAAGGCCGCGCCGGACGGCTACACGCTGCTGATCAGCTCTGGGTCGACCTTCACGGTCAACCCAGCCCTCATGCCCAAGCTGCCTTACGACCCGATCAAGAGTTTTGAGCCTGTCGGGATGGTGGCACGCGTTCCCCTTGTTTTGCTGGCCAACGTTGATGTCCCGATCAACGACCTGAAGCAACTCATCACAGCAGTGCGCGCCGCCCCGGACAAGTACATGTACGGCTCCTTCGGCAACGGCACCACAGGGCACTTCGCGGGCGAAATGCTGTGGAGCACCACTGGCATCAAGCTGCAGCACATCGCCTACAAGGGCAGCGCGCCGGCGATGAACGACTTGATGGCCGGGCAAATCCCTTTCACCATTGACACCGTGGCGGCCGCGCTGCCGCAGCTGAAGGCGGCGAAACCCAGGATCAAGGCCATCGCCGTCACAGGCGAGAGCCGCGCGACGCAAATGCCCACGGTGGCGACCGTGGCGGAGAGCGGCTTCAAAGGCTTCTCGGCCGATTCCTGGCTCGCCATTGCGGCGCCCAAAGGGCTGGCGGCCGATGCAAAAGCCAAGCTACAGAAGGCGCTGGCCGAGACGATGAAAGATCCAGAGCTTCGCGAAAAACTCGTCGCCAACGGACTCGAGTACGCCTGGGAGCCCGCTGCCGCGGTCGCGGCGCGCATCGAAAACGAGCTGCCCCGCATGCGCGTGATCGCCCTGCGTTCCAACATCCGGATCGATTGACGGTGGCGAGCCGCAAGGAACTGGTAGCTCTCTCGGCGGTGGAGCTGCGGCGCCTGATCGGGGCCAGGGAGGTATCGCCCGTCGAACTGCTCGAGGCCTGCATCGAGCGCATCGAGGCGGTCAACCCTTTTGTCAACGCCGTGACGGCCACCTGCTTTGAACGCGCACGCGCCGAGGCCAAGGCGGCCGAGCACGCTGTGATGCAGGGCCACACGCTGGGCCTTCTGCACGGCCTGCCCATGGGGGTGAAAGACCTGGAGGCCACTGAAGGCCTGTTGACGACGCTGGGCTCCGCCTTGTACCGCGACCATGTACCGGCGGCCGACAATGTACTCGTCGCAAGGCTGCGCGCCGCCGGCGCCATTGTGGTGGGCAAGACCAATGTGCCCGAGCTGGGTGCGGGCGCGAACACGCGAAACGACGTTTGGGGCGCCACCGGGAATCCCTTTGACCCCAGGCTCAACGCCGGCGGTTCCTCGGGTGGGTCCGCGGCGGCCTTGGCATGCGACATGCTGCCGGTATGCACGGGTTCCGATACCGGCGGGTCTTTGCGTATTCCCGCCGCCTTGTGTGGTGTGGTGGGCTTTCGTCCGTCACCCGGAACGGTGCCCAGTTCGCGCAAGCCGCTGGGCTGGACGCCGATCTCCGTGGTAGGCCCCATGGGCCGCACGGTCGCCGACACCTGTTTGCAACTGGCCGCCTCTGCGGGAGTCAGTGTGGGCGACCCGCTCAGCTATCCGCTGGAGGCTGCCGGCTTTCTCACGCCACCTGCGGTAGACCTGGGGTCTTTGCGCGTCGGCTGGACCGAAGACTTCAACGCCTGCGATGTCGATCCCATGATCCGGGAGACCTTTCGCCGCAAGGTCGGCGCCATGTCCCACCTGTTTCGCAGTTGCGAAAAGGTGGAGTTCGACCTGGGTGAGGCGCATCGCTGCTTTGACGTGCTGCGCGCGGAGGCCTTTGTGGCCGCGACGCGCGACGCCTACGCGCGCGACCCCGCCAGCCTCGGGCCCAACACACGAGCCAACTACGAGATGGGCGCCGCGATGAGCCTGCTGGACAGCGCCTGGGCCCAGGCCGAGCAGACGCGCATCCTGGCCCGCTTCAACGCCACGATGGCGGGCTATGACGTGATCCTGTCGCCGACCACCCCGCTGTCACCTTTCCCCTGGACAAGCCTGCACGCGGACACGATAGCCGGAAAGCCGCAAGCCAACTACTACCGCTGGCTGGCCCTGACCTACATCGTGACGCTGGCCACCTTGCCTGCGCTCAGCCTGCCTTGTGGGCTTGACCATGCGGGCATGCCCTTCGGCCTGCAACTCGTCGGCCATTTCCGCGCCGACCACCAGGTGCTCGGCATGGCGGCTGCGATGGAGCAGGCCTTTGCCGGCTCTGATGAGCTGCGGCGGCCGCGTCCCGCGCTGGACCGCCTGCGTGCCGTCGAACCGGCCCTGACTTCGATCGTGAAGACGCCGCCCCAACCCGGCGGCTCGCCAACGACGGCAGGCGGCGCCGGACATCGCATCAGTGCCGGTGCGTGAATAAAGAAAAATCAATGGCCGGTCCAGGCGATTTGGGTTTCGTTGAGGGCCGAGGATAAGAACGAGATAAGAACGAGATAAGAACGAGGATGAGGGCGAAGATGAGAAAAAATCAATGGATCGGCCGCCTGGCCGGCCTGGTTATCGCAAGCGGTATCACGTCGTCGGTACTGGCCGCGCAGCTTGTCATTGGGCAAGTGGCGCCATTGACCGGTACCGAGGCAAGCCAGGGGCGCGCCTATGCAGCTGGAATGCGCTTGCATTTCAACGCCGTGAACAAGGCGGGCGGGGTGAATGGAAACACCTTCATCCTGACGCGCCGCGACGACGCAGGCCAACCCGAGGAAACGCTGAACCAGACGCGCGCGCTTCTGACCGAGGACAAGCCCGTGGTGCTTGCCGGCTACTTTGGAAGCCGCAATATTGCCCAACTGGTCAGCGCAGGCGTATTGGAACGTGAGCGCATCGCACTGGTCGGTTTCCGCGCGACCGAACTGAATCTGGAAGCCCCGCAACTTTATGGCGTGCGTGCCACCTTGCGAGACGAAATCACCAGAATCGCGGCGCACCTGGCGACAGTGGGAATCACCAGGCTTGGCCTGTTCCACGAGAGCGGCCCGAACGCTGCGCCGCTCGTCGCGGCGGCAAAGGAAGCAGCCGCGAATGCCAAGGCCACGATCGTGCAAACGGCGGGCTATGACGCTGGAACCACTCGCGTGAGTGCGGCCGCCGATGCCATGCTGGCCGCCTCACCGCAGGCGATCATCATGATTGCAAGCGGAAGCGCCTCAGCCAGCTTCATTGAAAAATACCGCTCGGCGGGAGGGACGGCTCAACTGTTTGCGCATTCGGGCGCGGACATTGAACTCATGGCGAAGCGGCTTTCTGAAGAGCAGATGCAGGGCATCGCCATCGCCCAGGTCACGCCCAGCCCCTACAAACTGACAAACCGGCTTTCCAAGGAGTTCAACGACATCGTTGCAGCGGCCGGAGCCCAGGAAGTGCCGATCAGCTACGCCATGATGGAGGGCTTCATCGCGGCAAAGGTGATTGTTGAAGCGGCCCGGCGGCAAGGCGCGCGTGTCACCCGTGAAGGTTTTACTTCCGCCCTGGATGGAATGGAAAACTTTGACCTGGGAGGGTATGTGGTCGGGTTTCGCCCAGGAATGCACACCGGTTCGCGCTTCGTGGAGATGACCATCGTCAGCGGAAACGGAAAAATCCGGCAATAGGGCAAAGGCAAAGCAGGGGCAATTTCCCGGCTACCGGGGCCGGGGCGAGCCCCCATGTCATCGCGACGTCACACCGGTTGGCGACCATGCGTCTTCCTTTAACCATGGATGACACATGTTCTTATCTGATTCTGGCGCCACTGCCTGTTCCTTGCCAAAGCGCCCGACCGGCCTTCTTTCCTCCATGTTGCTGGTGCTGCTGGCTTCTCCCTTGTGTGCGCTGGCGCAGTCGCCCGCGGCATTTCCGGCCACGCTGGCCGGCCATGCGGTGATGCCCGCCCAATCCTTCATCCCCGCGCCCAAGGACGCGCCGCAGGACCTGCAGGTCAGCGGCAAGTTCACCAACGGCCAGCGCACCGAGGCGCTGGGCACGGTGCCGGGCCTGTCGGCCGGCCGTCCCACCGGCGTGTCGCTGCCTTTCAAGGGCCAGCCGCTGCAAGGCCATTCCGGCATCAAGAAGATGGCCGACGGCACGTTCTGGATCATCACGGACAACGGTTTCGGCGCCAAGGCGAACTCGCCCGATGCCATGCTGTACCTGAACCGCTACAAGGTGGACTTCAAAGGCGGCACCATGAAGCGGCTGGAGACCATCTTCCTGCATGACCCCGACAAAAAAGTACCGTTTCGCATCGTCCATGAAGGCAGCAAAAAGCGCTACCTGACCGGCAGCGACTTTGATACCGAGAGCTTCCAGTTCGCCGGCGGCGCGCTGTGGATTGGCGACGAGTTCGGCCCCTTCCTGATCAAGGCCGACCTCAAGGGCAAGGTGCTCGCGGTGTTCGAGACCCTGGTGGACGGAAAGGTGGTGCGCTCGCCCGACCACCCGGCCGTCACCACGCCAGCCGCGCCCGGCGGTACGGTCGACTTCCAGGTCAAGCGCTCCAAGGGCTTTGAAGGCATGGCTTCGTCGAAAGACGGCAGCAAGCTTTATGCGCTGCTCGAAGGCCCGGTGTGGAATGCCGAGGCGAAGGACTATGAGCGCGTAGCCGGCAAGGAGGCCCTGCGTGTGCTGGAGTTCGACGTGCAGGCCGGCAAGTGGAGCGGCCGCTCATGGATGTACCCGCTGGAAGCCAACGGCAATGCCATCGGCGACTTCAACATGATCGATGCCACCACGGGCCTGATCATCGAACGCGACAACGGCGAAGGCACGGCCGACAAGGCCTGCCCCGAAGGCCAGAAACGCACCGATTGCTTCCATGACATCGCCAAGTTCAAGCGTGTCTACAAGATTGAAATGACAGACGCCAATGTGGGCGGGCCGGTGCGCAAGATCGGTTATATCGACCTGCTCAATATCGCCGATCCCCACAGGCTGGCACGCAAGCCGCTCAACGACGGCGTGCTCAAGTTCCCTTTCTTCACGATTGAAAACGTGGACGTGGTGGACGCGACCCACATCGTGGTCGGTAACGACAACAACCTGCCGTTCTCCAGCAGCCGCGAGCCTAACAAGGCCGACGACAACGAACTGGTGCTGCTTGAAGTCGGTGAGCTTTTGAACGCCAAGTAAACCGGCGCATCAACGCAAAAAGCCACGGGCGCCAGCCGCTGTCCACCGGATAGCTTCTGGCGCCGGTTTTGCGTCTGGGGCAGGCGAGGGGAAAGCCGCTTACATCTTGGACTGGAACACCAGCCCGGCGTGCTCGCGCAGCGCGTGGAACTTGATCTTGGGCCATTGCTGCTCCACGGCGCGCAGGGTGGCGCTGTGGTCCACCAGCAAGGTGGGCGCATCGACGGCGTCCAGTGCCACGCGGTGGGCATTGGCGTCCATGAATTTTTTCAGCTCGTTGGCGTCGTCGCTGGTGACCCAGCGCGCCAGGTTGAAATTGCTGCCCATGATGCGGGCCTTGACGCCGTATTCATGCTCCAGGCGGTGGGCGACCACCTCAAACTGCAGCTGGCCGACCGCGCCCAGCAGCAGCAATGAGCCGGCAATCGGGCGGAACACCTGGATCGCGCCTTCCTCACCGAGCTGGGTGAGGCCGGCGCGCAACTGCTTGCTGCGCAGCGGGTCGGCCACCTCGACAGCGCGGAACATTTCGGGCGCGAAGAAGGGCAGGCCGGTGAACTGCAGGGCTTCGCCTTCTGTCAGCGTGTCGCCCAGTTGCAGCACGCCGTGGTTGGGGATGCCGATGATGTCGCCGGCGAAGGCGGTGTCCAGCAGTTCACGGCGCTGGCTCATGAAGCTCACCACCGTGTTGGGTCGCAACTCCTTGCCGCTGCGCACCACTTTCAGGCGCATGCCGCGCGTGAACTCGCCGCTGGCCACGCGCAGGAAGGCGATGCGGTCGCGGTGGGCCGGGTCCATATTGGCCTGGATCTTGAACACCACGCCGGAGAATTTCTTCTCCTCGGGATGCACCACGCGCTGGATGGCTTCACGTTCGGCCGGCGCGGGCGCCAGGTCGACCAGCGCGTCCAGCACTTCCTGCACGCCGAAGTTGTTGATGGCCGAGCCGAAGAACATGGGCGTCTGCTTGCCGGCCAAGAATTCGGCACGGTCGAATTCGGGTGTGGCGCCGGCCACCAGTTCGATCTCGCCCTGGGCCTGCGTGTATTCGGTGCCGAAGCGTTGGGCGGCTTCGGCGTTGTCCAGGCCGGCCAGGATCTCGTCGTCGCCGCCGGCTTTTTCCTCGCCGGGGCTGAAGACGCGCATGCGGTCCTCGCGCCTGTCGTAGACGCCGTGAAAGAGTTTGCCCATGCCGACCGGCCAGGTGAAGGGAACGACCGTCATGCCGAGTTCGCGCTCGATCTCGTCCATGACGCTCATCGGGTCCTGCACCTCGCGGTCCATTTTGTTGACGAAGGTCAGGATGGGGGTGTTGCGCGCGCGGCAGACCTGCAGCAGGCGGCGCGTCTGCGGCTCGACGCCGTTGGCCGCGTCGATCACCATCAGCGCCGCGTCCACGGCGGTCAGCACGCGGTAGGTGTCTTCCGAGAAGTCCTGGTGGCCGGGGGTGTCCAGCAGGTTGATGACGCAGTCGCGGTATTCCATCTGCATGACCGAGCTGGCGACCGAGATGCCGCGCTGCTTTTCGATCTCCATCCAGTCGGAAGTGGCGTGGCGCGCGGCCTTGCGGGCCTTGACGCTGCCGGCGATCTGGATCGCGCCCGAGAACAGCAGAAGCTTTTCGGTCAGCGTGGTTTTACCCGCGTCGGGGTGGGAGATGATGGCAAACGTGCGGCGGCGTTTGACCTGTTTTTCGATTTCGGTGGATTCGGACATAACCCACGATTATCGGTGACGGCGCTTAATCGGGCACCGGGCCGGGTTGCCGGGCAAACCGCGGCTGCTTCACCCCGTCGATTACGACCTCTTCATTGAACATGGCGGCTGGCCGTACCCATAGCCCTTTTTCGCCGTAGAGCGCGCGGTACAGCGTCATAGGCTCCAGGCTTTCACTGTGGCGCACGGTGCCGATCACCTCGTAAAGCATGCCTTTGTAGTGGCGGTACAGGCCGGGCGGAGTTGTTACCAGGGGCGGCAGGTCGTGGTCTTGGTTCATGGGTAAGATTGTCGCCAACAAAAAATGGGAGGGCCGATGGACCGGGCAGATTTCATCCATTTGGTGCGCCTGAGCGAGCATGCCAGCGCCGATGACAGCAAAGCCTACCGCCGCAGCGTGGCGGCTTTCGCGGCGCTTGGGTATGCCTGGGTCGTCGGTTGCCTGCTGCTGTCCACCGGCATCCTGGCCTGGGTCGCCAGCGCCATGATGCATGGGCGCATCAGGGGCTTTTATGTCGCGCTCGTCGTCGCGGCCGGAGGTTTGCTCTGGACCAGCCTGCGGGCGCTGTGGTGCAGTTTTGACGAGCCGGAAGGCGTGGTGCTGCAGCCGGCCGACGCGCCGGCGCTGTTCGAGGCGCTGGAGCGCATCCGCAAGAAGATCAAGGGCCCGCCCATACACCGTGTGCGGCTGGACGCCGACTTCAACGCCAGCATCCGGCAGCATCCGCGTTTCGGCCTGTTCGGCGGCGGCGTCAATTACCTCAACATCGGCCTGCCGCTGCTGATGGCGCTGGACCGCCCGCGTTTCCTGGCCGTGCTGGCCCATGAGTACGGCCATTTGCGCGGCGACCACGGCCGCTTCGCCGCCTGGATTTACCGCACGCGCCTGAGCTGGGCCATGCTGAACCACGGCCTGCGCAACGACGAAGGCCCTGTGGCGGCGGCCACGCAGGCCTTTTTGCGCTGGTACTTTCCGCGTTTCTCTGCCAAGACTTTTGCGCTGGCGCGCCAGGATGAATACGAGGCCGACCGCATTTCCGGAAAGCTGCTGGGCAAGGACGTCGCCGCCGCGGCGCTGACCGAGCTCGCCGTGAAGGGCGACTGGGTCGCCAGGGAGTTCTGGCCCGGGCACTGGAGCGCTGCCGCGGTCCAGGCCCTGCCGGTGGGGCCGTACGCGGCCATGCGGCCCTTGCTGGGTCTGGCGCCGCCCGGTGATTTCGCCCGTGAATCACTGCGCCAGGCCTTGCGCCGCATCAGCGACGTGGACGACACCCACCCGGGCCTGCGCGACCGGCTGGAGGCGCTGAAGGCGGGCAAAGGCCTGCCGGCCTGGTCTCCTTCTTCTCGCTCCGCACTGGCGTTGCTGGGCGACGGCGGCGCGAAGTGGATTGCGCACTTCGACAAGCAATGGTGCAGGGACAACGCCAGCGACTGGAAGCAACACCATGCTTATCTCGGGCGAGTGCGGGCCCGTGCCGATGCATTGGCTTCCAGCGAAAAGCGCAACAACGCCGAGGAAATGGTTGAGCTGGGCAACCTGCGGCGGCGCCTGGATGCGCGGGCTGATGTGCGCGGCTGCTACGAACGCTCGCTGCAGATGACACCAGGCCATGCCGGAGCGCTGCGTGGCCTGGTGCAATGCCTGCCGGCTGCGGAACGCGCGCTGCGCATGGATTGCCTGGGGCAGCTGTTTGAGCACAGCGCCGCCAACCGTTGGTGGGCCTGCCGGATGGCTGTGGCGGAGATGGAGCAACCCGCGGCCGACGGCAGCTTTGACGAAAAGGCGCTGGCCTTGTGGCGCGAGCGGCTCAAGCAGGCCGAAGAGGCCGAGGGGCGCGCCTGGGAGGAATTGACGGAGACGCCGTTCTTTCAGGCCATTGCCCGCCACGACCTCAGCACTTTCGAACAGGGCGAATTGCAGGTGCAGCTCGCGCGCTGCAAGCCGGTGGCGCGAGGCTGGCTGGTGCGCAAAAACCTCAAGGAGTTCGCGCACAGGCGCTGCTACTTGCTGTTCCTGGAATTGCCGGGATTGGACAATGAGTCGCGCTACGCGCTGTGCCGCGATCTGGAGCGCTCGCTGGACCTGCCCGGGCCTGTGCTGGTCCTGTGGGCCGGGTATTCGCCCACGCTGGGGGACATCGAACGCAACGCTTTTGAGGCCGTCTACCTGCGCACCATGGACTGAGCCTGATCGAGCCGCGCGGCAAGGGTGGGACAATGGGGCCATGCACCCCAAAGCCTTACTCGACAGTTGTTCCGAGCTTCTCAAGCAGGTCCTCAAATTTGATCATCCCGCCGACATGGTGGTCTCGCGCTACTTTCGCGACTACCGGCTCGGCCCGCGCGAGCGCGCCACCGTGGCGGAAACGATTTACGGCGTGTTGCGCAAGAAAAACCTCTACACCTACCTGGCCCAGCACGGCAGCGGCCCGCTGGAGCGGCGCCTGGCCATCCTCGGCTTTGCCGCGGAGCGCGATTTCTTGCTGGGTGCGTTGAGCGACCAGGAAAAAGACTGGCTGGCGCGTTGCGACCAGGTCAAGCCTTCCGATCTGATGGAATTGCACCGCCACAACCTGCCGCAGTGGCTGGTCGAGCCGCTCAAGGAGCAACTGGGCGACGATTTCTGGCCGCTGGTGGAAAGCCTCAATGCGCCGGCCGGGCTGGATTTGCGCGTCAATACGCTGAAAGACAAGCGCGCCGACGTCCAGAAGGAGCTCTCGAAGGCGGCGATCAAAACCGTCGCCACGCCGTATTCGCCCTGGGGCCTGCGCATAGACGGCAAGCCCCAGCTGGCCAAGCTGGACGCCTTCACGCGCGGCGCCATCGAGGTGCAGGACGAAGGTTCGCAGCTTCTGGCCCTGCTGGTGGACGCCAAGCGCGGCGAAATGGTGGTCGATTTTTGCGCCGGCGCTGGCGGCAAGACGCTGGCCCTGGGCGCGTCCATGCGCAACACCGGCCGGCTGTATGCGTTTGACACCTCCGGCCACAGGCTGGATGCGCTCAAGCCCCGGCTGGCGCGCAGCGGGCTGTCGAATGTGCACCCCGTGGCCATCGCCCATGAGCGTGACGACCGCATCAAACGCTTGGCCGGCAAGATAGACCGGGTGCTGGTTGACGCGCCGTGCTCGGGCTTGGGCACTTTGCGGCGCAACCCCGACCTCAAATGGCGGCAAACACCCAAGGCCATCGAAGAGCTGCAGGCCAAGCAAACTGCTATTTTGCAGAGCGCCGCGCGGCTGTTAAAGCCCGGCGGCCGGCTGGTTTATGCCACCTGCAGTGTTTTGCGCGAAGAAAACGAAGCGATTGCAGAAGCCTTCAGTGCGGCCAATACCGGCTTCAACGTCCTTGAAACCGGGCCTTTGTTGACCCATCTAGGCGTGGAACAGGTCGAAAAACTCTGCCGCGGCCCCTACCTTCGGCTCTGGCCCTACTTGCACCAGACTGACGGGTTTTTCGCTGCAGTTTGGCAAAAGTCCTGATATTTTTGCCAGCAAAAGACGACAAATAGGCTGAAGTTACATATTTATTCGTGATTTTTCGCACTGATTTGACCTTTCGCCTGGCACGCTGGCGACTTGGTATTTTGGGGGGTTGACCATACAATAGGAGCTTGTCTGGATGCGGCGCCTGGAGACAAATTGGAGTAAGCGGCCGGTGCAGATTGTTTAAAGGATTTTTATGATTTTGTTTGATGCCGCCCTCGACTGGCTGGCTAATGGCTTGCTGGCCGCCAGCTGGTGGCAAATCGTGTTGTACACCCTGGTGACCACCCACATCACCATCGCCAGCGTCACGATCTATCTGCACCGCCATCAGGCGCACCGCGCCATGGACCTGCACGCGATCCCCTCGCATTTTTTCCGTTTCTGGCTCTGGCTGGGTACCGGCCAGGTGACCAAGGAATGGGTGTCCATTCACCGCAAGCACCACGCCAAATGCGAAACCCTTGACGATCCGCACAGCCCGCAGGCCCACGGTATCAAGAAAGTGTTCTGGGAAGGTGCCGAGTTGTATCGCGCCGAAAGCAAGAACAAGGAAACCATGACCAAATACGGCCATGGCACACCGAACGACTGGCTGGAGCGCAATGTCTACACCCGCTATAGCTGGCAGGGCGTGGGCCTGATGATGATCATCGACCTGGCCTTTTTCGGCGTGGCCGGCCTGGCAGTCTGGGCGGTGCAGATGGCCTGGATTCCCGTGACGGCGGCCGGCATCATCAACGGTATCGGTCACTACTGGGGCTACCGCAATTTTGAAGCGCCCGACGCCAGCACCAACATTTCGCCCTGGGGCATCATGATTGGCGGCGAAGAATTGCACAACAACCACCATACCTACCCGACCTCGGCCAAGTTCTCGGTCAAGCCCTATGAATTCGACATCGGCTGGATTTACATCCGTGCCCTCGAAAAAGTCGGACTGGCTACTGTGAAGAAGGTACCGCCCAAGCTTCAGCTGGGCTCCATCCAGCCGGTGGCTGACGAGAAAACGCTGGAAGCCCTGATTGCCCATCGCTACGAAGTGATGGCTGGCTTTGCGCGCGAATTGCGCCGTGCCGGCAAGGCCGAAATCGAAGTGCTGAAGGCGAAAAAGGCCGACGTCTCCGTGCTGCGCGCGGCCAACCGCTGGCTGCACCGCGACGACGACAAGGTGCCAGCGGCGGCGAAGCCCCAATTGGCCCAGGTCCGCGCCGAGCATCCCGTGCTCGACAAGATGGTCACCATGCGCGAAGAGCTTCGCCAGATGTGGATGACCACCTCTGCCTCCCGCGAACAGCTCGCGAACGATCTGCAGGCCTGGTGCCACCGTGCCGAAGAAAGCGGCATTGCCGCACTGCGCGAGTTCTCGCTGAGGCTGCGCGCGGCCCGCGCCTGATCCTGTCTTGCATGCCGGCCTGGTCTCAGGCCGACGCTTCCTGAAAACCGCTCTGGAGAAATCCGGGAGCGGTTTTTTTATGCTCCGGCGCAAAGTACGAGTTCCATGGTCAAGCACCACAAGAGCCCGGATATGAATTGCCTTGACGCCCAACCCGCTCCCCCGGGGTGAAGACGTAGTCACCATGGAGGTGGACCAGGAGCGACTTCACACTGCCTTCATACAGCTCATCAAAACCTCACAGGCGCGCGTCAGACTGCGCCTATCGAAAGCCGAGGGCATCAATCGGGTGCTTCATTTCGAAGAAAGACCGGTTTGTGAGTTCAATCTGCAGCGTCGCCACTCTTCCGCCATACACACGGGTTTTCGGTCCAGTCACGGCAAAAAAGACCCTCCAACTGCTAAAGCTGTATTTGCTGTTGATGGCGGGCGGTTCTGCTTTGCTGCTTTTTGCGCATCAGGATGCCTTGCGGATTTTCGGCCTGGGCTTGATGGTGCCGGGTGGCGGATTTCTGGCGCATGCTGATATCTGCACCGCTGGTGGCATAGGCCATATAGCCGCCTGGCTGTGTTCTGCAGGTGTCTTGGCGTTTGCACTGTTGGTCTGGTTTGGCACGGGCAATGTGCTGCTGCCTCCGTTTGTGTGGCTCGGTTCGGCGTTTTCGGCTGCAAGCATGAATCATGGTGCGATTCAACCGGGTATGGTTCTGAATGTATATCGCGCGCTCGCGCTGTTTGCTGCGATTGGCTGCCTGTCGATGCTGGCCTGGTTTTTGTGTTCACGCCGACAGAGGCGCATCGATAACGAGTATCTGGTCCAACAGGCGGCCCGGTTGGGTGCCGTCTTTACGGCGCAACCATCCGGTCAAAAGCCGGAAATGTCGCTGGCGCATCTGCATCGTCTGAGGTTCGCGCTTGATCGGGCTCTGCAACCTGCCGATGAATTCTCGGGATTCGAGCTACGCGATCAATTTCAGACAGCGGCGCTTCGGTACCAGATCAACTTTCTGGCCTATGGCATCGCCTTGACGCAGGCCCGTTTTACGCCTGCGTTCGGCGGATACATGAGCGACGCTCAAAGCAGGCTGCTGCGCAAGCAGATGCAGCACCGCGTCTGGGCATACTGGTCGCTCGAAAATCTATGGGGAAACCTTCGTTGGAATGCCAACCCTGCCGCCCGTGAAAACATCATGTACACGGGCTTCGTGGCGCTTCAGATGGCGTTGTTCCAGGCCAGCACAGGAAGTCAGGAATTTTCGAAAGAGGGCGCCTTTACGCTGGTGCATCCGAACGGAAAGCGCTACGAACACAGTTTCGGGACCATGCTGTCCACGCTGGAGAAAGAATACCAAAGGTCCCCCTTCTATTTGATGGCCTGCGAGCCCAACTGGGTTTATCCCCTGTGCAACACCATGGGGGCTGCGGCGCTGCGCGCTCACGACGCGCAGTACGGCCAGATGAAATGGATCCGCCACGCGCCGGGGTTCCGCCGGCATCTGGAGGCGGAGTTTCTGGATGGCAGGGGTCGTTACGTTCCATGCCGCTCCACGTACACGGGAGTGGCCTTGCCCGCCATCGGAGGCGCAATGCCGCTGGCGATGCCGTGTTACTTTTTGAACACGCTGGAGCCTGACTTGGCACGTCGCCAATGGTTGCTGCTGAGGCGCCAGCTGTTCGATAGCCATGAGCGGCTGCGACGCAGTGAATTCTGGCCCATCGATACAGGAAACTATGGTTTCTCAAGGGGCGGTGCCTATGCCGCGACTGCCTTGGCGGCGGCAGAGCTGGGCGATGAATTTGTGTACCAACACTGCATGGACGCCCTGGAGCGCGAGTGTCCAACCACTTTCAGCCATGGGGTTGCCCACAGGAATAAGGCCTCGGTGTGGGCGCATGGTGTCGAGCTGATGGCGCGCTCGGGAGGGCGAGACAGTTTTCGAAACCTGATCACCAACCCGCTTCCGTCAAAAGGTCCCAGGCTGGAATCCCTGTCCTACCCCGATGTCCTGGTGGCAGCTGCGCACTCCGATGATTCAAGCAGCTCGTTGCAAGCAGTGCTTTACGGAGGAGCCGGCGACGGCATTCAAAGCCTGGAAGTGTCGGGCTTGCGTCCGTTGGCTCCCTATCGGGTCACGGGTGCATGTCAGGCGCAGGTTCGGGCTGACGGCGTGGGTGGGGTGCATCTGCAGGTTCCGCTGGTCGGCCGCACGTGTCTGACGATAGAGCCAGAGCCGGCCGGTGCGTTGTGATGGCTTGCTGCATCTTGATCGCCGCGGTATGGGGTTGTTTGTATGGATTGCCTGCTGTGCGGGTGCTCAGGATCCGCCGTTCACGTGTGGCCCAGGCCTGGCGGTTGGTCAACAAGGAGGATGAAAAATGAAAGAAGTCCCCTATGCCCGCGGGCCGCAACGATTCACCCTGGCCGCACGGCTCAAGAGCTTTGCTTATGCCTTCGAGGGGATAGCGTTGATGCTTAAAACACAGCACAACGCGTGGCTGCATCTCATCGCCACGATGCTGGTGATGGGACTGGCCACGTGGTGCCGGGTGGACGCCGCCGATTGGCGCTGGCTGATTGTGGCGATGGCCATGGTCTGGATGGCGGAGGCCATGAACACTGCGGTGGAGTCTCTTTGCGATGTTGTGTCGCCACAATACTCATTGGCAGTCAAATGCGCAAAGGATCTTGCCGCCGGCGGCGTGCTGATTGCGGCTTGCGCGGCATCGGCCACCGGTGTCATAACCTTCTGGCCCTATGTGGGACAAAGCCTGTGAATTGCCGTTGAGGGCCCCATCCGTGGAGCCGGCCTGAATGGGTTGCGGATGTGAGGCCTGCCGGATGATGGCCCTGTGGCACTGTGCACGGTTCTGCCTCTCAAACAAAAAAGGACACCGAGGTGTCCTTTTTTTGAGGCAATGACCGAGTAGGAAGTTTTAACTACCCACGGATCGTTGTTTTTACTTCAGCTTGATTTCTTTGTATTCCACGTGCTTGCGTGCTTTGGGATCAAACTTCATGATCAGCATCTTGTCGGGCGTGGTTTTCTTGTTCTTGGTGGTCGTGTAGAAGTGACCGGTGCCGGCGGTGGATTCCAGCTTGATTTTTTCGCGTGCGCCTTTTGCCATGATGGTGCTCCTTAAGCTTGGCCGCGTGCGCGCAGGTCTGCGAGCACGGAATCAATACCCTTCTTGTCGATCAAGCGCAGTGCAGCGCTCGAAACGCGCAGGCGGACCCAGCGGTTTTCGCTTTCGACCCAGAAGCGGCGGTATTGCAGGTTCACGAGGAACCGGCGTTTGGTTTTGTTGTTGGCGTGGGAAACATTGTTGCCCACCATTGGGCCTTTGCCCGTGACTTCACATACGCGTGCCATGTGCACTCCAGTACTTTTCAACAGCAGTCATGTCGCAAGGCACTTGCTGCCCGTCGTCATTCCTGCCTCACCTCGCCAGAATAGGGTGGCGGTAACCCGAGACTGCCAAATCCGCCTTTTGGAGGGCAAATTTAGCAAAGCCTTGAATTATAAGGGATTTTTGGCTTACTGTGCTTGTTCGAGGAAACGCTGTGCGTCCAGGGCCGCCATACAGCCGGTTCCGGCGCTGGTGATGGCCTGACGGTAGATATGGTCCTGCACGTCGCCGGCGGCAAAAATGCCGGGCACGCTGGTCATGGTGGCAAAGCCCTGCAGCCCGGTTTTGGTGATGATGTAGCCGTCTTTCATCTCCAGCTGGCCGGCAAAAATGTCGGTGTTGGGCTGGTGGCCGATCGCGATAAAGCAGCCCTTGAGGGTGAGGTCCTGCGTGGCGTCGCTCTGGGTGCTTTTGAGGCGCACGCCGGTCACGCCCGAGGCATCGCCCAGCACCTGGTCCAGCGTGTGGTGCAGCTTGAGTTCGATCTTGCCGGCCTTGACCTTCTCGTGCAGCTTGTCGATCAGGATGGCTTCGGCCTTGAATTTGTCGCGGCGGTGCACCAGCGTGACCTTGCTGGCGATGTTGGACAGGTACAGCGCCTCTTCCACAGCGGTGTTTCCCCCGCCCACCACGCAGACTTCCTGGCCGCGGTAGAAGAAGCCGTCGCAGGTGGCGCAACCGGAGACGCCGCGGCCCATGAAGGCGGTTTCTGATTCCAGCCCCAGGTATTTGGCGGAGGCGCCGGTGGCGATGATCAGCGAATCGCAGGTGTAGGTCCCGCTGTCCCCGGTCAAGGTGAAGGGGCGCTTGCTGAAATCAACCTTGTTGATGTGGTCAAAAATGATCTCGGTCTTGAAGCGTTCCGCGTGTTCCAGGAAGCGCTGCATCAGGTCCGGACCTTGTACACCATGCACGTCGGCCGGCCAGTTGTCGACCTCTGTGGTCGTCATGAGCTGGCCGCCCTGCGCGATGCCGGTGATCAGCACCGGGTTAAGGTTGGCACGCGCGGCGTACACGGCTGCGGTATAGCCCGCAGGGCCCGAACCCAGGATTAAGACGCTTGAATGTTTCATGTTGAAAAACTGATTGGGAAAGTGTAAGAACTCGGGTAGAGTCGTGCCGCACAAGGGTGGCGCAAGGTAAAACCGTCGAGGTAGTACTTTTGCGGCATTTGGTTTTATAAATTACGTGCCATTGTAAGAACTCACGCGACTTCCCTGTCGTTTGTGAGGTTGGGAGATATCAGATATGACGACGATGGTGTCCAACCTGGAATTGATTCGCCGGGTGCCTCTTTTCTCCGTTTTGACGGCCGCCCAGGCGGCGTCCGTCGCTGATACGGTGGTCAAGCGTCGCTTCAAGCGCGGCGAGCCCATCGTCGAGCAGGGCAAAAAGTCAAATGCGCTGTCCATCATCCTGACGGGCCGCGCCCGCGTTGTCACCACTGACGCCCGCGGCCGCGAAGTCATCCTGGCCACCATGCATCCCGGCGATTACGTCGGCGAAATGAGCCTGATCGACAATGAACCGCATTCGGCCACGGTGCGCGCCGAGATCCAGACCGATGCCCTGATCCTGGGCCGCCTTGAATTTGCGCGCTGCCTGCCCGAGAACAGCTCCATGGCCTACGCCGTGCTCAAGGGCCTGGTGCAGCGTTTACGCCACGCCGACCGCCAGATCGAGTCGCTGGCCCTGATGGACGTCTATGGCCGCGTAGCCAGGGCCTTGCTTGAATTCGCCAGCGAAGACGGTACTGGCAACGCCGTGATCCGTGACAAGGTTTCGCGGCAGGACCTGGCCAAGATGGTCGGCGCCTCGCGCGAAATGGTCAGCCGGGTCATGAAAGACCTCGAAGAGCGCGGCTTTATCGAGACCCGGGACGACGGCTCCGTCCTCGTGAAAGAGCGCCTGCATACCCTGGGTTAACACGCCCAGCTGATCACCCGCCACCCGTTTGGCGCCCGTGGCGCTCCTTCAAGGCTTGCACTCAACTGCGGTAAGCTTCAAGTGAGCCATGACTTACTCACTCGATACCCTGAACTCCAGAAATTCCTCCGCCACGGGCGCGCCCGGCGGCATCAAACGCTTTGCCCATGAAGTCAGCCTGATCCTGGGCCTGCTCGGCCTGGTTTTCTGGCTGGCCGCCTTGCTCAGCTACTCGCCGCAGGACGCGGCCTGGTCGACCTCCGGTACAGCTCAAGCCGTGGCCGGCGGCCATGCCGCGACCCTTAACTGGGGTGGGCGCCTGGGTGCCTGGCTTGCCGACGCCAGCTATTACGTGCTGGGCTTTTCTGTGTGGTGGGCGCTGGCCGCCGGCGGCCAGGCCTGGCTGAGGTCGCTGGCGCGCTGGCTACGCGGCGAGCCCCTGGAGGCCGATGAGCCCCAGCGCATCCGCATCCGTTTCTGGCTCAGCCTGCTGTTGCTGCTGCTGGCCAGCGCGGCGCTGGAATGGTCGCGGCTTTACCGCTTTGAGTTCAAGCTACCCGGCCATGCGGGCGGGGTGCTGGGCTACCTGGCAGGCTCGCAGGGGGAAAAGTGGTTGGGATTCGCCGGTTCAGGCCTTGTGTTTATCGCGCTTGGCGTCATTGCCGTGTCGGCGGTCTTTAGCTTTTCCTGGGCCCACGTGGCGCTGCGCATCGGCGCCTGGATAGACAACCTGATCGATTCACGGCGTGAAAAACGCGAGATCGCCGAAGACCTGGCCTTCGGCAAGCTGGCCGCCCGTGAGCGCGAGGAAACCCTGATCGACGAACGCATCGAGATCGAGGAACACCACCCGGTGCCGGTGCTGATCGAGCCCGTGCTGGTCGACATTCCCAAAAGCGAGCGCGTGGCCAAGGAGCGGCAAAAGCCGCTTTTCAGCGAAATGCCCGACTCCAAGCTGCCGCAGGTCGACCTGCTGGACGGCGCGCTGCAGCGCCAGGAAGGCGTGGCGCCCGAGACGCTGGAGATGACCTCGCGCCTGATCGAGAAAAAACTCAAGGACTTCGGCGTCGAGGTGCGTGTGGTCGCCGCGGCGCCCGGCCCCGTCATCACGCGTTATGAGATTGAGCCGGCCACCGGCGTCAAGGGCTCGCAGGTCGTCAACCTGGCCAAGGACCTGGCGCGCGCATTGAGTTTGGTGTCGATCCGCGTGATCGAAACCATTCCGGGCAAGAACTACATGGCGCTGGAGCTGCCCAACGCCAAGCGCCAGTCCATCAAGCTCAGCGAAATCCTGGGTTCGCAGGTCTACAACGAAGCCAAGTCCCTGCTCACCATAGGCCTGGGCAAGGACATCAGCGGCGCCGCGGTGGTGGCAGACCTGGCCAAGATGCCGCACTGCCTGGTGGCCGGCACCACGGGTTCGGGCAAGTCGGTCGGCATCAACGCCATGATTTTGAGCCTGCTTTACAAGGCCGATGCGCGCGACGTGCGCCTGCTGCTGATAGACCCGAAGATGCTGGAAATGAGCGTCTATGAAGGCATTCCGCACCTGCTGGCCCCGGTGGTCACCGACATGCGCCAGGCCGCCCACGGCCTGAACTGGTGCGTGGCCGAGATGGAAAAGCGCTACAAGCTCATGAGCAAGCTGGGCGTGCGCAACCTGGCCGGCTACAACGCCAAGATCGACGAAGCCAAGGCCAAGGGCGAGTTCATCTACAACCCCTTCAGCCTCACGCCCGAGCAGCCCGAGCCGCTGGAGCGCCTGCCTTACATCGTGGTGGTGATCGACGAGCTGGCCGACCTGATGATGGTGGTCGGAAAGAAG
>Ga0209676_1001369_pt1 | contig 23919 bp, 23 predicted proteins | sample AraplaCvi_mLB_r2_FD_184282 | JGI IMG/M metagenome (GOLD analysis project Ga0209676, IMG submission 184282) | Arabidopsis root microbial communities from North Carolina, USA - plate scrape MF_Cvi_mLB_r2 (SPAdes) (version 2) | ecosystem: Host-associated > Plants > Roots > Endosphere | place: USA... | reverse complement strand
CCGCCTGCGCTCCGGCCCCGTCAACACTTCCACCAATTCCTGCTTCGTTTTAGTCATAAACACAGTCGTATGCCTAACCGCTATTGTAAGTGGGGGACTGTGTCCGGTGATTCAGGGGGCCGCCCCAGCCATCAAGTATCGGGTCAAGTTTGGCGGGGTCACGGCTTCGGCGTTCTACAGCTTTGCGCGGACTGGCGCCGGTGAGATTCCGGGCAACCCGAAAGTGGATCGTGAAATGAGTGGCGCGCTGACATATGATACGGGCAACCTGTCTGTTGGTGTCGTGTACGACCAGTCGCAAGGGACAACTGTCGGCACGGCAGATCAGACCGACCGACGCGTCCTGACGGGTGCGACCTACGATTTCGGGAGCATCAAAGCATTCGCTGGGTACCGCTGGCTGAACGGCAACGTCAGTTCGACGGCACCCGCACGCTCAAATCTATATTGGGCGGGCGTTCGGTATTCGCCGACAGGTCCTGTGACGCTCAGCGGAGCCGTCTACTACACCGATGACCGGCATTCCGGAGCCGACCCGGTGATGTTTGTCGCGTCAGCCGACTACGCCTTTTCGAAGCGCACGGATGCGTACCTCAATATGGGATTCACCCGAAACAAGAACGGCTCGCAACTTGGCTTGGTGGGATACAACTCCCGCTCGGGAGCGCCCACTAGTGTTGTCCCGGGGAAAAATCAGTTTGGCGCAGTAATGGGACTGCGGCACAAATTTTAACGGGCTTGTGGCTTAGACCGGCTAACAAAACTCCTCAACGAATCGTGAGCAGATGATGGCGCAAGCGAGTTTGAGCAGGCCGAGATGGATATCGAGGCGACGTTCGAAGCGAATGCGCAGCTTGCCGAAGCCTGCGAGCCAAGCATGCGTGCGCTCCACAACCCAGCGATGCTTGCCAAGACGGTCATTCGTCTCGATGCCGCGGCGGGCGATGCGAGGGATGATGCCTCGCTTGTGCAGATGGCGACGGCAGCGTGCGAAGTCGTACCCCTTGTCGGCGTGGAGCTTCTCGGGGCGGCTCCGAGGTCGGCCAGACAGACCAGGCACCGCGGGTATTGCATCGACCAAGTCTTCGAACACAATGGAGTCGTGCCGGTTCGCCCCCGTCACCGCCATCGCCAACGGGACACCGCGTCGGTCTACGACGAGATGTCGTTTGCTGCCAAGTTTGCCGCGATCCGTGGGGTTAGGGCCAGTCTGCTGGCCCCCCGGGGGGCTGGCCACCGCTGCGCCATCGATGCTCGCCCGAGTCCAATCGATCTGGTCATGCTCACGCAAGCGTGTCAGCAGGGCCAGGTGCAGGCGCTCCCATATGCCGCTGGCCTGCCAGTCGCGGAGGCGACGCCAGCAGGTCATGCCGCTACCGAAGCCCAGTTCCTGCGGCAAGTCCTCCCATGGGATGCCGGTCTGCAATACGAACAGGATGCCGTTCAGCGCTGCCCGGTCGTCCACTCTGGGGCGGCCACCTTTGGGAGAGGGTTCCACCATCGGCAGCAGCGGCTGCAATGCCTTCCACAACTCGTTATTGATCTTCTTTCGTGCCATGACACATGGCAACGCTCAACCGCCATGTGGCGATGACATGGTTTTGTTAGCCGGTCTTAGTCAGGAAGAGGCAAACAGCGATGGCGGTTCGCCTTCTTTTTTGGGGTGCTCGGGACTAAGTTGGGCAACCACGACGCCACGGTGAATTAGCAAAGTGGAATCATAGTGTTTCCCCAACGGTATTGGTCTTTGCGATCTCTTTCCGGCATCATCCACGCGAAACACTTCACAATAACCACTCAGGAGACTGCCTCATGGCCCGTTGCCGCGGCCTTGTCGCGACCATTCTCGCGACTCTTGCCCTTGCTCCAACTTCTCTGCTTGCAGCAGGGTATCCGACTAAGCCAATTCGGATGATTGTCACTTATGTGCCGGGCGGGGGTGCCGACATCGTGGGACGGTACGTCGCCGACAAGCTGTCACGGGCAATGGGCCAGCCGGTCATCGTTGAGAATCGGCCTGGCGCAGGCGGGCAGATTGGCGTTAACGCCGGTCTTGCGGCTCAGCCTGACGGTTACACAGTGACGCTTATCTCGTCGAGCTACACGGTAAATCCTAGCCTCTACAAGCTGAAGTTTGATCCGGTTCGTGACATTACGCCAATTTCGCAAGTCTCGGCAGGGCCACTGATTCTTGTGTCGAACCCCGACCTACCGGCGCATAGCGTGGCGGAGGTGCTGGCGCTGTCCGAGACTAAGCCTGGTGGTTTGACGTTTGCCTCGTCGGGTTCGGGGAGCGTAATCCACCTAGCGGGTGAGCGCTTTGGAGCAGATGGAAAGGTGCCGCTTCGACACGTACCATACAAGGGCGGCGGCGCAGCGCTTAACGACGTCCTCGCAAAGCAAGTCGACATCTACTTTGCAGCAAGCGCCAGCGCGCTACCCCTCATCAAATCTGGACAGTTGCGAGCCTATGCTGTGACATCTAAACAGCGGCTGAAGGCGCTCCCTGAGGTCCCGACGGTCGCGGAAAGCGGGCTGCCGAACTACGACGTAACGCTCTGGTACGGTCTGATCGGACCGAAAGGCATGCCGGCGGACGTGGTGAAACGATTGAATACAGAGGTGAACCGTATTCTCGCCATGCCTGAGACGGCGACGAAGTTCTCCACGGATGGTGCAGCGCCCGCAGGAGGTACGCCGCAGCAATTCGGCGAGTTGATTTCTCGCGAAGTCACGACTTGGACCGGGATCGTCACGAAGCTTGGTGTGAAGCCGGACTAACGACACAAGAAGGGCGCAGCAACGTGCCCGCTATAACTCTCAGTCAGAATCCATATTGGATATTGCGTTGCCCTCTCGGTACAGTTTTGTGGAGTGTCTTTTTCTGCGATGTCTGATCGCCCACCACTGAAGAGGTAAGTATGCAAGTTGACTGTCAGAAGGCGTCGCACGACGCGCTGCCGGCGTCGGTGCAGCGTTACGATGTTCGTCGCGACGACGAGGTCTCTATCGAGGTATATGCCACGGGGAAGGGTCCCGTAGTCGTGCTGTTGCCATCGCTTGGTCGTGGTGCGATGGACATGCTCGAACTTGCTGAGCCGTTGGTGGGTGCCGGTTATCGTGTGCTCTGTCCTGAACCTAGGGGGAACGGTCGGAGCACTGGTCCCCTCGAAAACAAGACGCTGCACGATTGGGCTGCCGATATCGCCGCCGTGATCGAACACTCCGGTCAGGTACCGGTGGTCATCGTCGGACACGCCCACGGAAACTGGATTGCTCGGACAACTGCCAGCGACTATCCGCACTTAGTCAGTTCACTTGTGCTGCTAGCAGGCTCTGCCGGCAAGGTGCCTCGCGGGGTCGATGCGGTACCTATTCCTGCGGAGATTCGTGCAAAGATCGAACAATGCGGAAATCTGAGCCTTCCTGATGACGTCCGTCTCGAAAGCCTGAAAGCAGTGTTCTTCGCGCCGGGTAACGATCCAACCAGTTGGTTGTCAGGCTGGAACACTGAACTGATGGCGATGCAGACCTTCGCTCAGAAACGGACGCCTGTAGACGACTTCTTCGCTGGCGGTGGCAAGCCAATCTTTAACGTCCAGGCGGAGTATGACGTCATTGCGCCTCAGCGGTACGCGAATGTCCTCAGCGAGTATTTGGGCGAACAGGTCACGAATCATACAATTCGTAATGCTGCCCATGCACTGTTGCCAGAGCGTCTGGACGAAGTGGCCGAGGCAATTGTTGGATACCTCAAGGGGCGTTACGCTGCGGCCGAAAGCCCTGCGACCCCCGTCAGCTAATTATTGGCTCCCTCATAACGGTGGCAAGGACCTTGCGCACGAGTTCCCCTGGTCCTTGCTCGCGCCATATGGCATAGAGCTGAATATGCCCGGCAGTTTCTTCAATTTCACGAAAGACGACTCCGGGCATTCCTGCGCGAGCGTACGAGCGAGGTACGAGAGCAACCCCTAACCCGAGTCTGACCATCTGAAAGGTTGTCAGAGGATTACGCGCTGTATGCGCGATAGTCGGACTGAAGCCTGCATCCAGACACGATGCAATCATGGCGTCAAAAAGAGCCGGCGCATGGTCGCGGGAAAAAGCAACCAAAGGCATACCCTCTAAATCTCGGATCGTGAGGTCCGACTTCGTCGTGAACTCATGTCCCTCTGGCACGACGATCGAAAAGTGCTCAGTGAAAATAGGGGCCTTTTCGAGACCTGCTCGCGTAGGAACTGAGTGGACGACGCCGATATCAAGCTTTCCCTGCATGACGGCGTGCACCTGGTCAGCTGAGCCTATGTCGGTTACCGCGATATGCAGACCCGGAAAGCTTTCGCCAATACGTTTAAGGATCGTCGGTAACACGTGATAGATACCGGAGGTGACCATCCCGATCTGAAGGGTACCTATGTCACCCGCTGCGGTACGGCGTGCCGTGGATACTGCAACCCGCACTTGCTCGAGAACTGAGCGGCAGTCGGATTGAAAGGCGCGCCCTGCGTCGGTGAGCCTGACTTCCCTTCGGTTGCGGGTGAAGAGTTCTACGCCAATCTCGTCTTCCAGCGCCTTGATTTGCTGAGACAGAGGAGGTTGAGACATATGCAGTCGCACCGCAGCTTTGCTGAAGTTCAGTTCGTCAGCAACAGTGACGAAGTAGAGCAATTGGCGCAGTTCCATCCGACTTCCCTTGTGTTTCCCAGCGTAAGGATAGCTCGAAGTGCATTCTTTGGATGCTAGGGAAGACGTGAGGCCTGTCTGATTCGTCAGCCCTATAACTCATGGAGGCAATCAGTATTGGACGCTTGGCGGGGCGATTCTTAAAGTGGGCTGCATGCGCGGTCGGTGCTCACGACCGGCCAGCAGCATAAGAACACTTAGGAGGAGACTTCCATGGCGGTATTTGGATTTAGCACGCGACGTGTCGTCACCGGCCTTGCTGGTGCCCTGTCGATGGCAATCGGCCTGTCCTCGCATGCGGCGGGGGACTACCCGAATCGGCCCATCAAGATGGTGATTCCCTACACCCCCGGCGGATCCATCGATACGGTTGGCCGGCTGGTCGCGGCGCAACTGCAGCGTCAGATGGGGCAACCCATTATTGTGGAGAACCGCCCAGGCGCGTCAGGGATGATCGGATCGGAAGCGGTTGCCAAGGCTCAGTCGGATGGCTATACGCTTCTCTTCAACGCCTCTAGCCAAGTCTATCTACCTCTGGTTGCAAAGAACGCACCGTATGACGCGATCAAGGACTATACCGCGATTGGTCAAATTGGCCACGTACCGCTGCTGGTGGTCGCGAATCCGAATGTTCCTGCAAACTCTCTGCGCGAACTTGTACAGCTCGCGAAGGCGAAGCCGAAAGCCTACACCTGGGCAACATCCGGGCTAGGCACTACCAGTCATCTTACTGAAGAGATGATTCGCCACTCGTTCAAGCTCGAAATGGAAATTGTGTCCTACAAGGGAGCAGTTCCCCAGCTCAATGACGTAATGGGGGGCCATGTGACAGCTGCCGTATCCCCAATGCCTGGTGTGTATCCATTCGTGAAGGGGGGACGGTTGAAGGTTCTCGCGGTCACCAGCAGCAAGCGGATTCCTCAACTTCCCAATGTCCCGACGGTAGCGGAGAGTGGGCTGCCAGGTTTTGAATTGCTGTCGTGGTACGGCATCTGGGGCCCGGCGAACCTGCCTGCGGACATCACGCAACGTCTTTCGCGAGAAATCAACAAAGCAGTTCAGGATCCCGCAGTGAAGGCTCGGTTCTCCGATATGTCGTTCGAACCGGTGCAATCGACCCCGGAACAGTTCAAGGCTTTGATTAACTCCGACCTTACCAAAGTATCCGCCATCGTCAAGGCGGCCAACATTCAGATTGATTGAAGTGGAAATGACTGCCTATCTCGACCGGCCTGATATTGCCGTTACAACATCGCTTGCGTCATGGATTTCTAGTGTAACGAATGCCGACCTGCCGGCGGAGGTAAGAGAGGCCGTCGGTTTGCTGTCTCTCGACACTTTTGGGGCTGGACTTACTGGCCATGACCAACCGTGGTCAAAAGCCATCGCAGGTTGGGCTGCCGACGGCAGTCAGGTTCCGCGTGTGAACGGAGCGCGCGCGTGGGGCAGTTCGACGCCGCTATATCGCGCAGCCGATGCCGCTCTTGTGAATGGCGCAGCGGCTCATGCGTACGAGCTGGACGATTTTCACAACGCAAAGGTCCATCTCGGTGCTGTTGTGTTGCCGGCAGTCTTCGCTTTGGCAGAACTGCACGATGTAGAACCCGAGCGGGTGGAAACCGCAATCGCCGTGGGCTACGAGACGATGATCCGCTGCTCCCTCGCTTTGCAGCCTGCGCTTGCCCGCATGAAGGGGTGGCACATGACTGCCGTGTGCGCACCTCTGGGTGCTGCGGCGGCTTCGGCGGTCATGCTCGGCCTCGACGCTCTACGGACCTCCTGGGCACTCGGCCTCGCCGGTACCCAATCAGGTGGCCTCTTCGCATTCGCATGCGATGGTTCAGACTCGAAGCGCTTCCATCCGGGTCGCGGGGCTCATGCTGGCGTGATGTCAGCCGAGCTGGCGGCGCGCGGACTCACGGGGCCAGGAAAGCTGTTCGAGACTGAAGATGGCGGCTGGTTGAAGGCGTTTTCGGATGATCCTCGACCGGACGAAATCCTCAAAGGGTTGGGCCGGGAGTGGCGTATGCCGCGGACTAATTTCAAGCCGTATGCCTGCTGTGGCAGTGCGCACTCCCAGGTGGACTGCGCCCTTCAACTGAGGGAAAAGTGGTCTCGTCAGGGAAGTATCAGGGTCGGTATGCCTACTGTCGTGGACGTGCAGTGCGGTTACAGCTATGAGCCGGGAAGCGTGCTGAACGCCCAGATGAGCGGGCGCTACAGCTTAGCCGTGGCCCTTATCGATGGACAGGTCCTCCCTCCCCAGTTTAACGACAAGCGGCTGTCTGACCCGGAGGTTGTCGCACTTGCCAACGCAATAGAGATCGTCCGCGATCCCCAGCTGGATGCGCTGTATCCGGCGAGCTTCTGCGGATGGGTGGAGCTTGAGTCTCGGGATGGTAGGCGCGTACGGGCGGACCGAACTAATCCGTCGGGCTCAGCGGAGAATCCTGAGCGCCCGGCGGCCATTTTTGCGAAGTTCAGGGCATTGACAGAGTCTGTCTTGTCACCGGCGCAAGGAGACGAGTTGATCGCTGCCTTTGGAAAGCTGAGCACGATGCCCGTCAAGGATATCCTTAGCTTGGCCGTTCCCCGAAACTAGGTAGCTGAACTGTCCAGGTCCCGAACTCCGAGTGCGTTCAAAGCCCGCAGCAGTACCGGCGATTGGTTCGTGGGGTTCCAAATTGCAGAGTATTCCGCCACGGCCGAGACATCGTTTAGCTCCCTAAGTGCTACGCCGGGCAAGGAAGCTTTCGCAAGCGTCGCAGGGACAAGAGCGAACCCTCGTCCCAAGCCTACTAGGCTGACCACGGAAAGCAGGTGCTTGGCATAGTGGCGGATGTGGGGGCTGAATCCAGCTTGCACGCATGTGGCGGTAACGAGGTCGAAGTACGCAGGTGCACTGTCTCGCGGAATTGTGACGAAAGGGACATCTGCTAGCTGGAATAGGTCGATCTTCCTGCGCTTTGCCGCAGGGTGGTCGTCCGGTAACGCGGCAACCAGACGCTCCTTGTGAACGACGTGGGCGCGCAACTCAGCAGGTGGTGTCCCTATTTGGGCGAATCCAAGATCAATCCGGTCGCGTTGCAAGGCGTCTACTTGCTCCGCTGTGCTGATTTCCTCCCAGGTCAGGTCAATCTCACCGATGTCTTTCTCGAACTTCCTGACAATGTTCTCGATGTTCATGTAGAGGACAGCCGCTACAAAACCAATGCGCAGGTAGCCGATGTCGCCGTGTTCTGCCTTCTTGACCGCCTCCACCGTCGCATCAAGCTGGTTCAACATGCGGCGTGCTTCGCGCACGAGCGCCGAGCCTGCGGGGGTCAGCTTGACAGTGCGTCGGTTGCGGTCGAAAAGTTGCACGCCCAAATCTTCCTCCAACTGCTGGATATGCTTTGTCAGCGGTGGTTGGGATATCGAGAGCCTTTGCGCGGCGCGGCCGAAATGGAGTTCCTCGGCGAGCACTAGAAAAAGGCGGAGAGTCCTGAGTTCGAGCATTTGGAGGAGGTGCTGCGTCGCAGCACGAGGGTGTCGATTGGTCAAACTTATTCTAATCGGGAATTAGTCTCTTCCGAAATTTGTATTGGACGCTATCGATCGGCCCACCCAAAATATAGCCATCAAACCAAAAATGAAACGGAGACAAGCCTTACCTGGCGGCACATTGATGCACATCGATGGCGGCGCCCGGTGCGGTGTTCCGGTTCATTCTCACTTCGGAACACAAGCACCATGGAACGTCTCCAGCCACTCAAGCCTGAAGAACTGTCGCCCGAACAGCGAGAGGTGTACGACGCTATCGCATCCGGTCCACGTGGCCAAGTACGTGGCCCACTGGCCATGTGGCTGCACCGCGCAGGTCTTGCCAGTCGCGCCCAAGCACTTGGCCAGTACTGCCGTTATGACTCGGCCCTGCCGCCGCGACTGTCCGAGCTTGCCATTCTTGTAATGGCCCGGACTTGGATGGCTGAGTTCGAGTGGTGGGCCCACAAGCCTATCGCGCTGAAGGCTGGCGTGCCGTCCGACGTGGTCGAAGCGATTCGCGTTGGAAAGACGCCGGAGTTTTCGCTCGCCGATGAAGCAGTCGTCTACGACTTCATTACTGAGCTCCACGCTACGCGCAATGTCTCGGATGCGCTCTACCAGCGCGCACTTGATGTCCTTGGCAAGGATATGGTCGTAGACCTGGTGGGCGTCGCTGGGTACTACACGCTGATCTCCATGACCATCAACGTGTTTGGCGTCGTGCCTCCCGACGGGAGCGCGCCGGAGCTCCAGAAAGCCTAACGGCTCGGAGATCCCCAATTAACTTCGTTTGCGAATCAACAGATAGAGGTATTCAGAATGGCTGGTCGTCTGGAAGGAAAAGTCGTCATCGTCACCGGTGCAGGTTGTGTTGGTCCGGGTTGGGGTAATGGTCGTGCTGTGGCAGTGCGTTTCGCTGAAGAAGGCGCGAAGGTCTTCGCGGTGGACAAGAACCAAGATCCGATGGTGGAAACCTTGGACCGCCTGGCAGCCGTTGGTGGAGAGTTTGCATCGCATCTCTGCGATGTGACTGACTTTGCAGCCGTCGCAGCCATGGTTGAGGCCTGTGTTGAACGATTTGGTCGCGTGGACATCCTGGTCAACAACGTTGGAGGGTCCGCGAAGGGTGGCCCAGTTCAACTGAGTGAAGAAGACTGGGATCGTCAACTTAACTTCAACCTGAAGAGCGTCTTCCTGACGTGCAAGCACGTGCTGCCGCACATGGAAAAGCAGGGCAGCGGCGCCATCGTGAATACCGCGTCGACGTCCGGTATCCGCTGGACTGGTGCTGCTCAAGTGGGTTACGCATCGGCCAAGGCCGCCATCATCCAGTTCTCTCGCGTGGTCGCAGTCGAATATGCAAAGAAGAACGTTCGCGTGAACACGGTTGTTCCTGGTCAGATGCACACGCCGATGGTTGAGGCGCGTCTTGCGGGCCAGCGTGCCGGCGGCGACGTCGATTCGCTGCTGGCGCAACGTCAGGCTCGAATTCCCCTTGGCTTTATGGGCGATGGTCGCGACACAGCAAACGCCGCGCTCTTCCTGGCCTCGGACGAAGCTCGGTTCGTTACCGGCACTGAGATCGTTGTCGACGGTGGTATGAGCGTTCGCTGCGACTAGCCCCGAATCCCACATTACAGAGCAAGAGAAGTCGAGGAGTCGCAATGAAGTCAAGTTTTCGCGTGACGCGTCGTCGGTCGCTCGGCCTGGTGGCTGCTGCTGTACTGGGGGTCGTAGCATGGCCCGCCGTAGCCGCTGGGGCTTATCCGGACAAACCGATCCGGCTGGTGGTGGCGTTCTCGGCTGGAGGTCCCACTGATATCATCGCTCGCGTCATTGCGAAAGACATGAGTTCTCGGCTGGGGCAGCAAATTATCGTCGATAACCGTCCAGGCGCGGGTGGCAACATTGCGGCGGAATTTGTAGCAAAGTCGCCGGCCGACGGGTATACGCTGCTCTATAACAGCTCCTCGATCGCGATCTCTCCTGCGCTGTTCAACCTTCCGAAGCTGAATCCGGACCAGATTTTCGCGCCGGTCGGTTACGCAGCGAATGTGCCGCTCGTCCTCATCGTGAACTCGGCGTCGCCGGTTAAGACACCGGCGGACTTTATCAAATTGCTGAAGGACAAGCCAGGTCAGCTGAATTTTGGATCGTCAGGTAACGGCACCATTGATCACCTCACGAGTGCGGTGTTCGCCGACAGGACGAAGACGAAGTTCAACCACGTGCCGTACAAGGGCAACGCGGCGGCACTGCCCGACCTTCTGGCTGGCCGTATTGATTTCATGATGTCGGGAAGCTTGAACGCAGTCCTGCCATTCATCAAAGATGGAAAGCTCCGCGCAATTGCAGCCACGACGTCGAAGAGAGTGTCGGTTTTGCCTGATGTTCCAACCTTGGCGGAAACCGTAATCCCTGGATTTGACTCGGGGACATGGCAAGGCATCGTAGCGCCGGCAGGCGCTCCGACGCCGGTCGTCGAGCGACTGAATCGCGAACTGAACCAGACTCTCAAGTCGCCGGAAGTCGTGAAGGCTCTGCAAGCACAAGGTGCGGATCCCACCGGCGGTACGCCTGCGCAGTATCACGACCTCATCCACAAGGAATACGTCCGTTGGACGAAGGTTGTCAAAGAGACTGGCGCTACGGCGAACTAAATGATTGAAGGCAGGGAAAGTATGTCGGTTTCCACTCCGGTGTGGGATTGCCACACCCATATCTATGGCCCGTATGACCGGTATCCGCTCCCGAAGGAAGCGCTCTACGTTCCCGAGGCAGCACCATTCGATGCCCTGCGAGCCGTACACAAATCGATAGGCATCACCCACGGTGTCATTGTCCAGGCAGCGAACTATGGGTCGAATCATTGCGCGTTGCTGACAGCTCTGGATGCTAGCAAAGGGACGTATCGAGGTATCGCCGTCATTTCGCCTGACATCTCGGATGAGAAGCTCGCGATGATGGCGACTCGCGGCGTCAAGGGGATTCGGATTGGTTTGATGAGCCATCTGGGCAACTCGTTTGATGCGGGAAAGGTGCGAGCGCTTGTTGAGCGCATCCGACCGTATGGTTGGCACGCACTGATCCACGGAGAGCCCAAGAACGTTATTGCGGCCGTGGATGCCGCTGGCCACTACGGCGTCAAGCTCGTCATAGACCACATGGCTCGCCTCGCCGTTGACGCGCCAGACCTGGCTGCCTGCCTTGATGACGTCTGCACGCTGCTTCGCCAGGAGAACGTATGGATTAAGGTTTCCGGAGTTGACCGTATTACTAAGGGTCGGCTGGACGCGCCGGAGGCAAAAACGGTGTTGCAGCGCCTCCTCGAAGCGGCGCCGAAGCGCGCAATTTGGGGAACGGACTGGCCCCACCCGAACCTGACCTACCCTGTGCCTAAGGACGATGCGCTGCTCTCTTGGTTTGGTTCCGCTGTCGGTGATGAAGCAATGCTGAGAGCCGTTCTATCTGAGAACCCCAGCAGCTTGTATCAATAACAATCCCAGAGAGGAGACCATCATGCAGGACGCATCCTTGTCGGTTGAGCCCATTCGCTACCCGGACGCACGCATTCAGGCACTTAGCCATCGGTTCGAAAAGTACCACTTGCCTCTGGCGGCAATTGACCGCATCGCTACCGGTGGGCGATGGAATGAAGGTCCGGTGTGGTTCGGCGATGCACGCTGTCTGCTTTGGAGCGACGTGCCGAACAACCGGATTCTGCGCTGGGACGAGGAAACGGGCAACACAACTATCTTTCGTAAGCCGTCTAACAACGCCAACGGGAATACTCGCGACAGGCAGGGGCGCCTGATTACGTGCGAACACGGCGGTCGACGAGTCACTCGGACTGAATACGATGGCTCCATCACAGTTCTGGCGGACCAGTACGACGGGAAACCGCTGAACTCCCCCAACGATGTGGTTGTGAAGTCGGATGGATCAATCTGGTTCACGGATCCGCCGTTTGGCATCCTTGGGTTCTACCAGGGCGAGAAAGCCGTAGCCGAGCTTCCCGAGCGAATCTATCGCATTGATCTGCATACCGGAGCGCTGAGCGTGGTTGCAGACGATGTAAGCGGTCCGAATGGCTTGGCTTTCTCTCCGGACGAGAAGCTCCTGTACGTCATCGAGTCCCGCACCCGTCCACGTCGGATTCGTGCCTTTAACGTATCCGGCGACGGTGAAAGCCTGACGGACAGCAAGGTGTTGATTGATGCTGGCCCCGGCACCCCTGACGGCTTCAGGGTAGATGTGGACGGAAACCTTTGGTGCGGTTGGGGAATGGGTACTCCTGAGCTTGACGGAGTACGGATCTTCGCTCCGGACGGTGAGGCTATTGGTCACATTAGCCTTCCTGAACGATGCGCTAATCTGTGTTTCGGTGGTCGCCACCGTAACCGACTTTTCATGGCATCGTGCACGTCAATCTACGCCCTGTACGTAAACACGCAAGGCGCAATCGGCGGCTGACAGGCACCGATACAAGAGTTTCTATAGAGGGGACAGTAATATGAGAAGGACATTCCTGCGGGTGGCTTTGGCCTCCGCAATGGCAGCGCTTTGCTCGCAATCTGCAATGGCGACGGATATCGCCCGGATGGTGGTCGCGTTTCCGGCGGGTGGACCTGCTGACGCACTCGCACGGTCCATTGCAAAGCAACTCGAGGTGGAGCTCAAGCGAACGGTCATTATTGACAACCGCCCGGGTGCAAATGGCGCTATCGCAGTCAGCGCGGTAACGAAGGGGCCCGCTGACGGTTCGGTCTTTTTTCTGACCAGCGCCGGCGCAATCGTTATCAATCCGGCGTTGTATAAGAACCTGTCCTATAAGCCTGAGAAGGACTTGGTTCCCGTCTCTCTTGTGACGACCACGCCGCAGGTCATCGTTGCTCCCATGAATTCCAAGTTCGCGACGGCAAAAGACATTGTTGCTTTGAGTCGCTCGGGCAAGCCGGTTTCGCTCGCTTCGTCCGGGATCGGTAGCATGCCACATATGGCTATCGAACTCTTCAAGGCGTCGACGGGCGCGGACTTCCTGCACGTTGCCTATAAGGGTGCAGCGCCGGCAATCACCGACACCATTGGCGGGCAAGTTGATGCTTTTTTCGGCGATGCCTCTGGTCTACTAACGTTCATCACCGGGAAGAAGCTTAAGCCCATCGCCGTCACGACCAGTGCGAGGCTACCTTATCTTCCCAACGTACCAACGCTTGAAGAGAGTGGTATCAAAGGGGTCATCGCTGAGAACTGGTACGGCGTGATGGCACCAGCTGGAACCTCACAGAAGGTTGTCCAGGAACTTAATTCTGCTATTCGCAAGACACTCGCGAACAAGGAAGTGCAGGCTAGTCTCACGACCATGGGTATGACTCCGGCACCTTCGTCTCCTTCGGAATTTGCTACCCGGATCCGTTCGGATGGTGAGAAGTGGTCGCGCCTCATCACGGAACGGGGCGTGAAGCCGGAGTAATACGCAGCTGAATTGTATGACCCCCTGTCCGACTTCGTACAGTCTCCAGGAATTGAGGCAGGGTTAGCCCGGCGGAGTGCCAACCGCCGGGCTTTTTTTGTTTTGCCTGCGTGCGTTGTTCGACGACGGCTTCCATTGTTGTTCGAAGTAAATTCCACTGCATGGAATTTTGGGGATGTCCGATCGCAAGCTTGTCGCTAACCTGTATCTATCAAAGAAGCGCACTGAGATAGAAGATGTATCTCATCTCGGGCGGACAAGCATTCGTCAACAGGAGACAAGTATGAACATCATCCGTGCGACATTCGTACGAAGCATCGCTGTCGCTTTGATTCCGCTGGCAGCGGCTCTGGCGCCATCCGCAGTGTCTGCTGCTTATCCCGATAAGCCGATTCGCCTAGTCGTTCCGTTTGCTCCTGGCGGTGGTACGGACTTGGTTGCACGTGCCATGGGAATCACGATGGGCGAGGATCTGGGCCAGCCCGTTATCGTGGATAACAAGCCTGGCGGTAGCACCATCATCGGTACGGATGCGGTCGCCAAGGCCGCGCCCGATGGCTACACGATGGTGATGGCAACTCTGGCGCACGCGGTCAACCCGAGCCTTCACAAGAAGCTGCCCTTCGATACAGAAAAGGCTTTTGCGCCGGTGATGCTCGTCGGTCGCTCACCGAACGTGCTGGTAGTTCGCCCGGACAGTCCGATTAAGTCCGTTCAAGATCTCATTGCGGCTGCCAAAGCGAAGCCGGGAAGAATCAGCTACGCCTCGCAAGGCGCGGGCACATCGGCCCACTTGGCCGGTGAGCTCTTCAAGAAGCTGGCCAAGGTAGACATGAATCATATCCCATATCGTGGGGCGGGCCCGGCAATTACTGACCTGCTTGGTGGGCAGGTCGATGTGATGTTTGCAACCGCGGCGGCGGTAGGGCCGCACCTTGAGAGCGGGAAGCTCCGCGCGATTGCAGTGACCACGGCTCAACGATCACAGGCGGGCGGTCTGAGCAAGGTTCCGACCATCGCCGAAAGCGGTGTTCCAGGATACGCCGCCGACAGCTGGTATGGCCTTTTCGTGCCGGCAGGCACGCCGAAGGATGTCATCGCACGCCTGAATGCTGCAGCCAAGAAGGCAGTTCAAACGGAAGCTTTTCGCAAACGTGCTGAACAGGAAGGTCTCACTGTAAGCGCTGGATCACCTGAGGATTTTGGGCGGTATGTCGCCGGTGAGAGCCAGCGCTGGAGCAAGATCATCAAGGAATCAAACATCACGGCTGACTGACCGCGTTGCCGTCACGAAAACTGGATTGAAACATGGAAAACTACTCCCTTATCGAACTGAAGTACGAGTCTGGCATTGCTGTCATTGCTCTGAACCGTCCCGAGAAGCGCAATGCGATGAGTGACGACATGCGAACCGAGTTCATCGATGCACTCGAGCGCATTACGGCCGACAAAGCTGTGCGGGCTTTGGTTATCACCGGAAACGGTAAGGGTTTCTGTGCCGGCGGCGACGTATCCGGTATGAAGCGCCGGATGGAAGCACCACAAGGCGAGGTTGGTTTCAACGGTTGGAGCCGCCAGCAGCGTGTGCACTACACCCAACAGCTGCTCCACACCATGCCTAAGCCGACTATTGCGGCGGTCAATGGTGCGGCGGCGGGTCTGGGTGCTGACACGGCGTTGTGCTGCGACTTTGTCATCGCATCCGAACATGCGTCGTTCTCGTGGTCGTACATCAATCGTGGTCTGATTCCGGATGGTGGCGGCATGTATTTCCTGCCGCGACGGGTTGGCCTGGCGAAGGCCAAGGAGCTGGTCTTTACCGGTCGGAAGGTCGCGGTTGAAGAGGCTAAGGAGATTGGCATTGTCGATCGAGTCAGCCAGACTGACAGCCTTCTAGAAGACGCTGTGGCATGGGCGAAAGAACTGAGTCAAGGTTCGCCGACTGCAATCGCGCTGGGTAAAACAATCATGAATCAGTCCTACGAACTGGCGGCAGATCAGATTTTTGCTCAGGGCAGCCAGGCCCAAGGCATCTGCTACACCAGCACTGAACACCGTGAATCCGTGCTGGCTTTCCTGAATAAACTCGCAGACAAAGGCTGAGCCATGAATGCAATCCAACGCCTTGTGGCACCGCGTAGCGTCGCTGTAATCGGTGCATCCGCTGACCCAACGAAGACTGCTGGTCGGCCGGTCCAGTATCTCCGTAAGCACGGGTTCACCGGCGCCATCTATCCTATTAACCCGAAGGTTGGTGAGATTGATGGTCTGCGGTGCTACCCGGACGTAGCTTCCCTGCCTGAGGTACCCGACGTCGGTATCGTATTGCTTGGCGCTGAGCGTGCGCATTTGGCCGTTCGCGATCTCGCTGCCAAGGGCGCCGGTGCCGCGATTGTGCTGGCAAGCGGGTACACTGAAACCGGCCCCGAGGGCGCACGGCGTCAAGCTGAGCTGATTGAGGCTGCGGGGAATATGCGGCTGCTCGGCCCGAACACGATCGGCCTGGTGAACCTGACTGACGGAATTCCGCTGTCTGCTAGCGGTGCGTTGGAGATGGATAAGTTTCCGGCCGGCAGCATCGGTGTTGTTTCGCAAAGCGGCGGCATCCTCGGCGCTCTTCTGTCACGTGCCGCGGCGCGAGGCATCGGTATGTCCAAGCTTGTTTCGACGAGCAACGAGGTGGATCTCGACCTGGCGGACTTTGTCGATTATCTGGCGGACGATGAGGCCACCAAGGTAATCGCGCTTTATGTCGAGAGCATCCGCAACCCGGAAACCTTCCGGCGTGCTGCACTTAAGGCGGCTCGCGCTGGCAAGCCCGTTGTAGCATTCAAGATTGGTCGTTCGGAGAGCGGCGCGCGTGCCGCCGTATCGCATACTGGTGCGCTCGCGGGTGCGGACCGAATGTATGAGGCGTTGTTCGACCAAGTGGGCGTCATTCGTGCGCAGTCCTTCGCAGACCTGTTGGATATCCCAGCCGCGCTCTCCACGGGGCGAAAACTGGCGGGAAAGCGAATCGCAATCCTCACCTCTACAGGCGGTGCTGGTACGCTGGTTTCGGATAGCCTGGGTGTCGCTGGTTTCGAGACTCCGGCCCCAGATGAAGAGACTGCTGAAAAGCTGCGAGCGCTGCAGAAAGGAGATCATGCCGCGCTGGACCGAAACCCGATTGACGTTACGTTAGCCGGCCTGCAGCCGGACCTGCTTCGTGCGGCGATTCGCATTCTGCTGGACAGCCCGAGCTACGACGCAGTAACTGTGATTGTTGGATCGTCGAGTCTGGCAATGCCCGACCTGATGGCGAATGCAATTCGCGATTGCTTGCCGACCAGCGCCAAGCCGGTTATCGCATACGTCAGCCCGCACGCGCCGGAAGTGGCGTCGCTCTTGAATCAGTGCGCAGTGCCGGCGTTTTCGGCCCCTGAGGCGTGCACCGTGGCTTTCCAAGCGATGTTGCACTCCAGCTCGTTTAATACCGCAGAGGATCTCGGAACCGAACCGAAGGCAGCTCCCAACCTTGACAGCTTTGGTTCGGGTTCACTGGATGAGGCTGCCGGCAAAGCACTCTTTGGTGCGTTTGGGGTGCCAGTGACGCGAGAGACGGTGGTGAAGAGCCAAGAGGAAGCTCTCGCTGCCGCCAGGCAGTTCGAGGGTGGCGTGGTGCTGAAGATTCTCTCTGGCGAAATCACCCATAAGAGCGACGTCGGCGGGGTGGCTGTCAATGTGGACCCAGCTAAAATTGGTGAGCGTCTGATTCAGATGGGCGACCAAGTCGAGAAAGCGGTCGGCACGCGCCCGACTCGCTTCCTGGTACAGGAAATGGTGAAGGGCGGCGTTGAGGTTATTCTCGGCATGCACCGGGACCCCCTCGGTACCGGCATTCTCCTTGGCATTGGAGGTGTCACCGCCGAACTTTTCGAAGACACGACCCTGCGGCTGCTGCCACGGGGCCGCGGATTGTCGAAGACTGTCGCACTTGAGATGATCCGTTCGTTGAAGACCGCACCGCTGTTGGAGGGCTATCGGGGTCGGCCGAAGGCGGATGTGGATGCGCTGGCAGATGCCATCGTAGCCTTCTCAGGCATGGTTGCTTCGCTCGGTGAAAAGTTGGTGGAAGCCGAAATTAACCCCATCTTTGTCCTGCCGCAAGGACGCGGCGTGGTGGCCGGTGATGCAGTCGCAGTCCTCGGTGCCTGAAGTCCTGACGACTTCGGTGGACGGCTGCAAAGTCGCATGGCGGGTCGTCGGCGACGGCCCGCCAGCGATTCTTCTGCATGGCGGTCATGGCTCGTGGAGACACTGGGCTCGGAATATCGAATCGTTGTCGGGGATACGCCGGCTGCTGATTCCCGATATGCCAGGGTTTGGCGACTCCGACGACTCGCCGGTGGCTGACATGGCCGGATTTGTCGGCCTTTTGGCGAAATCGATAGACCAACTACCCACCTGTGACGGACGCGTCGACCTGGTGGGTTTCTCGTTTGGTGGATTTGCTGCAGCTCATCTTGTGCACCATGAGCTGCTGGCGCTTCGGGTTCGAAGCCTCGCGTTGCTTGGTCCTGTCGGACATGGCGGTTCCCGCAGGTTGACGCGCGATCTAGTCGACTGGAGGCGCGTTGCGGGTGCAGATGCGCTTGCCGAGGCGTTGCGGCATAACCTTGCCACATTCATGTTCGCGGAGTGGACCGAAGTGGACGACGAGGCGCTAGAAATCCACATGGCGGCATGCCAATCGACCCGATTTCGCAGCAAGGTCATCTCCCGGAAGGGAGGCCTTCAAAAGGCAATCTTTAGCTTTGAGGGTCCGCTTCTCATGGCCTGGGGGGATGCAGACGTCACAGTCATCCCTACCGATATTCCGGACATCATCCGCGCCTCCCGTCCCCGTTCTCATACGCAATACCTGAATGGCCACACACGCGTGTGCGTTGTTCCGGCAGCGGGGCACTGGGTTCAGTACGAGGCGAGTCAATCGGTAAATGAACTCCTGCTGCAGTTTTGGCGGGACACAGAACATAGTCCGGCTGGTGCCGGGCAAGGAGCCTAAACGTGTACGCAACAGAAGCCTTCGGCAAGTTCTACTCCATGGTCCAGTCTGCACCGCTTCCCCCCGAAGCCATCCACCATGCCAAACGCGCACTTGTGGATTGGCATGCCGCGGTTTATCCAGGTATCAGCCACGAGGCCGTTAGGATCCTTGAGCGCGTCCTTGAAGACGAACTGGGGAAGGGTAGCGCAAAGCTGGCATCTGGTAGGTCCGCGACCGCCAGGGCTGCGGCGTTAATCAACGGCGCTGCCGCGCATGCCGCTGAGATCGATGACAGTTTCAAGGACGCCATGTATCACCCTGGCGCACCTACGATTGCCGCGGCTATCGCTGCTGCCCAAGACGTAGGCGCCACTGGAGATACGCTGCTTAAGGGGATTGTCGTCGGTTACGAGATCTCCACTCGAATTGGCGTAGCTCTTGGTCGAGGTCACTACAAATACTGGCACAACACAGCGACTGTCGGAGTATTTGGTGCCGCGTCCGCAGCCGCCTTCATTTACGGTGCCACTCCGGCCCAACTGGCTCACGCGCTAGCGACGGCCGCGACATTCTCAGCAGGCCTGCAACAAGCATTCCGGATGGACTCCATGTCGAAGCCGCTGCATGTGGGGCGCGCTGCAGAGGGTGGCCTGCTGGCGGCCAAAGCAGCGGCTGCAGACGCGACAGGTTCGCTGGATGTCCTAGATGGTGATGCTGGACTCGGTAAGGCTATGTCCGATGGGGCAAACTGGGGCTCGGTGGCGGCGACGCTCGGCAGTGACTTCCATATCTGCCGATTGACTTTTAAGAACCACATTGGTTGCGGCCACACGTTCGCGGCTATTGATGGTGCCCTAGCGTTGAAGGCCGTGCTCGGCATCGATTCCAGCAAAATCAAACGCATCCAAGTAGCGACATACCGGCCTGCGCTCGATATCGCCTGCAATCTAAATCCGAAGTCCGAGAACGAGGCGAAGTTCAGCCTGAAGTACATCGTCGCGACGGCTTTGGCATTTGGCAGTGTGCGGCTTGCGGCGTACACGCCAGAAAGGATTGCTGACGCCGAAACTCGCCGATTGATGGACTGCATGACCATTGAGGTGGATCCGGAAATTGACGCGGCGTTTCCTGGGAAGCGCGCTGCGAACATCCGCATTGAGACGGTCGACGGCCAACTTGCGGAACACTTCCAGCCAAATCGTAAGGGCGACCCTGAGGAGCCTCTCACTGACGCAGACCTTGACGCGAAGCTGCTCGAACTTGCTTCTCCTGTTTTGGGGCAGTCCGTGGCAGAGAAGCTTGCTTCAACACTTTGGAGTATGGACCGTTCGAAAGCAGTGGAATTCGCATAGTAACGAAATAGAACAGAGACAAGGAGGAGACGATATGCGTAGAAATATCTTGAGGCTGGCCTGCGCCTACATAGCGGTCTCGGCGCTGCCCGTTCTGGCAGCAGCGTATCCGGAGCGGCCCGTTCGGATTATTGTTCCGTTTCCTGCAGGGGGAGGAACGGATGCCATTGCAAGATCGCTCGGAGAAGAGCTCTCGCGCCGCCTCGGTAAGCCATTCATCGTCGAGAACAAGCCAGGCGCGGCGTCCATCATGGGCTCGGACCAAGTGAGTAAGAGTCCGGCTGATGGGTACACGCTGCTCTTGACCACTAGCGCGTTCGCGATTGTGGCAAGTGTCGGTCCCAAGCTGCCATATGATGGTACGCGTGCGTTCGAGCCGATCGCGTTGCTAGGACGAGCACCTAACGTTGTGCTTGTCCGAAAGGACAGTCGGTTGAAATCCATGGAGGACCTATTGCAGGTCGCCAAGGCTTCGCCCGGCAAGCTGACATATGGCTCAGCTGGCAACGGAAGTTCAGTTCATCTGGCTGCCGAGTACCTGCAGGCGATGTCTGGCATCAGGCTGATACACGTACCGTACAAAGGATCCGCACCTCAGTTTTCCGACCTTCTCGCAGGCCATATCGACGCAGCATTTGCCACTATGGCAAGCTCTGCCGGCCTCATCCGAGATGGCCGCGTACGCGCGCTCGCTGTGACTTCTGCGGAACGTTCGCCCACGTTTCCAGAGGTACCGACCATCAGCGAAGTGGGCGTGAAGGGCTATAGCGCTGACGTCTGGTACGGCGTCTTTGCTCCGAAGGGAACGTCGCCAGCTATCGTCCAGGTTCTCTATCAAGCCATTGAGAGTGCTTCGGCGAGCGGCCCCTATCGCGGGCGTCTTGCGCGGGAGGGAGTGACTGGAAGAGTAGGTGCGCCGCAAGATTTGACGATCACGGTCGACCAGGAAGTCGCGCGATGGAAGAGCGTCGCGAAGGAACGAAACATTCAGTTTGACTAGCCACATCGGCCGGCGGATCACCATGACGAACACCATTGCAAATCCAGACCGTGTGAAACCGGGAAAGGGAATGGCTACGCCAAACCGGTCGCTTGAACGGGGGATATCAGTCTTGCGGGCATTTCGGGCAGGTTCGTCGATGCTCGGCAATAGCGAGATTTCTGATAGAACTGGACTCTCGCGGTCGACGGTGAGCCGCCTTACGCAGTCATTGGTCGAGAGCGGAATGCTCGAGTATGTTCCTCAATTCCGCGCTTACAGGCTCGGAGTTCCAGTCCTCAGCATGGCGCACGCGATGTGCGATGGCTCTACTGTTTTAAGAGTGGCGACTCCCCTCATGACAGAGGTGGCGACGCGCCACAAGTTAAACGTCGGCCTAGCGGTGGCCGATGATGACGACATGGTGTACCTGGAGTCATTTCGCTACAGCAGGCGCCAATCGCTTCGTACTATCGTCAGTGGCTTGCGTATTCCTATAGCGCTGACCTCCCTCGGCCGGGCCTACCTAGCGACACTGTCTGAGACCAACTTTGACATTACGATGCGAGAGATGGCCAGTCGCAATCCAGGGCGAGCGTGGCTGTCTATTCGGAAAGAGATCGAGCTGGCGGTTCAGTCAGTGCGACAGAACGGCTACTGTGTAGCGTCGTGGCAGCCGCAGGTGGTGGCAGTTGCGACGCCTATGCAGATCGAGGGCTATGGCACCTACGTCCTCAATGTCAGCATCTCGACTCAGCAGACGGTTGAAGAGGTCGAGGCCACGCTCGCCAAACCTTTGCTGTCCTTAGCGGCCTCGATTCTAGCGGCGATCAGTCGTATTGAGTGAATGCTACAAGGTGCCGCACGTTCGGCCACAGTCTGCGTTGTTCGTTACACGTCTTGGCGGGAGGCCGTATGCGTCAGGTGATACGGCCGGGGGTCCGCAAATCTTGATGCCCGGCGGTAGGCGGCGCACCTTCCCCCCGGCGAACCGCAAACGAGGGTTTCCACTGATGTTGTTTCGCCTTTGCTCGCTGGGCGGCGACAGCGGTACAGCGTAAACCCTGAATCTGACGCTTTCCGCGTGTCCCTTGGTCCTCCAGAGCCTGGCTCCTATGCAATTGACGTATAGCGGCTATGGTTTCCGTCCTCCTTATTCGAAAGCGTTGCCTCCAGTAGAGTGACTGAAACAGAGCGAACGTTACTTCCCTACCAGATGCCCCGTCATATGGCTCAGTCGTGGTGCGGCAAGTTATGGGCGGGGTGCCGACGACTCCTGCTTGAGTCCCCCAGTGCGCCGCGGCAATCGAGTAGTTCTTTGCAGACTTCAATTGGTGAGTGTCTTGGAAACTTGCAATGTTGATCTAGACGGGATTTCAACCCGGTACCTCACAGCGGGGGCAGGGGGCGAGACAATCGTCCTCCTCCACGGAGGAACGCCCGATGGCCTCTTTCGGCAAAGTGCAATGGTATGGGAGCGAAATCTTGCTGCTTTGGGGGAGAGCTTTCGTGTATTTGCACCAGATCTGCTCGGAATGGGACACACGTCCGGCACCCGTGAGCGGGTGACGACTGTGGAGCAGATGTCAGAGCACGCTCGTAAGTTCGTCGAGACGGTATGCCTAGGATCCGTTCATCTCGTCGGTCACGATGAAGGCGGGCTCATCGCGTTGAGTCTTGCATTCGCGCTGCCGACGCGTGTCTCCTCTGTGACTGTTGTCGGGTCACGGGCAGCCCCGACTGGTGACGGAATCTCGAGTCTCGTCCTCGCCGGATGTCCGAGTCCAAGTTCGAATCGCGAGGGGCAAGGATGGCTAATGGAACGGATGTCTTTCTCCGAGACGCATATTGGCGAAGGGAACTTCCTTGAGGAAGCGGTTTCGGCTGGAGAGCTCCGGGCCGCGATCTCTGCCATCGTCCTGGGTGCACCAGGTTCGGCTGCCTCGGCAGCGACGAAGGCCAACGCAGTTGGGGCGATCTGGCATCGCTTTTCGCTTTCGGTGTGCTTGGTGCCATTCTGAAGCACTCCAAGTGGCCGCGTCCTCCGCTTGTGCTGGGCTTCATCTTGGGCTCCATCGTTGAGCGGTACATGTTTATCTCGATCGAGCGGTATGGAATGGGTTGGATGACACGACCTGTTGTGGCGGCACTCTTCTTGCTTGCAGCGTTTGCGATCCTTGGCCCGTTGTATCAGGACGTGAGGTCACACGGTGGCATCCGCGGAATGATGTCTGGTTTTTCGAAGCCGCACTGGAAGGTCACAAACTGGCTGCACGTAGTATTGCTCTGCGTGTTCGTCTTCTTGGTTACACTCATCCTTTTCTATTCGGCGCTCGGATAGCGTCCGACGACTGGAATGAGTCTAGCGAGACCGCAAGTGGAGGAGAACGTACGCAATCTCGCTACCAGCTATGCAAGAACTGAGCGGCAAGGACAGGATGAACATGCCATCCACGGCAGCTATAGCAGGTATTGAATAGGGCCTGTTGCCAGCAGATTCAGAATCCATAGAATCCGTAAAGCCACCCGGATTTTGCGCTTGTACCCACAGGACTGATATCTACGGCTCGCAGTCCCGGCACACATCTTCTGCCCCTATCTACAGGACATCACATGGCGTCGTCAAACTCCCTCTTCCTCGACTATGACATCCGAAAGCTGACAATCGGAGAGATTCTTGAGCAGCGCGCAGCAGAAATCGGTGACAAGGTCTATTTGAACTACCTTGAGACAGGACGCCAGTACACCTACTGGGGCGGCCCCCTGAATCACCGGACACAGTCCCCCACTTACAATAGCGGTTAGGCATACGACTGTGTTTATGACTAAAACGAAGCAGGAATTGGTGGAAGTGTTGACGGGGCCGGAGCGCAGGCGG
>Ga0209676_1001362_pt1 | contig 24028 bp, 15 predicted proteins | sample AraplaCvi_mLB_r2_FD_184282 | JGI IMG/M metagenome (GOLD analysis project Ga0209676, IMG submission 184282) | Arabidopsis root microbial communities from North Carolina, USA - plate scrape MF_Cvi_mLB_r2 (SPAdes) (version 2) | ecosystem: Host-associated > Plants > Roots > Endosphere | place: USA... | reverse complement strand
CCGGGCAAGGACATTCAAAGGCTTCGCGCTTTGACCTTTCCGTCGTCGACCCTTGGCCACACCCGAATCGAACCCGGAGCCTAGCAAAGTCACCATTCAGTATCCGCTCGAGCTTGGTCCTTCCCCCAAGCTCCTTTCAAGGAGACAATCATGCCCGCCCGCCAATCCATTTTTCCGTCCGACCAGAGCCGACACGCGCTCTACGAGCAGCATCGTTATTCGGCCGCCATTCAATCGGGCGACCTTCTTTTCGTCTCCGGCCAGGTCGGGAGCCGCGACGATGGAAGCCCGGAACCCTCTTTCGAAGCGCAGGTTCGAAGGGCGTTCTCGAATCTTCACGCGGTCCTTGATGCCGCTGGCTGCACCTTCGCCGATGTGATCGACGTGACGACGTTCCACACCGAGCCCGAGGTGCAATTCGAGACGGTGATGGCCGTTCGGGACGAAGAAATCGGCAGTCCCCCTTTTCCGAACTGGACCGCTGTCGGTGTCACGTGGCTCGCCGGCTTTGATTTTGAAATCAAAGTGATCGCGAGAATTCCGTCATAGGGGTGAACCCGCCGTCGCGGCGTTCTCGCGGCCCATCTTTTGCGAAGACACAGATTTTCTCGTTCAAACCTTGAGAATTACTTGCGTTGCGCGCCGCTTCGGCGCTGCCACAATATTCACCTTGGCGATATTCCCGTGAAAGAGCGCCATCAAATGGTGGGAGATGACAGCAGTATGGGCAGCGAGCCGCTCTCCGCCTTGCTGAGACCATGTTGCGTTATCACGCCGAAAGTGCCGAGCAAATCATGGAGATAGGCCGCCGGGACGCGCTTGCCGCTATGGCGGCGGCGCTCGCAGCGATGCTGCCCGTTCGGGCCAACGCTCAGCTGAATGAAACCGAAGCACTCGATCTTTCGTTCGTCCATCCCGATCTTCGCTCCGCGGTGGAGACGATGCGCGATAGTTTCGGGGGCGCGACACATCTTGCCGTCGAGGACATCATGGCTCTTCGCAAGTCGGCTTCTGTCGACCCGGATCCGCCGATGGCGCACATAGAGGTGGTCAGGCGGTCGATCGCCGGTATGCCGGGCCATCCCCCCGTCACAATCTATATCGTCAACGCCCGGGCCGGACGAAAGCGCGGCGGCATCGTCTACATGCACGGTGGCGGGTTCGTGCTGGGCCGTGCCGGAGAGGATATCGGTACCTGTCAGGAGCTTGCCGCGGCGCTCGATTGCGCCGTCGTCTCCGTGGACTATCGTCTCGCCCCAGAGGCCCGTTACACGGCATCTGTTGAAGACAATTACGCCGCTTTGCGCTGGGTCTATCGTAACGCTGACGACCTCGGCATCGAGCCCGGTCGCATTGCGGTGATGGGCGAAAGCGCCGGCGGCGGACATGCGGCACTGCTGGCCTTAGCGGCGCGCGATCGGCGCGAAGTGCCGGTTGCCTTTCAATGCCTGGTCTATCCGATGCTCGATGATCGGACCGGCAGCACGCGGATGGTCCCATCCTCCATCGGGTCTTTGGTGTGGACCGCCGAGGCCAACCGGTTCGGGTGGCGGTCGCTGCTTGGCCGCGAACCCGGCAATCCGGACCTCACGGCTGGCGTTCCGGCCCGACAGGAAACATTGTCAGATCTGCCCCCCGCATGGATCGGTGTCGGGAGCATCGACCTATTCGTCCAAGAGGATATCGCCTACGCCGAGCGTCTGATTGCTGCGGCGATCCCCACCGAACTGACCGTCGTTCCGGGAGCCTATCACGCCTTTCAACATTTCGCCCCAGACACCCGGGTGGCAAAGGCTTTCAAAGCGTCCATGCTGACATCGCTGCAAGCCGCGCTGGCATAAGTCGCGTGCCCCACCGGACAGGATGTCTAGCGCGTCGCTACCGACAAGCGGCAAATGCCAGCCAAAAGCCGGTCCATCTTCAATCTCTCTTCAGCCTAGAGGACGGAACCGCGCTTCAGGTTTGCGCCAAGGCATAATCCAGGCCCGCGCAAATCGCAGCCACCTGGGCGCGAATGCACTCGGTGGGCGTTGTGCGGCGACTGTCGGGATAGACTTCGGTGGTGGTCGTATAGCGCGCGTCGGTTATCGACGGGCACAGGCCCAGTTCCCGCAACGGATATTCGATCACGCCATGCGCAACAACACGCGATCCGATGATCTCGCCGTTCGCGTCGGGCGGAGCGATATGCGTGACCGCTTCCACGGCAGTTATGATTGCCTTCTGGAAAGCGGGCTGCGGCTTCTCGCTGTCGTCCACGAGATAGAAACCGTCGGGAATCGTCTCCGGTTCCAAGGATTTTCCGTCGCGCGCGGCCCGCGCGGGCGAAAATTCGGTAGCATCGGTGTCTGTGGTCTCGTGAAGGTCGATGTGAACGAGGAAATCATCCGTCGCAGCGCGCACCAGCTCGATCAGTGCGGTTGCTTCCTGCGAAGGGCCGTTGGCTCTGAAGTTACGGTTTGGGTCGACCGCGTCATAGTTCCAGCGATTGATGCGTTCATAGCCCCACGGGCTGACGCAAGGGACGACGAGCAGATTGAGTCTGCCGATATAGTCGAGCCCGTTCGTTTCCAGAAATTCGAGCGCCCCAAGAACGCCGCTGGTCTCATAACCATGAACTCCGCCCGTCACGAGCGCGGTCGGGAGACGCGTGTCCACGGGCGCGGTGCGAACAGGCAACTGCGCATAGGTCTCGCCGGCATAAGCGAGTTCGCCATAGGGCAGTATATGGTACCGATCGGCAAGCGCATCGATCCGCGAGACCACATCGTCGGCAAAGCTGCGATGACGCCTCTGCCGGCTCCGCCATTCCGAAACCTCGGCTGCGCCCCATGGTTCGCCGGCTTTACCTATGGGATAGAAATGGGTGTCATTCATCGGCAGTTTCGTCCTTTCCTGCGGGTATCGCTCCGGCCCGAACCCGTGGCCGATACGGGGTATAGGCTCTTGCCCCTCGCTGGCTAGCCGCAGCCTTTCTAATCCAGACGCCCAGAATTACTCGCGTTGCTTCACGCTTCGCTGATGCCGCACAGTCTGCCTCGACAAATACCGGGAAACCGCCGGTTTTACCTAGGGGGATGACTTCTGCCATGATCAGGACACGTGCACGACTGGGCCTTATCGCGCTTGCGGGCACCGCGCTCGCCACTTCGCTTCCCGCCTTCGGGCAGGAAAGCGCTGCTGCCGATGGTAGCCCACAGCTCTCGGGCGAGGAAATAGTCGTGACGGCGCGCAAATCGAACGAACGTATCCAGGATGTTCCCATCTCGGTGACCGCGATATCCGCCGATGCCCTGCGCGATCGTGGTGCGACCGACCTTCAGGACGTACTCCGTAACATCCCCGGCCTGTCGAACTCGGGCGCCGAGCGAAGCCTCTCGCGTTATGCGATCCGCGGCCTTTACACCGCGGCTTCGTCGCCGACCGTCGGTATCTATCTCGACGATATCTCGCTGGTGACGATTTCGACCACCTTCTCTGGCGCTCTCGATCCTGTCTTCTTCGATATGGAGCGGATCGAGGTTCTCAAGGGGCCCCAAGGCACGCTTTATGGTGGCAGCGCGATGGGCGGCGCGATCAAATATGTGAGCGCGAAACCCGATCTCGACGCCTTCGGTTTCGACGGTGCGATCGGCGCTGCGACGACGGCGCATGGCGCGCCGTCCTATACGGGCGAAGCGGTGGTCAATGTCCCTATCGTGACCGGAAAGCTCGCGCTGCGCGGCGGCGTCTATTATCGCCGCGACGGCGGCTATGTCGATGCCTTGCCCGGCGATGTCCAGACGATCAACCGTTCGGCGACGCCGCAGCCGCTCTATACGCCACTAAGCCGGCCATCGCTTTCCACTCGCAACGACAAGGATATCAACTTCGCCGACACCTGGGCAGCCCGCGCTTCGCTCGAATGGCAACCCGACGAGACCTGGTCGATCCGTCCGCAGATATTCCACCAGGATTATGAACAGGCCGACAACTCCCATTTCTTCTTGGGCCGCACCGGACTGTCCTCCTCCTTCCGCATCGAGCAGCCGAGTACCGACACGGCGACGGTCTACAGCCTGAGCGTCGACAAGGATCTGGGGGGTGTGCAGGTCACGTCGCTCACCTCGCAATTCGACCGCCACTTCACTTTCGTGCGCGACTACAGCTTTTTTGTATCGAGCCTGTTTGGTCAGGTGCCGTCGCTCGCCCCGTTCGAGCCGCTGGTATATCCGCTGATCGGCTACAATCTGTCCGACAGCCGGACGTCGACCTTCAGCCAGGAGGTCCGGCTTGCGTCTTCCAATCCGGACGCCCGCTTCAAATGGCTGATTGGCGGCTATTATGCCGATCAGGACGATCGGCTGGTCCAGTCGCTCGACGAACCTGGCACCGAGTTGATTTTCGGGACGCAGCAGCTGTTTTTCGGCGACACCTTCACCGACACCAAGCAATATGCGTTATTCGGCGAAGCGAGTTTTCGCCTTTTCGATGGCCTCGAGCTCACCGCGGGCGTTCGCTTGTTCGAAATCCGGCAAACCGTGGCGGCCGTCAACGATGGCCCGCTGTTCGGCCCACGCGCCGAAATCAGCGGACGCAAAAGCAAGGAGAGCGGCGTCAATCCCAAGGTCGGCCTGTCGTACAAGCTGACGCCCGACAATCTTCTCTTTGCGTCGGCCGCCAAGGGTTTCCGTCCCGGTGGTCCGAACCGCTACCCGATCAATCCGGTCACCTGCGGTGCCGCGCTCGCCGAGGTAGGGCTGACCGAAGCGCCCGACGCCTTTGAATCGGACAGTCTGTGGACCTATGAGGTCGGCACGAAGAACATGTTCGGAGCCGGCCGGGCGACGGTGAACGGATCGGCCTATCTCACAAAATGGAGCGATATCCAGCAGCAGGTAGGGCTGAGCTGCGGCTTCGGCTTCAACACCAATGTCGGCAAAGCCGAGGTCAAGGGCTTCGAACTCGAAGGCCGTTTCGAACTCGCTCCCGGCTTCGAGGTCGGCGGTACTGCCACCTACACCGATACCGAAATCACCGAAGCAGCCCTGGGCACGGGGATCAGCAAGGGCGATGCTATTCCGCTCATCCCGAAGTGGGCAGCGACCGCCTATGCCGGTTTCTCGACGGAGCTCGGCAACGGTTGGGATATGAACCTTCGCGGCGAATATCAGTATCAGGGAAGGGCGTTTTATGATCCGCCCGCTACCTTTATTGTGACCTATCCCGGCGGAGTTCCCGGACCGGCGATACCCAACCCGGCGCGATATCAGGAGGGCTTCGATGTCGTAAACCTGTCGGCAGGTCTCGGCAAGGACGGTACCAGAATAAGGCTCTATGCGAACAACCTCTTCAACGAGCGGCCGCTGCTCGATGTCGATTATTATACCGGTTCCGACCGGGCTCGCACGATCCGGCCTCGCACCATCGGCGTCGAGCTTCGTCAGAGCTTCTAGGCCGGGGGCGGGACTCAAGGCGGGGCGCCGTGGCGGGAACATCGTGCCTGCCACGGCGCCGCGCCAACGAGCCCGAAGGCCGAGATTCGCTGACGCTCTGACCGAAGATTACTCGTTTGCGCCGCAACCGGCGCGAAGAGAAAAGAGCGGCAGATGTTATCCGGCCTGCACCGGATGCCAGCCTCATTTACTGGAGCTTCAACATGAAACTGTCGCCGGAACTGCTAAAAGACTATGAGGAAAACGGGTTCCTTGTCCTCCCCGACCTATTCTCGGCAGAAGAGGTCGGTACCATTCGCGCAGCTATGGAGCGTGTTTTCGCCGAAGAGGATGAGGCGAATATCCGCGAGAAGAAAAGCGGCGTCGTTCGCACCGCAATGGGACTCCATCTTCGCGATGTCCTGTTCGAGCGTCTCGTGCGCCATCCGCGCCTCGTCGAACCCGCGCAGCAGATCGCGGGCAACGATCTTTACGTGCAGCAAGTCAAGATTAACGTGAAGGCCGCGTTCGAGGGCGAGCAGTGGCAGTGGCACCAGGATTTCTCGACCCATCATAATGATGACGGCGTTCCCGAACCGCTGGCGCTCAATCTCCACATCTTTCTCGACGATGTGAACGAGTTCAACGGTCCGCTCTATTTCTTCAAGGGATCGCAGAAGTTCGGAAGCGTCGCCACGCGTCACGACACCGAGTCCACGAGCTACGCGCTGTGGGTCGTCGAACCCGACAAGGTGAAGGAAGTATCGGAGAGCTGCGAACTCGTCTCCGCAACGGGGAAAGCCGGCACGGCGCTCATCTTCGGCGACTGTCTCGTTCATGGCTCGCCGCCGAACATGTCACCCTGGAATCGCGCAATTTTCTCGCTGATCCTCAACCCGGTCGCCAACGCCTATACCAGGGAGGCCCGAAAGGATCACCACCACCACCGCGACCGGACCCCGGTGCGCGTTCTCGGCGACAAATGCCTTCTCGAGATGGCCGGCTAAGGCGGACATCTCATCACCGCTCCTTGCAACTGGCCGCGCGCCCGGCGCGCGCCCATCTTTGAAATGGACAACAGACTTATGACGATGCTGGCGCGGCGTGACTGGGTGGACAGCGATTGCGAGGACCTGGTCCAGCGTATCGCGGCCTCCGTTTCCGGCTCTCCTTCCGATGCCATTGATCGCCGGCTGATCGAACTCGTCGATGACAATCGTCGAATCCATGATGTTGAGTCGATCAATCTCAATCCCGCGACCAATGTCATGAACCCGCGTGCCGAGAGCCTTCTCGCGTCGGGGCTCGGCTCGCGTCCTTCGCTCGGACATCCTGGCGCCAAATATGAGATGGGACTCGAGGCGATCGAACAGATCGAAGCTCTGGCTGCCGAGCTGGCGGCGGAGGTCTTCGGGGCGCGTTATGCCGAGTTCAGACTTGCGTCCGGGGCGATGGCGAACCTCTACGCCTTCATGGCGACCTGCAAACCGGGCGATGCCATCATCGCGCCACCCGATACGATCGGCGGTCATGTCACGCATCACCGGGCTGGCGCGGCTGGACTTTATGGGCTCGAAGTCCACGCCGCGCCGGTCGATCGCGAGAATTACACCATCGATGTCGCTGCACTCGCCGACCTTGCGCGCTCCGTCCGGCCCAAGCTTATCACGGTCGGTGGCAGCCTGAACCTGTTCTCGCATCCGGTTCGCGAGATCCGCGCAATTGCGGACGAGGTCGGCGCCTATGTCCTCTTCGACGCGGCGCATCTTTGCGGCATGATTGCTGGCGGCGCTTGGCAGCAGCCACTCGAGGAAGGCGCGCATCTCATGGGATGCAGCACTTACAAGAGCCTCGGGGGACCGCCTGCGGGACTCCTCATGACGAACGACGCCGAATTGGCCGAGCGGATCGACCGCATCGCCTATCCCGGGCTCACCGCAAACTTCGACGTCGCAAAGACAGCGTCGCTGGCGATGGCGCTCCTCGACTGGAAAGATCATGGCAAGGCCTATGCCGCGGCGATGGGCGAAACCGCCGCCGCGCTCGCCGACGCTCTCGAGAAAAGGGGCGTCCCACTCTACCGGACCTCGCGCGGCGTGACGGCCTCGCACCAGTTCGCCGTGCTCGCGGCGGCATATGGCGGCGGACAGGCCGCGGCGCGAAAACTGCGCGGTGCCAATATTCTCTCGTCGGGTATCGGACTTCCGGTGGAGCGGGTCGCTGGCGATCTCAACGGGTTGCGCTTCGGCACCCCGGAGATCGTGCGTCTGGGCATGGCAGCGGCCGACATGGAGGAACTTGCGTCACTCATCGTCGAAGGCCTGACGGGCAGCGATCCGTCATCGGCTGCCGCGCGCACGACCTTGTTCCGCAGTCGCTTCCGCACGCTTCAATATATGCGAGGCTGATAGGTTGCGGCAGCAAAGCGTCTAACGCGGTTGTTTATTTGGGTGCCGGTTCGTCGTCGGCGTCACGGGAGAAGCCATCATGCATTTCGGGTTGTCGTCCTTGCTCGGCCTGTTGTTCGCCTCGTCCGCGTCGTCTTCCGCGGAACTTCCTCCAATGCCGATGGACACGGTGGAAGTCGCCATGCGCACGCTCGCGTCGGACGAGTTCGAGGGGCGCGCACCGGGCACGCCGGGCGAGCAGAAGACGCTCGATTTCCTCGTGAGCCATTTCGAAGCCGCAGGCCTCAAGCCCGGCAACAAGGGCAGCTGGTTCCAGACTGTTCCGCTGGTCGCCGTGACGGGCCAGAATCATTCGGGCCTCAGCATCGCCGGAGGAACGCGGCCCCTCCGCTTCGAGCATGGATCGGATTATGTCGCCGTCTCCTATCGTCCGGTCCCGCACACGGCCGTGCGCGACAGCGAGGTGGTGTTTGTCGGCTATGGCATCAACGCGCCCGAAAAGGGGTGGAATGACTATGCCGGGGTCGACGTAAGGGGAAAGACGGTCATCATCCTGATCAACGATCCCGACTGGCAGACAAAGGGGCTTGAAGGCCCGTTCGGCGGGCGGGCAATGACCTATTATGGCCGGTGGACCTACAAATATGAAGAGGCGGCCCGGCAAGGCGCGGCTGCGGCGATCATCGTTCATCAGAGCGAACCCGCGGCCTATGGCTGGGGGACGGTCCAGGTCAGCTGGAGCGGCGAGACCGACATCGCCGACGCGCCCGGCGATGGCGACAAGCCGCCCGTTTCCGGCTGGATCCAGCTCAAAGCAGCGCGCGAATTGCTCGCGAGTAGCGGACAGGATTTCGACACGCTCGCCGCCGCGGCAGGCCGCAAAGGGTTCCGGCCCGTCACATTAAGCGGCGTGAAGGCGTCGCTGAGCTTCGACAATGCGCTGCGCCGTCACAGTTCCAAGAATGTGATTGGTATCTTGCCCGGCACTCGGCATCCCGACGAATATGTTCTGAATACGGCGCATTGGGACCATCTCGGCAAGTGCGAACCAGCGCCCGACGGCGATGACATCTGCAATGGTGCGGTCGACAATGCCAGTGGAACTGCGGCGCTGATCGCGCTCGCCGAGGCGAACGCGAAAGCCGGACCCGCAGAGCGCAGCATGGTCTTCATCGCTTTCACGGCCGAAGAATCTTACTTGCTCGGCGCGGATCGCTACGCCGCCGACCCGGTCTTTCCTCTCGCCAAGACGGTGGGCGGAATTAATATGGACACGCTCATGCCGATGCCACCGGCTCGCAATGTCGTGATGATCGGTCGTGGAAAATCGGGGCTGGACGCCTATCTCGACAGAGCGTTGGAGATACAGGGCCGGGTCAATTCGCCCGATCCTGCCCCGGAACGAGGGGCTTATTATCGATCCGATCACTTCAGCCTGGCGAAACGCGGCGTTCCGATGCTGGACCTTAAAGGTGGCGACGATCTGATCGGCGGCGGCACTGCGGCGGGGCGAGCACTGGCGGCAGACTATATCAAAAACCGCTATCACAGCCCGAAAGACGAATATGATCCCAACTGGCGTTTCGAGGGTCTCGCGATGGATCTTCAGCTCTATTACGCGGTCGGGCGAGCACTCGCGATGTCGACCGACTGGCCGAACTGGGTGGCAGGGGACGAGTTCCGTGCTGTTCGGGATGCATCGCGAGCGACAGTGGTCTCGCCCCGATAATCACGGCTGATCGGCAAGGGCGGGGGGATTAGCGCGCTGTGTCGCTGTCCATTTCGACGACCCAGCGCACGAAGGCGTCGGCGGCGGGCGACAGAGTCACGCTGGCTTTCGTGAGTATGTAAAATTGCTTTGCTGCCGGAACGCGGAGGTCGGCAAGTTGGACGAGCCGCCCGTCGCCGAGCATTTCTCCGATGAGCGAGGTGTGACCGATCATGAAGCCTCGTCCTTGCAGCACCGCGTCGACCGCCATGGAATAAAGCGATATCGTTTGGACCTTCAGCGCCTTTGGCCTGTCCAGCGACGCACCCTTCAACCAGTCGGAGAGGTCATTTTCCCAGAAGGGGTCGGAGATCAGCGCCGCACCGGCGGGAAAGCCATGATCGTCGAGCGTCGACGATGCAATAAGTTCGGGACTGGCAACTGGCACAAGTTCGTCGGCAAGAATCGGCCTGCAATCGCAACCGGCGAAGGGCGGGCGGCCATAGCGGATCGCGACGTCGAAGTTCGATGTTCGCATGTCGATCACTTCAGGATCGGCCCAAATCTCCACATTGATATTGCTTTCCGCGGCGTGAAAGGCCTCTAGCCGCGGCCCGAGCCAGAGCTGGGCAAGAGCGGGCAGTGCGGTAATGCGGACCGACTGAACGCCTCGCGTGCCCGTGATGTCACGCGTCGCCGCCGTCAGCGCCTCAAGCGAGGGCGCAATGCGCTGCGCATAGCGTTGGCCGGCTGCGGTGAGCTTTACGCCCTGCGGATAGCGGTGGAACAGCTCTACTCTTAAAAAGGCTTCGAGCGCCTTGATCCGCTGACTGACAGCACCCGACGTAACGCCGAGGCGGTTTGCTGCGATGGTGAAGCTCTCGCTCGCGGCTGTTTCGCCGAAGACGCGAAGCCAATCCAGATTAGGCGTTTCACGGAGCATCAGAGTGCCTGTCCCGCTGGAAATAGACATCGCATACGTCATAGTCCCTTCGCCTTGTCTCGGCTTGAATGCAGGCGGACCGGGCGCTTGTCGACCTGAGCAATTCTGGGGCCGAGGGTTAGTTTTCCTGATGCAAGCCCGATGCCCGACCAATTTCCGACGCTTTTCCGGTGATGATCGAATGCGTGCCGCGAGACCCCCAGAAGTTCTGATGCTCTGCGCGAGCTTTACTGCGTTGCGCCCTCGGGCGCTCGTCACCCATTGTCGTCGAGGCGGCGCGGGTGGTCTTTCAGATACGCGGCCGACGGTCGAAAAGATGAAGCGTCGACACGCGTCGGTGCCGGGGAGTGCTCGAAAGATGGACGTGCGCAGTTTCATTCTGAGCGTGATGACAGCGCTGATGCTCTCCGCGTGTGGCGGCGATGCCGGCAACGCCGGATCAGCCTGGATGCGCGAGACCGCCTATTATTACCCCGTTTCCAAGGTCGATGCCTCCAATGTCGGGCAACTGGGAGTTGCTTGGGAGTTCAATGATTTCGTTGTTCGTGGGCGCACCAATCGCGGCGTCGAAGCCACGCCGACCGTCGTCGATGGCGTGATGTACACCACCGGCCCGTGGAGCGTCGTTTATGCACTTGATGCCAAGACCGGCAAACAGCTTTGGGTCTATGACCCCGAGGTCGACGGACAGTTCGCGCGGCGCACCTGCTGCGACGCGGTCAACCGCGGCGTCGCGGTGCATGACGGCGTCGTCTATGTCGCGACGCTCGACGGCTATCTGGCTGCCGTCGATGCGAAATCAGGCAAGGAGCTCTGGAAGAGCGATACGATAACCGACCGGTCGCGCAGCTATGCGATCACCGGCGCACCGCGCGTCGCGGGTCGCAATGTCGTGATCGGCAACGGCGGCGCCGAGATGGGCGTACGCGGTTATGCGAGCGCGTTCGACAAGAAGACGGGCAAGCTCGTTTGGCGCTTTTTCATCGTGCCTGGCGATCCGGCCGCGGGTCCCGACGAACATTCCGAAGTCACGGAAGCGCGGAAGACCTGGGACCCCAAGTCGCGCTGGGATCTCGGCGGCGGCGGCACGGCGTGGGATTCGATCGTCTATGATCCCGACACCAACATTGTTTACGTCGGCACCGGCAACGGCAGCCCGCACCCGATCTGGCTCCGCAGCCCGGCCGGCGGCGATAATCTCTATCTGTCCTCGATCCTCGCACTCGATGCCGATAGCGGCCGCAAAAAGTGGCATTATCAGACGACCCCGAGCGACAGCTGGGATTATACCGCGACGCAGAATATGGTCCTCGCCGACATCGAGTTCGGCGGCAAGCCGCGCAAGGTGATCATGCAGGCGCCGAAGAACGGCTTTTTCTACGTCCTCGACCGCGTCACCGGAGAGCTGCTGTCGGCCGAGAAATATACCGAAGTGACGTGGGCCGAGCGTGTCGATCTCAAGACCGGGCGACCGATCATCACGGCGCAATCGGATTTCTCGAAGGAAACCAAACTCGTCTTTCCGTCCGAAGCGGGCGGGCACAACTGGCCGCCGATGTCGTACAGCGAGAAGACAGGGCTGGTTTATATTCCGGTCCTTGAGGCGGCGATGACCTTTGCCGTCGCCGAGCAACCCTATCGGCCATACAGCGTCACGCAGGGGGTCCAGACAGGGCTTCCCGCGCTGGGGGACCTCAACGATCCTGCTCTTGCGACGATTCTGAAAGGGCAACCGAAACCCAAGTTCGAACAGGTCCTAAAAGCGTTCGACCCGAAGACCGGAAAGATTGTGTGGACCTCAAAGGTCATGCCTTTCTGGAGCGGCGGCGTGATGACGACGCAGAGCGGCCTCGTGATGCAGGGTTCGGCCGACGGGTATCTTACGGTTTATGATGGCAAGAATGGTGCGGTTCTGAAGCGGATCAACATCGGGACCGGCATCATGGCGGCGCCGATGGCCTATGAGGTCGACGGCGAGCAATATGTTGCTGTGGCGGCAGGTTTCGGCGGATCGTTCAATGCCTATTTTCTACCCGGCTGGGCAGCGAAGGAACGCGTCAATGATCCGCGTCTGATCGTCTTCAAGCTTGGCGGCCAGCCCGTGCGGCTCGCGGCGAAGCGCCGGCAACTGCCGCTTCTCGCCGCGCCACCGAAATACCGCGGTACTGCCGCCGAAGTCACGCGAGGCGCCGCACTCTACGGGGAAAATTGCGCTCGCTGCCATGGCGATCACACGGAATCGGGCGGTTATCCGAACCTTTGGAAGATGCCCCCCGAGACGCACGACGCTTTCGAGAATATCGTGCTCGGCGGCGCCTTCTCCTACGCCGGTATGGCCTCGTTCAAGGACGTGCTGAGCGCTCCCGACGCACGGGCCGTCCACGCTTACCTCGCCGCGCCGGTCACGCCGCCGGCGCCTGAAAAGCCGGCTCCGGTCCGCAAATCCTTTCATTGAGGAGCAATAATATGACGGCTCAATGGGCAAAATTATCGGCGGTGTTGGTGGCGACCTTGTTATCCGCCGGTTCGGCGTTGGCCGAAACGCCATCGGCGCCCCTGCTTTCGCTTGCCGAGGCGAAGGCGGTCGCAGAGCGGGCGGAACGCGCCGCGGCGGAGAAGAAGATCGACGTTGCCATTGTCGTCGTCAATCGCGAGGGCCGAGTCATCCTGTCGCACCGCATGGACGGCGTCTCCTTCGTCAACCTTGCACTTGCAGAGAAGAAAGCAGTGACCGCTGCCGCCGCCGGGGTGCCCACCTCGGTTCTCGAACAGGCCGTCGATAGCGGCAAGGCGTCGCTTCTCTCGGTTCCGGAAATCTCACTGGTCGGCGGGGCGGTGCCACTGATGCTTGGTGCCCGGATCGTCGGCGGGGTGGGCATATCCGGGGGCTCGACTACCGACGACGAAAAGATCGCATCCGCAGGGGCGGATCGCTGATCGCATAACCGTTCAAAACAGGGGGCCGGCATTCATCATAGGGCGGTCCGAAGCGCCCGCTGCCATGGCTTTGATAACCACAGGAAATCCGATGCTCAAGATCGAAAATCTCGTCCATGTCTATCCGAACGGTACCCGCGCGCTCGACGGGCTCACGCTCGATATTCCGCCCGGAATGTTTGGTCTGCTCGGCCCCAATGGCGCGGGCAAATCGACGCTGATGCGCACGATCTCCACGCTCCAGGTCCCGACCTCGGGCTCGATCCATTTCGGCGAGATTGACGTGCTCTCCGACCCCGGCGCGCTCCGCCGCACGCTCGGCTATCTGCCGCAGGATTTCGGCGTCTACCCGCGCGTCTCGGCCTATGACATGCTCGACCATCTTGCGGTTCTCAAAGGCTATGGTCGGCGCGGCGAGCGGCGCGACGTCGTCGAAGCGCTATTGAACCAGGTCAATCTATGGCCGGTGCGCGACAAGGCGATCGCCGGCTTCTCGGGGGGCATGCGCCAGCGCTTCGGCATCGCGCAGGCGCTGATCGGCCAACCGCGCCTTGTGATCGTCGACGAACCGACCGCGGGCCTCGACCCCGAAGAAAGCAATCGCTTCCTCAATCTGCTCGCCGAAATTTCGGAAAATGTCGTCGTGATCTTCTCGACGCATATCGTGCAGGACATCGCCGATCTTTGTCAGAATACGGCGATCATCGCGAGCGGCCGGATTATCCGTACCGGCACGCCCGACGATCTTGTTGCTGAGACGAAAGGCCGCGTCTGGACAAAGACGATCGAGAAGGAGGCGCTCGAAGCCCATCGCCGCGACTATGACGTGATCACGACGCGCCTCTCGGGTGGCCGCACCGTGATCCACGCGCTCGCTGACACCGATCCCGGTAACGGTTTCGCCCAGATCGATGGCGATCTTGAGGACGTCTATTTCTCAACGCTCCTGCCTCTTCGCCGGGCGGCTTGATCAATGGGTATGTTCCGGCACGTCGCGGCTTTTGAGTTCCGCTACCAGATTCGCTCGCCCGTATTCTGGGGCACGAGCATCATCTTTGCGATCCTCGCCTATGCGACGATCGCATCGGATGACATTCGGATCGCGTGGGGAGGGCAGATTTTTCGCAACGCGCCCTTCTCAATCGCGGTGAACAGTATGGTCTGGACGATCTTCGCGGTATTCATGGCGACTGCCTTCGTCTCGACAGTCGTGCTTCGCGACACTGAAACAGGCTTTGGGCCAATCATTCATGCGACGCCGCTTTCGAAGTTCAACTATCTCTTCGGACGGTTCGTGGGCGGTTTTCTTGCGACCGCGACCGCCTATCTCAGCGTGCCGCTGGGGCTTCTGCTCGCGGTCGCATTGCCGGGTGTCGATCCCGAAACGGTCGGTCCGATCCACGTCGGCGATTATCTCCTGAGTTTCCTTTTCCTGTGTGTCCCGACGCTGTTCATCATCAGCGCGGCCTTTTTCTCGCTCGCGACGATGACGCGCTCGCTCGTCGCGACCTATGTCGGCGCTCTGGTCGTACTCGCCATATACCTCTTCACCAGCACCTATCTCAGTCGTCCCGAGTTCGGGGCAGGGGCGACGCTCGCCGATCCCTTTGGCATTGCGTCGGTCGAATATGCCACACGGCACTGGAGCGCGTTCGAGCGCAATACGCTCTTCCCACCCGTAGGCGGGCTGCCTCTTCAGAACAGGGTGCTCTGGATCGGTATCGCGCTCGTCCTGCTCGCGCTGGCATGGCGCTCGTTTGCGCGCGGCTCGTCGGGTTCGGCCAAGAAGCAAAAGACAGCGCAGACTGCTCTGGCGCGCGTCGAAGCGGCACCGCAGCAGCGGGCCGCCGCTTCGGTCGCGCCGCCATCAGAGCGCTCGCTCGGGCGAGGTCCGCTCGCCGCGCTGACGCGTCACGAGCTTCTGGGCGTCGTTCGAAGTCCAACCTTCCTCGTCATCCTCGGCTTTGCCTTCATCAATTCGCTCGTGATCCTTTGGCTCGCGGGGGACGACCGCGTGGCGACGGTCTATCCGGTGACCCGGGTGATGATCGAGGCGCTGCTCGTTTCGAAAACGATCCCGCTATTCGTTGCGGCCTTTTATGCTGGCGAACTCGTCTGGCGCGATCGCGAATGTCGCATCAACGAGATCATCGATGCGACGCCGTCGCCCGACTGGGCCTTCCTGCTTCCCAAGATCGCTGCGATTTCCGTGGTGCTGCTCGCGATGGGCGTGATGAACGTCACGGCTGCGATCGCTGTCCAACTCCTCAAGGGGTTCACCGATATCGAGGTCGATCATTATCTTCTTTGGTATCTCGCGCCTTGGGTTTTCACGATGATCCTTTACGCGGTTCTCGCGGTCTTCGTGCAGACGCTTGTGCCGCACAAATTCGTCGGGCTTCTGGTCATCCTGCTCGTCTTCCTCGCGGAGATCTCGCTGCCGTCGATGGGCTTCGAGAGCCACCTCTATCTCTATGCGACGACATCGCCGGTGCCGCTCTCGGACATGAACGGTCTCGGCGAGTTCGCGGCGCATGCCGCATGGTATCGCGCCTATTGGGCCGCTTTTGCGGTGATCCTGGCTTTGCTCGCCCATGGCCTGTGGCGCCGCGGCGCCTCGGCTCCGCTCGGCGCGCGCCTGCGCAAATTGCCGGCAAGGCTGAAAGGCCCGGCCGGCTGGGGCATCGCTGGCGCTGGCACGGTCATGGCCGGGCTTGGCGGGTTCATCTTCTACAATAATTATATTCTCAACGACTTTCCGACCTTCAACGAAAGCCAGCGCTGGGCGGCGGATTATGAGAAGACGCTGCTTCATTACGACGATGATCCGCAGCCGAAGATCACCGACATCACGCTTGAGGCGGATATCTATCCCGACGTTCCGAAGATCCTGTCGCGCGGGACGATGACGATCGAAAACAAGACCACCGCGCCAGTCACCGATGTCTATGTTTCGTGGCCGCGCGCGCAGGTCCAGAAGTCCTTCATCGGCACACGCGTCACCCCCGAGCTTCAGCTGAAATCCCTCACCGTGCCGAGCGCGAAGCTTGCGAAGGAATATCCCGACTTCAATTTTCGTGTCTATCGCTTCGACAAGCCGATGGCGCCCGGCGAACGCCGCGTGATCCGCTTTGAGGCGCTGCGCGATCAGCGCGGTTTTCGTAATACGGGAAATGAGGAGCGCATCGTCGGCAATGGCACCTTCGTGGAGAATTACACCATCTCACCAAGCCTTGGCATCTCGCGCTGGACGCTGATCGAGGACAGGGCGACGCGGCGCAAGTTCGGCCTGACCCCGGACCTTGCCCCGCTGAGCGAAACGCAGGGGCGCAAGTTCAACTATATCCGCCACGACAGCGATCCCGTGAACGCGGAGATCTTGCTGACCGGACCTGCCGATCAGACACTGCTCGCGCCCGGCGAACAGATCAGCCGGAAAGTCAACGGCGCGCGGCAGTCGGTTCGGTTCCGCAGCGAAGCACCGATGATGAACTTTTTCTCCATCCAGGCCGCGCGATATGCGGTCCGCAAGGACCGCTGGAATGACGTCGCTATCGAGGTTTATCACCATCCTGCGCACCGCTATAATGTGGACCGCATGATCGACGTGTCGAAGGACGCACTCGATTATTATTCAAGCAATTTCAGCCCGTATCAGTTCCGGCAGTTCCGCATCGTGGAATTTCCCGCTTATGGGAAGTTTGCACAGGCCTTCCCCGGCACTGTTCCCTACTCCGAAGCCGCAGGCTTCATCCTCAAGATCGACGATTCAACGGGCGTTGATTTCATCTCCTACGTGACAGCGCACGAACTCGCGCACCAATGGTGGTTCCATCAGGTGACGGGGGCCGACACGCCGGGCAGCACCGTTCTGTCGGAAACACTCGCACAATATTCGACGCTGATGGTGATGGAGAAGCGGTATGGACCCGCGATGGTCCAGCGCTTCCTCAAGAGCGCGGCCGACGGTTATCTGACGACGCGCGGCAAGGACAATGTGACCGAACCGACGCTCGAGAAGGTGCAGGAGCAGGCTTATGTGCGCTATGAAAAGGGCGGCATCGTCATGTATCTTCTCAAGGACCGGATGGGCGAGGCAGCGGTCAACCGCGCACTTCGCTCGCTGATCGCGAAATTCGCGTTCAAGGGTGCGCCTTACGCGACTTCGTCCGACCTGATCGCGGCACTCCGTGCCGAGGCTCGGCCCGACCAGCAGCAGTTGATCACCGATCTCTTCCAGAAGATCACGCTGTATGATCTGAAAGCCGACAACGCCCGCGCGACGCGTCTTCCCAACGGAAAATGGCGTATCGAGCTGACCGCCGAAGCGCGCAAGCTTTATGCCGACAAAAAGGGCATCGAGAGCGAAGCGCCGATTGACGAGCTGTTCGACATCGGGGCGTTCGACGTGGACCCTTCCACCGCCGCTTTCCGACCGGTCAATGTCATCAAGGTGGAAAAGTGGCGGCTGCGTTCAGGCCGCCACCGCCTCGCGATCGTCACCGACCGCAGGCCTTCCTTCGTCGGGCTCGACCCCTATCTCAAATATATCGACCGGAATGCGCAGGACAATATCACGCCGGTTTTGCGCTAGCGATCGCGTAAGGCGATCCTGTGCCGACGCTCCATCAGGGATGAATGACGATGCACTTTTCAAACAGGGCCCGAGAACTTCGGCGTGGTTCGCCGACGTTGCGGCGCCTCGCAGCGGCACTTATTGCGGGGACCATGCTGTGCCCGGGCGCAGCAGCGGCCGCACCCCGCGCGGAAGCGACAATCACGCGGACCGAGTTCGGCGTGCCGCATGTCAAGGCCAAGGATTATCGCGGGCTCGGGTTTGGCATCGCCTATGCCGAGGCAGAGGACAATATCTGCCTGATGGCCGACACCTACCTCAGCGTATCGGCGCAGCGTTCGAAATATCTCGGTTCCGAGGCGATGACCCGCGTTGGCCTGGTGCCGGCAACTAATCTCGACAGCGACGTCTATTATGCGACGATGCTCGACGCCAAGGCGCTGCGCGGCGAGTTCAAACGGCAGTCGCGTGACTATCGCGACCTCGTGAGCGGATGGGTGGCGGGCTACAACCGCTTTCTGGCCGACCGTGGCGAGCGGCTGCCCGCCGACTGCGCCGGCCAGGCTTGGGTCCGCCCCATCACCAGCGACGACGTGATCCGCTCGCTGAACAGCTTCTCCATGCTCTCGGGCACTGCGGCTGCAGCAGCGAAGATCACCTCCGCAGCGCCCCCGTCAGTTGGCGCCACGCAAAGTGAATCGGCGGCCGTCTCGTCCGTTTCCGATGTCGTTTCGCTTCCTGATGACGCCAGGCTAGGAAGTAATGGTTGGGCGTTTGGTGGCGATGCCACGGTCAACGGGCGCGGTCTCGTTGTCGGCAACCCGCATTTCCCATGGTTCGGACCCAACCGCTTCTATCAGATGCATCTTACCATTCCCGGAAAGCTCGATGTCGCAGGCGCGGGGATCATCAACCAGCCCTTCGTCGGGATCGGGTTCAACAAGGACGTTGCCTGGACGCATACCGTCGATACGGCTGCGCACATGACGCTATTCAAGCTCAAGCTCGATCCGGCTGATCCGACCGTTTACTTCGTCGACGGCAGGCGCGTGCCGATGGAGCGGCGTGACATCCGTATCGAGATCAAGGACGCGGAACCGCTCAACCGGACGGTCTATCTGACGCGATACGGCCCGATCCTTGCGATACCAGGCACGTCCTATGCTTGGACCAAAGACACCGCATTTGCGGTTCGCGATGCCAATCGCACGAATATCCGCGGCGGCGACGGCTGGCTCGCGATGGGACGATCGCGCAATGTGCGCGAGATCAGGGCGGCGCTCGCAAAACATCTTCACGTTCCTTTTCTCAACACGATGGCTGCCGACCGCCATGGCGACGCTCTCTACGCCGACATCAGCGCCGCCGCGAACGTCTCGGCCGAGCGTTTCGCCAAGTGCGGCACGGTATCGGAGCCGACGCCCGGCTTCCTGCAGAGGATCTACACGCTCGACGGCAGCCGTTCAGCCTGTGGCTGGGAAACCGCGACCGGCACACCCGAGCCGGGTCTCCTTCCAGCGTCAGATATGGCGACCATCTATCGCCGCGATTTCGTGCAGAACAGCAATGACAGTTATCGCTGGACCAATCGGGCAGCCGAAATCCCCGAACTCGGACCGATGATGGGAACCGATCCCAAGCCATTGCCCGACATGCGCACCCGTTCGGGTATCCAGGAGATCCGCGATTTCCTCGCCACGCGAAAATTCGATATCGACAGCGGCGCCACGACGATGCTCGGGAACAAGAATTTTGCAGCCGGTCTTGCGCTCGCGCCTATGCTCGAGCTTTGCAAGCGCGCCGCTGCGCCAAAGCGCGCGTGCGCCGCGCTCGCCAAATGGGATGGCAAGGCCGAGATCGACAGCCGCGGTGCCATGCTGTTCAGCCTGTTCTGGGGTAAGGCGGCGGTCCGACCCGATCTGTGGACGCGCGCTTTTGACCCAAGCGACATCGTCGCTACCCCGTCGTCGCTCGATACCGCGGGCACCAAGGGCGACGCGCTGCTCGCCGACCTCGCGGCGGCCGCCGACATTCTCGACAAGATGGGCATCGCGCTTGATGCGCCGCTCGGCGAGGTTCAATTTGCTGAGCGTGGCGACGAACGGATTCCGATTTCGGGCGGCATGACTGGCGGTATCTTGAACTACACCGCCGCGCTGCCGACGAAGGACGGTTTTGCGGTCGTGCATGGTGCGAGCTATGTGCAGTCGGTCACCTTCGACGACGATGGCCCCATCGCAAAGGCCATCCTGACATATTCGCAGTCGGTCGATCCGAAGTCGGCGCATTATGCCGACCAGACCCGCGAATTTTCTGGGAAAAAGCTGCACCGTTTCCCGTTTGATGCCCTCGAAATTAAAGAGCAGGCGATCAGCACGCCCAAGACGATCCGTGAGTAGCACTGCGCTGGGCGGTGCCACGGAGAACCGCTCGACGATCGGTGCTTGTCCCGAAACTCCGTACGCTTATGCTGTCCGCTGGGCTGAGGCGTCTTTGATGTAGGGGCGCGTTTGTCGAAATGAACTTTGCTGTCGAGGATAGATGCCCAGAGAATTGCCAAATCTCGACTGGCTCCGGGTGTTCGCCTCAACCGCAGCGACCGAAAGCTTCGCGCTGGCCGCGCTCGAGCTTTCGGTGACGCCGGGCGCTGTTAGCCAACGCATCAAGGCGCTCGAGGCCTTTCTCGACGTCGAACTGTTCCAGCGATACGCGCAGGGCGTGCGGCTCACCGAGGCGGGAAAGCGTTACGCACAGAGCGTCCTGCCGCCGCTTGAGCAACTGACGCAGGCCACGCGCGATTTGATGTCGATCGAGGCCAGCAAATCGGTTCGACTGACAATCCTTCCGGCGCTCGCTCAGCTTTGGCTCGGGCCAAGGATCGATGAGTTTCATCGGGGTAACGCCAGCGCCACCGTAGAAATCTGGGCCGATCCGGCGATCGTCGACATGCGGGCGGCCAATTTCGATGTCGCTATCCGATATAGCCAACCGCCCTTTGCAGGCTGCGACTACCGGCCAATTCTCGTCGACGAACTGGTTCCCGTGGCGTCGCCCGACCTCGTCGCGAAGGCCGAGTTTGATGAGCAGGGCCTTCCCGTGGGTGTCCCGCTGATGCTCGACACCTACTGGGCGAATGATTTCGATGAGTGGCTTCGCCACATGGGGCAGCGCCGTCCGGCTGGGCTGATCACACAAACCTTTTCGCTCTATTCGATGGCGGTCGAGGCCGCTGTGAAGGGCAGGGGGTTTATGGTGGGGCACACGTCGCTCGTCTCCGAATTGATCGCTAACGGACAATTGGTCGCGTTGTCCGACCGGCGCGTGACGGCCCCCAACCAATTCTATCTTCTGACGCGTGCCGGCTTGCCGCTACCGCCGATCGTGGCGGCTTTCGTTGACTGGATCCTTCTCGAGGCCGGCGCGCCGAAAGCCGTTGGCGGCGATATGTCCGAGAGCTGAAAAAGGCGCCTCGCGCCGCTAAGAGGGTCAGCAAATCTTCGCCAAAGCCGCAGAATATATCGCGTTGCGCCGTTTCGGGGGATTGATCAGTTTCCCGGCCGCGAGGATGCGCCAGTCGGCGGCAAAGGCCATGGGCGTCCATCTTCCTCATCGGGAGAGGACCGATAATGAAGGTTTCGAAATGGACAGCGATGACGTTACCGATTGCACTGCTTGCGGTCGCCCCCGCATCCGCGCAGCAGCCTAGCATGATGTCGATCGTGCAGCCTGGCGGCGATATCCCTGACGATTATTCTCCCGTTCCTGCGCATGCCGACCACGATCGCCGCATCGTGATGGTCCCGATGCGTGACGGGGTTAAGCTGCAAACGATCATCATCGTGCCCAAGGGCGCCCAGAACGCGCCCATTCTGATGGGGCGCACGCCCTATGATGCTACCGCGCGGTCGACGCGAACGACCAGCGGATCGATGCTGCATGCGCTTCCCTTTGAGAATGAAGAGTTTGTCCGCAACGGCTACATCATTGTCTGGCAGGATACGCGGGGGAAATTCGGGTCGGAAGGCGACTACAGCTTCATCCAACCTGCGATCGGTCCTCTCAATGCGTCAGGCACGGATCACTCTACCGACGCCTACGATACGATCGCCTGGCTGACCGACAAGAAGAATTTGCCCGAGAGTAACGGACGCGTCGGCATGATCGGTTCGTCCTACGAGGGTTATACGACGGCCATGGCGCTCATCAACCCGCACCCGGCACTTCGGGCCGCGGCACCCGAGAGCCCGATCACGGACGGGTGGATCGGCGACGACTGGTTCCATAACGGCGCCTTTCGGCAGTTGATGCTCGGTTTCATCGCACGACAGACGGGAGCAAAGGGTTTTGCGCAGATGCCGTCCCATGGCGGCAGCGATGACTATGAAAACTTCCGCGACGCCGGATCGGTGGGGGACTGGGCGCGGGCGCGGGGGTTCGATCAGCTGCCCGTCTGGAAGCGCATTGCCGAAAATCCTGCCTACACCGCCATATGGAGTGGCCAGGCTGCTGACAAGTTTCTCGCTGCGAACCCGTCGGATGTTCCGACATTGTGGGTTCAGCCCATCTGGGACCAGGAGGACAGCTATGGAGCGATCCGGACCTTCGAGCAGCTGCGCGCTGCCGGAAAGACCGGAAATAACCACCTCGTTCTCGGCCCCTGGTTTCACAGCCAGGTCAACCGGGCTGCAGGCGGCCGAAGGACCGGCCCGCTGGAGTGGGACGGTGATACGGTTGCACATTATTGGCGCGACATCGTCCTGCCATTCTTCAACGAGCATTTGAAGGACGGGCCGGCGTCAGAAACGCCGGTGGCGACCGTCTACAACACGGGCGAAGATCGCTGGGAAAAGCTGAACAGCTGGCCGCTCGCGTGCGAGGCTGGTTGCCCGGCGCCGCTGACGCCGATCTATTTCGCTGCTGACGGGCGCCTCGCTTTCAAGGCTGGGCCGACGGGCAGCGACCGCTATGTCTCGGACCCAGCAAAGCCTGTCCCTTTTCTGCCGCGCCCCTTCAGCATGCAGAACTCGGTGTATAGTCCGGCTTGGCCGACGTGGCTCCTGAGCGATCAACGTCATGTCGACGGTCGCCCGGACGTCATGACCTATGTCAGCGACGTCCTGGTATCACCGGTTCGATTGTCCGGCGCTCCCATCGCCGAACTGATTGCGAGCACCACCGGCACCGATGGGGATTTCGTCGTCAAGTTGATCGATGTGTTCCCGTCAGAGAATGCCACGAAACCGGAACTTGGCGGATATCAACTACCCCTCAGCCTCGACATCATGCGCGGTCGATATCGTGAGAGCCTCTCGCATCCGTCCCCGGTCCCGGCTGGCCGCGCTCAGGCCTACAAGTTTCGGCTTCCGACCGTGAACCACGTCTTCAAGCCGGGGCATCGGATCATGGTGCAGATCCAGTCGACTCTCTTCCCGCTCTATCTTCAACGCGAAAAAAGAAGATTTCCGGGCTGCCACGGTGACACTGGAGCGCGGCGCGACAGGTAGCCGCATCTGGCTGCCGATTGTGACCCCTGACTCCGGGAAAGGAACCGGCGGCGCGCTGCCCGGCTCGGAATAGTCAGAATTTTCTCAGTACCAAAGCATTTCGAATGTCTGCTTTCGCAAGCTCGCTGCTGAAAGCGGCCAGTCCGCTACCGGCCAATTTCGCCCACACTACCGTTCTCCCCGTTGGGATTGGCATAAACGAGAATTTTGCGGCTAGGGTGCCGCCCAAGTTTTGTCAGAAGTAAGAGAGCAGAGGAGGTTTTCCGAGATCTTAGGTTGTTTGGCATGTATTGATATGTTATGGGAAAGTCATGGCACGAGGATGAAGTTTGTGAACCGTGCCATTACATCTCCATTTTCAAAGTGTCATTGATAGGGCCATCTTGTAATTTAGGAGTTTTTATTTTTTTCTTATCAAGATCATGGAATTATTATTAGTTTCCTCTTCTGGGCACCATTTCTCCCCCTCAGGGGTGGTCGGCAAGGTTCCCCGAAAAATGCGAAGATCGGCGTGCCGCGAATCGCCGCAAGGGTCGCC
>Ga0209676_1001361_pt1 | contig 24039 bp, 20 predicted proteins | sample AraplaCvi_mLB_r2_FD_184282 | JGI IMG/M metagenome (GOLD analysis project Ga0209676, IMG submission 184282) | Arabidopsis root microbial communities from North Carolina, USA - plate scrape MF_Cvi_mLB_r2 (SPAdes) (version 2) | ecosystem: Host-associated > Plants > Roots > Endosphere | place: USA... | reverse complement strand
TTGTTGTTGGCGTGCGAGACGTTGTTACCCGTCTGCACTCGCTTGCCGGAAACTTGGCATACGCGGGACATTGCGCACCTCGATGAAAGTATGTGTCAGCCCATAGCCCGGGCGACGGCGGCCTCGACGGTTTCCCGCCACACGTCATGAGAATCAAAGGGTTACGCTGACGAGGGCAGGCCGGATGACGTGTTCCCGGCCACCAATCCGGACGAATCCGGACACAGCGAGCCGCGCATTATGCCGGAGAGTGCCTGTCCGGGCAAGTCCCCAGCCCGGATCTGACCGCCGCGCTGGCTGAATGGACGAGCCGTCTCTACACGGCAGGGTCGCAGCCGCTGGAGATACTGGAGGCTCGCCCCCTGGAGGTCATCGATGCGTCTGCTGGCAATAACCTATGGAACCGAAGGCGACACACGTCCTCTGGTGATGCTGTGCCGCGGCCTCCAGGCGGCGGGACACGAGGTGATGGTGCTGGCCGAGGGTGGCACGCTGGGCAGCGCGCAGGCACTTGGCGTGCCGCATGCGGCGCTCGAAGGCGACATCCACGACGAGGTGGTGGCGCTGGTGTCGCGCGGTAACAACTTGGCGGCGGCATCGCGGGGCCTGGCGCGGATGGCGCAGCGGCACGTGCCGGCATGGATGCGACAGGCCGACGCGGCCGCGGCCGGTTGCGACGCGGTGTTGACGGGCGGGCTTGCCGCCTTCGTGGGCATGACGGTGGCCGAGCACCACGGCATACCGGTGATCGGAACCGGCATGATTCCACTCACGCCCACGCGCGCATTCGCCTCGCCCTTCCTGCCACGGCTGCGCCTCCCCGGTGTGCTCAACAGACTCAGTTACGGGCTGGTCAACGATGCCGTGTGGCGCACCTTCCGTCGCCCCATCAACGAAGCGCGGCGGGCGATGGGCATGCCGGCTCGGCGCACCCTGTGGCGTGACGTTCCAATGTTGTACGGGATTTCGTCGAGCCTGATGCCGCCGCCTGCCGACTGGCCGGCCAATCACCATGTATGCGGGCAGTGGCGCGCACCCGATGCGCCTTGGCAGCCGACGTCGGAACTGCAGGCCTTTCTCGATGAAGGCCAGCCGCCCGTATACGTCGGCTTTGGAAGCATGACGGGATTTGATCGCAACACGGTGTTGCCGGCACTGCTGCAGGCGCTCGCGCCGCGACGAGTGCTGCTGTTCCCGGGCTGGGCAGGCCTTCCAGACAGTCCGCTGCCAACGAATGTGTTTGTCATCGGCCCTGCACCGCACGAAGCGCTGTTCCCCCGCTGTTCGCTGGTGATCCACCACGGCGGCAGCGGCACCACCCATTCGGCCTGCCGTGCGGGGGTGCCTTCACTGGTGATGCCGTTTGCGGCAGATCAGTTTTTCTGGGCGGCGCGATTGCGGGAGATCGGCGTAGCCGCCGAACCGCTTTCGGCGAAACGCCTGGACACCGAAACCTTGCGGCGGGCGATTGCCGTTGCCGAGCATGTGGACACGCGGGGACGTGCAGCTGCATTGGGACGGGCCATGGCGACCGAGGATGGTGTGGCGAAGGCCGTCCGGCTCATCGAGCAGGGGCAACGCCCGACCAACGGTCGGGCGCTACCCAGCTAACGCTACGTCCCTCGGTGCAGCCAGCGGTACAGCACCGGCAGCACCAGCAGGGTGAGCAGCGTGGAGGAGACGATGCCGCCGATCACCACGGTGGCCAGCGGGCGCTGCACTTCCGCGCCGGCGCCGACGTTGAAGGCCATCGGCACGAAGCCGAGCGAGGCCACCAGGGCGGTCATCAGCACCGGACGCAGCCGGCCCAGCGCGCCTTCGCGTACCGCATCGGCCAGGGGCATGCCGCCCTCGCGCAGGCTGCGCACGAAGCTGATCATCACCAGGCCGTTGAGCACCGCGACGCCCGAGAGCGCGATGAAGCCGACGCCTGCGGAGATGGAGAGCGGAATGCCACGCGCGGCCAATGCAAGCACGCCACCGGTAAGCGCCAGCGGTACACCGCTGAACACGATGGCCGCGTCCTTGACCGAGCCGAACGCCCAGAACAACAGCGCGAAGATCAGGATCAGGGTCACCGGCACCACGATCGCCAGGCGCTGGCTGGCCGAGATCAGCTGCTCGAAGCTGCCGCCGTATTCGATCCAGTAACCGCTGGGCACCTGCACATCGCGGTTGACCGCCTGCTGCAGGTCGCTGACGAAGCTGCCGAGGTCACGGTCGCGCACGTTGGCAGTGACCACGATGCGGCGCTTGCCGTTCTCGCGGTTGACCTGGTTCGGTCCTTCGCTGTTGACCAGCGTGGCCAGTTCCCGAAGTGGCACGGTGCGTGCGGTGCCGCTGGTCCAGCTGCCTGCCTGGCTCGACTCGTCGGCGTCGCCCTCCTGCGCCGGGGCCAGCGACACCGGCAGGTCGGACAGTGCGGCCGGGTCCTGGCGCAGCGCCTCGGGCAGGCGCACCACGATGTCGAAGCGGCGGTCGCCCTCGAACAGCTGGCCGGCGACCTGCCCGCCCACCGCGGTGGCCACGGTGGACTGCACCTGGCCCGGGTTGAGCCCGTAGCCGGCCAGCGCGCTGCGGTTGGGGGTGACGGTGAGCAGCGGCAGGCCGCTGGTTTCCTCCAGCCGCACATCCGCCGCGCCCGGCACGCTGCCGGCCACGCTGGCAATACGCCTTCCCACCTTCAACAGGGTGTCGAGGTCATCGCCGAACAGCATCACCGCAACGTCGGCACGCACGCCGGAGATCAGCTCGTTGGTGCGCATCTGGATCGGCTGGGTGAACTCGTAGTTGTTGCCCGGCAGCTGCTCCACCGCCGCTTCCAGCTCGGCGAGCAGCGCCGCACGTGGTTTGCGCGGGTCCGGCCAGTCGCTGCGTGGCTTCATCATGATGAAGGTGTCGGCCACCGAGGGCGGCATCGGATCGGAGGCCACTTCCGGGGTGCCGATCTTGGAGAACACCTTGCTCACTTCCGGGAACTGCACCAGCCGGTTTTCGATCCGCTTCTGCATGTCGATCGACTGGGTCAGGCTGGTGCCCGGAATGCGCATGGCGTGCATGGCCACATCGCCTTCGTCCAGGTTGGGCACGAACTCGCTGCCCAACCGGGTGGCCAGCAGGCCGCAGCCGACCACCAGCACCAGCGCTGCACCGACCATCCAGCGCCCGCGCCGCAGCGCGAATGCCAACAGCGGTTCGTAGCGCCGGCGCACCCATGCCATCACCCGGTTTTCCTTTTCCTGCACGCGGCCGCCCAGGAACAGCGCGATCGCGGCCGGCACGAAGGTCAACGCCAGCACCATCGCGCCGCTGAGCGCGAGCACCACGGTGATGGCCATGGGGTGGAACATTTTTCCTTCCACGCCCGACAGCGCGAAGATCGGCAGGTACACCGCAGTGATGATGCCCAGCCCGAACAGGCTCGGGCGGATCACTTCGGCGGTGGCGCTGGCGGTTTCGGCAAAGCGTTCCTCGCGGGTCATGTCGCGCCCGAGCGCGTGCTGGCGTTCGCCAAAACGGCGCAGGCAGTTTTCGATGATGATTACCGCGCCGTCGACGATCAGGCCGAAATCCAGCGCGCCCAGGCTCATCAGGTTGGCCGAGACCCCGCCGCGGGCCATGCCGGTGAGGGTGAACAGCATGGCCAGCGGAATCACCGCTGCGGTGATCAGCGCCGCGCGGAAGTTGCCCAGCAGCAGGAACAGCACCACGATGACCAGCAGTGCGCCCTCCACCAGGTTCTTCGCCACGGTCTGGATGGTGCGGTCCACCAGCGCGGTGCGGTCATAGCTGGCGGTGACGGTGACACCCTCCGGCAGGCTGCGTTGCGCCAGCTGCAGTCGCGCGGCGGCCGCCTGCGCGACCTCGCGGCTGTTGGCACCGATCAGCATCACCACCGTGCCCATCACCACTTCATGGCCGTCCTGGGTGGCGGCACCGCTGCGCAGTTCGGGCCCGTCGGCCACGTCGGCGACATCGTGGACGTGGATCGGCACGCCTTCGCGGCGTGCCAGCACGATGTTGCCGATCTCCTCCAGGTTGGCCACCTGGCCCGGAATGCGCACCAGGAACTGCTGGCCGTTGCGTTCGATGTAGCCGGCACCGACGTTCTGGTTGTTGCTTTCCACGGCCTTCGCCACGTCTTCCAGGGTGAAGCCGAGCGCGCGCAGTCGCGCCGGGTCCGGGGTGATGTGCACCTGGCGCTGGAACCCGCCGATGGTGTTGACCTCGGTCACGCCGGGCACGTTGCGCAGTTGCGGGCGGATCACCCAGTCCTGCAGGGTGCGCAGGTCGGTCGCGGTATAGGCCGTGCCATCGGGTTTGCGTGCCGACGGGTCGGCGTCGACGGTGTACATGAAGATCTCGCCCAGGCCGGTCGAGATCGGCCCCAGCTGCGGGTCCAGGCCGGCCGGGATCTGCGATTTCACCTGCTGCAGGCGTTCGGCCACCTGCTGCCGCGCGAAGTAGATGTCAGTGCCGTCTTCGAACACCACGGTGACCTGCGACAACCCGTAGCGCGACAACGAGCGCGCCTGTTCCATCCGCGGCAGGCCGGCCATCACCGTTTCCACCGGGTAAGTGATGCGCTGCTCGGCTTCCAGTGGCGAGTAGCCGGGGGCGGCGGTATTGATCTGCACCTGGACGTTGGTGATGTCCGGGGTGGCATCGATCGGCAGCCGGGTGAAGCTCCATGCGCCCACCGCGATCAACGCCAGGGTCAAGCCCATCATCAGCCAGCGCTGCGCGATGGCGCCGGCAATCATCCGCTCGAGCAGGGCGGCGCGGCCGCGCCCGGCGGAACCGGCCGAGGGATCAATGTTCATGCGACGCCCCGGCCTTGCCGATGTCGGCCTTCACCACGTAGCTCTGTTCGATGACCACCTGGTCGCCCGGTGCCAGCCCTTCCAGTACCTCGACCTGGTTAGCATCGCGTGCACCCAGGCGCAGCGGGCGCGCGGTGTAGGTGTCTCCATTGCGCACGAACACCACGTCCCTTCCTTCCAGCGTCTGCAGCGCGGCCAGCGGCACCACCTGCGCCGCCGGTCGGGTCGCGACCACGATGCGGGCCTTCACTGCCGCGCCCGGGCGCCACAGGCCATCGTCGTTGCGCAGCGTTGCGCGGGCCACAGTGCTCTGGCTGGCCGTGGCCGTGCCGGGCAGCACGCGCTCGAGCGTGGTGGCCTGGGTGACGCCGTCGGTCATGCGCGACACCGTGACCGGCACGCCGGCGGTGATGTGCTGGGTGTCGTTGCCGAAGATGTGCAGGTCCACCCACAGCGTGGACAGGTCGCCGATCTCGAACAACGGCGTACCCTCGCCTGCCACGCCGCCCACCTGCGCCTGGCGCGCGAGCACCACGCCGCCGATCGGCGCAGTGACCGTGTAGGTGGTCAGGCTGAGGTTGCTTTCGATACTGGCCAGCACCTGACCGGCCTGGACGCGATCCCCCACGTTGGCGCGCAGCGAGCGGATCGGGCCGGGGAAGCGGGCCATCACCTGGGCCACGCGGCCGTCGACCGGGGTCAGCAGGCCCTGCACGTCGTGTTCGTCGGCGATGGTACCGGCGGCGACCGGGGCCACGCGGATACCGGATTGTTCCGCCATGGCGGCGGGGATGGTGGTGCTGTCCGCTGCGTCATCGTGGTCATCGCCGGCCTCGGCGTGACCGGGCTCGCCGTGTCCGGCATCGGCGGTGCCAGCCGTGGCAGCCGGGTCGTCCCTGCCACAGCCAGGCAGCGCCAGCAGGCAGGACAGCAGCGCGGCAAGCGGAAGCACGCGTGCAATGGAGATGTTCATCGGCGGTCCTCCGTAGACGGGGTGGCGGTATCGGCAGTGGCCTGCGGAGCGTCAGCGAGCAGGCCCTGGCCGGTGAGGCGCTGCAGTTCGATCAGGGCGGTCTGTGCCGCCATGGCGGCTTCAAGCTGGCGTTGCCGCGCTTCAATGCGCATGGCCTGCAGCTGGGCCCACTCCATGTAACTGATGGCCCCGGCACGCCAGGCCTTTTCGGCGGCATTCTCGGCGCGCTTCAATTGCGGCAGCACATCGCGCGCCATCCGGTTGACCTCCAGCCGCGACGTTTCATACCGCCCATGCGCCTCCGCCAGCGTGGCGTAGAGCTGCAGCGCGCGCGCTTCGCGCTCCACGCCGTTGAGCGCCAGCTCGGCCTCCGCCGCGCGGATATCCGGATCGGCGCGGCGCACGCTGCCCAGCGGGAGGCTGAAGCCCCCCACCAGCGAGGTATCACCGCTGTCGCGGCTGTTGCGCACGCCCAGCTGCCAACTCACGTCCGGGCGCAGCTGGATCCGCGCCAGCTGCAGCTGCGCCTCGCGTACGCGGCGCTCGCCCGCCAGCACGGCCAGTTCCGGCGTGCGTTGCAGCTCCCGGGCAAGCTCATCGAACGGCTGAAGCACCGGCAGTCGCAGCGGGTCACCGCTGACCACATCGAAGCCGGGCTCGCGTTCACGCCAGAGCGCTGCCAGGGCCACGCGCGCAGCGCGGTCCGCCTGCCTGGCGCGATCGCGATCCACTTCCGCCTGCGCCAGCATGGCCTGCGCGGTCATCAGCACCGATTCGGGCGATGCGCCGGCCTGCAGCCGCACCCGCGCCGCGGCCACTGCGCGTCGGCGCTGGTCGATATCGGTTTCGGCAATGGCGAGCCGCGCACGCGCTTCGGTGATGGCCAGGTAGCGCTGCGCCACCGCGGCCAACAGGTCCAGGCGCGCGGTTTCGCGCTGCGGTGCCAGGGCATCCAGGTTGGCCTGGGCCAGCACGCGGCGCGCATCCAGCTTGCCACCGCGCTCGAGCACGCCGGCCAGGGTGACGGTCAGCTCGGCGGCATCGAAGCCGCGGGTGTTGCCGCTGCCGAGCGCGTTTTCCAGCTCCACGCCGACCGACAGCGGTGGACCGAACGCGGCCGCGTCACGGCGGGCCTCCAGCAGCGGGCGCTGCGCATCCACCAGGCGCAGGTCCGGGTGCTGGCGTGCCACGCGGGCGATCGCCTGCTCCAGGGTCAACGGGGGTGCCGACGACGACACAGCCGCGGGCGGGGAATCAAAGAACGGGGCAAGGGGCGCCGTGCCCTGCGCAGACGCGCACGGCACGAACGCAATGGCAGCAACGGCTGCCAGACGCATCCACATGGGAATCTCCAGAAAGCGGTTCAGAGGTGAAGCCGCGGCAGGCCGCCGCGTGGCATCACACCGCTATCGGGGGGCGCAGCAGGCTCTCGGGCGGCTGCGCCAGCAGCTGTGCGGTCAGGCCGACCGGCACGGCATGCGCCGGTGCGGCGGGCAGCGACCAGGCCGACGCGGCCAGCGGCAGCACGCCGCCGTGGCCATGGCAGTGCCCGCAATGGACCAGCGCATGCAGCAGGCGCTCGCTGCCGTCTTCATCGGCGGTGCCCGTGCCTTCGCCGGGCACCACGGCACGCTCGGCCGATGCGGTGTGCGACAACGCATGGGCAAGGCCAGGGCCCCCGGCATGCGACAACGCGTGCAGGTCACCCAATGCCGACGCCAGCGCGCCACCGGCCGTGCCGAACAGCACCACCGCCAGCATCAGCAGGCGGATCGGCATCGACAGGCGGTGGCGCAGGCGGGACATCATCGGCGCAGGGTAGCGACGCCGGTGCCCGTTACACAATCGCAGCGCTGCTGGCGGTTCATGCGCGGCTCTGCGGTGGCGCGGGCGCGGCGGCTGCCCAGCGGTCCTGACGACGCTGCCGTGCCTCGCTGGCGGTGCAGGGTGCCGGCGTTTCGCGCTGGTCGCGGCCCGGGGTAACGGGCACCTTGAGCAGGTAGTCGCATTGCAGTTCGCCACCGGCGCGCCATGCGTCCGGTTCCACGGTTCGGCCCGGATCGTGGCCGACCTTCAACGCGTCGCTCCAGCTCGGGTTGGTGTCTTCCATGCGCAGGCTCTGCACTCCCAGCCGCTCGGCGATGCCTGCAATGCCGTTGAAGGTACCGGCGTGTGCGTTGCCCACCAAGGCCACCCAGCGCTGCGGACCGGGTTTGCCGACCTGGTCCAGCTGGTCCTGTCGTATGCGCAGCGCCGCCACGTGATTGAACAGCTTGGTGCGCAGATCCAGCCCGGTTTCCCCGGGGTGGCCCGCGGGCACCTTTACCCCGTGCAGGTGGTAGCTGCTCATCAGATCGAGCGCCACCACGCGTATGCCCGCATTGAAGGCAGCAGCAACCACATTGCTGAAGGTGTTGCCGCTTTCCACCTGCATGTGGTGTCCGTGGTCCTGTTCGGCCAGGAAGCGCTTCAGTGCTCCAGTATGGATGCCATGCCGGTGCAGCTGGTCCAGGTCGGCCTGGTGCAGGTCGGCCTGCAGGTGCTCCATGTAGAGGGTATCTACGCCAAGGTGACGCAGCAGTGCCATGTGATCGATCAGCAGGCGCTTGCTCCCCTGTTGCGCGTGGACTTCGCCCAGCACCAGGCCCTTGGCAGTTCCCAGCAACTGACGCAGCAGGTCGGCCTGGCAGCGGGCGGGTGCGAGGTCGGGGCAGTCACGTGTGCGGCTTGCCCGCATGGGGCGGGTCAGTGCCGCATCCACGAGTTGCGCACGCTTGCTGCAGAAGTTGTCGAGCGCGACGCGCTCGGGCGATCCGGGTGGCATCTGGAAGTCGTCGTACAGCGCTTTGCCATACTGACGGTGCAGGTCCGCGACCACCGCGGCCCGGTCAGCCGGGAGCGCGAAACGCTGCAGTCGATCGGGTGTTGCCGGCCGTTGGCAGACCACGCCGTCATACACGGCGGCGTCGCGCGTGCGCGCTCCAGGGCTGCCGTCCGCATTGCGCAGCGCGACCAACGGCGCAACAGGGTGGCGGCGTTGAACGCGTGCGGGCAAGTGGGAGAGAACGCGGCACTTCAGTGCGGCCAGGGCATCCAGCATGGTCAGGCTCCTTGAGGGGTCACGCGCGCCATCGGGCGCGCGTGACCAGCCTAGTCATCTGTTGCCACTCATCTGCGACGCGCTAGGCAGTTTCATCATTTCGCAAAACGCGATGCGTCGATACGTGCGCGAGCGCACATCAGGAACGACCGTTACCGACACAGCGTCTCGTCACACCGCGGGCGCAGCGGCGTGACGCAGCTCGCGCAGGCGCAACGCTTCGCCGGCGCTGCACGGCGCCGGTGTCTCCGATCGCAGGCGACGGTCGGCGGCGGGCAGCTTGAGCAGGTAATCGCACTGCAGCTCGCTGCCGCCACGCCGCAGCAGGGGTGGCAGCGTCCGGCCGGGATCGAAGCCTGCCTGCAGGCGTCGGCTTGGGCCCGGACTGGCATCTTCAATCCGCAGGCTCGGTACCCCGAGGCGTTCGGCGATGCCGGGAATGCCGTTGAAGGTGCCTGCATGGGCATTTCCTACCAGCGCCACCCAGCGCTGCGGTGCCGGCCGGCTGGCCTGCCCCTTCTGCGATGCCGGCTTGCTGGCCTGCCTGCGCTGGTCGTAGAGGATCCGGGCCGTGGCCACATGGTCAAAGAGCTTGACCCGGATGTCGTGCGTTTCCGCCGTGCTGGCACCGGTGCGGTCGTGGACGCCGCGCAGGTGGTAGCTGGCCATCAGGTCCAGCGCGACAATCCGCATGCCGACCTCGCACGCCGCATCGACGAGACCATGGAGGTGTTCGTGCCCGTCCAGGAAACGGGCCAGGCCTGGCGACATCGCGCCGCCGCGGTGCAGATGGTCCAGGTCCGCCTGGTGGATGTCACCCTGCAGGTGTTCCAGGTACAGGGTATCCACGCCAAGCCGGCGCGGCAGCAGCATGTGCTCGATCAGCAGTCGCCTGCCGCCCCCGGCCGTAGACACGTCGCCCACCACCAGGCCGTTGCCGTGGCGCAGGAGATGTTTCAGCAGCTGGGCCTGGCTCCGGGCCGGAGCCGGATCGGGCCAGTCCCGTCGCGTCGACGCCGGTGGCGCCGCCGCCGCGAGCGCGGCGTCGACCAGCTGCGCGCGTTTGGCGAAGAACGCGTCGAGCGCGAGGCGGTCCGCGACCGGGAATGGCAGGTAGTAATCGGGGTCGAGCAGCCTGCGGTGCTGTTGCAGCAGCGCGACAAGCGCCTGGCCATGTTCGGGTGCCAGGCTGAAACGCTGCAGGGGATCGGGACCGGCTGCACCGGCGGCGGTGGAGGCTCGGCTCCGCAGCACCGGTGGAACGTCGGGCAGGTTGCGCAGGCTGAGCAGGCGCGGTGCGCCGTTGGCGAGGCGACGGTACGGCACCTGCGCGGCGGTGGAGGGGAACAGGCGGTGTGGCAGGGTGGACAGGGCATCCAGCATGGTCGGGCTCCGTGGGGGAAACGCGCGCCCGGGGCGCGCGCCGACCAGCCTAATCATCTGTTGCCGCAGCACTGCGATGCGCTATGCAGTTTCGTCATCGCAGTGCTGGGCGTGTGCCAATGCGTGCGTCAGCGCACATCGGCAAGGACCATTGCCGACATCAAGGCGCGCGGCGCGCGTCGATGTAGGCGCGGATCTGCGCATCGAGCACCGGCAGCGGCACCGAGCCCTGGCTGAGCACGGCATCGTGGAAGCCCTTGACGTCGAAGCGGTCGCCCAGCGCCTTCTCCGCTTCGCCGCGCAGGCGCACGATGGCGATCTCGCCGAGCTTGTAGCTCAGCGCCTGGCCCGGCCACGAGATGTAGCGGTCCACTTCGGTGGTGACTTCATGCTCGCTCAGCGCGGTGTGGTCGCGCAGGTAAGCCAACGCCTGGGCGCGGGTCCAGCCCTTGTGGTGGACGCCGGTGTCGATCACCAGCCGCGCGGCGCGCCACATCTCGTAGGTCAGGCGACCAAAATCCTCGTAAGGGGTTTCGTAGATGCCCATTTCCACGCCGAGCTTCTCGCTGTACAGGCCCCAGCCTTCGCCGTAGGCGGAGATGTAGGCGTTGCGGCGGAACTCGGGCTGTTCGCCCTGCTCTGCCGCCAGCGCACCCTGCAGCGCGTGGCCCGGGTCGGACTCATGCAGGGTCAGCGCCGGCAGGTTGTACAGCGGACGCGCCGGCAGGTTGTAGGTGTTGACCCAGTAGGTGCCCATGCCGCCACGACCGGCGGTCCAGAACGGGGCGATGTCCGGCGGCACCGGCACGATGGTGAAGCGCGCGCGCGGCAGGGTCATGTACTTGCCGATCACGCCGTCCACCCGCTTGGAGATCCAGGCCGCGCGGTGCAGCAGCTCGTCCGGGGTCTTGGCATAGAACTGCGGGTCGGTGCGCAGGAAGGCGAGGAACTCGGCGAAGCTGCCCTTGAACTGGACCTGCTTGATGACCTCGTTCATTTCCTTCTGGATGCGCGCCACTTCCTTCAGGCCGATCTCGTGGATCTGCTGCGGGGTGAGGTCCAGCGTGGTGTATTCGTGGATCTGCTGCTGGTAGTACGCCTTGCCGTCCGGCAATGCTTCGGCCGCCAGGGTAGTGCGCGCCTGCGGCACGTACTCGCCGACGAAGAAGGTGCGCAGCTTGACGAACGCCGGCACGACGCTGGCGCTGATCGCCTGGCGGGCCTGCGCCTGCAGCGCGGCCTGCTCGGCGGCGGGAATGCTGGCCGGCAGCTTGTTGAACGGCGCGTACAGCGGCGACTGGGTCGGGTCCTTCAGTTCGGCCACGGTGGCGATCGAGACTTCACGGCCGTCGAGCACCGCGCGCGGCACGCTGAAGCCGCGCTTCAGGCCGGCGCGCATGTTGTCGGTCTGCTGGTCGAAGTAGCGGGGTACATCGTTGAGGCGCGCGATGTAGTTGCGGTAATCCTGGGCGGTCTTCATCTCGCGACGCGCCATGAACGACAGGTTGGACCAGAACGACGAGTCCGAATTGAAGGGCATCTCATAGCCGCGCAGACGCACGTCGGCGGCGAGGTTGAACACCTGGTCGCGATAGATCGCGTAGTTGACCTGGTTGGCAGGCGACAGCGCCTTGACATCGAGCGTGTCGAGCTTGGCCAGCACGTCGTCCCACACCACCAGGCGCGCCTGCTGCGCTGCGGGACCCACGTCGGGCATGCGGGTGGCCGTGGCCGGGGCGTCGCTGTCTTCGCTGGCTTCACCGCCGCCGGTCTGGCGCCAGGCCCATTCCTTCTCGTAGATCGCACGGAACGCGGCATCGGCGGGCGATTCGGTGGCCAGGCTGGCCGGCGCGGCGGCGTCAGCCGGCGGCGGGGCTGCCAGCGCAGCGTGGGCAGGGAGGGCCAGGGCGAGCAGCAACGCAGCAACGAGCGGTGGATTCACGAGCAGGGGTTCCCGGGTGACGGCAAACCCCGATCATGGCATCCCGCCCCAGCGCGCGCATGGATCAAAGGTCCTGCCCGCGAAGCGGGCAGGACCGGGGATCGGCCAACGGCCGAGACCCGAGCGCCGAAGGCGCGGTAGCTACCGACCGTTGGTCGGTAGACAACAACAGCGGGCAGGACCGGGGATCGGCCGCAGGCCGAGACCCGAGCGCCGAAGGCGCGGGTAGCGCCGACTGTCAGTCGGCTGCTCTTGATCTTGATGTTGTTCTTGATTCCCGCGAAGAGCAGCCGACTGACAGTCGGCGCTACCGGGCGCAAGGTATCCGCCGGGTAGGCACCGGGTATCCGCCGGGTACGGGCCGTACCGGGCGGGCGCCGGGTATCGGCCGGGTACGGGCCATACCGGGTAGGCACCGGTATCCGCCGGGTACGGGCCGTACCGGGCGGGCGCCGGGTATCGGCCGGGTACGGGCCGTACCGGGCGGGCGCCGGGTATCGACCGGGTACGGGCCGATACCCGCGAGGTTCGCAGCCCTCAGTGTTCGGCTTTATCCCGCTTCCACCCGCGGTGCTGGATGTCCAGCTTCAGGCTGTACAACGCGGTGAATGCCGGGAACAGGTTCTGCAGCACGCCCACCGAGTCCTGCTTGGCCGAAAACAGGAAGTAGCTCAGCGTCATCAGGCTGCCCACCACGCTCATGTACCAGAACAGGCGCGGGATCACCGGCTTGCCGGCACGGCGCGAGGCCACGAACTGGACCAGCCAGCGACCGCCGAACATCAGCGCGCCGGTGTAGCCGATCAGCTTCCAGCCGGTCACGTGCAACCCGGTCCAGAACAGCCAGCTCAGCGGTTGGTCCAGCCAGTGCAGTTCCATCACCGTTCCTCCACGGCCGTGCGCTTGCTGCGGGTGATCAGCCAGGCCACCCCGCGCAGGTCGCGGATGCCCACCAGGGCGCGGCCCAGGTTGTTGTACTTGGACACCCCGGCGGTCCGGTGCCGGTGGTTGACCGGAACGCTCACCGTCTTCCAGCCCGCCCGCTGCATCAACGCGGGCAGGTACCGGTGCATGTGGTCGAAGTACGGCAGGTCCAGGAACGCGGCGCGTTCGAACAACTTGATGCCGCAGCCGGTGTCGGGGGTGTCGTCGCGCAGCATGCGCGCCCGGATCGCGTTGGCCCATTTGCTGGCCCAGCGCTTGCTGCCGCTGTCCTGGCGGTTGACCCGCCAGCCGGCGAACAGCTTGACCTCGGCCGCCGCCGCGCTGCGCGCGGCCAGCAGTTTCGGAATGTCGGCCGGGTCGTTCTGGCCGTCGCCGTCGAGGGTAGCGATCCACGGCGCACGCGCATGTTTCACACCGTTACGCACCGCCGTGCTCTGCCCGCTCTGGCTGGCATGGTGCAGCACCCGCAGTTCGGGGGTGCTCGATTTCAGCGAGGCCAGCACAGCCAGGGTGTCGTCCCGCGAATGGTCGTCGACGTAGACGATCTCGAAGTCGAGCTGGCCGCGCAACGCCGCGGTGATCTCCTCGATCAGGGGCTGGACGTTGTCGCGCTCATTGAATACCGGAACGACGACCGACAACTGGAGTGGGCTCATGATCGGGCTCTGCGAGGGGCCAGGAGTGAAAACGACCGCGCATTTTCCGTGATCAAGGTTATCCGAAGATGAACCTGCCGGCGTACGTCAGGCGCGGGTCCCGAAATAATCGCGGCACCAGTCCACCACCGGGGGCAGGCCGCGCTCGATCGGCGTGGCCGGCTCATAGCCGAATGCGTCACGCGCGCGCCGGGTATCGGCCATGGTGCGGACCATGTCGCCCGGCTGCATCGGCTTGTACACCTTGTGGGCCGGTCGCCCGGCCGCCGCCTCGATGACGCCGATGAAGTGTTCCAGTTCGATCGGGGTGTGGTTGCCCAGGTTGAAGACACGATGCGGAACGCCCTCGCCGGACGGATGCGCCAGCGCGCCGAGGATACCGGCGACGATGTCGGAAACATGTGTGAAGTCGCGCTGCATCTTTCCGTCGTTGAACACCTCGATTGGACGCCCGGCCAGCACCGCGCGCGAGAACAGCAGCGGCGCCATGTCCGGGCGTCCCCACGGGCCGTATACGGTGAAGAAGCGCAGGCCGGTGGCATGCAGGCCATACAGCTGGGCGTAGGTGTAGGCCATCAGCTCGTTGGCGGCCTTGGTGGCGGCGTACAGCGAACGCGGCTGGTCGATACGCTGGTCTTCGGAGAACGGCGGGGTGGCCGAATCGCCGTACACCGAGCTGCTGGAGGCATACACCAGGTGGGCCACGCCGCGGTGGCGGCACAGCTCCAGCATGTTGACGAACCCGGTGAGGTTGCTGTCCACGTAGGCGTATGGATTTTCCAGCGAGTAGCGCACGCCGGCCTGGGCGGCCAGATGCACCACCCGGGTGGGCTGCACCTGGTCGAACAACGCGGCCAGGCCGTCGCGGTCGGTGAGGTCGAGCACGCGGATGTCGGCGTCCGGGCACAGCGCGGCCACGCGGTCGCGCTTGATCTGCGGGTCGTAGTAGTCGTTGTAGTTGTCCAGCCCGACCACGCGGTGCCCGGCATCGAGCAGGGCACGCACGGTGTTGGCACCGATGAAGCCTGCCGCGCCGGTGACAAGGACGGTCATGGCCTCAGCCCTTGCGGACGCGCAGCTTTTCGAGCACGCCGTCGAGCGTGTCCAGGTCGGTGTAGTGGATGATCAGTTTGCCCTTGCCACCGCGGCCATGGTTGATCGCCACGCGCGCGCCCAGCGATTCGGACAGCTCGGTTTCCAGCGAGGCGATGTCCGCCTGCGGGGCGCTGGCACTGGGCTTGCGGCGCAGGTTGGCGGGGACCTTGCCGGCCGCGAACTGCTGCGCGCGGTGTTCCACTTCACGCACCGACCAGCCTTGGTCGGCCGCTTCCTGGGCCAGCTTGCTGGCCAGTTCCGGGGCCAGGGTCAGCAGCGCACGGGCATGGCCCATTTCCAGCCGGCGGGTTTCCAGCAGCAGGCGGATCGCCACCGGCAGCTCCAGCAGGCGCAGCAGGTTGGACACCGCCGCGCGCGAACGGCCGACGGCCTGCGCGGCTTCGGCATGGGTCAGCGCGAATTCGCTGATCAGCCGCTGCAGCGCTTCGGCTTCTTCCAGCGGGTTGAGGTCTTCGCGCTGGATGTTTTCGATCAGCGCCATCGCGATGACGGTGCGGTCTTCCAGCTCGCGCACCACCACCGGCACTTCGTCCAGCCCGGCCAGCTGCGAGGCGCGCCAGCGGCGTTCGCCGGCCACGATCTCGAAGCTGTCCTGGCCCAGCTGGCGGACGAGGATCGGCTGGATCACGCCCTGCGCCTTGATCGACTCGGCCAGCTCGGCGAGCTTGGTCTCGTCCATGTCGCGGCGCGGCTGGTACCTGCCCGGCTGCAGGTGCTGGACCGGCAGCTTGCGCAGTACTTCACCCGGCAGCGGTTCGACCACGGCCGCGGCCTGCACCTGTGTCACCGCGCCCTTGGGCCCCAGCAGCGCATCGAGGCCACGGCCGAGGCCGCGTTTCTTGCCGGGGGCGGGCTTGGTGCTCATCAGGCGGTCTCCATGGCCTTGCCGGCCGTGTTGCGTTGGTGGTGGCGGCGGATGATCTCGCCGGCCAGGCCGAGGTAGGCGACGCCGCCGCGCGAGGCGCGGTCGTAACCGACGATGCTCTGGCCGTGGCTGGGCGCTTCGGCCAGGCGGACGTTGCGCGGCACGATGGTGCGGAACACGCGGTCGCCGAAGTGCTCGGTCAGTTCGGCCGACACCGCATTGGCCAGGTTGTTGCGTACGTCGAACATGGTGCGCAGCACGCCCTCGATCTCAAGGCTGGGATTGAGGTTGGCGCGCAGTGCGTCGATGGTTTCCACAAGCGCGCTCAGCCCTTCCAGCGCGTAGTACTCGCACTGCATCGGCACGATCACCGAATCGGCGGCGGCCAGCGCGTTGAGGGTCAGCAGCGACAGCGCCGGGGGGCAGTCGATCAGGATGAAGTCGTACTCCTCCTGGATCGGCGCCAGCGCGCGCTTGAGGCGCTGTTCGCGCTCGCCCTGGTCCATCAGCTGGATCTCGGCGGCGGTCAGGTCGATGTTGCCCGGCAACAGGTCGAAACCTTCCGGCGTGGTCACCCGGATGTCCGCCGCGCTGCTTTCGCCCAGCAGCAGGTCGCAGGTGGACGCGGCCACTTCGCGCTTGTCCACGCCGCTGCCCATGGTCGCATTGCCCTGGGAATCGAGGTCGACCAGCAGCACGCGCTTGGGCGCAGCAGCCAGGGCGGCGGCCAGATTGACGGCAGTCGTGGTCTTGCCGACGCCACCTTTCTGGTTGGCGATGGCGATGATGCGAGCCATGCGGGTGAGCCTCATCGGCAGGGAGTGGGACTGGGCATTATGCGGTCAGCGGCCGTGTCATGCACTGTGAGATGCGCGCAGGGTCCCCTCATGGGCCGGCCACCACGACCAGGTGACGCTCGCCGGTGAGGCCGGGGACCTGCAGCGGCAGCACCTGTTCCACCTGCCAACCGGCCGGCAGCTGGGCGATCTCGTCATGCGGGTACACCCCCTTCATGGCCAGCAGCTTGCCGCCGGGTCGGAGGAGGTGGCCGCCGACGGCGATGATGCCGGCCAGGGTGTCCATCGCCCGTGCGGTCAGGTGGTCGTAGGCGCCCGGTTCGGCCAGCGCCTCGGCCCGCGATTCGGCCACCCGTGCATTGGCCAGGCCCAGCTGGCGTACCGCTTCGCGCATGAAGCGGGCTTTCTTGCCATTGCTCTCCACCAGGGTCACCTGCAGCTGCGGGCGGGCGATCGCCAGCGGGATGCCGGGCAGCCCGGGGCCGGTGCCGAGGTCGGCCAGGGTGCCCTGCGCCAGGAACGGCCGCATGGCCAGCGAATCAAGCAGGTGGCGGGTCACCATCTCCAGCGGGTCGCGGATCGCGGTGAGGTTGTAGGTGCCGTTCCAGCGGTGCAGCAGGGTCAGGTAGGCCAGCAGCGGCGGCGCGAGGGCGGCATCCAGGCCCATGGCGGCCAGGCCCTTTTCAAGTGCGGCGGCGACGGCCGGCGGAAGCGTATGTTCGGTCATGCGCCCATTATTGCAGGGTGGCGCCGCTGGCATTGCGCGAATCCGGTGCGATCAGAGCGCGTGCCAGGCCAGCGCGGCACGGAAATCGGCAGCGGCCTGCCATTCGTGCAGGTGCCAGCGTTCGGCCGGGCCGAGCTCGGGGTCGGACCACGCCAGGTGCAGGGCGCCATCGTCGCCCGGGGCCAGCTGCAGGCGATGCAGGCCGAACGAAATGCCCTGCCCCTGCGCCTTCAGGATTGCTTCCTTGGCACACCACACGCGGAAGAACCAATGCTGGCGGGCGGTGTCGTCCAGCCCGAGCAGCCAGGCGACCTCGGCCGGGTGGAAGAAGCGCTCGATGATCTCGGCCATGCGGGGACGCGGGCGCAGCGGTTCCAGGTCCACGCCCAGCCGCACCCCCTCACCCCATCCCACCAGCAGCAGGCCGTGGCTGTGGCTCCAGCCGGTCCCGATATGGGCCAGCGGGCCGTGCAGCTCGGGGCGGCCGCGCCGATCGCGCTGCAGTGGCAGGGTCTCGGGGCGACCGCCCAGCTGTTCGGCCAGCAGTACACGGGCCTGCGGCTCGCCGCGGGTGCCGGGCACGTGCGGCAACCGCCAGACAGTGACCGGGCCGAACCGCCAAGGGCCGTCACGCGTGGCGGGCAGGCTCACGCGAACACCGCGGCAAGGCCAGTACACGGCGATTTCACGGAAGTTGCCGTCAACTGGCCCCGTCTTAACCGCACAGAGAGAGTCAACATCATGGGCATCATCATCTGGTTGATCGTAGGCGGTATCGTGGGCTGGCTGGCCAGCATCATCATGCGCCGCGACGCGCAGCAGGGCATCATCCTCAACATCGTGGTCGGCATCGTCGGCGCCCTGATCGCCGGGTTCCTGTTCGGCGGCAACATCAACGATGGCATCACGGTGATGTCGTTCCTGTATTCGCTGATCGGCGCGGTCATCCTGCTGGCGATCGTGAATCTCTTCACCCGCCGAAGCGTTCGATGACCTGACAGGGTTTGTAATGACCTGTCACCAGGGTAGGTAACGACCGTTGGTCGTTACGCCTTTCCAGCAAGGCCCGGCACCCGCCGGGCCTTGTTCGTTTCATCCCAGCTGGACCCAGGCCGGGGCGTGGTCGCTGGGCCGGTCCCAGGTGCGCGGTTCGCGGTCGATGCCCGACGCCAGCGCACGCGCCTTGAGCGCATCGGAGACCAGGGTCAGGTCGATGCGCAGGCCCAGGTCGCGGCGGAAACCGGCGGCGCGGTAATCCCACCAGCTGAACACGCCCGCGTCCTCGCTGTGCAGGCGGAAGGCGTCGTGCAGGCCGAGCTGCAGCAGCTTGTTGAGCGCGCCGCGCTCGGCGGTGGAGGTCAGGATGTGGTTCTCGTTCCAGACCAGGGGATCGTGCACGTCGCGCGCGTCGGGGGCGATGTTGAAGTCGCCCATCACCACCAGTTCCGGGTACCGCTGCAGTTCCGACGCCACCCACGCATGCACGGCCTCGAGCCAGCGCAGCTTGTAGTCGTACTTGTCGGTGCCCACGTCCTGGCCGTTGACCACGTACAGGTTGATGATGCGCACGCCGTTGACGGTGCCGGCAATGACCCGTTTCTGTTCGTCCTCGAAGCCGGGAATGCCGATCTGCACGTCCTGGGCCGGCTCGCGAGAGAGCAGCGCCACGCCGTTGTAGGTCTTCTGCCCGGCGAACACGCTGCGGTAGCCCAGCCCGGCCAGGACGGCGTCGGGGAACTTGTGGTCCTCCATCTTGGTTTCCTGGATGCCGACCACGTCCGGCGCGAACGCGGTGAGCCACTGTTCCAGGTGCGGCAGGCGCACATTGAGGGAGTTGACGTTCCAGGAGGCGATTTTCATGGGCGCATTGTAGCGGGTCGGCGGTTCCGTACCGACCAACGGTCGGTACCTACCGGGCGAACGCACGAGCCTCGGCTGCGGCGCATGCAGAACGGTGCTGCTCCTCCGGTAGGTACCGACCGTTGGTCGGTACCCCCATCAGCGCAGAATCACCCTGAGCAGACCGGCAATGCGTGAATACGGCGGTTTGAGCATATCGCTCGCCGCCCACCGCGACTGCCACAGGATCGGCAGCTGCTTGCTCATCGCATCGAACCCGGCACGCCCGTGGTAGGCGCCCATCCCGCTGGGGCCGACGCCGCCGAACGGCAGGCCGTTGATGGCGAAGTGCAGCAGGGTGTCGTTGACGGTGACACCGCCGGCCACGACCTGGCCCAGGATCCGCTCCACCACCGCGCGCTGCTCGCTGAAGACGTACAGCGCCAGCGGCCGGTCGCGGCCCTGCACTGATTCCAGTGCAGCCTCCAGGTCGGGGTAAGCGCACACCGGCAGGATCGGGCCGAAGATCTCTTCCTGCATCAGGTCCAGGTCGGCCGGCGGGTCGAGCACGATGGTGGGCACGATCAGCCGCTCGCGGCGCGCGCGCTCGGGATCGATGGTGGCCAGTTCGATCACCGGCACGCCGCGTTCGCGCGCCTGGGCCAGGTAGCCGAGCAGGCGCTGGTACTGGGCTTCATTGATGATGCGCGTGTAGTCGTCGGGGGTGCTGAAGTCGCCATAGCGCGCACGCACCTGGGACTGCAGCTGCTGCACCAGCTCGCGCTGGCGGCGGCTGTCGACCAGCACATAATCCGGCGCGATGCAGGTCTGGCCGGCGTTGAACCACTTGCCGGTGGCCAGCCGCGCGGCGGCCTTGCCCAGCGGGTAGTCGCTGCACACGATGGCCGGTGACTTGCCGCCCAGCTCCAAGGTGAGCGGGGTCAGGTGCTGCGCGGCGGCCGCCATGACCTTGCGGCCCACCGTCGTGGAGCCCGTGAACACCAGGTGGTCCAGCGGCGAGCCGGCCAGGGCCGACGCCAACGCGGCGTCGCCCTGCACTACCGCTACGCGCTCGGCCGGGAACACGTCGCCCAAGAGGTCGTGCAGGAAAGCGCTGGTGCGCGGGCTGTGCTCGGAGGGTTTCAGGATGACGTGATTGCCGGCGGCAATCGCGGTCGCCAATGGAATCAGCGCCAGGTTCACCGGGTAGTTCCACGGCGAGATCACCCCGACCACGCCCAGCGGTACCGGCCGCGTCTGCGCCCGCGCCGGCCAGAACCGCCAGCCCACACCCACCCGGCGCGGGCGCATCCAGCCGCGCAGGTGCCGCAGCAGGTGGTCGATCTCGTTGAGCACGGTCATGCCGTCAGCGATCAGCGACTCATGGGTGGAGCGGTGGCCGAAATCGGCGGCGATGGCCTCGGCCATCTGCGGCAGGCGCGTCTTGAGTGCGGCGCGCAGGCGCTGCAGGTCGCTGCGGCGCTGTTCAAGTGACGGGCGGTTGGCCTGCCAGGCGTGGCGCAGGGCATGCAGAATGGCCGGGAGGGCGGCAGTGTCGGTGTTGGGGTGGTCCATGGCCGGAATATAGCAATGGTTGTGGCCGGCACCGCGAGGACACGCATGGCGTGTCCTCGCGGACCCAAACGAAAAAGGGCCGTGGCAATGCCACGGCCCTTCTGGTTCACGCCATCACCCCGTTACTTGGTGATGTCCACACCCTTGGTTTCATGCAGGAACAGGCCGCCGACCACGACCGTCATCAGCGCGATGATGATCGGGTACCACAGGCCGTAGTACAGGTTGCCGGTGCCGGCCACCAGCGCGAACGAGATCGCCGGCAGGAAGCCACCGAACCAGCCGTTGCCGATGTGGTACGGCAGCGACATCGAGGTGTAGCGGATGCGGGTCGGGAACAGTTCGACCAGGTAGGCGGCGATCGGGCCGTAGACCATGGTCACGTACAGCACCAGGATCCACAGCATGAGCACGGTGCCGGCAATGTTGATGCGCGCGTTGTCGGCCTTGGCCGGATAGCCCGCCTCGGTCAGCGCGGCCTTGAGTTCGCCGCCGAAGGCATCGCCCTTGGCCTTCAGCTCATCCTTGGTCAGGCCCGCGGCCTCGAACGAGGTCACCTGGCTGTTGCCCACGCTCACCAGCGCCAGCGAACCGGCGGCGGCAGGCTGCACGTCGTACGGCACACCGGCCTTGGTCAGCGCGGCGGTGGCCACGTCGCAGGAGCTGGTGAACTTGCGCAGGCCGACCGGATCGAACTGGAACGAGCAGGTGTTCGGGTCGGCGATGACCAGCGCCGGCGAGTTGCTGCGGGCTTCTTCAATGGCCGGGTTGGCGAAATGGGTCAGGCCCTTGAACACCGGGATGTAGGTCACCGCAGCCAGCAGGCAGCCGGCCAGGATGATCTTCTTGCGGCCGATACGGTCCGACAGCCAGCCGAAGAAGATGAAGAACGGCGTACCCAGTGCCAGTGCAGCGGCGATCAGCAGGTAGGAAGTGGTCGCGTCGACCTTGAGCATGCTGCTCAGGAAGAACAGCGCGTAGAACTGGCCGCCGTACCACACCACGGCCTGGCCGGCCGCGGCACCCAGCAGCACCAGCAGCATCAGCTTGAGGTTGCCGTCCTTGAGGCTGTCACGGAACGGGGTCTTGGAGCCCTTGCCCTCGGCCTTCATCTGCTGGAACAGCGGCGATTCGCTCAGCTGCAGGCGGATCCACACCGAAATGCCGAGCAGGATGATCGAGACCAGGAACGGAATGCGCCAGCCCCACGCTTCGAACTCCTCGTTGCCCAGGAAGTAGCGGCAGGCCAGGATGATCAGCAGCGACATGAACAGGCCGAGCGTGGCGGTGCACTGGATGAAGCTGGTGTACAGGCCACGCTTGTCGGCCGGTGCGTGCTCGGCCACGTAGGTCGCCGCGCCACCGTATTCGCCGCCCATGGCCAGGCCCTGGGCCAGGCGCAGGATGATCAGGATCACCGGGGCGGCGAAGCCGATCGACGCGTAGTTGGGCAACACACCGACCAGGAAGGTCGAGATGCCCATGATCAGGATCGTGACCAGGAAGGTGTACTTGCGGCCGATGCGATCGCCGAGGCTGCCGAAGAAGGCCGCGCCGAACGGGCGCACGAAGAAGCCGGCGGCGAAGGCCAGCAGGGCGAAGATCATGCCCGTGGTTTCATTGACCCCGCTGAAGAACTGCTTGGCGATGATCGCCGCCAGCGAGCCATACAGGAAGAAGTCATACCATTCGAACACGGTGCCAAGGCTGGACGCGAAGATGACCTTCTTGTGGCCTTTGGTAAGTTCTGCTTTTGCAGGTACGGGTGTGGTGGACATAAGACGCTTCCCCTCCGAAGCAATCATTGGTGGTAGGTGCCGACAATGGGTCGGCCCCCATGCTTAGAAACTGTACTTCGTGGTGAATTGCACGCGGTTGATGTCGCCCTTGCGGCCATCTTCGATCTCGCGCACGCCGTACATGTACTCCGCGCCGATATCGACCTTCGGCATCGGCGTGTAGAAGATGTTGCCGCGGATGCTCTGCACGCTCTTGGTGACCAGCGGGCCCAGCACGCTGTCGTTGTCATAGTCGCTGCGCGCATAGATCAGGTTGGTGCGCAGCTTGGGAGTGAAGGCGTGGCGCCAGCCGACATAGCCCGCCAGCACACCGGTGGGGTTGAGTTCGTCCTGGGCCACGTCGTAGGCGGTATCGGCGGTAACGCCCAGGCCCACGTAACGCGCGATGCCTTCACCGCCGCTGATCTGGTAGTGCAGCTGGTCGCTGCCGCCCATGACCCACTTGCCGCCCAGGGTCAGGCCGCCGCCGATCTTGTCGGCGTCCGCACCGGTGGCCTGGTTGTCGACTTTCAGCTGGCGCACGATACCGCCGACGCCGAAGGTGCCCCAGTCGCCCTTCCAGCCGTAACGCAGGGTCAGGTCGGGAAGCGAGCCACGGTCGCTGTTGCTGGCCGTGTTGGTCCACGCGCCGGTGACCGGGTTGCGGGTACCGGTGAGCACGGTGGTTTCCGGGTTTTCCAGCGCGACGCTGAAGCCACCGTTGGTGTAGCGGATCTGGGCCTGGCGGACGAACAGCACGCCGTCGGTGGGACCGACGAAGTCGGCCGCTTCCGGCAGCGAGGCGGCGTCCATGAAGTTCGACCAGGTCTGGCCGGCCATCCAGTTGTTCCAGTACATGTACGCATGGCGCAGGGTCACGCCATAGGTATTGGTGGCGGTCTGGTTGCCCAGCGAGTTGCCGAAGAAGTCCATCTCGAAGAACGCGCCGGCTTTGTTGCCCTTGTCCGAGACGTTATCGATGCCCAGGTTGAAGCGCGAGAACTTGGCGTGGGCGTTGAAGTCCACGTCCGAGCGCTCGCCGCTGCCGCCGGCACCGGCGACCGGGGTCTGGCCCGGCAGGTACAGCGCGCGGCCAGTGGCGTCGTCGGCCAACTGGCCGTCGCCGGTCTGGGTAGCCAGGAAGTCGGCCTTGATGAAGCCGCCGATCTTGACCGTGGTGCCCGGAGCGGCGCCCGGGGTGATGGTGGTGACCTGGATCGGCTGCTTGCCGGCCGGCACCGTCGCCACGGCAGGCTGCTGCGCCTGCACCGACTTCACCGCGGTGACGTCGGTCTGGGCCTGGCTGATCTGGGTCTGTTGCTGCTGCGTGGTGGACAGCAGCAGCTGCACCTGGCGTTCCAGCTCGGCAACGCGCGCCTCCAGCTGCTTCTCTTTGGCGGTTTCGGCAAACGCCATGCCCGGCGCCACCAGGGCGACCAACAGGCAGGTCGCCAACGGCTTGCGCATGGTCTTCAACATACGGGTACTCATGTTGCCCTCTCTCCCGGGTGGCAAAGTGA
>Ga0209676_1001358_pt1 | contig 24174 bp, 26 predicted proteins | sample AraplaCvi_mLB_r2_FD_184282 | JGI IMG/M metagenome (GOLD analysis project Ga0209676, IMG submission 184282) | Arabidopsis root microbial communities from North Carolina, USA - plate scrape MF_Cvi_mLB_r2 (SPAdes) (version 2) | ecosystem: Host-associated > Plants > Roots > Endosphere | place: USA... | reverse complement strand
TTCACCCTTGATCGGCTTCTCGGTGGCCGAGTCCGGGATCACGATGCCGCCTGCGGACATCTTTTCTTCTTCCATGCGCTTGATGACCACGCGGTCGTAGAGCGGCTTGATATTCATGGCGACTGAACCTCTGGGGTCGTAAGTGGTTGATACAGCGGGGAAAGTGCTGAAATTTTAGCAGTCGCCCGCGACGAGTGCCAAGGTCGGGGGCAAACAAAGCCCGGCAAACCGGGACCCGAGGGAGATGGGGCGGCGGTGGAGCCTTTCAAGGGCCGCGCGGCCGATCGACCGCAGCGCGGCGCCCGCTGGACCAACGCGGGATCCGTCCGGCGCCGGCAACAAACTGCGAAAAAGAAAGAGCGCGTCCCGTGGAACGCGCTCTTTGGTGGCGGAGTTGCCGTCCTGGCCCGGCGCCATCCCTGCGCACGTGCTCCGAACCGACGCCAGTCTTGGCGCACGTGAATGGTGTGCCCATCCATGCGTCCGGGCCAGCGGCGCAGCCGCCGTGGCTGCTGACCAGCGGTAGCCATTTCGGCGAAAGCTTTGCCAGAATCAGTGTTCTGAACGTGCTTTCCGTGTCGCGAAGGCTACCGGCAAGACACAGCTTCGGTGTATTTCGTTCACCCTGTGACTACAGGTAGCCGCCATGACGCCCCAGCAGCGTATTCGCCTCGCACGTCGCCATGCCGGCCTGTCGCAGGCCGCCTTGGGCGCCGCGGTGGGCGTGCAGCGCAGCGCGGTCGGCCATTGGGAGGCCGCGCGCGGCAAGTTTCCCAGCGTGGCGCACCTGCGCGAGATCGCGCTGATCACCGGCGTCCAGTTCGAATGGCTGGCCACCGGGCGCGGCGCCATGGGGCTGTCGCCGGACACGGCGTTGGACTCGGTCGCCGCCGCCGACGCGATGCTGGTGGAGGATCCGCTGGAACTGCGCCTGATGGCGGCATTCCGCGCGGCGCCCACGCGCTCCAAGGCGCCGCTGGTCGAAGTGGTGGAACAGCTGGCCCAGTTGCGCACCGGCCGACCGCGCGCCGCCGCCAAGGCGCCTGCGTGAGAAGCCTCAGCCGCCGGCGAGGCGCCTGATCGCCGCGGCCGGAAGCGCCGCGCAATCGGCGGCCGGCGCGAAGGCCGCCGTCGCCGTCTCGTCGCCCTGCACCAGTTGCAGGTGTTTGGCCGCCAGCGGCGCGGACAGCACTACCGTCCACACGGCGCGGATCGTGCCCTGCATCGGCGGCTCGGCCTGCGGCGCACCGGACGCGTCGACGTAGACCAGGTCGTGGCCCGAGGCCATCAGGCGCTGCCCGGTGTCGACGTCGAGCACGTCGACATTCGCCGGATCGCTCCAGCAATCCATCGCGCTTTCGCAACTCAGGTCCAGGAGCAGGCGCGGCGTCGGCAGGGCCTGCGCGCAGGCGGCGCGCACGCGGATGCCATGGGCGTCCGGCGTCTGCGTCTGCGTCTGCGCCGGCGCGAGCGCGCTGGCGAACGCCAGCGCCAGGCCGATGAGCGAAAGCAGCGGGCGACGGTGGAACATCGAACCTCCTGACCGGCCATGGGCACGCCGGCGCCGGCAGCCTACGCCATCCGGGGGCGCACTGTGCAAGCCTTCGTCGGAACGCAGCGGCCTGCTGCGGCACGGGCACCCCCGACGGGCAGGCCCTACACTGGCGCCCCTGATGCACACGCCCACCGAGCCGCGCGTGCGGCTGGTGCTCAGCACCTGCCCCGACGCCCAGACCGCCGACCGCCTCGCCACCGCACTGGTCGGCGAGCGACTGGCCGCGTGCGTGAACGTGCTGCCCGGCGTGCATTCGACCTACCGCTGGCAGGGCGCGGTCGAACGCGGCGAGGAAGTCCTGCTGCTGATCAAGACCACCGCCGACCGCCAGGACGAACTGGTCGAGCGCCTGAAGACGCTGCATCCGTATGAACTGCCCGAGGCGGTCGCGGTCGAAGCCGTCGGCGGCCTCGCTGCCTACCTCGACTGGGTAGCCGAACAGACACGTGACGATGACTGATCCGATCCGAAAGCGCGCCGCGCGCCTGCTCTCCTTCCTCCTTCCGCTCGCGCTCGCGTTCGCCGCGATGCCCGTAACGGCGGCGATCGACCCCGACGACCTGCTTCCGGTCGACGACGCCTTCGCGTTGCGTGCGCAGGCCTCGTCCGCGGACCGCATCGAGATCCGCTGGCAGATCGCCGACGGCTATTACCTCTATCGCCATCGCATCGCGGTTCAAGCCGACGCCGGCTTCGCCGCGCAGCCGCTGCAGTTGCCCAAGGGCGACCAGCACGAGGACGAGTTCTTCGGCAAGGTCGAAACCTACCGCCAGCAACTGACCGCCGTGCTGCCCGGGCAGGCCAGCGCGCGCCAGGTGACGTTGAAGATCAAATACCAGGGCTGCGCCGACGCGGGCATCTGCTACCCGCCGCAGACGCGCACCGTGACGGTCGCGCTCCCGGCCGGCGACACGCAGGGCGCCCCGCAACCGCTGGTGAATTTCGGCCCGCGCGCCAATGCGCCGCTGGGTGGCGGGCTGCTCGGCCAGAAGGCCGGCGCGGGTGCCGACGCACTGCCGCTGCCGCCGGAGCAGGCGTTCGGCTTCGAGGCCATCGCCGGCGACGGCAACACACTGCTGCTGCGCTTCACGCCGGCCAACGGCTACTACCTGTATCGCGACAAGACCACGCTGAAGCTGGACGCCGCCGCGACGAAGGCCGGCTTCGCGCTTGGTGCGCCGCGCTGGCCGAAGGGCGTGGCGCATCGCGACGAGCATTTCGGCGACGTCACGGTGTACTTCGACCAGATCGACGTGCCGGTGCCGGTGAGCGCGCGCAACACCGAAGCGGCGACGCTACGCCTGACCGCCGGTTTCCAGGGCTGCCAGACCGACGGCATCTGCTATCCGCCGATGACGCGCACCGTGGACGTGGCGCTGCCGGCCCGCAAGGTGGAGGCGATCAGGAACGGTCCGCGCCAGGGGCCGGAACTTCCCGCGACGCTGAGCGAACCGGCTGCGCCTTCGGCATCCGCGAATGCCGACGTCGCCGCTGCGTCGCAGCCTGCGATCGCACCCACGCCTTCCAGCGGCGCAGTCGCCGGCACCACCGACCAGGCCGAAGACGCGCGCCTTGCCGCCGCGCTGTCCGGCAAGGGGCGCTGGTTCGCGCTGCTGACCTTCTTCGCGCTCGGTCTGGGCCTGTCGTTCACGCCGTGCGTGTTGCCGATGATTCCGATCCTGTCCGGCCTGATCGCCGGCCAGGGCCCGAACCTCGGCGTTCGCCGCGCGCTGACGCTGTCGTTCGTCTACGTGCTCGCCAGCGCGCTGGTGTTCACCGCCGCCGGCGTGATCGCGGGGCTGGTGGGCGCGAACCTGCAGGTCGCCTTCCAGACACCGTGGGTGATCGTCGCCTTCGCCGCGCTCTTCGTCGTGCTGTCGCTGTCGAGCTTCGGCCTGTACGAGTTGCAGTTGCCGTCCTCGCTGCGCGCCAGGCTCGGCGCGCTGAGCGACCGCCAGCGTGGCGGTTCGATGCTCGGCGTGGCGATGATGGGCGCGCTGTCGGCGCTGATCGTCGGCCCGTGCGTGGCGCCGCCGCTCGCGGCCGCCGTGCTCTATATCGGCCAGACGCAGGATCCCGCGTTCGGCGGTGCGGCGCTGTTCCTGCTCGCGATGGGCATGGGCGTGCCGCTGCTGGCGTTCGGCGTGGCCGCGGGCAAGGGCCTGCCGACCAGCGGGCCGTGGATGGTCGCGGTGCAGCGCGCGTTCGGCTTCGTATTCCTGGGGCTGGCGGTGTGGATGCTCTCGCGCATCGTGCCGGCGCCGGTGACGCTGGCGCTGTGGGGCGTGTTGCTGCTCGCAGCGGCGGCGACCACGGCAGCGGTCGTGCGCAACTCGCGCCACGACGGCGCACGGATCATGGGCTGGACGGCCGCGCTGGTGCTGGGCCTGGTCGGCGCGGCGCAGCTGGTCGGCGCGATGGCCGGCAGCCGCGATCCCTTCAAGCCGCTGGCGGGCCTGCTCGGCGGCAGCGTGCAGGAAGCGGCAGAACTGCCGCTGCGCACGATCAAGTCCACCGCCGACCTCGACCGGGAAATCGCCGCCGCGAAGGCCGCCGGCAAGCCATTGATGCTCGATTTCTATGCCGACTGGTGCGTGGCCTGCAAGGAGATGGAGAAGTACACCTTCCCGGATCCGGCCGTGCACAAGGCGCTGGGCGATTTCGTGCTGCTCAAGGCCGACGTCACCGCCAATGACGACACCGACCAGGCGCTCATGAAGCGCCTGGGGATCATCGGCCCGCCGGCGACGCTGTGGTACCGCGATGGCGCCGAGCGTCGCGAACTGCGGCTGTTCGGTTTCGAGGATGCGGAGAACTTCGTCGAACGTGCGGGACGGGCGGCCCGCTGATGGGTTCGACGGCGAAGATCCTGCTGGTCGCGGCCATCGCCGGCGCGCTGGGCGTCGTCGCCGGGTTGATCGTCAACGGGCCCGGCCCGCTGCTTCGTACCGAAGTCGGACAGCGCGCGTTGCAATCGGCGATGGACGCCACCGCGCCGAAGCCGCCGGCGGATCTCCAGGTCGCACGGCGCGGCGAGGTCATCCCGACCATCCGCCTGCCTTCGCTCGACGGCGCCACTATCGAGCTTCCCGCCGCGCATGCCGGCCGCCCGATCCTGGTGAACCTGTGGGCGAGCTGGTGCGGCCCGTGCATCGAGGAGATGCCCGAGCTGGACCGCTTCGCCGCGTCCCAGGGCGCGAACGGCACGCAAGTGGTCGGCATCGCGCTGGACGACCAGGCCGCCGTGGAGGCGTTCCTCAAGCGCGTGCCGGTGCGCTATACGATCCTGCTGGACGAAGCCGGCCCGCGCGATGCCGGCGTGCAACTGGGCAATCCGAAGGGCGTTCTGCCCTATACCGCGTTGATTTCCGCCGACGGCCGCCTGATCAAACAGAAGATCGGCCCGTTCCAGCACGGCGAAATTGATAACTGGGTCGCGGATTAGAGCGACCACTCAAACAACTGATTAAATTCCGTGAACTTCGTCGATACGGCGGCGAACGTCTGGACACCCTGTCGGGCATGGCGCACACTGCCGGCCTTCGACCCTGTTCTGCGCGAGTTTTCCGGCCCCGATGGCGAAGCTGCTGCTCCTGCACGGCCCCAACCTCAACCTGCTCGGCACCCGCGAGCCGGAGGTCTACGGCCGCGCCACGCTCGCCGACATCGACGCCAGCCTGCGCGAACGCGTCGAGGCCGCGGGCCACGCGTTCGAGAGCCTGCAGTCCAACGCCGAGCACGTGCTGGTCGATCGCATCCAGGCCGCGCGTCTGGACGGCACCGCTTTCATCCTGATCAATCCGGCGGCCTTCACCCACACCAGCGTCGCCATCCGCGACGCGCTGGCGGCGGTCGCCCTGCCCTTCATCGAAGTCCACCTGTCCAACCCGCACCGCCGCGAGCCCTTCCGCCACACCAGCTACTTCAGCGACCTGGCGGTGGGCGTGGTGTGCGGTTTCGGCGCGGACAGCTACCGCTACGCACTCGACGCCGCGCTGGCCCGGATGGCCGCGCCCGCCGGGACACCTTGACATCCACCTGCCTGCCCGCTCGCCGGGCGCACGCAACCTGAGGCCCGAACATGGACCTGCGCAAAATCAAGAAGCTGATCGACCTGCTCGAGGAGTCCAACCTCGCCGAGATCGAGATCAAGGAAGGCGAGGAGTCGGTCCGTCTGGCCCGCACGCCCAAGGGCATCCAGGTCGCCGCGGCGCCGATCATGCAGGCCGCGCCGCAGCCGGCGCCGGTCATGCCGATGCACGGCCCGACCGAAGCGGCCAGCGGCGGCACGCCGAAGCCGGCCGCCGACCTGCCGCCGGGCCATGTCGTCCGCGCGCCGATGGTCGGCACCTTCTACGGCTCGCCCTCGCCCGACAAGCCCGCGTTCGTCACGGTCGGCCAGGCGGTAAAGGCCGGCGACACGCTGGGCATCATCGAGGCGATGAAGATGTTCAACCCGATCGAGGCCGACGTCGCCGGCACCGTGCTGAAGGTGATGGTCGAGAACGGCCAGCCGATCGAGTTCGACCAGCCGCTGTTTGTCATCGGGTAAAGCGGGAACGGGGAACAGGGAATGGGGAACGAAGGTTTCCCGCCACCCAACGTTCCCGGTTCCCTGCTCCCTGTTCCCGATCTTCGAGAAGACCTCATGCTCGACAAAGTCGTAATCGCCAACCGCGGTGAAATCGCGCTGCGCATCCTGCGCGCGTGCCACGCGCTTGGCATCCGCACGGTCGCGGTGCATTCCACCGTCGACCGCAACCTCAAGCACGTCGCGATGGCCGACGAATCGGTCTGCATCGGCCCGGCGCCGTCGACCGACAGCTACCTCAACATGGCCTCGATCATCGCCGCGGCGGAAGTCACCGACGCGCAGGCGATCCATCCCGGCTACGGCTTCCTGTCGGAAAACGCCGACTTCGCCGAGCGCGTGGAGCAGTCCGGCTTCATCTTCATCGGACCGAAGGCCGACACCATCCGCCTGATGGGCGACAAGGTCGAAGCCATCCGTGCGATGAAGTCCGCCGGCGTGCCCTGCGTGCCCGGCAGTGGCGGCCCGCTCGGCGACGACGCGGCGACCAACGTCAAGATCGCGCGCGAGATCGGCTACCCGATCATCGTGAAGGCCGCCGGCGGCGGCGGCGGTCGCGGCATGCGCGTGGTGCACACCGAGGCGCACCTGGTCACCGCGATCCAGACCACCAAGAGCGAAGCCAAGGCCGCGTTCGGCAACGACATGGTCTACATGGAGAAGTTCCTGGAGAACCCGCGCCACGTGGAAATCCAGGTCCTCGCCGACGGCCAGGGCAACGCGATCCACCTGGGCGAGCGCGACTGCTCGATGCAGCGCCGCCACCAGAAGGTCGTGGAGGAAGCGCCGGCACCTGGCATCACGGTCGAACAGCGCGCGGAAATCGGCAAGGTGTGCGTGGAAGCCTGCCTGCGCATCGGCTACCGCGGCGCCGGCACGTTCGAGTTCCTGTACGAGAACGGCCGCTTCTACTTCATCGAAATGAACACCCGCATCCAGGTGGAACATCCGGTCACCGAGATGGTCACCGGCATCGACCTGGTGCGCGAACAGCTCAACATCGCCGCCGGCCACAAGCTGTCGATCAAGCAGAGCGACATCGTGCTGGAAGGCCATGCGATCGAGTGCCGCATCAACGCCGAGGACCCGGAAACGTTCATGCCCTTCCCGGGCCTGATCCAGCATTTCCACGCACCGGGCGGCCCCGGCGTGCGCGTGGACAGCCACATCTACGAAGGCTACCGCGTGCCGCCGAACTACGACTCGATGATCGGCAAGCTGATCGTGCACGGGCCCGATCGCGAAACCGCCATCGCGCGCATGCGCGTGGCGCTCTCCGAGATGGTCGTGGACGGCATCAAGACCAACATCCCGCTGCAGCAGCGGATCATGTCCGACGCCGGTTTCCAGCAGGGCGGCATGAACATCCACTACCTGGAAAAGCGCCTGAAGGAACAGAAGGAAAAGGCGCTTTCCATCGTGTGACCAGAACCGCGGCCCAGGCCGCGGTTTTCGTTTGCACGGTTCCCATTTGCAATCCCGCACCGGAGCCTGCATGTCCCCGCGTCTGCTCGTCATGCTCATGATCGGCCTGTCGTCGTTGCAGGCCGTGGCGGCAGTGAAGTCCACCGCCGCCGGGAAAAGCGCCGCGCCCAGGCACGCCGCCGAAAAGCGCGCGAACGCGTCCACCGACTGGCTCCAGATCGAAACCGTCGGCATCGCGGACGACGACGTGGCCAAGCTTTATCGCGACCAGCTGCTGGCGTGGTACCGCACCAGCGGCACGATGGACGAGCGCGAACTGGCATCGCTCCCGGAGGCGGACTACTTCGCCTTCCGCCCCGACCTGACGAGCTTCTCGATCGACCGCGGCGAGTCCGCCGGCCTGTGGACGTTCGCACCGCCGGAGCAGGGCCGCTGGCCGGCCGCGGCAGTGCAGGTCATCGACCGCTCCGACGCCTCGACTTACCGCATCGTCGCGCGCGTGCACTGCGATCCGGTGGCGACGGCGTGCCGCAAGCTGCGGGCCGATACGTCGGCGATGGCGCCGCCGGAACCGGCCACGCCCGAGGAGACGGCCTCGTACGGCGCATGGCGGCGCCTGGTCGAGAAGGAAACCTGCATGCCCGCGCCGAAGAACATGCCGGCGCCGCGCTATCCGGCCGCGCTGGCACGCAACGGCGACGGCGGCCGCGTCGAGCTGCGCCTGCTGGTGAATCCGTGCGGGGAAGTGCGTGCGGTGCGCCTGGCCGAGTCGTCGGGCTACCCGCTGCTGGACCAGTCGGCGATCAATGTCGCCTGGGAATGGCGCATCCGGTCGGAGCGGGAGGAATCGGGCGCGATGGTGCGGGTGCCGGTGGATTTCGTGCCGCCGCAGTTCGAATCCACGCCCGGTGCGCGCGTGGAGCGGGCGTCGCGCTGAGGGCGCCCGCGGGCGGACTTGCCTGGGTTCAGCGGGCGATGGCCTGCCCCGAGGCGTCGGCGGCGGCGTCGCTCGCCGCTTCGGAGAGCGCCTTGGCCGCGCTCTGCGTGCCGGCGATGGGATGCACGCCGCTGCTCGAATTCGGGCTGACGACCATGACGTACTCGCTGGACCCGTCGGGCCAGACCACCTTGAAGGTGCTGCCCGGCGGAAGCGTGGAGAACGGCGCTCCGCTGCTGGCGCGATACACCGCCGCGACCTGCGCCGCGCCCGACATCCGCAAGTCCTCCGACGAACGCACGGTGGTCACCGCGACGTTGGACAGATGGCGGTACTCGTCGGCGAGCACGTCGATCATCACGCCGGCCGCGCCCACCGAGTAGGTGGCGAACAGCAGGACCCAGAAATACCGGCGGACCTTTCCGGCCAGCGGCCTCTTTGTGAATGCAAGATTCTTCATTTCAGTGCCCTCTTCCCGCCCACGAGCGAGTCGACCATGTCGTTGATGACGTCCACGCCCTGGCGCGGGACCGCGGCGTCGAATACGAAGCGTTCGAAGTCCTGCCCCGGCACGCTGGAACAGATGCCGCCGTTGGCGCAGTACGAGGTCATCAGCGCGCTGTCGGACGTGCAATCCATGCCCAGCCGGCACGCCGCCAGCTGCCAGGCCAGTTCGGAAAACTGCGTGCCGGCGACCTCGCCGGTGTATTCGGTCTTGCCGCTGGCGGCGATGCCCATGGCAGGCGCCAGCGCGGAATAGGCTTCCGGATCCTCGGACTTGCGCACGCGCTCGACCAGCTCGCGCTTGTATTCGGGCGTGTCCTTGATCGGCTCGCCGGCGGCCATCAGCGATGCCTCCGCGGCGACGCTGCCCGCTTCGGCCGCTTCCACGCGCTTGAGCACGATCATGCGCGGCGTCAGTTCGTCCTGCGGGACGAAGCGTGCGCAGCGCTCGCTGACGCGTTCGCGCGCGGCCACCATCGCCGCCGAACCACGCATGCCCATCTCGCCGATCACCCGCGTGTCGCGGTCGAACGCCGCCGGCGCCGTCGCGAAGCCGGAGCAGTATTCGTACACGCGGCTGACCATCCAGATCGCGTCGGCGTCGCGGGCGCGCACGGCCGGTTCGAGCGATTGCGCGTAGGCGTACAGGTCGCCGGTGGTATCGAACGCTTCGCGGATCGACGAAGCATGTGCGGACGTCGTCGCGTTCGGCGTGCGGATGGTGTTGGCACGGGCGCGATCGGCGGGGCGATCGGCGCCTTCTGCCAGTTGCGCCTCCACTGCGGTCGCGATAGCGACACGCTCGACGCTGCCGTGGTCCCCGCCCTGCACCCACGCAGCCACCGACGCGATGACGAGCAGCACCAGCGTCGCCCAGGCGAGCGTGCGCGTGCCCGGCCACGAAGGCGATCGTCTGCTCATCCCGGTTTGCAGGGTGTCGGTCATGGATGGGGGGACCGCCGGGTGGGGCCGGCGTTGCGACATTCTAGGCCAACCGGGCGCGTTCGCCGCCCAGCGGTCGGCTGAATGCGCGATCGGGAATGTAGCGCCGTGACCGACGCCCGCTTTACGGCGCCCCGCCCACGGCCCACCATGGCCGCCCGACGTCGTTCCCCACCCCGATTCCCATGCCGTTCCTCGAACTCACCCTGCCCTGCACCGAGGCCCAGCAGCCGCGCTACGAGCGCGCGCTGGAGAGCGTCGGCGCCCTGGCCGTGACCCTGGCCGACCAGCATGCCGACGCGCCCGACGAGCAGGCGATCTTCGAACCCGGCGTCGGCGAACAACCGCTGTGGAACGAGATGCTGCTCACCGCCCTGTTCGAAGGCGGTACCGCACCGGAGCTGCTGCTCTACGCGCTCGATGCGGCCGACGAAGGCCTGGACTGGTCGCGTGCCAGCTTCCGCGAGGTGGCGGACCAGGACTGGGAACGCGCGTGGATGGACCAGTACGAGCCGCTGCGTTTCGGCCGTCGTACCTGGATCGTGCCGTGGAACCACGACCTGCCCGAAGGTGCCGACGCGGCCGACGCCGCGGTGGTCCGCCTCGACCCCGGCCTGGCCTTCGGCTCGGGCACGCATCCGACCACCGCGCTGTGCCTGCAATGGCTGGACGAGCTGGCCGACGAAGGCGCGCTGGCCGGCCGGCGCGTGCTCGATTTCGGCTGCGGCTCGGGCATCCTCGCGCTGGCCGCGCTGAAGCTCGGCGCGGCGCAGGCCATCGGCGTGGACAACGACCCGCAGGCGCTCACCGCCACCGACGACAACGCGCAGCGCAACGGCGTGGCCGACCGGCTCGTGGCCTACTCGCCCGGGACCGAACCGGCCGACACCTACCCGGTGGTCGTCGCCAACATCCTCGCCTCGGCGCTGGTGGCGCTGGCCGACACGCTGGCCGCGCGCGTCGCGCCGGGCGGTCGCATCGCGATGTCGGGCATCCTCGCCGGCCAGGAAGCGGAGGTCATCGAGCGCTACCGCGCCGACTTCGACGACCTGCGCGCGCAACAGATGGAAGACTGGATGCGCGTCACAGGCGTACGCCGCCAGTGACATCGGCGTGCGGCGGCATGCTTGAATAGCCGCCATGTTCGTTCCCTGCCCGCACTGCGGTTTCCTGGTCGCGCTCATCGTCCGCCCGGACGGTGCGCCTCAACGTTGTCCGCGTTGCGATGGTCTGGTGCAGGACGAAGCGGCGACACCCGACGGTGAAAGCGGCACGGCCGAGAACGCGTCGGCCGATGCGATCGTTCCGGACGAGCCGGCGTTGGCACAGCACGCGCCATCGACCGGAGTCGCGAGCGTCGATGCCGCGCCGACCGTTGCTTCGGAAACCAACGAAGGCCCGACGCTTTCCGACGAAAGCGGCGATGCCGCAACGCCATCGCTGCAGGCATCGACGTACGAAGACGCCATCGCCGCCGTCACCGTCGGCGCCACGTCCGCGCGCCCTGCAAAGCGCGCCGCGCGTCCGCGTCGCAAGGGCGCGCCGAGCTTCGCCCGCCACACCGTGCAGCACGCGAGCACGCGCACGCATTGGGGCTGGTACGCCGGCATCGGCGTGCTCGCGCTGCTGTTCGCGTTGCAGTTACTTCTTGCTCAGCGACATGAACTCGCCGCCGATCCGCGCTGGCGACCGTTGGTCAGCGGCGCATGCGGCGTGCTGCGTTGCGAGGTGCCCGCATGGCGCGAACCGGCGGCATTCACGATGCTCCAGCGCACCGTGCGTCCCCAGCCGGGCTCGGCAGGCGTGCTGGCAGTGGAGGCGAGTTTCCGCAACGACGCGCGTTGGCCACAGCCTTGGCCGACACTGGTGTTGAGCCTGTCCGACGTCGATGGCCGACCCGTCGGCGTTCGCGCGTTCGACCCGTCTGAATACCGCGGCGCGCATCGTCCCGACGACCGGTTACTGCCCGGACAGAGCGCGAATGTGACGTTCCAGGTCATCGAACCGGCACCGCGCATCGTGGCGTTCACCTTCGACTTCCGCTGAGCCGCACGATCATTGGCGCCTGCGACAGGCGCGCGATAGACTCGCCCTCCCGCCGACCTTGCACCGGGCAAGTTCGACGGCTCGACTGGGGATTCCGTTTGAACGCCGCGACAGACCGTAACGACATCGCACGACCCGCGCCGCGTGTTCCGCTGCGCGACCATGTCGCAACGTCGATCCGTCGTTTCCTGGGCGACCTGGACGGTCACGGCACCGAGAACCTGTACGAGATCGCGCTGCGCGAACTCGAGATCCCGCTGTTCGTGGAAGTGCTGGAACACTGCGACGGCAACCAGAGCCGCGCCGCCTCGATGCTGGGCATCCATCGCGCCACGCTGCGCAAGAAGCTGCGGGAATACGGGCTCGATTGAGCCTGCTTGATCGATGACGCCGGATCGATACACGCGGTGTTTCGCGTGTCTGAAGGCGTAGTTCCACCTTCGCGGGAATGACGGGCCGGAAGCCGTCCCCCGGCGCCGCTGCGTATAATTCCCAGCTCCCCGCCGCACGCCCCTGCCCCCATGACCTCCGAACTCCTGTCCGGCCCGCCGGTCACCGTCCGCCGCGCCCTGTTGTCCGTGTCCGACAAGACCGGCCTGATCGAACTGGCGCGCTCGCTGCACTCGTTGAACGTGGAACTGCTGTCCACCGGCGGCACCGCGAAGGCGATCCGCGACGCCGGCCTGCCGGTGAAGGATGTCAGCGACGTCACCGGCTTCCCGGAAATGATGGACGGCCGTGTCAAGACGCTGCACCCGATCGTGCACGGCGGCCTGCTCGGCCGCGCCGGCCTCGACGAAGCGGTGATGGCCCAGCACGGCATCGGCGCGATCGACCTGCTGGTGCTGAACCTGTATCCGTTCGAGAAGGTGTCGGCGGACCCGTCCAGCTCGCTGGAAGACATCATCGAGAACATCGACATCGGCGGCCCGGCGATGCTGCGCTCGGCGGCGAAGAACTTCGCGCGCGTGACGGTCGCCACCGATCCTGCGCAGTACGACGCGCTCGTCGCGGAACTCAACGAAAACAACGGCGCGATCTCCGGCAAGACACGCTTCGCGCTGTCGGTCGCCGCGTTCAACCGCGTCGCGCAGTACGACGCGCGCATCAGCGATCATCTGTCGTCGATCAACGTCGAGGACGGCTCGCGCGCCGCGTTCTCCGCGCAGGCCAACGGCAGCTTCGTGAAGGTGATGGACCTGCGCTACGGCGAAAACCCGCACCAGGCCGGCGCGTTCTACCGCGACCTGTGGCCGGTGCCGGGCACGCTGGCGACGTTCACGCAGCTGCAGGGCAAGGAGCTGAGCTACAACAACCTCGCCGACGCCGACGCCGCTTGGGAATGCGTGCGCCAGTTCGAGCGCCCCGCCTGCGTGATCGTGAAGCACGCCAACCCGTGCGGCGTGGCCGAAGGCGTGGCCTGCGGCGATGCGTACGAACTCGCGTACGCGACCGATCCGACGTCCGCGTTCGGCGGCATCCTCGCGTTCAACACCAAGCTCGATGCGGCCACGGCGAAGGCGATCCTCGACCGCCAGTTCGTCGAGGTACTGATCGCGCCGGACTATGAGGAAGGCGCGCTCGACTACGCACGCAAGAAGGCGAATGTGCGCGTGCTGCGCATTCCGCATGGCGAGGGCCGCAACAACGTCGACGTCAAACGCGTGGGCTCGGGCCTGCTGATGCAGACGGCCGATATCCGCGAAGTCACGCGCGAAGAACTCAAGGTCGTGACGAAGATCGCGCCGACGAAGGAGCAGCTGGACGACCTGCTGTTCGCGTGGCGCGTGGCGAAGTTCGTGAAGTCCAACGCCATCGTCTACGCGAAGGACCACCGCACCATCGGCGTCGGCGCCGGCCAGATGAGCCGCGTGTATTCGGCGCGCATCGCCGGCATCAAGGCGACCGATGCGGGCCTGATCGTGCCGGGTTCGGTGATGGCCTCCGACGCGTTCTTCCCGTTCCGCGACGGCATCGACGCCGCGGCGGAAGCGGGCATCAAGGCGGTGATCCAGCCGGGTGGCTCGATGCGCGACAGCGAAGTCATCGCCGCCGCCGACGAACACGGTCTGGCGATGGTCTTCACCGGCGTGCGCCACTTCCGCCACTGATTCACCGCCCTTGTAGCCCGGGCAAGCGAAGCGCACCCGGGTTCGTGCGATCAGTGCCCCGGGTGCGCTCCGCTTGCCCGGGCCACAACCGCGCCGCCGTCTGTTCCAGCTGCCATCCCGGTGAGCGCGCGCCCCACTCGACACCGCCATAACCGCCGCGCGGGCAAACTCCGCCCACACGCCCGGAGGCTCTATGTGGATCCGCACCGAAACCCAGGACGATCACCCCGCGATCCGCAAACTCCTCGGCGAAGCCTTCGCCGATGCGGACGGCAACGGCAACGTAGAGCAGCGCATCGTCGATGCCCTTCGTGAAGACGGCGAACTCAGCCTGTGCCTGGTGGCCGACATCGACGGCCGCATCGCCGGCGTGGCGGTGTTCTCGCCGGTCGCCATCGAGGGCGCGAAGTCCTGGTACGGCCTGGGCCCGGTCGCGGTCGCGACGCGCGACCAGGGCCACGGCGTGGGCACCGCGCTGATACGCGCCGGGCTGGCTGAAATCGCCGACCAGGGCGCCGCCGGCTGCGTCGTGCTCGGGGAGCCGGAGTATTACCACCGCTTCGGTTTCCGCAACGACGGCGAACTGCGCTACGCCGACGCCCCGCCGCAGTACTTCCAGTCGCTCGCGTTCAACGATGCCGGCGCGAAGGGAGACGTTCGCTACCACCGCTCGTTCTCGGGCCGCTGAACGCCCGGCCCACGCGGCCGATGCACCCGCGCGGACGCGTTGAATCTCGATGAACCCGCAACGCGCAGGTCGCGGCCAGCGGACGGCTTTGCGTAAAATCGCGATCCCACGTCGCGCGACAGGAGTAGGCATGAAAGTCCTCGTCATCGGATCCGGCGGTCGCGAGCACGCGCTGGCCTGGAAACTGGCGCAATCGCGCCGCGTGAGCGAGGTTCTCGTCGCCCCCGGCAACGCCGGCACCGCGACGGAAGCCAAGTGCCGCAACGTGGACGTGCCCGCTTCCGATATCGACGCCCTGCTGGCACTGGTGGAACGCGAAGGCGTCAGCGTCACCGTCGTGGGCCCGGAAGGCCCGCTGGTGAACGGCGTGGTCGACCGCTTCCGCGAGAAGAAGCACCGCATCTTCGGCCCCACCGCCGCCGCCGCGCAGCTGGAAGGCAGCAAGGCGTACGCGAAGAACTTCCTCGCGCGCCACGGCATTCCCACCGCGCACTACGCCGTGTTCACCGAAGCCGACGCGGCGCTGGAATACGTGCAGGAGAAGGGCGCACCCATCGTCATCAAGGCCGACGGCCTGGCCGCCGGCAAGGGCGTGATCGTCGCGATGACGCTGGCCGAAGCCGAAGCCGCCGTCACCGACATGCTGTCCGACTACGCCTTCGGCGCGGCGGGTGCGCGCGTGGTGATCGAGGAATTCCTCGATGGCGAGGAAGCCAGCTTCATCTCGATGGTCGACGGCAAGCACGCGCTGGCGATGGCGACCAGCCAGGACCACAAGCGCGTGGGCGACCGCGACACCGGCCCCAACACCGGCGGCATGGGCGCGTACTCGCCTGCGCCGGTGGTCACGCCCGACGTGCACGCGCGCATCATGCGCGAGGTCGTCGAACCCACCGTGCGCGGCATGATCGCCGACGGCATTCCCTTCACCGGTTTCCTCTATGCCGGCCTGATGATCGACAAGAGCGGCGCGCCGAAGGTCATCGAATACAACGTGCGTTTCGGCGACCCGGAAACGCAGCCGGTGATGCTGCGCCTGCGCTCGGACCTGCTGGAACTGGTGGAAGCGGCGATCGACGAGCGTTTGAACAGCGTGACCGCGCAGTGGGACACGCGCCCGTCGCTGGGCGTGGTCATGGCCGCCGAGCATTACCCGAACACGCCGCGCACCGGCGATGTCATCAACAGCTGGGACGCGCCGGAAGTGGAAGACGTGAAGGTCTTCCACGCAGGCACGAAGCTGGAAGGCGAGCACGTCGTCACCGCCGGCGGCCGCGTGCTGTGCGTGTGCGCACTGGGCGACAGCGTCGCCGATGCGCAGCACAAAGCGTACGAGGCAGTGGCGGGCATCTCGTGGCACGGCGAATTCCACCGCCACGACATCGGCTGGCGCGCGATCGAGCGCGAGAACGCGGAAGCGGGCTTGCCGGCGTAATCGAAGGTCAGTTCAACCCCGATCCCTGGGTTAAGCCCCTCTCCCACAGGGAGAGGGGTTGGGATGAGGGGAAACGAAGCATTCGCGGCGAGCTACTTCACGCGCGAAGCGCTGCTGGTTTTCTCTACACCAAGACAACCAGCACCTATGCCGCCCCCTCCTCCGGCGCAGGCGTCAACTTCACCACCACGTCCTCCAACTCCGCGATGACACGTTCCAGCGCATCGTAGAACTCGGCCTGCCGCGTCATCAGATCCTCGATGTTCCCGGCTTCCTTCAACTTCGCCAGCTCGCCATCGAACAACAGCCACTGCGTGGTGAGCCGTTCCACGTTGCCTTTCGCGTAGTGCCGCATTTCCTTGAGCTGCTGCAGCGTGTCGTTGACATGGTCGAGCGGCGACTTGGATTCCGCGGTCATGGCGACCTCCTTCTGTGCAGGACGCCCGCAGGTTACTCACGCACGGGTGGCCCGCCGTGAAACGGTGAACACCGCGTTCAAGTTCGTGTGAAGGTGAGGTCAATAGTGGATGGCCGCGATCATTCCGCATGAATCGCGCAGGGCCGGCGACGGCAGCGTTGAGGCTTCGCCGCGATGGATCCGCTCCGCGCTCCAAAGTGCCACGAGCGCATCGAGAACGTCATCCGCCGCCGCCCATTGCCGCGGTACGCCAGCAAGCAGCGCGGCTACCGCGTCGCCACCAAAGACAGGCGCCTTGACGCCTCCGCCTGCGAGGCCGAATCGAGAATCCCGCGCACCGTAACGGCAGCGGTCGCAACAGCAAGATCAAGATGGGTTCCAGCTTTCGCTGGAACGACGGTGTGGGGTTGGGTGCGGGTGCGGGAGTGCCCGGAGGGTGCGTGCCTGGGTCCCGGCCTTCGCCGGGATGACGAGGTTGTGGCGGTGTTTGCTACCCTCGCGCGAACCTCCAGCCCCAACGTGAGTGCATGGCACACAGTCAGTTCGACCTGCTGCGGCAGCGGCGCTTCCTGCCGTTCTTCCTGACCCAGTGCCTGGGGGCGTTCAACGACAACGTGTACCGGCAGGCCATCATCGGGCTGCTGTTCTGGCTCGGCGTCACCGACGAGGAGCGCACGCTCTACACCAACATCGCGCCGGCACTGTTCATCCTGCCGTACTTCCTGTTCTCCGCCACCGCCGGGCAGATCGCGGAGAAGCTGGAGAAGTCCAGGCTCATCCGCATCACCACCACGATGGAAATCGTGATCATGTCGCTTGCGGCGGTGGGCTTTCTCACGCAGAACATGGTCGTGCTGCTGATCGCGCTGTTCTGCACGGGCGTGCAGTCCACGCTGTTCGGGCCGGTGAAGTATTCGATCCTGCCCTCGGTGCTCAAGCCGGAGGAACTCACCGGCGGCAACGGGCTGGTGGAGATGGGGACGTCGATCTCCATCCTCGCCGGCATGATCTTCGGCGGGTTGATCTTCATCCTCGCCGGCACGCAGGGGCCCATCGTCGCGGCCACGGCGATCATCGCGCTGGCGGTGACGGGCAACATCGTCAGCCGCTTCATCCCGAAGGCCGATGCGGGCGCGCCGGACCTTGCGTTCAACTGGAATCCCATTCCCGAATCGCTCGCCGTGCTGCGCCTGGCGAAGAAGCAGCCGGCGGTGCGCAATTCGGTGCTGGGCGTGTCGTGGTTCTGGTTCATCGGCACGGTGCTGACCTCGCAGCTGCCGACCTACGCCGACACGAACCTCGGCGGCGGCAACACGCTGTACATCTTCGTGCTGGCGTTGTTCTCCATCGGCACGGGCGTGGGGTCGATGCTGTGCGAGAAGCTCTCGGCACGCACGGTGGAGATCGGCCTGGTGCCGATGGGCGCGTTCGGCATGAGCGCCTTCATGATCGACCTGTACTTCGCGCGCAGCGGCACGGCGCCGGCCACGGGGCTGGACGTCGCCGCGTTCCTGCAGCAGCCGGGCAGCTGGCGCATCGCGATGGACCTGACGGGCATCGGCCTGTTCGCGGGCTTCTTCGTGGTGCCGCTGTTCGCGCTGATCCAGAGCCGCACGCCGCGCAGCGAGATATCGCGCGTGATCGCGGGCATGAACATCCAGAACGCCGGCTTCATCGTGCTGGCGGCGGCGCTGGGCATCGTGGTGCAGCGCTTCTTCGGATGGACGATCCCGCAGGTGTTCCTGGCGCTGGCCATCGCCAACGTGGTGGTGGCGATCTACATCTTCACCCTCGTGCCCGAGTTCATGATGCGGTTCCTCAGCTGGGTGCTGGTGCGCGTGCTGTACCGCATGCGGCCGCACGGCATCGAGCAGCACGTGCCGGACGAAGGTGCGGCGCTGATCGTGTGCAACCACGTCAGCTACATGGATGCGCTGATCCTCTCGGCAAGCGTGCCGCGGCCGATCCGCTTCGTCATGTACTACAAGATCTTCCGCATTCCGGTGATGAGCTGGATCTTCCGCACGGCGAAGGCGATTCCGATTGCCGGCGCGCGCGAAGACCCCGAGCTGATGCGCAAGGCCTTCGACGAGATCGACGCCGCGCTGGCCGAAGGCGAGCTGGTGGGCATCTTCCCGGAAGGCGCGTTGACGAAGGACGGGCAGATCGCGCCGTTCAAGTCGGGCGTGGAGCACATCCTGGAACGCGCCGCAGCGCGCGGGCAGGCGGTGCCGGTTGTGCCGATGGCGCTGCGGAACATGTGGACGAGCATGTGGAGCCGTCGCGACAGCCGGCTGGGCCAGATGCGCGTGCCGCGCCGGTTCCGCGCACCGGTGGAGGTGATGGCGCAGGCGCCGATCATCGACCCGGCGGTGGATGCGGCCACGCTGGAAGCGAAGGTGCGGGCGATGCGGGGCGAGGCGGCCTGAGCCATCACGGCGGGACCATGGTGCGCCCCATAGGATCGGGTCGCCGCGTCGTCGCGGCACACCCGAAGGATCGCCATGAACGTGCCGCCTCCCGTTCCGCCGTCGTCGCCTTCCCCGCTGGCCACTCGCATTCCGAACTACATGATCTGGGCGATCCTCATCACGATCGCCTCGGTGTTGTTCTGCTGCATCGTCGGCACGATTCCGGGCGTCATCGCCATTGTCTTCGCCGCACAGGTCAACACGAAGCTGGCGGCGGGCGATGAAGCCGGCGCATGGGTGGCCTCGCGGCGCGCGAAGTTGTGGTGCTGGATCACCACGGGCCTGACGATCCTCGGCCTGTGCTGGACGATCTGGTTCCTCAGCGCCGGCGGCATGGCGCGTTACCAGCAGATGATGCACGAACTGGAAAACGTGCAGCACGTGCAGACCCCATGAGCGCCGTTGCTTCGCGCACGCCATCGCATGCGTTCCAGATGCGCACCGCCGTGGTCGGAGCCACGGCGGTGGTCGCATCGTTCGGCGTCGCGGCGTTGCGGGTATTGGATGCGAATGCGTTGTGGCCCTGTGCGCTCCATGCCATCACAGGACTGCACTGCCCCGGGTGCGGTCTCACGCGCATGCTGCACGCGTTGGTGCATGGCGACGTGGCGCGTGCGTGGTCGATGAATCCGCTGGCGATGATCGCGCTGCCGCTGCTGGCGATCATGCTGGTGCAGTGGTGGCTTGCGCGGCCGTTGTTGCCGGCATCGTTCAACCGGTTGGCGCACGATGGGCGTGTATGGATCGTGGCGCTGGTCGTGTTCGGCGTGTTGCGCAACCTCCCGGCGTTTGCGTGGATGGCGCCGGGGTGAGATGCCTGCATTTGTAGTGAGGCGTCCTGCGCTATAGCGGCAGACGCGATAGCGTCAGCTCACCCAGCCGGCGATCACGAACAGCGCCAGTACCGCCAGCCACACCAGCAGGCTGCGCCAGACCAGGCTCATCGCGTCGCGCAGTTCCGGGACTTCGCCGGAGAAGGCCGGAACCGGCGGTGCCGGCGCGAGGCCGGCGTCGCCCGTTTCGACGCCCGTGGCGACATCGTCGTAATCGGACGCTTCATCGGCCAGCTCGCACTTCACGCTGGCGCGCGCGACGGCCCCGAGGAACGGACGGCGCACGTCGAGGGATGCACCGCCGGCATCGCGCCATGCACCCAGCACGGTGTCGAAGTTGCCCACCAGCGCAAGCGCGAGCGTCATCAACTGCGCGACGGGCCAGTCGAGGATCGCGAACAGATAGCGCGCGCCTTCGCGGGTTTCCTGCGGCAAGGCGGTCGACGCTTCGCCCTCGGCCGACAACGCGGTGAGGCGATACAGCAACGCGCCGAAGGGGCCCAGCAGCAGGAACCACAACAGCACGCCGAACCAGCGGTGCTGTGCGTTGCGGAAAACGGCTTCGACGAGGCTGCCGCCGTCGAGCGTCGCCGGCATGCCGCCTTCGGGCCACAGGCGCGTGGCGGCGACGCGTCGCGCGGCGGGGTCGGGTGCGTTGGCTACCGCGTCCACATCGACGTCCAGATCGCGCGGGCCCCATGCGTAGAACAGCACGGCGATGCCGAAGATCAGGCTGGCCAGGCCGAAGAAGGCATCGTGCAGCGCGAGCTGGAACAGCGTGACGAGCAGCGAGATGGGCGCGAGCGCCAGCACGATGCCCCATCGACCGCGCCAGAAACTGCCTTGCGGGAAGCGCGAATCGAGCCAGCGCAGCCAGTCGCGATACCAGCCGTAATGCCGGACCGACGCGGCGAACGACGGCGCCATGTGCCCGAGCACCAACGCGACTACGACGGCGATCAGGGTGGCGGACATTGCGCGGGTGGCTCCGGCGATCGGTGGCTGGGCCGATTCTAGCCGGCGGTGTGGCGGCGATGGCGTTAGCGAATCGTTGTGCGGCAGGTACGGCGCGCCTTGGTAGCCCGGGTAAGCGGAGCGCACCCGGGATCGGGCCGTGACAGCCCCCGGGTGCGCTTCGCTTACCCGGGCTACAAAGGCGTTATGCCGGCTGCTCCGAAAGCCATCGCTCGATCAGCCACCGCGAGATCGAAATGCTCGGCGACAACACCGGGCCTTCGCCATCGTCCTGCGTACTGCCCCACTCGCCGCGCAGGCGTGCGCGACGCACATCGTCCGCCGTGAACCAGCGCGCATCTTCCAGTTCGTCGCCGACCTGCGGCGCGTCGGGTTCTGCTTCGGCGTGGAAGCCCAGCATCAACGAGCCGGGGAACGGCCACGGCTGCGAAGCCAGGTAACGGCAACGGCGCACGCGCACGCCGGTTTCCTCCAGCACCTCGCGCGCGACGGTCTGCTCCAGCGTTTCGCCCGGTTCGACGAAGCCGGCCAGCACCGAATAGCGCCGCGCAGGCCAGGCCGCCTGTCGACCGAGCAACAGGCGCGCGCCATCGGTGACGGCGACGATCACCGCCGGATCCGTGCGCGGGTAATGTTCGGCGCCGCACTGGACGCACTTGCCCTGCCAGCCGGCGCGCGACAGGGCGACCTCGCCACCGCACACGCCGCAGAAGCGATGCCGGCTGCGCCAGTGCTGCAGCGCGCGTGCCTGCGCGAACACGCTGGCATCGAAGGCGGGCCAAAGGCCGGCGGCACTGCGCAGGTCGACACGACGCGGCGCGACGAACGAGGTCAGCGCACCTTCCAGCGCGAACCAGCCGGTGCCGCGCGGATCCAGGCCGAGGAACACCGCGGCACCCACGCCGCCCGGGCCTTCGCTGATCTGCTGGCCGGTGGGCGCGAGCAGGTTGCCGTCGTCATCGGCATACGCGTTGCCCTTCTCGTCGAGCAGGATCACGCGCGAGACGGACCATCGGGCTTTCAGCGCATCGGGGTCGTCGCGCAGCGCGTCGGCGCGATCGAGCGCGCCGCGGCAGGCGGCATCGGCGCCGGCTTCGACGAAGGCGAACGGTGCCGGGATGTCGCTCACACCGCGAACGAGGAACCGCAGCCGCAGGTGGTCTTCGCGTTCGGATTGCGGATCACGAACTGCGCGCCGTGCAGGCTTTCGGTGTAGTCGACCTCGGCGCCCATCAGGTACTGCAGGCTCAGCGGGTCGACCAGCAGCGTGACGCCGTCGGTCTGGATGGCCAGATCGTCCTCGGCCCGCGCTTCGTCGAACTCGAAGCCGTACTGGAAACCGGAGCAGCCGCCGCCCTGGATGTAGACGCGCAACTTGAGGGCGTCGTTGCCCTCCTCCGCGATCAGCTCGCGCACCTTGCTGGCGGCGGCCGAGGAGAACTGGAGGGGACGATCGAGGGACTGGTAGTCCGGCGTGGCGGAAACGGTGGGCAATTCCATGCGAAAAGGATGGGGCGCGCGGCCGCGTTGTTCAAGGCGCACGACGGGCCACTGCGTCCTGCGGCCGTCCGGAGGCGGCTCAGGGGGCTTTTGCGGGCGCCGGCGCGACGTCGCGCGTGGCTTCGGCCCAGGTGAACGATTGCTCGATCGCCGCCCCCGAACGCGGCGCCAGCCGCACCGCGACGCGCACCGGCGTGAAATCGGGCGGCAGGAAGACATCGCCTTCGACCTGCTGGAAATACTTGAACGAGTACGTCAGGCCCGGCGCGTTGGGCTGCTGGCGCAGCACGGGCCAGGTCAGCTTCTCGAGCTTGCCCGCGCGCGTGCCTTCGATGGCCAGCGAAAGCTGCCCGGTGCTCACGGCGCCGCGATTGAGGTTCTGCGTGAGCGTGCCGGTGAAATGCCAGGCGGTGTCGTTCTGCGGTTGCAGCCTCAGCGAATGCACCGCCAGGCCGCGACGCTGCGCGGTGCTGCCGACCAGGCGTTCGTAGAAGGCGACGTCGGCGCGCAGGCCGGCGATTTCCTCGTCGCGCTCGGCGAGCGTGCTTTGCAGGTCGCGGTTGGCATCGCGGCTGATCTGGTCGGAACGGCCCAGCGTGGTGACACGCTGCTGGAGCTGCTCGATCTGTCGCCGCTGGCCGCGGGTTTCGCGCTCGTTGCTTTCCAGCTGCGCCTGCGGGCTGCCCGGGGCCGGCGCGAACACGCGCCATGCGCCCCACAGGCCGAAGAGCAGCGATACAGCGACCACGCCGAGCAGGATCGGCATGCGCCCGCCGACCACCGCATCGCGCGCGGCCGATGGCGCCGCCACCGGTTCGGGCAGATGGCTGGCCGGACCCGCGGGGCGGGGCGGGAGGGGCTGCTCGGGATCGCTCGGGGTCATGCCGGGGCGCCGTGGAAACCGACGCCCAGCCTACCGCGAGCGGGGGTGACGGTCAGCGCAGGGCGGCGGCCGCGTCCAGATCCGCTTCAGCCAGGCCGTGGCCTTCGTGGGCGCCGGCGTGGATCAGGCGACCGGTCAGCACCGAGCCGGCCAGCATCTCGACCACCTGGTAGTACACGTTGCCCTGCACGCGTGCCTTGGCGGCCAGCTCGACGCGCTCGCTGGCGTACACGTTGCCGTCGAGGCGGCCGTTGAGGATGACCACCGGCGCGCGGACCTCGCCTTCGATGCTCCCGTTCTCGGCCAGCGTGATCATGGCGCGCTGGCCCTCCTCGGCGATCACCTTGCCGACGATGCGGCCTTCGACATACAGGCCGCCGCTGAATTTCAGATCGCCATGGACGACGACCTGGGCGCCGATGAGGGTGTCGACCTGGCCGTCGAGCTGCGCGGGTTTGTTCTTGAACATCGGGTACTTCCGGGTGCGTGCCGGCGAGCCGGCCTGAATGGATGGGGTCAGGTGGCGCCGATCTGCCAGCCCAAGGTCTGCTCCACGGCCACGTCGCCGCCTTCAAGCGACACGCGCACGCGCTGCGGCGTGAAGTCCGCCGGCAGCATGACGCTGCCGCCCAGCTGCTGGAAATAGCGGAAGGAATAGTCCTGCGCCGGCGCGGAGCTGCGCTGGTGCAGTTCGTCCCAGCTGAGGGTCGCCAGCTTGCCGTGGCGCACGCCTTCGACGGTGAAATGCAGGCGGCCGCGGCTGATCGCGCCCTTGTTGAGGCTCTGCGTCAGCACGATCTGGTAGCGCCAGCTGCCGCCGGATTCGGCGTCGAAACGCGCCGAATGCACGCTCAGGCCCT
>Ga0209676_1001357_pt1 | contig 24182 bp, 18 predicted proteins | sample AraplaCvi_mLB_r2_FD_184282 | JGI IMG/M metagenome (GOLD analysis project Ga0209676, IMG submission 184282) | Arabidopsis root microbial communities from North Carolina, USA - plate scrape MF_Cvi_mLB_r2 (SPAdes) (version 2) | ecosystem: Host-associated > Plants > Roots > Endosphere | place: USA... | reverse complement strand
GACGCTGGGCATACGTAATCTCGTTTCGGTAACCGGCCCGGGCAGGCCGGGGAAGAGCCGCGCATTATAGCGGCGGCCTTCTTGAAGGTGCAACATAGGCCCACACTTTGGACGCAGGTCCTTGAATCCACACGCTTCCGGCCCTTCGGAAGCCGCCCTGCGCCCCCTCGCGGAAGTCCTTCCTTGAAAGTCCTCGGCATCGAAACCAGCTGCGACGAGACCGGTGTGGCCGTCTACGACACCGAAACCGGCCTGCGCGCGCATGCCCTCTACAGCCAGATCGCCCTCCACGCCGAATACGGCGGCGTGGTCCCCGAGCTGGCCAGCCGCGACCACGTCCGCAAGCTGCTGCCGCTGGTGCGCGAGACGCTGCGCGAGGCCGGGATGACCACCTCCGACCTCGACGGCGTCGCCTACACCGCCGGCCCGGGCCTGGTCGGCGCGCTGCTGGTGGGCGCCGGCGTGGCCCGTTCGATGGCCTGGGCGCTGGACGTCCCGGCCATCGGCGTCCACCACATGGAGGGCCACCTGCTGGCGCCGCTGCTGGAGGACGACCCGGAGCGCGGCCGCCCAGAGCCGCCGTTCGTGGCGCTGCTCGTTTCGGGTGGCCACACGCAACTGGTGCACGTGGAAGCGATCGGCCGCTACAAGCTGCTCGGCGAAACGCTCGACGATGCCGCCGGCGAGGCTTTCGACAAGACCGCCAAGCTGATGGGCCTCCCGTACCCCGGCGGCCCGCAATTGGCTGCGCTGGCCGAGCAGGGGCGCCCCGGTGCGTTCAGGTTCGCCCGGCCGATGACCGATCGCCCCGGCCTGGATTTCAGCTTCAGCGGCCTGAAAACGCAGGTCCTGCTGGCGTGGCGCGACAGCGACCAGAGCGACGACGTCCGCGCCGACATCGCGCGCGGCTTCGAGGACGCGGTGGTCGACACGTTGTCGATCAAGTGCGAGCGCGCGCTGGAAGCGGCCGGCTGCGACACGCTCGTCGTCGCCGGCGGCGTGGGCGCCAACAAGCGCCTGCGCGCGAAGCTCGACGAGATGACCCGCAAGCGCGGCGGCCGCGTGAGCTTCCCGCGCCCGCAGTTCTGCACCGACAACGGCGCGATGATCGCCTACGCCGGCGCGCTGCGACTGGCGGCGGGGCAGCACGGCGACCTCGCGGTGCGGGTGACGCCGCGGTGGGACATGGCGACGCTGGAGGAAGTGAGTAGGTGACACGCCCACGCAAAGTTCTCCTGGCGACCATGATGCTGTTGGTAGGCGGCGCCACCGTCGCGTGGTACGCGATGCCGCCGGGCGTTGCGTTCGACGGACAGGCATGGCGCTCGCGCGAGCAGACATGGGACGATAGTGCTGCGCGGATGGCCGATCGCTTGATCGCGCAGTCGACGCTGCAGGGCATGACGCGCAGCGAAGTCGTCAGCCTGCTGGGTACGCCGCCTCAAACGCGCTACTTCAGCGATTGGGATCTCGTTTACTGGCTGGGGCCGGAACGCGGGTTCTTCTCCATCGACTCCGAATGGCTGGTGGTCCGACTCGACGCCCGCCAGCGTGTCATCGATTATCGAATCGTCAGGGATTAGCGTGGACCACGTCTTCATCGAAGGCCTCGAAATCGAGGCGCTGATCGGCATCTACGACTGGGAGCGGCGCATCCGCCAGCCGCTCGTGTTCGACATCGAGATGGCCTTCGACAACCGCGTGCCGGCCGCGACCGATGCCATCGCCGATACGCTCAACTACAAGGCGATCAGCAACCGCGTCGTCGACTACGTGTCGCAGTCGAGCTTCGAACTCGTCGAGACGCTGGCCGAACGCGTGGCGCAGATCATCCTCACCGAGTTCGGCGTGCAGCGCGTGCGACTGAAACTGAGCAAGCCCGGCGCGGTGCGCGGTGCGCGCGCGGTGGGCGTGATGATCGAACGCTCCGCGTCCTGACGCAGGCGCCACGTTCCGCATGAGCCGCGCCTACCTGAGCCTTGGCAGCAACGTCGACGCCGTGACGCACCTGCGCGCGGCCGTGGACGCGTTGCAGCAGCGTTTCGGCGATGTCGTGCTGTCGCCCGTGTACCGCACGCGCGCGGTCGGTTTCGACGGCCCCGACTTCTACAACGCCGCGGCGATCATCGATTCCGACCTGGATCCGCATGCGCTCAACGCCTGGCTGCATGCGCTGGAAGACGCGCAGGGCCGGGACAGGAGCGGCCCGCGTTACGGCAATCGCACGCTCGACATCGACATCGTGCTGTTCGACGGCCTCACGCTGGAAGGCGCGGGCAACCTGCGCATTCCGCGTCCGGAACTCAAGCACGCCTTCGTGCTGCGACCGCTGGCGGAGATCGCGCCGCAGGTGGAGGTTCCCGGCACCGGCCGCACTCTCGTGCAGCTGTGGCAAGCCCATGGCGAATACGGCGCGACGCTGGAAACCGTCGCGATCTGAGCGCGCGTACCGCGCCGGCCGTCCGAATTCGCGCCTGTTCCCCTTGCCATCGCGGGTACGTCGGCCCGAGGATGCCCGCTGGTCCATGGGGGACTTGGGGAAAATCGCGATGATCGAGAAGTTCTCACGCAGTTGGGAGCTGGTGAAGGCGAGTGCGGCCGTACTGCGCTCGGACAAGGAGCTCATGGTGTTTCCGGTCGTCTCGGCCATTGCCACTCTCGTGGTGCTGGCGACGTTCCTGGTGCCGATGATCGGCTGGCGCGTCTTCAGCCACGGCGCCGCATCCAGCGTGGTGTGGGTGTTCCTGTTCTATTTCTGCCAGTACACGGTGATCGTGTTCTGCAACAGCGCGCTGGTGGCCGCCGCGATGATCCGCCTGGACGGCGGCGATCCGACGCTGGCCGACGGCTTCAATGCCGCCAAGGCACGCCTGCCGTCCATCCTGGGGTATGCGGCCATCGCGGCGACGGTGGGCGTGCTGCTCAAGCGCATGAAGGACGACGACAACCTGCTGATGCGGCTGGTCGGTGGCGGCCTGGGCGCGGCGTGGACGCTGGCGACGTTCCTGGTGGTGCCGGTGCTGGTGCACCAGGAAGTGGGCCCGTTCGAAGCGCTCAAGCGCAGCGCGAACCTGCTGCGCCGCACATGGGGCGAGAACGCGATCGGCAACGTCGGCATCGGCATGGCGTTCGGCCTGATCTCGTTCGCGATCATCGTCGTCGGCGCGCTGCTGGCCTTCGTAGCCGCGCAACTGTCGGGCGTGCTGGCGGTGGCGATCGTGGTGGTCTTCGTGATCGGCCTGCTGCTGCTGGGCGTGTACCAGGCGGCGCTGAGCGGAATCTACTCGGCGGCGCTGTACCGCTATGCGATGGAAGGCGAGGCACCGCCGGCGTTCCAGGCGCTTCAGCTGGAATCGGCGTTCGCGGCGAAGTGATCCTTGTGAAGTGATCGGGAGCGGCGCCGGTGCGATGTGCCGGCGCCGTTTTCTTTTGTGGGTCCGACCGTTCGCAGTGGCGCTCTTGCAGGTTCCAGGCCGCTAGACGCCGAGCAACCGCCCGCCGTCCAGATGCAGCACCTGCCCCGTGCTGTAGTGCGCATCGCGCAGCAGCCAGCACACGGCCTGCGCTACTTCCTCCGGCGTCCCGGTCCGACCCAGCGGAGTGCGCGCGAGCATCGCCTGTTGCGCGGCCGTGTCGCTGCGATCTTCCGGCCACAGGATCGCGCCCGGCGACACCGCGTTGACGCGCACGTCCGGGCCCAGTTCCAGCGCGAGCGAGCGCGTCATCATCAGCAGCGCGGCCTTCGCCATGCAGTAGAGCGTGTGCTCGCGCAGGGGGCGTTCGGCGTAGAGGTCGGCGAGGTTGACGATCGCCCCGCGCGTCGCCCGCAGATGCGGCGCCGCTGCCTGTGCAAGAAAGAACGGCGCGCGCGCATTGCTGGCGAACAGCGCGTCCCATTGCGCGGGCGTCGCGGTGCCTATCGGCGTGGGCGTGAAGGTGGAGGCGTTGTTCACCAGCGCGTCGAGCCGACCGAAGCGCCCGAGGCACTGCGCGATGAGTTCCGGCAGCCGGGCGAAGTCCGCCAGGTCCGCCTGCAGCAGCAGCGTGCTTCCGGCGCGGGCGCGCTCCAGTTCGGCCGCCAGCGCGTGCGCCTCGTCCGCCGAGGTGCGGTAGTGCAACGCGATGTCGTATCCCGCCGCGTGCAGGGTGCGCGCGATCGCCGCGCCGATGCGCCGGGCCGCGCCGGTGACCAGCGCGACCGGCGGCGTGGCGGGGGACGTGGACATGACGGCTCTCTCCGGGGCGTGGCGTATCCTGAGCGGCCAGTGTTCCCACCGCGATGTCGTATGTCCACCGACTCCCCCCCGCATCGTCCCGACGCGCAACAGCGTCAGCGCGAAAGCAGTTCCCTGCCTGTGCCCGACGCCGATGCGCTCGACCACAGCGCCCGGCTGGATGCGCTGATCCGCGCGCAGATCGCCGAAAACGGCGGCGCCATTGCCTTCTCGCGCTTCATGGAGCTGGCGCTGTACGCGCCGGGCCTTGGCTACTACAGCGCCGGAGCCAGCAAGTTCGGCGAGAGCGGCGATTTCATCACCGCGCCCGAACTCGGCCCGATCTTCGCCGCATGCGTCGCCGAGAGCGTCGCGCCGGTGTTCCAGCAGCTCGGGTCGCAGGCGCGTTTCCTCGAACTCGGCGGTGGCACCGGCGCGTTCGCCGAGGTCGCGCTGAAGCGGCTGATGGAACTGGATGCATTGCCCGATCGCTACGCCATCCTCGAACCGAGCGCGGAACTGCGCCATCGCCAGCGCGAGCGGCTGCGCGAACGCCTCGTGCCGCCGCTGTTCGAACTGGTGGAGTGGCTCGACGGCCCCTTCGACGACGAATGGGACGGCGTGCTGTTCGCCAACGAGGTGATCGACGCGCTGCCGACGCCGCGCTTCGCCATGGAGGCCGGCGAGGTGTACGAGGAGCACGTCGCGATCGAGGCCGGCGAGCTGGTGCGCGTGCTGCGTCCGGCCGATGCGTTCCTCGGCAACGCGGTGCGCCACCTGGAGCGCCAGCTCGGGCGCGAGTTCGAGCACGGTTACCGCTCCGAAGCCCTGCCGCAGCTGCCGTACTGGGTGCAGGCGGTGGCCGGCGGGCTTCGCAACGGCGCGATGCTGTTCGTCGATTACGGCTACTCGCGCGGCGAGTTCTACCTGCCCGAGCGTAAAGACGGCACCCTGCGGGCGTACTACCGGCATCGCATGCACGAAGAACCGCTGCTGTGGCCGGGATTGCAGGACCTCACCGCATCGGTGGATTTCACCGCACTGGCCGAAGCCGGCGTTGCGGCGGGCTTCGACTTCGCCGGTTACTGCTCGCAGGCAAGCTTCCTGCTTGGAAACGGGCTGGCCGGCGTGCTGGAACGCATCGAGCGCATCGCCGACGAAGGCGAACGGCTCAAGCGCACGCAGGAAGTGAAGCGCCTCACGCTGCCCAGCGAGATGGGCGAGCGCTTCCAGGTGATGGGCTTCGAGAAGGGGGTGGAGTTCGGCGCGGCCTTCCTCGTCGGCGACCTGAGCTTCCGCCTGTGAGCGCGTCGACATTGAAGCGGCCGGTGCTGCGCGGGTTCCGCTGGCCGGCGCTGTGGGTGGCGATCTGGATCGCGATGGTCGCCGCGGTCGTGTTCGGATCGCTGGTGTCGGCCCACGACCTGCCGGACGTGCCGGACGGGTTCGACAAGGTCGAGCACTTCGTCGGCTACCTGCTGCTCAGCGCCTGGGCGGTGATGCTCTTCGCCAGCCGGCGGGGGCAGGCGATCGCGGCGGCGGGGCTGATCGTGCTGGGAGTCGGGCTGGAGGTGGCCCAGGGCGCGTGGACTGTATCGCGCATGGCCGACTCGGCCGATGCGCTGGCCAATTCGCTGGGCGTACTTGCGGGGCTGATGCTCGGACCGACGCCCTTGGGCGGATTCCTGGTCTGGCTCGAAGAGCGTTTACGCCGATAGGGGGGCTTTCGGCGACGTTCGTCGCAGATACGCGGGCCATTCGCGCGCCGATTCCCGCAACAGGGGCCCCAGCTCCGGTACCGTTCTGACACCGATGCTGGCGTCAGGTCGACCGATCTGGACAAAAGATCGCCATAAAACCAGATATCGCAAAGCGACGATAGGTATTGCGCAAAGGTTAAAGGCTGGTTAAAGCTCCGGGCTGGGCTCGACAGGGGGAGTCCGCCCACCCTGAGTAAGGAAACCGCCAATGTTCGTTGCCAACCGACATCGCCTGACCGCGGCCGTCGCCGCCGCCCTGTTTTCCGCCGCCGTACCCGCCGCCTTCGCGCAGGACGCCGCGCAGCCCCCGGCCCCCGCCGCCGCACCGGCTGCCCGCCAGGAAGCCGTCGATCTCGACAAGCTCGTGGTCACCGGCACGCGCGTGCAGGGCCGCTCGCCCACCGAATCCATGTCCCCGGTCGATGTCTTCCGTCCCGCGGACCTGGAGAAGCAGGCTTCGGCCGACTTCACCGACCAGCTGGCCAACATTGCGCCGTCGTTCAACACGCAGCGCTTCCCGATCGCCGACGGCACCGCGTTCGTGCGTCCGGCGAACCTGCGCAACCTGCCGCCCGACCAGACGCTGGTGCTGATCAACGGCAAGCGCCGCCACCGCTCGGCGCTGGTGAACCTGCAGGTCGAACCCTTCGGCACCGTGAACCAGGGTTCGCAGGCCGTCGACTACAGCCTCATTCCTTCCGCCGCGATCCAGCGCGTGGAAGTGCTGCGCGACGGCTCGTCCGCGCAGTACGGCTCCGACGCCATCGCCGGCGTGATCAACGTGCTGCTCAATGACTACTCCGACGGCGTGCGCATCGACACGCAGTACGGTTCCACCTACGAGGGCGACGGCGACAAGTGGCGCACCTCGTTCAACGCCGGCGCGCAGATCGGCGATGGCGGCTTCTTCAACATGACCGCCGAGTACTTCGATTCCGACCACACCTCGCGCGGCATCCCGCGCGCGGACGCGGCGCAGGTCGGGGCGTTCGTCGGCGAGGGCCTGGTGCCGTTCGAGGGACTGGGCCAGCGCTGGGGCGATCCGGACGGTGAAGGGTTCCGCTCGTTCTTCAACGCCGAGTTCCCGATCAACGAGAACGTGAGCCTCTACGGCTTCGGCAGCTATGCCGACACCGAGTACGACTCCAGCTTCTTCTACCGCACGCCCGTCGGCGTGCCCGGCGTGGCGCCGCGCGGCACGCTCTTCGTCGATGGCAACGGCGATGGCCTGCCCGATCCGGTCGAGCAGTCGATCATCGACGACATCCGCGCGCGTGGCCTGAACCCGGCGGACTTCGTGACCGCCGATCCGACCAGCCCGTCGGGCTTCGTGGCGCTCAATCCGATCTACACGCTCTTCCCGGGCGGCTACACGCCGAGCTTCGGTGCGGAAATCACCGACTACGAAGGCGTGTTCGGCGCCCGCGGCGAAACCGCTGCAAGCCTGCGCTGGGACTTCAGCCTGCGCCAGGGCGAGAACCACATGATTTACAAGATGAGCAACTCGATCAACCCGAGCCTGGGTCGCCTGAGTCCGACCAGTTTCGAGCCGGGCGACCTCACCCAGCTCGAGCGCGGCGCCAACGCCGACTTCGTCTGGCCGTGGCAGAACGACGTGTTCGCAACGCCGGTCAACGTCGCCTTCGGTGCCGAATGGCGCGAGGAAACCTACAAGATCCGCGCGGGCGATACGGCCTCGTGGGAGAACGGGCCGACCGGCGCGCTGTTCGGCGTGGGTTCGGACGGCTTCCAGGGCGACTCGCCGCAGGCAGCGGGCGACTTCAGCCAGTACAGCCGCGCGGCGTACGTGGACCTTGAAACCGACGTCGTCGAACACTGGACCGTCGGCGTCGCGGGCCGCTACGAAGACACCTCGAACTTCGACAGCACCTTCGACTGGAAGGTCTCCACGCGCTTCGCCTTCACCGACGCCTTCGCCGTGCGCGCCACGGTCAACACCGGTTTCCGCACGCCGACGCCGGGCCAGCTCAACACGCTGGACGTGACGACCACGGCCGATTCGTCCGGCAACCTCGTCCCGCTGGGCACGTTCCCGGTGGCGAGCGAAGCGGCGATCGCGCTGGGCGCCACGCCGGTGACGGCGGAGGAATCGCTCGCGTACTCGGCCGGTTTCGTCTGGGCGCCCAGCGATGCCTTCAGCCTGACGCTCGACTACTACAACATCGAGGTCGACGACCGCATCGCGCTGCAGACGATCAACGTCGCCGATGGCTCGCCCGAGCAGCAGGCGCTGATCAACGCCGGCGTGCCGGGCGCGGAACTGCTTCGCCAGGTGTCGTACTTCGTCAACGGCTTCGACAGCACGGTGCAGGGCATCGACCTGGTGGCGACGTACCGCACCGATTTCGGCAACTGGGGCTCGGGCGTGTTCGACTTCCGCCACAGCTACAACAAGCAGGACGTGGACAGTGTCGCGGTGATTCCGGGCACGACCACGCCGGTCATCGACGCCGAACGCGTGGCGGACCTGGAGAACCAGCTGCCGAACAACCGCAGCGTGATCACCTTCGACTGGCGCTCGCCGTGGAACGTGAACTTCACCGCGCGCGCGAACTACTACGACAGCTGGGAAGACTTCACCTTCGGCGAGAAGGGCGAGTTCGGGTCGGAATGGCTGTTCGACCTGTCGGCGACGGTCAGCTTCCTGGAAGACAAGCTGCACGTGACCGTCGGCGGCAACAACGTCTTCGACAACTACCCAGATCGCGAAACCAACAGCACGCTGACCTTCCTCGGTGCCAAGTACCCGCTGTCCTCGCCGTTCGGCTTCAACGGTGGCGAGTGGTACGTGCGCGCGACGTACGAGTTCTGACGATGCTCCGTCCGCGCGGTGCGACCGTGTTCACGGTTGCCCGCGCGGAACGGCTCGGGCGGCGATCGATGCGCTGGATCCTGTGATCGCCGCACGTTTCCTAACGAAAGCTTCACGTATCGTGGGCTCCACGCTGCCGGCCTGAACGACGGCGCGGAACGTGATCGATACCCGTGCCAGGGGGCGAGGGTTCGGACACGGTGGAGATGGATCAGGAAACGCCGGGCGACTGGGGAGTCGGCCGGCGTTTTTTTTGGCAAGGGCGATGTTCGGCTCCGCCGAAGTGAAGCGCGAGCCCGCATGCGCGGGCATGACAGCTAAAGCTTCTTCCCCGTTGCCTCCGCGATCGCGCGGATGCGAGCCTTCTTCATCGCCTCGCCAACGTCCGGCCCACTCAATCCGCGCGCGACCTCGTCGGCGCGCACCGTCATCGCAGCGGCCAGCGCCGACGTGAGCGCTTCGCCCTGCGGGTAGGGCACATCCTGCAATCCCGCGCGACCGCGCTTGTCGGCCTCGCACACGATCGCCATCTGCGCGATGCGCGCCGGCTTGCGGAACCCGTCGCAACGCGCGAGCAGCTCGTACACCGTGCTTGCGCGCAGTTCGTCGAAGCGATGCACGTTGAGATGTTCGCGGCACGCCGCTTCGGCGAGCTGGCGGTAGTCGGTCGGCACCTTCAGCCGGTCGCACAACCCGCGCAGCGGCGCGAGGCCCGCGTGCTCGTGCCCCAGATGTTTGGGCAGGACGTGCGAGGGCGTGAGTGCCTTGCCGAGGTCGTGCGTCATCGCGGCGAAACCGATCAGGTCGTCGCCCGGCGCCAGGCGCGCGGCCATGTCGCAGACGAGTTCGACGTGCACGCCGGTATCGATTTCCGGATGGAACTCCGCGCGCTGCGGCACGCCGTACAGCGCGTCCACTTCCGGCAGGACAACGGCGAGTGCGCCCGCGTCGTGCAAGGTGCGCAGGAACGCGGATGGCGTCGCGAACGTCAGTGCGCGCCGTGTTTCCTGCCAGACGCGCTCGGCAGTCAGTTCGGCCAGTTCGCCGGACGCTGTCATCTCGCGCATGAGCGCCATCGTTTCCGGCGCGACGGTGAATCCGTGCGAGGCGAAGCGCGCCATGAAACGCGCCGCGCGCAGCACGCGCAGCGGGTCTTCGGAAAATGCGGGGCCGACATGGCGCAGCACGCGCGCTTCCACATCGCGCGCGCCGCCATAGGGATCGACCAGCGTGCCGTCTTCGTCCTGGGCGATCGCGTTGATGGTGAAATCGCGTCGCTGCAGGTCGTCCTCGAGCGTGACCGAAGGATCGGCATCGACGACGAAACCACGATAACCGCGTCCACTCTTGCGCTCGGTGCGCGCCAGCGCGTGTTCCTCGTTGGTGTGCGGATCCAGGAACACGGGGAAGTCGCGGCCCACCGCGCGGAAACCGGCAGCTTCCATCGAGGCCTGCGTTTCCCCGACGACCACCCAGTCGTTGTCGCCATGCGGCAGGCCGAGCAGGCGGTCGCGGACCGCGCCGCCCACGAGGTAGCGCTTCATCGCGCTCAACGCGGCGCGTGCTGGGCGAGCAGCGCGAGGATCTCGCGCGCGCCGCTGTCGCGGCCGAGCGTGCGCGCGATCGGCGCCGACTGGCCCGACAGCCAGATGCGCAGTTCCGAATCCATGTCGAAATGCCCGGCCGTCTCGACCGAGAACATCACGATGCTGCGATAGGGAATGCTCAGGTACTGCACCTTGCTGCCGGTCACGCCCTGCTTGTCGACCAGGATCATGCGGCGGTCGGTGAAGACGATGAGGTCGCGGATCAGGCCGAACGCGCGCTGGAGCGTTTCGCCGGGCGCCAGCAGCGGCGCGAACTCCTCGGCGAGTTTGTCCACGGGCTTCTCGCCCGCATGGCCGAGCAGGGTGTCGATGAGGCCCATGGCCGTCTCCTTTCGAGTCAGGCCATGGATGTTAAACGCACCGGCACAGGGCCAGCGTGGAGGCTGGCCCCGTGCGGGGGGCGATCAGCGGGCGCCCAGGTCCAGGTTGTCGAGCGAACGGCCGTTGCGCAGCGCGTCCTTGGCATCCTCGGCTTCCTTGCGGCGCTGGGCGACGGTGCGGCAATCGCGCGTGGTCATGTTGCTGCCGACACTCTTGACCTTGCGGCAGATGACCTTGTCGTCCGCATCGGTCGCGCCGACGGTCTCACTGGCGTGCCGTTCCTGCGTGGTCTGATGAACGGGCGCTTCCTGCGTCGCGGGCGTCGTCGGCGCGGTCGTGCTGGCTTGCGCGAGCGCCAGGCTCACAACTGCGGTCGCGATGAGGGAAAACGTCATGGTCTGCTTCCTTTCGGTGGGGCGGCCAGGGCCGTGAACGGCCGAGACTAGCAATTTTCCCCACGACGTGCGCGAAGACGTCAGCAGTCGCGCAGCAACTCCGCGACGCGGGGCTCCACGGGCGTGGGCGTCAGTCCCAGCCGCCTCAGGCCGTCTTCCAGGCTTACCGAATCGAGCTGGAGCGAGCGCCAGTTGTCGCGGCTGATCGGCTTGCCGGGCAGCCATTCGCCCACTTCCGCCTGGAGTTTGCCGAGTGTGGCGGGAAGACCGACGACCACGCGGTGCCGTGAATGCCCACGCGCCGCGAGTTTCACGATCTGCTTCAGCGTCATCACGTCAGGGCCGATCAGGTCGTAGGACTGCCCGATGCTGCGCGGATCGCCGAGCGCCTTCACGTAGGCCTCGACCACGTCGCCGACCCACACCGGCTGGAAACGCGCGTCCGCGCGTCCGACCGGCAGCACAGGAGTGAACTTCAGCAGCCCGTCGAAGCGACAGAACAGGCCATCGCCGGGACCGGCGATGACGGACGGGCGGAACAACGTCCAGTCCAGGCCGGACGCACGGACATGCTGTTCGGCGCGACCGCGCGCCTGCAGGTAGTGGCTGTCGCCACGGCCGGCATTGAGCGCGCTCATCTGCAGCAACCGGCGCACGCCCATGCGCTTCATCGCTTCGACCAATGCATCCAGGTGGCCCACGAACACGCGTTCGAAGCCGTCGCCGCGATCGCCCTTCTCGTTGAGGATGCCGACCAGGTTCACCACCGCATCGGCGTCGTCGAGCACGGCGGCGAGGAAATCGGCATTGGCGACGTCGCCTTCGATCAGGCTTGCGCCCTGCGGCTTGAAACGGCGCTTGCCCGCGTCGACGCCGCGGCTGAGCACGGTTACGCGATCCCCGCCCTGCAACAGGCGCGAGACCAGGTGCCGGCCCACGAAACCGGTGCCGCCCAGAACCACCACGTGACGTTGTGTCATGCGCGAAAGTCTAGGCGACGCCGGGCTTCAACGCTGTGATCGGGAACGGGATTGTGTCGCCGATGTCGGCGCCGGCGTCGGCGCGGCCGGAGCGGCCGGAGCGGGGCAGGCGAAACGCGTGCGCGTGCCGGTGGTGCGACCGCGCAGGCGATCGCTCACCCGCAACGCATCGCCGTTGAGGCGCCAGTCGTACAGCACGCTGAAGGCCAGCACGCGGGCGACGTAATCGCGCGTTTCCTTGTAACTGATGGTCTCGATCCAGAAGTCCGGATCCATGCCGGGCCGCTGCGACTGCCAGCGTCCCAGCGGCGCCGGGCCCGCGTTGTAGCCGGCGATGACCTGGTACGGCTGGCCGCCGTACTTGTCCATCAGCTGGCGCAGGTAAGCCGTGCCCAGGACGATGTTGGTATCCGGGTCGTACAGGCTTTCCGCGCCGCCCCACGGCACGCCGATGCGGCTGGCGACGCCCGAACCGGTGCCGGGCAGGATCTGCATCAGCCCCATCGCGTTCGCCGACGACCTCGCCCGCGGATAGAAGATGCTTTCGGCGCGGATCTCCGCCGCGACCCACGCCGGGTCGAGGTTGTTCTTCGCTGCCTCGCGCCGGATCGTGGCCTCGTGATGCAGCGGGAAGCGCAACCCGTACAGGCGCGACTCCTCTGGATTCTTGCCGAGCGAGAACACCGCGCGATCGAACCAGCCGTTGCCCTGCGCGACTTCCACCGCGACGCGACGCTGTTCGTCGTTGAAACGCGACAGCGCATCGTCCCACTCGCGCACGGCCCAGCCGATGCGATCGAGCTGGAACAGTCCCATCGCACGCACCATCGACGGATCGCGCGCGACGGCCTGCTGCGCGGCGGCGGTGGTTTCCGGCAGCCACGGGCACAGCGCGTAGGGCAGCTCAAGGCGGTCGGCGGCGAGGAAGCCGTGGAACTCGGGCTTGAGTGCCGCCTGGCGGAACAGGCGCTCGGCCTCGGCCTTGCGTCCGGCCATCTCGTTCAAGCGGGCTTCGAAGTAGGTCCAGCGCGAATCGCTGCGCTGCTTGTCGCCCATCTTCTGGATGGCCGCCAGGGCCGCGGGCCAGTCGGAACGGGACATCGCTTCGCGCACGCGCCATTCGTGCAGGCGGTCGTCGAAGGCGGAGGCGGGCACGGCGTTGAGGCGACGCGCCGATTCGGGTTCGTACGACGCCACCGTCCACAGCGCGATCTGGTACAGCACGCGGCCGCGCTGCGCTTCGCTCAGGCCGAGCGCGTCGGCGTAGCGCGGGAGGATCGCTTCGGCGCCGGCCGGGGACGACTTGCCGTACTTGGCCAGGCCCTGCGATGCGATCTCGCGGCTGCGTTCGGTCTTCGGCCACGCAAGCGCGCGTTCGTGCGGCGTGTCGAGGAAGGCGGCGTAGTCGTTGGCGAGCGCCGCCTGGTCGGCGGGCAGACCGCGCGCGGCGGCGCGCATCACGCCGGGTTGCCATTCGGCCGCGGCCAGTTCGATGCGTTCCCAGCGCAGCTCCGGCGTGAGGCCGCCCTGCGCGGCGAGCGCCGCCATCGGCGAATCGCAGGCGTCAGGCAGCGATTTCCCGGTGCGCCACACCGCCTGCGCATCGCGCGTCCATTGCGCATCGCTGCGGCCCAGCGCCTGGCGCGCGTCGAGTTCGTTGCAGCGCAGGGCCGTGCTCTTGATCGACGGACTCCACGCGGCCAGCACGGAGGACCAGTCCTGGCGTCGGGCGGCGGCGGAAATCCACGTTTCGCGGAACGCCTCGGCGACGGGCTGGCCCTTGTTGCGCGAGAGGAAGCCCTGCGCGAGGTCCGGGGACAGGTTGTCGATATCGCGACGCAGCGAGGCGTACTCGATCCAGCCGTACAGCGGGTGCCGGGACAGGTCGGCGAACTGGGCTGCGTCGAACGGGCCGGATTCGGCGATCTGCAGCGCGGTGCGCACGCGATCGAGCTTCGGGTCGGCCAGGGGTCGCGGCAGCGGCGGGATGGAAACGGCAGGCGTGGCGGCAGGCGTCTGCGCGCAGGCAGACGCTGCAAGGGCAACGCTGCATGCAGCGAGTACGATGATGAATGGGCGGGGGACCATTGCCCGGACTATAGCCCAGCATCGTGAAGCGGCCGTCTCCATGATGCGTCCCGCGGTCAGGCAGTGTTTCGGTTGTCGTGCATCGCGCGATGCACCGTCGTTGTCCTCGCGCCCGCCATCATTGCGCTTGCTTTCGTCCTGGAGTTTCCATGCTGCTTGCACTGTTCGTGTTCCTGGGTCTTGGTGCGATCGCCGGCATCCTCGCGGGCCTGCTCGGCGTGGGCGGTGGCCTGGTGCTGGTGGCGGCGCTGGCGTGGTTGTTGCCCGGCATGGGCATTCCGAAAGAGGCCGCGATGCACGCGGCGCTGGCCAGTTCGCTGGCGAGCATCGTGCTGACCGCGGCGGCGTCGGCGCGCGCTCACGCGAAACGCGGCAGCGTTCTGTGGCCCACAGTGGCGTGGATGGTGCCGGGCCTGCTGATCGGCGGCTGGTTCGGCAGCGGCCTGGCCGTGCGCATCGACGACGGCGTGTTGCGCTGGATCGTCGCCGGCTACTGCTTCCTCGCCGCGGCGCAGCTGATCTTCGGCGGCACGCGCGCTGTCGGCGATACGCAGGTGCCCGCACCGCGCGGCGCGCCGATGACGGCGGCTGGCGTCGGTATCGGCGCGATGTCCGCGGTGGTTGGAATCGGTGGCGGCAGCATGACGGTGCCGCTGCTGGTGTGGCGCGGCGTGGTGCCGGTGCGCGCCGTTGGCACGTCGTCCGCCTGCGGCGTGGCGATCGGGCTGGCGAGCGCCGTCGGCTACGCGCTGCATGCGCCCGCCGGCGCACTGCCGCAGCACGCGGTCGGCTACGTGTACCTGCCTGCGGCGATCGGCGTGGCGGCGGCGTCGGTGTTCGCTGCGCCCTATGGAACACGGCTGGCGCACTACCTGCGTGGCGACACGCTCAAGCGCGTGTTCGCGGGTTTCCTCTTGCTGGTGGGCACCAGCCTGCTGCTGGGCGCCTGAGGGCTGCATCACCCGAGCGCGTCGTCGACGTGCCGGGGCGGCGCCTGCCCTGCCTGGCGGAGCGCCGAGGCGATGCTGTCGAGCGTGGCGACGATGGCTTCGCGACGCAGCGCGACGTCGCGCTGCTCGTCGTCCACGGGCGCCGTGTGCGCGCCGACCAGGACCAGCGCGCCTTCGATGCGATGCAGCAGCTCGCGCTGCCGCGCGGACTCGCCCTCGGCGATGGCCTCGTCGAGTTCGGCCAGTTCGGCGCGGCTGATCTCCAGCAGGTTGCCCAGCACACGCCGGTAGGCGGCTTCGTCGTCGTACATCTCGCGAAGGCGGTTCAGGCCCACCGGCTCGGCGCCCGCAGCGGCGACGACGGGTGGTGCTGCTGACGGCGCATGCAGCAGTGACGACAGCTTGGCCGCCAGTGCGTCGACCTGCATGGGTTTGCCGAGGAAATCGTCCATGCCGGCGTCGCTGCAGCGCTGGATCTGCTCGGGCAGCACGCTCGCCGACAGGCCGATGATCGGCAGGTGCGTTTGATCGTCCTCCATCCCGCGTATCGCACGCGTCAGCGCGTAGCCGTCCATCACCGGCATGTGGCAATCCGTGAGCAGCAGGTCGTAATGCGCGCGCTTGAGCTCCGCGAGCGCTTCTTCGCCGTTGGTGGCCATCGCGAACGGATAGCCGAGGCTTTCGAGTTGCCGGCCAATCACCGCGCGGTTGATCGGGTGGTCTTCGGCGACGAGGATGCGTGCTTCGTGCGGCGCGCTCGCACGCACCGAATCGTTCGCGCCCGACTCGGCCACGGCTAGGCCCATCGCTTCATGGCAGGCGCGCGCGAGTGCGCGCACGGTCTGCGGGTCGCCCGCCATCCACACGCCTCTGGTGTCCTGCGTCGCCGGTGCCTCGTCGGCGGAGACAAGCACGAGCGGGCGGTCGGCCAGTGCCGACGGAACGGCCACGCCCGCGTCGACGAGCAGCAACTCCATGTCGCCGGCGTCGAACTCGGCCAGATCCGACGGTTCGGCTTCGATCAGGCTGAAGCCGAACGAACTGAGCCCGTTGCAGATCTCCTGCGAACGCAATTCGTCCGCGACGCACACCACCGCGGTGCGCCCTTCGAACTCCGGTCGGCCCTGTTGTGGCTGCACGACCGCCAGCGACAATTCCAGCACCGCGCGCGTGCCGTTGCCCGGTTCGCTTTCCAGGTGCAGGCCGCCGCCCATCATCTCGGCGAGGCGGCGGCTGATCGACAGCCCCAGCCCGGTGCCGCCGTACCGGCGCGTGGTGGATTCCTCCGCCTGCGTGAACGGCTGGAACAGGCGCGCGAGGTTCTCCGGTGCGATTCCAATGCCGGTGTCGGCCACCTCGATGCGCAGTTGCTGCCCATGCGCCGTGTCGTTGAGCAGCCGCGCCTGCAGCGCGACGTGCCCCTCCGCGGTGAACTTCAACGCGTTGCTGAGCAGGTTGGCGATGATCTGGCGGATGCGCATCGCATCGCCGCGGAAACGCGTGGCCAACCGCCAGTCGACGATGGCGTACAGCCGCACGCCGCCTTCCTTCGCGCGCACGCCGAACAGGCCGGCAACGCTGTCGACCAGCTCGCGCAGGTCGAAGTCCGAATCGCTGATGGCCAACCGTCCGGACTCGATGCGCGAGTAGTCGAGGATGTCGTCGAGGATCTGCAGCAGCGCACGCGCCGAATCGCGCGCCATGACCGCCATGCCCGCCTGTTCATGGTCCAGCCGCGTCTGCGTCAGCAGTTCCATCAGGCCCAGCACGCCGGTCATCGGCGTGCGGATCTCGTGGCTCATCGCGGCCAGGAAGATGCCCTTGGCGGCGACGGCCGACTCGGCCTGCGCCTTGGCTTCGCCCAGCGCCTGTGCCTGATCGTGCAGTGCGGTGGTGTCGACCCAGTAACCGCTCCACTCCACGGCGCCGTCGTCGAGGCGGCGCGGCGCGCCCCCTTCGGTGCGCAGCCAGCGCCAGTCATCGCCGATGCGGATGCGCACGTCGAAGGCCGGGAGCGGCTTGAGCGTCCGTGCCACCGTGGCCACGGCGTGCTCGACGCGCGGCTGGTCGTCGGGGTGCAGGCGCGCGAACACCAGTGACTCGTGATGCAGCAGCTCCTCCGGCGGCAGCCCGAGCATTCCCAGCGAATCGCCCGCGACATACGTGAAACCGCGCTGGCCGTCGGCCGTGACGCGGAACTGGAAGACCGTGCCCGGCATCGCCTGCGTGATGTCGTACAACCGCTGTTCGGATGCGCGAGCGCGCGCCTCGGCCTCGCGGATGTCGGTGACCTCGACGATCGTGCCGATCAGGCGCAGCGGGCCGTCGTCCGCGGCGGCCAGCGGATGGCGCCATACGATGATGTGGCGCACCCCTTCGCGACCGGCCTGCGCCGGCACGGTGACTTCGCGCCTCGTGCCCTGGCCGGTCTCCAGTACCTGCATGTCCTCGCCGGTGAGTACGTCGTCGTCGATGGCTTTCGCGTGCGCGCACTCACGGGCGGTGAGGCCGACCAACTGCTCGCGCGTGATGCCGAACATCGCCTCGTACGCACGGTTCACCGTGATGTAGCGGCCTTCGCGGTCCTTGACGAACACGGCGTAGGGAATGTTCTCCAGCAGCGCCTGCTGGAACCGCAGTTGCGTGGCGAGCGCGGTCTCCGCGCGCGCCTGCAGCCGCGATGCACGCCGCAGGCGCGCATACGCCAGCCCGATTCCGCCCAGCGCCAGCAGCACCGCGGCCGTTGCAAGCAGCACCCACCGCCACGGCACGCCGTAGACGTAATCGGTGGTCAGCCAGCGCGCGCGGAGCGCCTGGCGTTCGTCTTCCGGCGTGTTGTCGAGCACGCGGTCGATCAGCGGCACCAGCGCCTCGTACCCCCGCTGCACGCCGAATGCCAGTTCGGTATCGAAGCCGGCCGGTCCGACGACGCGCAGTTCGCCGGCATAGCGGTTGCGGATCAGTGCGTCGATCGCCGGCAGCGTCCCGATGTACGCATCCGCGCTACCGTTGGCGACCAGCGCAAGCCCCGCTTCGTTGCCGCCGACGGGGCGCAGCTTCGTGCGCGGGAGCAGGGCATGCAGCGACGCCAGCACGCCCGGTTCGTCGCGCACGGCCACTGTGCGGCTGGCGAGATCCGACGGGCTGGCGATCGCCGGCCCGTGCAGCCGCGCGACGATCACCTGCGGGAATGTCTCGTACGAGCGGCTGAAGACCATCTGGTCGCCATCGATGTCGCCGGTGCTTCCCGCGGCGATGAGGTCGACTTCGTTCGCCAGCGCCATGCGCTGCAGGCTGTTCCAGTCTGACGCGAGCACCAGCTGCACGCGCAGGCCGAGCTTGCGCTGGATCGTTTCGAGGTAATTCGCCGCGATGCCGTCGAAACCGCCCTCGCGCGCGAGGAAACTGTACGGGAAGCGGTCGACTTCGTAGCCCACGCGAAGCACCGGGAGCGAGGCGATCCATTCGCGTTCCGCGCGGCTCAGGCCGACCGCGTGTGACGTCGCCAGCGAGGGTACGTCGCCCGCGCCCCAGCGCAGTCGCATCTGCTCGACTTCGCGCTCCGGGATGGTCGCTTCGACCTTGCGGAGGATGCTCGCCAGTTCGTTGCGGTCGCGACGCACCGCCGGCGCGAGCTCGAACCTCGGCAGGTCGAGCGGGCCGAGGATGGCCACGTCGTCCGCGCGTCGCTGTTGCACCAGCGCGGTCGTGCGCGGCAGCGTGACGCCGAGATACGCATCGGCCTGCCCGCGCGCGAGCATGTCCAGCGCTTCGCGGCCGTCGTCGGCATAGACCAGCGTCGCGCGCGGATGACGTTCGGCGAATGCCTTCGCCGAAAGCCGGAAGCGGCGTTCGATGGTGACGCGCGCCGAATCCAGGTCGCGCGCGCTGCGTATCTGCAGGTCGCCCTTGCGCGCGACCAGGATGATCTGCTGCGACGTCACGAACGGGCGCAGCATGTGGAAGCGCTCCATGCGCTGGCCGATGACCGGTTGTGCGAGCAGCACGTCGTAAGGCGGAGCCTGCTTCGACTGTCCGATCGCGATGCCTTCCCAGTCGGTGTAAGGATGGAACTCCAGCTGCATGCCGGCGCGCGCGGCGAGCGTGCGCATGTAGTCGACGCCCAGGCCTTCCGGACGACCGCCGCGCCACGCTTCGAAGGGCACGAAATCGCCGGCGAACACGCCCACCTGCACGACGGGGTGCGCGCGTCGCCACGCTTCTTCCGAAGGCGTCAGCGAAAGGCGGGTTTGCGGAGCGGGCGCGTCGCGCGATCCAGTGCGCTCAGCCTGCGCATGGGCGAGGATGCAGGCGAGAAGCGCGACGATGAGCAGACATCGCGAAGCGAGCCGTTTGACGTTCAGGTGGGGGCCCAGGCTCATGCGTGTCTCGTCGTGAAAGAGCGTGCTTTCAACGCAGACTAGGCCCCACCCGAAAGTGCCGCCATCAGACGGGTCTGAATCTCCCTTCTTACTCGCGCCTGCAATGTCAAGGCCCGGTGAAGGTCTGGCGCACCGCAACCCACAAGTGCGGTTCGCGACGCCGCGCGGCGTGACCACGGCGACGCCGCAGTTGCAGGGCCGCCGAGAGAAACTCACGGCCGAATTTCCGAACTTTCGAAGAAACACCGCATCGCCTTGCGCGATGGGCGATTGCGCGCGTGATCGCTACCTGGCGCGACCTCGAATCACGGCGACCTGTCCGATTCCACGACTCGGCGAACGGGGCGCGCTGGCTCGGCGTGCGGGGGTCCGGGCTCGGCGCGCGGAGTGGTTGGCGTGCGGATCAGTCAAGCCGGTGCGGTCGTGCCGCTCGGCTTCAAGCTGTCCTACCTGCGCACGGCGACCGCCGGCGAGGCGGTGAGCATCCCCCTGACCGGTCCGTACTACGCCACGGTGCTTCCGGTGCGCGGCGGGGCGCTGAGCGCGGTCGCCACCTTCTCCCTGTTCTACGGGCAACCGACCGCTCGCTTGCGGGTCGGCAGGCGGCGCCGGCGGGCCCGGCGGGGCGGCGGGCCGGCGGGGCGACGGGGCGACGGGGCGGCGGGCGGCGGGCGGCGGGCGGCGGGCGGCGGGCGGCGGGCGGCGGGCGGCGGGGCGGGGCCCCATCCGACAGATCCGGCCTGCCCGCCCAGCTTCCCGAGCGAAGCGGACAGCCAAACTGTGCCGATCGTTGGGCAACTCTTTGCCGCTTGTGGCGGATTCACGAATTGTTTACAACTTTGGGGTGCCGCCCGGGCAGGGGAGGCGGCCGAGCTGCTGTTCATTCATTCGAGGGAGAGAGAGTAATGAGAGCCATGCGCCGTCAATCGCTCACCAAGGCGATCCAGCTGTCTTTGTTGTTGACCCTGCCGGGCCTCGCGGCCGCGCAGGACACCACCCCGCCGCAGGGGTCCGCCACCACGCTCGACACCGTCACGGTGACGGGCTCGCGCATCCGCCAGACCAACGCGGTCACGGCTCAGCCCGTGTTCGTGCTCGACAAGGCCAAGATCGACCAGACGGGCCTGCAGACCGTGGGCGACCTGCTCCAGCAGATGACGTCCAGCGGCAAGGCGCTCAACGCCAAGTTCAACTCCTCGGGCAACTTCGGTTATCCGCCGGACGGCGGCGGCATCGGCGCCGGCTCGGCGCAGGTGGACCTGCGCAACCTCGGCTCGCAGCGCACCCTGGTGCTGGTCGACGGCGTCCGCTGGGTCAATGAATCCTCCGCCTCGGGCGTGAGCGGCAGCGCCGACCTCAACACCATCCCGCTGGCCATCGTCGAACGCGTCGAAGTGCTGGAAGACGGCGCCTCGTCGATCTACGGCTCCGATGCCATCGCCGGCGTGATCAACATCATCACCCGCCGCAACTTCGACGGCGCCGAAGTGCACGCCTACTACGGCGAGTACGACGACGGCGGCGACACCACCGAAGCCAGCCTCACGGTCGGCGGCAGTGGCGACCGCTGGTCGGCCGTCTTCACCGCCAGCTACTTCGAGCAGCAGGAAATCAGCTCGGGTTCGTGGGAGCAGTCGCGGTATCCGACCCCGGGCACCGGCGTGCGCGGCGGCAGCTCGGGCATTCCGCAGGGTCGTTTCTTCTTCTGCGATCCGACCCGTCCCACCACGGGCGTCGGCGGTTGCGATGCCGACACCGAGAACTGGTACGACATCACGCTCAACAACGGCACCACCACGCCGGTGTTCGATCCGAACAGCCCCGATGGCGGCACGTACAACTCGTTCGACGGCAGCGACCGCTTCAACTTCGCGCCGTACAACCTGTTGCTGACGCCGCAGAAGCGCAAGTCGATCTTCGCCAGCGTCTCCTACGACATCACCGAAAACACCCGCCTGCACGTCAAGGGCCTGTACAACAACCGCACCTCGACCAACCAGGCGGCGCCGGAGCCGATCTTCGTCGGCCCGGGCGCGGGCACCGGCGGCATCGCCGACACCATCAGCATCCACGCCGACAACCCGTACAACCCGTTCGGTTACACGCTGGATGCGAACTCCAACTTCCTCGTCGCGACGCGTCGCCCGGTTGAAGTGGGGCCGCGCATCTTCAACCAGGACGTGGACACGGTGTACTTCAACACCGGCCTGGACGGCACGTTCACCGTCGGCAATCGCAGCTTCGGCTGGGACGTCAACTACGCCTACGCCGACAACAAGGCGACGCAGGAATTCCTCAACGGCTACAACGTCGCCAAGCTCAAGCTCGCGCTGGGTGATCCGGCCGTCTGCGCGCAGGTCGCCGGTTGCGTTCCGCTCGACATCTTCGGCGGCCAGGGCCGTCCGATGACGCAGGAGATGATCGACTACATCCGCACGCGCCAGATCGACTCCTCGCAGCAGAAGCTCGACCTGTGGCAGGCGAACATCACCGGCGACATGTTCAACATCGGCGATCGCACCGCCGGCTTCGCGACGGGCGTGGAGCATCGCCGTTACCGCGGCGACTTCAACCCCGATCCGCTGCGCCAGAGCGGCGAGTCGCAGGACTCCTTCGCCGCACCGGTGTCCTCGTCCTACGACGTGGACGAGCTGTACGCCGAGTTCCAGTTCCCGGTCCTGGCCACCCTGGACCTGCAGGCGGCCATCCGCTACTCGGACTACTCGACCTTCGGCAGCACCACGACCGGCAAGGCGGGCTTCCGCTGGCAGCCGATCGAGGACATCGTGGTCCGCGGTACGTACTCGCAGGGCTTCCGCGCGCCGAACCTGGGCGAGCTGTATGGCTTGACGCAGTTCGGCGCCACGCTGGTCGACCCCTGCGGTTCCACCGGCAGCCCGGGCCCGGCCGATCCGTCCTTCGCGGCGGGTTGCGCGGCGCAGGGCGCGCCGCCGAACTTCGAACAGGCCAACACGCAGATCACCACCTTCACCGGTGGTAATCCGGACCTGCAGCCGGAAGAGTCCGACAGCTACACCTTCGGCGTGGTGTATGCGCCGAGCTGGGCGACCGGCATGGACTGGTCGCAGCGCCTGGACTTCGAGGTGAGCTACTACCACCACAAGATCGACGACGCGATCCAGGCCCGCGACATCCAGGCGCTGCTCGAGACCTGCCTGCGTGAAGGCGGCGTCGGCTCGGTCAACTGCACGCCGTTCACCCGTGGCGCCGGTGGCAACCTCAATCCGCCTGAGAACTTCCTCGACAACCTGGGCCGCATCGAGACCGACGGCGTCGACTTCAAGGTCAACTGGTCCAGCACGGACTTCAGCTGGGGCCGCCTGAGCGCGTCGCTGCAGTCCACCTTCGTCAACGACTACGAGGCCGTCGACGTCGACGGCAACAAGTCGCAGCGCGAAGTGGGCATCGAGGTCAACGACAGCGCGATCCCGGAATGGCAGACCAACCTGCAGACCAACTGGACGAAGGGCGACTTCAACGTCGGCTGGACGGTGCGCTACATCTCGTCCGTCGACGAGCTGTGCTCCAACGTGCCGGTGGGCGAGGCCCCGGGCTGCATGGGCGGCGTGGAAACCAACACGCTCGGCTCCACGACCTATCACGACATCCAGTTCAACTGGACCAACGCGATGGTCGACAAGCTCAAGCTCACCGTCGGCGTGAACAACGCCTTCGGCAAGGAACCGCCGGTGTGCCTGACCTGCTCGCTCAACGGTTACGACGCGGGTACGTACGACCTGCCGGGCGCGTTCTGGTACGTCAGCGCGGATTACCGCTTCTGATCGCCTGAGCGCATAGCTCTACGCGCAAAAAACGGAACGGCCGATGGTTCGCCATCGGCCGTTCCTGTTGATGGAGTCGCGGGTTCGCGGAAGACGCTGCGACCTGTTGGCCCGGGTAGCCGTCGCGGTGTCCCGGGTGCGCTTCGCTTACCCAGGCTACAAGAACTCGCCGTCGGCTTAGCGCAACGCGCTGTCCGGCACGTGCAGGTCGAGCGACAGCGCGAGGTGGTCCGATGCGGCCGCTGGCCGCGCGCGTGCGTTGGAGGTCTTGAGCCCATCGCCGACCAGGATGTGGTCGATCGCGCGCTGCGGGCGCCAGCTCGGGAACGTGCGCACTTCGCCTTCCGGCGGTTGCAGGCGCGTGTTGCGGAAAAGCGCACGCATTTCGGGCACGTCGATGGAGCAGTTGAAATCGCCCATCAGCACGGCGTTGGGATGGTCGTGCAGCAGTTCGGCGATGAAGCCCAGCTGCGCGGCGCGCGAGTTCGCGCCGAGCGAGAGGTGCGCGACCGCGATCAGCAGGCCCTTGTCGCCGTCGCCGTAGCGCGCGAGCAGCACGCCGCGCCCGGCGATGCGGCCGGGCAGGGCGTGGTCGATGACTTCCTTCGGCTCCAGCCGGCTCAGCAGGCCGTTCGCGCTGGAGGCAACGCCGCCGACGCGCCGGTTCGGCTGGTGGCTCCAGTAATCGAAGCCGGCGCGCTGGGCGAGGTAATGCGTCTGGTTGGTGAAACCCGACCGCAGGCTGCCCGGATCGCTTTCATTGAGGCCGACGATGTCGTGTTCGCCGGCCAGCTGTGCGATCGCGTCGAGGCTGTTGCGCTTGTTGCCCGCCGGCAACACGTGGGACCA
>Ga0209676_1001355_pt1 | contig 24218 bp, 26 predicted proteins | sample AraplaCvi_mLB_r2_FD_184282 | JGI IMG/M metagenome (GOLD analysis project Ga0209676, IMG submission 184282) | Arabidopsis root microbial communities from North Carolina, USA - plate scrape MF_Cvi_mLB_r2 (SPAdes) (version 2) | ecosystem: Host-associated > Plants > Roots > Endosphere | place: USA... | reverse complement strand
CTACCACGACATCACCGAGAAGCGTCGCCACACGGCCGCCATCATCGAGAGCAAGGCGCAGTTGCAGGCCACGCTAGACGCCCTGCCCGACCTGCTGCTCGAGGTGGGCCTGGACGGCCGCTGCCACGGCCACCACACGCCGCGCGTGCCCTTTCCCGCCGCCGGTCTCGAGAACCCCGTGGGCCGCACCCTGCAGGAGTTGCTGCCGCCCGAGGCAGCCTCGCAGGTGATGGCGGCGCTGCGCGAGGCCAACGCCAAGGGCTACTCGGCCGGCCGCCAGTTCGAGCGGCGCGACCAGGGCGAGCGCAACTGGTTCGAGATTTCCGCGTCGCGCAAGGCCGTCGACGAGGCGGCCGATGCGACCGTCGATGCCACTGCCGGCGACCCGGCCGAAGACCCGGCCGGCAGGGCCGAGGAGCGCAGTGCGCGCTTCATCGTGATCCTGCGCGACATCACCCAGAGCAAGCGCGCGGCGCGCGAGATCGAGCACCTGGCCTTCTACGACACGCTCACCGGCCTGCCCAACCGGCGGCAGCTGCTCGACCGCCTCCACCAGGCCATCGGCGACGCGGCACGCCGCCCGGGACTGTGCGCGCTGCTCTTTCTCGATCTGGACAACTTCAAGACGCTGAACGACGCGCTGGGGCACGACGTCGGCGACGTGCTGCTCAAGCAGGTGGCACAGCGGCTGAAGAGCTGCCTTCGCGAGGGCGACATCGTCGCGCGCCTGGGCGGCGACGAATTCGTGGTGATCCTCGAAAACCTGAGCGACCAGGTCGCGGTGGCCACCTCGCAGACCGAAACCGTCGGCGCGGCCATCCTCGCGCACCTGAACCAGCCCTACCAGCTCGGCGCGCAGCACCACCACGGCACGTGCAGCATCGGAGCCGCCCTGTTCGACGCCCGCACGGCCTCGATCGAGGAGGTGCTCAAGCAAGCCGACATCGCCATGTACCGCGCCAAGACGGACGGCGGCAACGCGCTGCGCTTCTTCGAAGCGGACATGCAGACCCGCATCACCACGCGCGCCGCGCTGGAAAACGAACTGCACGCCGCCATTGCGGCGCAGCAGTTCGTGCTGCACTACCAGAGCCAGGTCACCAGCGACAACCGGGTGCTGGGCGCGGAGGTGCTGGTGCGCTGGCACCATCCCGTGCGCGGGCTGCTGCTGCCGGGCCAGTTCATCGACGTGGCGGAGGACACCGGGCTCATCATCCCGCTGGGCCTGTGGGTGCTGGAGACGGCCTGCAGCCAGCTCGCGGCATGGAGCGGCGATCCGTTGCGGCAACGGATGCAGCTCTCGGTCAACGTGAGCGCCCGGCAGTTCCGCGAAGCGGACTTCGTCGACCAGGTGGGCCGCGTGCTGGCGCGCACCGGTGCCGATCCGCAAAAGCTCAAGCTGGAGCTCACCGAGAGCCTGCTGCACGAGAAGGTGGCCGACGCCGTCGGCAAGATGCAGGCGCTGGCGGCGCTGGGCATCCGTTTCTCCATGGACGACTTCGGCACCGGCTACTCGTCGCTGTCCTACATGACCCAGCTGCCGCTGAGCCAGGTGAAGGTCGACAAGTTCTTCGTGCACCGCATCGGGCTCGATCCGAAGGTGGAATCGATCATCCTGGCCATCATCGGCATGGCGCGCAGCCTGGAACTGGAGATCGTGGCCGAAGGCGTGGAAACGCCCGCGCAGCGCGACTTCCTGGTGCGCCACGGCTGCGGCCTGTGCCAGGGCTATCTGTTCGGCGTGCCGCAGCCACTGGAAATCTATGAGCGCGAGCTCGATGGAAAGCTCGATCGCCCGGATCCTGTCTTCTCGTGAAGACATGAACCGTCTCCCGGTCGTCCGGATCTTCGTCAGCATCCCCAGGGCATCGGCCCGCGTCGGGACGCCCTGTTGGTGCCGAAAGAAAGCACCGTCGTGCAGCCGCCGGCAACACGCTGTCACTTTTTCGGATGCCGATTCCGCAAAACTCTGCAAACAAAAGGGCTACACTGCAACCGGGGCAGCCAATCTCTCCCTCTACCCTCCTCCTATGGCTGTCCATTTAACCCGCTTCGGCGGGTTTTCTTTTGGCAGGTCGGCCCGGTGCGCCACAGCCCCGGCGGCGCGCGCCCGGGGAATTCGCCTCGCTCGCGGCGCTAGAAAAGGTGCTGCTGCGAGCTCGTCAGGGCCGCGAAGCTCGCTCCCATGGGCTGCAGGATGGCGTCGGCGATCGGCTGCAGCTGCCGGCTCAGGTAGTGGTCGTAGTCGATCCGGGAGTGGAGGGCCTCCATCGGTTCCGGGCCGTTGCGGGTCATGACGTAGCGGATCCAGCCGCCGTTCTGGTACTGCCTGGGCCGATGGAGCCGGTCGTTGTGCTCGTCGGCGAGGCGCGCGGCGCGCACCTGCGGCGGCACGTTGACGAGGTAGGCATCCAGGCGATGGCGCAGGCGCTTCCTGTAGACGAGCAGTTCGTCCTGGCCGCCGGACAGCGTCGAGCGCACGTACTCCCTCACGAACTCCTCGTAGGGCTCGCCCCGGAAAATGCGTGAGAGCAGCCCCTCCTGGAACTGCCGCGCCAACGGGGTCCAGTCGCTGCGGGCCATCTCCAGGCCGCGGTAGATCATTTCCTCCTTGCCCGCGGCGTCCTTGCTCAGGCCGGCATAGCGCTTCTTGCTGCCCACGTCCGAGCCGCGGATGGTGGGCATGAAGAACTTGCTGTAGTGAGTGTCGAACTCGATCTCGAGCAGATTCTCGAGGCCGTGCGTCTCGCGCAGGGTGCGTGTCCACCAGCCGTTGATGTCCTTCACGAGCCCCGCCGCGACGGCATGCGCCTCCTCGTTGGTGTGGGTGCGCCCGAGCCAGATAAAGATGGAGTCGGTGTCGCCGTAGATGGCCTCGTAGCCCCGGCGCTCCACGAATTCGCGCGTGAGCTTCATCATCTCGTGCCCCCGAAGGGTGATGGCCGACACCAGCTTGGGATTGAAGAAGCGGCATTCGGACGCGCCCAGCACGCCGGCGAACGAGTTCATCAGCAGCTTGAGTGCTTGCGACAGCGGTTCGTTCCTGGCCCGCTTGGCCTCGTCCCGCGCGCGCCAGAGCGTGGTCACAATCTCCGGCAGGCAGTGCCTGGTGCGGGAGAAGGTCGTTCCCTGGGGCCCCTGGACGACCGCGGCCGGGTCGCTCGCGCCGGCGCCTTCCACGAGGCCCACGGGATCGACGAGGAAGGTGCGGATGATCGAGGGATAGAGGCTCTTGTAGTCCAGCACCACGACCGAGTCGTAGAACCCCGGCTTCGAGTCCATCACGTAGCCCCCGGGGAAGGCCTTGCTCGGGATCTCGCCCACGTTCGGCGCCACGTAGCCCAGTCGATGCATGCGCGGCAGGTAGTGGTGGCTGAACGCCGCGATGGAGCCGCCGAAGTGGTCGATCTGCAGGCCGGTGGTCTGCGCCCGCTCCAGCACGAACTGCAGCAGCTTCGCCTTCTCGAAGATGCGCAGGACGAGCTCGCAATCCCGGATGTTGTAGTGCGCGAGCGCGGGCTTGTCCTCCTGGTAGCGCCGCTCGATCTCGGCCATCTTGTCGTACTCGTCGCCGATGGCCTTGCCCTCGCCCAACAGCGCCTGCGAGACGCTCTCCAGGCTGAAGGAAGGAAAGCTCCACATCGCGGCCCGCAGTGCCTCGATGCCGTCGACGATCACCCGCCCGGACACGGAGGCGAACAGATAGCCCTGCTTGCCCGGGTGGGTGCGCCAGTCGATGGTGCCTCGCTCCCGCCCCAGAAGCAGTTGCGCCCCGCAGTCGTTGGCCGTCTTCTGCAGTACCCGCAGGTCGAACTGGATGACGCTCCAGCCGACGATGACGTCCGGATCGTTCCTCTCGAACCACTCGTTGAGCTTCTCGATCATGGCCCTGCAGGTCGGGCAATAGACGAGCGAGAAGTCCGGATGCGCCTCCGGCCCGTCCGGCACGGCTGGCGGTTCGCCCAGCATGAAGACGGTCCGGTCCTGCGCCGCGTCCAGCGCAATGGAATAGAGTGCCTCGTACTGGCTGGTCTCGATGTCCAGCGACACCATCTTCAGCGCCGGGCGGTATTCGGGCGCGGGCCTGAGCCTGTAGTCGACGAGCGCCGAGCGGTCCGTGCGCCCTCCTTCCACCTGCACGCCGGCGGTGATGAAGCGCTCCATGAGGTAGCGGTCGTGCGGGCGCACGTCGGCCTCGAGCAGCGGAATGTCCTGTGCACGGAGTGCGCGCGCCAGCCGGCCGATCTGCCGGAAGTGCTTCGCATAGACACCGACGACGGGCTCCCGCTGGAAGGTCTTCAGGTCGAGTTCGCGAAGCTCCATCCCCGGCATGGCGGCAAGCTGCGCCTGCACTGCCGCGCGGTGCCGGGCTGCGACGAACGCGACGGACGCCTGGGAGGTGAGCACGACCTTCATCGGCCCCGCATCCGTGGCCAGCCAGTATTCGATCTCCGTGCCCGCCGGGGCATCCCGCCAGTGGCGGGTGAGGATGAAGCCCTTGAGTTCGATGGGTGCCACGAGAGCCTGAAGAGATGGGGACGCGAAGTAGACGTGCTTGGGCGGCACGGATTTTCGCCCAGTCCATTGCATCCCGCCCTCGAACGAGCGGCTGATTCGATTCCTGCCGGCAATCGCGGTCCACGCACCTCGGCCTAAGGTCGGGAAGCCGGCTGCTCCTGCGCCAGTCCTTGCCGCTCCTGCCTGGGGCTCTTCAACAGATCGACCGATGCCTGCCGTGCACCTTGGACATCGGCACGCTCCGTGCGCTCAGAGTGCTCCCGCACTCTCCGGAAGAATGCCGTTGAGCAGATGGTCGCCCACCACGGTGAACTTGTGCCGCACCGGGTCGTGCAGCGTGTGCACGCGTGCATTGCGCCAGTGCCGGTCGAAGGCATGCGGCGACTGCGCCGAGCGCGTGCCGCACAGCTCGAAGAGCTTGCTGGAGGCCAGCAGCGCCACTTCCGATGTGAGCACCTTGGCTTCGGCCACGGCCAGCGAGGCCGCCGCCCGGTTCGCTCTGTCGGGGTCGGCGATGGCCGCATCCACCGCCAGGCCCGCGCGCTGCGTCATCGCCTCGGCGGCATGGATGCGGATCTGGATCTCCCCGGCCTGCGCGATGACCAGCGGGTCGATCACCGCCCGCGGCGAGCCCTCGGGCTGGCTGATCGACGAGCGGCCGCGCAGGAAGCGCACCGTGTCGTCCAGCGCCGCCTGCGCGATGCCCAGGTCGATGCCCACGTGGCTGAGTTGCGAGACGGCGCCCATGGCCTGTTCGCTGTAGGCCCGGTGGATCGGCAGCACGCACAGGTCCGGCAGCTCGACTCGGTCGAGCCGCACGCGGCCGCTCGCGGTGGTGCGCTGGCCGAAGCTCTGCCAATCGTCCTCGATCGCGAGGCCGGGCGTGCCCGCGGGAATGATGGCGACCGTCTTCTCGCCAGCTTCGTTCTGGCCGATGACGGTGACGTAGTGGGCGAAGAGCGCCCCCGTGGCGTAGATCTTCTCGCCGCTGAGCACGTGGCCGCGTGCGGTGCGAGCGATGACCGTGGGCTGTAAACCCTGCTTTCCAGGCGCGTCGGTGTTGGCATTGCCGAAGCGGCAGCCGCGCAGGATCTCGCTCAGGAAGAAGTCCTTCTGCGCGGCAGTGCCCACCGTCGAAAGCCAGAAAACCGCGCTGTTGTGGTTCTGCTGGATCTGGCCGATGGACGCGTCCGCGGCCGAGAGGATCGCGAACACCCGCGCCACGGTGGCATAGGACACGCCCGCGCCGCCATGCTCGCGCGGCACGTTCATGGCCCACAGGCCCGCGGCCGAGACCAGGTCGAGCTCGCGTTCGGGCAGGATGCGCTCGCGGTCCCGCTCGGCCGAGCCTTCGGCGATCAGGCCGGCGATGCGGCGCGCGGCCTGGAGCACTTCCGCGTCGGAGCGCAGCACCTGTGCCGCCTGCACGGCGCGCGTGGTGCGATGGGCGGACTGCTGGCGCTTGATCACCGAGGCGAGCACGGCATTCATGAGGCCGCCGTGCGATGCCGCGGCAGACGCCCGAAGAAGGGATGGCTCGGGTCGTTGAAGCCCGGCAGCGACGAATGGCCCGTGGTCACCAGCGCGTCGACCAACGCCTCGTCTTCATCGCTGAAGCGGTACTGCAGCGCCGGCACGTAGTCTTCCCACTGCTCCAGCGTGCGGGGGCCGGCGATGGCGGAGGTGATCAGCCGGTTGTTCAACACCCATGCCAGTGCAAACTGCCCGGGCGTGATGCCGCGCCCCTCGACGTGCTCCTTCACGCGCTGGGCGATCTGCAGCGACTCGGCGCGCCACTCCGTCTGCAGGATGCGCTTGTCGTCGCGGCCCGCGCGCGTACCGGGCGGCGGCGCCTTGCCCGGCTCGTACTTGGCGGTGAGCACGCCGCGCGCGAGCGGGCTGTAGGAAACGACGCCCACACCGTAGTACTCGGCCGCAGGCAGGTGCTCGGCTTCGATCTGCCGGTTCGCGAGGTTATAGAGCGGCTGGCTCGCCGCCGGCCGGTCCACGTTCAGAGCGTCGGCCGTGCGGCTGAACTCCGCGATCTTCCAGGCGCTGTGGTTCGAGAGGCCGTAGCTGCGCAGCTTGCCGGCGCGGATCAGGTCGCCCAGTGCGCGTACGGTCTCGGCCACCGGCGTGGCGCGGTCCTCGCGGTGCAGGTACAGCAGGTCGACGTGGTCGGTGCCCAGTCGCTTCAGGCTGGCCTCCACCGACTGCACGATGCCGTGCCGCCCGGTGCTCCTGTTGTTCGGGCCGGCGATGTCCGGATCGGGGTTCGCGAACTTCGTCGCGAGCACCCAGCGGTGCCGGCTGGGCGCCACCAGTTGGCCCACCACCTTTTCCGATTCGCCCTTGTTGTAGGCATTGGCGGTGTCGATGAAGTTGATGCCCTGCTCGAAGGCGCGATCGGCGATGCGCTGCGCGGTGGCGCGGTCGGTCTGACCGCCAAACATCATGGTGCCGAGCGTGAGCGGCGACACGAGGATGCCGCTGCGCCCGAGTGGGCGGTAGTCGATGGTGCTCATGGAGAAGGTTCTCTGGTGTCGGGTGAAAGGTGTGCCTACAGGCGAAGCCCGGCCTGCCTCATCAGCGGCAGGATGCGGTCGCCGAAGAATTCGAGGTCGGGCTTGAAGTCGAAGAAGCTCAGCTGCAGGCCGTCGATGCCCGCGCGCTTGAGCTGCACGAACTGCTCGACCACCTGCTCCGGCGTGCCGATGACCTCGATGTTTCCGCCGATGGCGCGGCGCTTGGGTGCGTCGTTGCCGACGCGGCCGCGCCAGGCGTGCGCGTCGCTGTCGAAACGGTTGAAGCTGGTCTTCGGATCGGCGTCGATGTGCGCGACGATGGCGTCGTGGTAGTCCCAGGTCTCGCGCTCGGTCTCGCGGCTGATCACCATCGGGTTGAGCAGCGTGCGCACCTCGCGGCCCACGTCGCGCGCCGCCTGCTTCACGCGCGCGGCATGCGCCGGGAGCGCCTCGATGGCGCTGGCGAAGCTCGAACCGCTCGGGCTGGTGATGAACACGATGTCGGAATAGCGCGCCGCGAAGCCGATGCCAGCGTCGGAGCCGGTGGCGTTCACCAGCACGGGCCGGCCGAAGCGCGGCTTGGGCGAGACGAAAGCGCCGTCGAGCTTCCAGGAAGACTCCCCCTTGAACGACCAGTTCTCGGTGTCGGCCCAAAGCCGCTGCACCACTTCGAAGAACTCGGCCGCGAGCTCGTAGCGCCGGTCGTGCTCGATGCGATGGGAACCGAACATCTCGTGTTCGACCGCGCGGTGGCCGGTGACCACGTTGATGCCCCAGCGCCCGCCCGAGATGTGGTCGAGCGTGGCGGCGTACTTGGCCAGGTGCAGCGGATGCAGCGGGCCGTAGAGCACGTGGATGGTCGAAATCAGCATGATCCGGCTCGTCAGCGCGGTGAGCGCGGCCGTTGTCATGAACGAGTCGAGCGCGTTGCCGTTGAAGACACCGCCATAGCCGCCCTTGGGCAGCCATTGCGACAGCGCGAACACCAGGTCGAAGCCCAACTGCTCGGCCTTCAGCACGAGGTCGCGGTTGTAGTCGAAGCGCCAGTCGGTGGTGCGCGGGAGTGTCGACGCGCTCCAGCCGCCCGCCTGGATCGGCAGGAACAGCCCCAGCAGCACGGGCTGCCTGAAGGCCTGGGAAAGGGGGCTCTCGCTGAATTCGCTCGGAGCGGCAAAGCGCTCCCATCCGGCAATGGCGCCGGGCCGTTGTGGCAGGGACATTTGAAATTACCTTCCAGGGGCCCGGATTCTGTGCAGCCGCACGGCAAATGGCACGCCCGGAATCCGCATATCCAAATTCGCCGGATTCATCATCGGGCTCAGAAGACCTTGCCTTCCTCCAGGTGCTTCGTCGTGCCGTTGAGGTGGTAGTCGCCGATCACGCGCGCCTTCTGCAGCAGCGGGTTGTGGCTGAAGATGGTGCGCAGGTTGCGCCAGTGGCGGTCGAAGTTGTGCCTGCGCGAAGTGGCCGAAGCGCCGCCGGCCTCGAAGAGGCGCTCAGCCGCCTGCAGCGCGATCCGGCTGACCGCCAGTTGCGTCTTGGCGGTGGCGAGCGCGCCGTCGAGCACCAGCTGCTGCACTCCCTCCTCCTCCACATCGCCGTTGGCGGCGCCGCGCCGCAGGGCCTCGGCCGAACGGTCGAGCTGCCGCGCGTTGGCGGCGATGAGCGCATCCACGGCGTGCGTGTACGCGGCCAGGTCGCCCACCACCCATTGCGTGAAGTGGTCTTCCGCCGCCGCGGACGCCGGGCTGTGCGCCGCGGGCCGGGCGTGATGGCGCACGTAGTGCACGGCGTCATCGAACACGTTGCGCACGATGCCCGCCGCGACGGCCACCAGGTAGAGCTGCCGCAGCGAGGAGGCATGGCGCCGCTGCAGGCTGCGCGGCGAGGTGAGCACGATCTCGTCGGGCCGGACTTCGAGATCGTCGAACTCCAGGCTGCCGCTGGCCGTGAGCCGCTGCCCCATACCGTCCCAGTCGTCCTTCACATGGAGGCCGGCGCGGCCGGTGGGCACGATCACCGTGGCGTCGCGGCCTTCCTCGTCGCGCACTGCGATGCTCGCGAAGTCGGAGAAGGCGGTGCCGGTCGCGTAGTACTTGCTGCCGTTGAGCACGATCCTGTCGCCCTGCCGTTCGAGCGCGGTGGTCACGGTGCCCGAGCGCGGCGTCCCCAGTTCGGTAAAGGCGCCGCCGAACAGGGCGCCTTCGAGAACGCGCGCGAGCTGTCGGTCGGAGTCTGCATGGGACGGCGCGGAGGTCCACAGCTCGATCGCGTTGTAGTGCGTGCGCAAGGCATGCGCCACGTTGGAGTCGGCCGCCGCCAGCGTGGCGACGACCTGCACGAGGTCTTCGATCGAACCGCCGGGGCCGCCGCGAGCGACCGCTATGTCGAAGTCTCCTGGGACGACGCCTTCGCGGACATCGGTGCGGAGTTGCGCGCGCTGCACGCCGAGAATCCGGCCTCGGCGGTGTTCTACGCGTCGGGGCGGGCCTCACTGGAGGCCAGCTATCTCTACCAGCTGCTGGCGCGCCTGTACGGCAACAACAACCTGCCCGACAGCTCCAACATGTGCCACGAGAGCACCTCGGTCGCACTGCCCGAGACGCTGGGCGTTCCGGTGGGCACGGTGCGGCTGGACGACTTCGAGCACTGCGACGCGATCTTCATCCTCGGCCAGAACACTGGCGTCAGCAGCCCCCGCATGCTGCACCAGTTGCAGGAGGCACGCCGGCGCGGCGTGGAGATCGTGACCTTCAATCCCCTGCGCGAACCCGGGCTGGTGCACTTCGCCAATCCGCAGTCGCCGAAGGAGATGCTCACGCCGGCCGAGACGCAGGTCAGCACCCAGTACCTGCAGGTGCGCAACGGCGGCGACCTCGCCGCGCTCGCGGGGCTTTGCAAGGCGCTGCTCGAGGCCGACCACGCGGCGCAGCAGGTCGGCAAGCCGCGCGTGCTGGACACGGCATTCCTGGATGAGCACACCCACGGCTTCGAGGACTTCGCGGCCTGGCTGCGGCGGACCACCTGGCGCGACATCACCGCCGAATCAGGACTGACGCAGGCCGAACTCGAGCAGGCGGCAGCCACCTATGCGCGCGCCCGCGCCGTGATCGGCATCTACGGCATGGGCCTCACGCAGCAACGCCAAGGCGTGGCCAACGTGCAGATGGTGTCGAACCTGCTGCTGCTCGGGGGGCACGTGGGGCGCCGGGGCGCGGGCATCTGCCCGGTGCGCGGCCATTCGAACGTCCAGGGCCAACGCACCGTGGGCATCACCGAGAAGCCGGAGCTCGCCCCGCTCGATGCGATGGCAAGGCTCTATCGTTTCGAGCCGCCGCGCGAGAAGGGCCTCAACACCGTCGAGACCTGCGGAGGCGTGCTTGCCGGGCGCGTGCGCGCCTTCATCGCGCTGGGCGGCAACTTCGTGCGCGCGGTGCCCGACACCGACCGTATCGAGCCGGCATGGCGCAGGCTGCGACTGACCGTGAACATTGCGACCAAGCTCAACCGCAGCCATCTCGTGCACGGCGAGGTGTCGTACCTGCTGCCCTGCCTCGGCCGGATCGAGATCGACCGGCAAGCCGGCGGCGAGCAGGTGGTGTCGATGGAGGACTCCACGGGCGTGATGCATGCGTCGCGCGGCGTGGCCAAGCCGGCCGCACCCACGCTGCGCTCCGAGGTCGCGATCGTCAGCGGTATCGCACAGGCCACGCTGCCTCCCAACCCCGCCGTGCCATGGGAGGCCTGGGTCGAGAACTATGCGCGGGTGCGCGAGCACATCGCCCAGGTACTGCCCGATACCTTCCATGGCTTCAACGAAAGGCTGGCCGACCCTGGCGGCTTTGCGCGCCCGCTGCCCGCGCGCGATCGCATCTGGAAAACGCCCAATGGCAAGGCCAACTTCAAGGGCTATGGCACGCTGCGGGACGACGCGGCGCCGGTGTCCGAGTCCGTTCTGCGCCTCATGACGCTGCGCAGCGACGACCAGTTCAACACCACGATATACAGCCTCGACGACCGATTCCGCGGCATTCACGGCACGCGCCGCGTGCTGCTGATGAACGCGCGGGACATGGCCCGGCTTGGCGTGTCCGACGGCGATCTGGTCGACGTACACACGGCCAGCGAGGACCGCCGCAAACGCAAGGTGGGCCGGCTGCGCGCCACGGCCTACGACCTGCCCCTGGGCAGTGTTGCCGGCTACTACCCCGAATGCAATCCTCTGATCCCGCTCGGCCACTTCGCGCAGCGCAGCATGGTCCCGGCCTCGAAGTCGCTGCCGGTGCGCGTGGTAAGGGTCGCCTCGGCGGACGAGGCCGTCCAGTTGCGACTCGTGCCGGCGCAGGCCGGCGCGGCCTGAACGTCCTCAGCCCACGCCCATCCCCCCGTTACGGCACCGGCGGCACGCCGGATCCGCGCTCGCGGGACAGCGCCATCGCGCCCTCGGCGAACGCCACAAGCTCTTCCGTCAGCGGCGCTCCCGGCGCGAGCACGCCTACACGTTCGGCCAGCGCCTGCAGCTGTGCGCGCAGCGATTCTGCGTGTCGTGGAACGGGGATGTCACTGTCCTGCGGCATGGCTGGCTCTCCGCGTCGAGTGGACGCGATCGACACAGAAAGTGGCGAAGGTATGGATCAGGTGCGCCATGTGCACGAACCGATGGCCTGGCAGATGCATGGGGATCTCCTCTGGAGAAGAAGTGCGATGTGCAGAAGCTAGGCCGGCTGCACCCGGCAGCCGTCGGCATGCGGCGCGGCTGCATGTAGGAATCGTGTGTTGCGCACTTGCCCCCGGCCGCCGTGCCGCCGAATGTTCTCGCCATATGTCCGCGAGCGGAGCGGAACATTCCTACAGCCCAAGCCGCGCACCGCCGATGAACTGCGAGCCCGATAAGAGCGAGACCAGCGTCCTGGGCTTTGAAACGAGCGAGCGCCGATGTCTCCCGGGTGCATCGGCAAGGATGCGTGATGCCGCTGGAGCCATGCGCCACGGTCTTCGGCATCGCGACCACTTCCGGCTCCCGCGTCCACCTGCCCGCCGCGCGGCGCGCAAGCCCTGAACCCCCTGTTCCGTTCCTGATTGGAGAAACCATGACACATCCCATGCATTCCGCCCCGAACCCGCCCTTCGACACGCCCCACCAGGCACCGCCCGGCCTCGAATCGCGGATGGACCCAGCGCCGGATTTCGGCGAATCCTCGTATGTCGGCTCCGGCAAGCTGGTCGGCAAGGCGGCGCTCATCACTGGCGGCGACAGCGGCATCGGCCGCGCCGTGGCACTGGCCTTCGCTCGCGAGGGCGCGGACGTGCTGATCTCGTACCTCGCCGAGGAGGAATCGGACGCGCGGCGCACCGCGCAGCTCATCGAGAAGGAGGGCCGCACCTGCGTCGCCGTGCCGGGCGACATCCGCGAGGAACCCCATTGCAGGCATCTGGTGGACACCGCCATGGAGCGCTTCGGCAAGCTCGACATCCTGGTGAACAACGCTGCCTTCCAGATGGCGCACAAGGACCTAGCCGACATCACGCCCGAGGAGTTCGACCGCACCTTTCGCACCAACGTCTACGCCAACTTCTTCCTATGCAAGGCGGCGGCGGCCTGCATGAAGCCGGGCAGCGCGATCATCAGCACCGCATCGGTCAATGCCGACAAGCCCAACGCCACGCTGGTGGCGTACGCCGCGACCAAGGGCGCGATCCAGAACATGTCCGGCGGCATGGCGCAACTGCTTGCCGAAAAGGGCATCCGCGTGAACTGCGTGGCGCCGGGCCCATTCTGGACGCCGCTCATCCCCTCGACCCTGCCGCCCGACAAGGTGAAGAACTTCGGCATGCAGACGCCGATGAAGCGGCCCGGCCAGCCGGCAGAGTTGCAGGCGGTCTACGTGATGCTCGCCTCCGACCAGGCGAGCTACATCTCCGGAGCCACCGTGGCGGTGACCGGGGGCGTGCCGTTCATCTGAGAAGCGGGCAACACCAGGCTACGCGGGTACGAACGCCATGTACGCACACATCCAGCTCGGCGCCCGGGACCTGGTCCTCATGTGCGCCTTCTACGACCGCGTGCTCGCGCACCTCGGGCTGCAGCGGATCGTGGCACTGGAGAGCATCGGGCCCGCGGGCATCTACTGGCGACGTCCGGGTCGGCGCTGGCCGCAGTTCGTGATCAATCGCCCTTTCAACGGCCTCGAGGCCGGCGCCGGAAACGGCACCCAGGTCAGCTTCCTGGCCCCCAGGCGCGACACGGTCGATACGCTGTGGGCCACCGCCCTCGCCCATGGAGGCAGCGACGAAGGCGCTCCAGGCTTGCGTCCGCGCTACGCACCGGATTTCTATGCGGCCTACTGCCGTGACCCGGAGGGAAACAAGCTCTGCTTCGTTCATACGGACTCGTAGTTCCGCGCACCCGCTCGAAGCGCTGCTGCTGCACCTACTTCGACGTGGGCGGACTTCCGTTGTCCTGCAGCGGCTTCGCGGCCCCTTGGGCCGGAACGTTGCCCGGCCCTCGCTCCGGCTTTCGCACGCCGTAGAAGAAGAGCATGCCGACCACGATGATCGCGATGACGGCCAACAATGCGGCCATCAATCTGCGGCCCGCGCGGCCGCCCTTGTCTCGATCCTTGTCCATGAGAACTCCTTATTGAACCGCCGGCCTGCGCGCTGCACGGCTCGCGCGGCGCAGGCCGGAGCGGGTCCATGCCCTACTTCTTGGCCATGCCGGCTTCCAGGGTGCGCGCGTGTTGCAGGTGCGACTGCACTACCGGCAACATCTTGCCGGCCAGGGCCTTCAGATCGGCGTCCTTCGCCTGGGACTGGGTCTTCTTCAGCAGCTTCTCGGTGGCTTCGTGGTCGCCGACGCCCGCCTGCTTCACATAGCGGCTGTCGAACATGCCGCCCGATAGTGCCTTGAATTCGAGAGCCGTGGCCTTGTGCTTGACGTCCGGCGAGTCGGGCAGCTCGGTGCCCTTGGCGGCAGCCAGCGTCTTCACATCGCCGAGCCCCTTGGAATGGTCGTCGACCATCATCTGCGCGAACTTCTTGATTTCGGCGTCCGAGCTTTTCTCCAGCGCCATCTTGCCGGTCTCGACCTCGGCGATGTTGGCCTGCGCGATGTCCTTGAGCATCGCCGCATCGGCGGCCGCGAGCTTGTCGGCGGCCCATGCCGAAGAGACGGCGAGCAACGAGGAAACGACGGCGACGCGAGCCGCGAGGTGAAGAGGAAATCGGGTCATGGGATGCACTCCTGGGTTGATCAAGCATCGAAGGCTCTCGCCCTCTCGCCGCTCGCCGTGTAGGAGAAGAATCAAATCCACATGCTCCAAACTCCTTCCTGGCACCTGGAGCGATAGGACGTTCGTTTGACGACCAGGTCACCGGTCCGAGGCCGGCCAAGGCGGTCTTCAATACGCACGGGCTCCGACAGGCATGCCGATTGCCACAACCAGGAACTCCATTCCGGACGCAATCCATGGGCCGCCATTTCCTCGACATCGCTACGCGCGGCGCAATGCTGATGATCGCCCTTGCGCTTACAGGCTGCGGCGACGGGACCAGCCCTTCCAGCGTCCAGGCGCCGGGCGCTCAGAAACGCCAGGACACAGCGGCGCTGGAGGCGGGTGCCGTCCTGCTGCAGGACAAGCCGCCCGTGGAAGCGCTCAACGCCTATCTCGACGGCTTCCACTTCTATAGCGGCCGGATGGACGCGCAGATGGAAGCACACCACTACTGCACGATCCTCAACGAGGAACTGATCCAGTGCGTGATCTTCGATGGCAACACCAGGCAGTCCAAGCTCATGGGCGTGGAGTACATCGTGAGCGAAGCCCTTTTCAAGGGGCTGCCCGATGCGGAGAAGGCGCTCTGGCACAGCCATGCGCACGAGGTGAAATCGGGCCAGCTGATCGCGCCGGGGATTCCGCAGCTTGCGGAGCACGCGCTGATGAAGAAGCTCGTCGGCACCTACGGCAAGACCTTTCACACCTGGCACACGGACCAGCACAAGGAACTGCCCTTGGGCGTGCCGCAACTCATGATGGGCTTCACTTCGGACGGCCAAGCCGACACGGCGATGATCGAGGAGCGGGACCGGCGCTTCGGCGTGCGCAGCGATGACAAGCGAAGGGACCGTGAAGACATCCTCGCGCCTGCAGTGGCGCCCGGCGCCGATGCCTGGCAGGCCGGCCGCGCCGTGCAGCTGCCGGATCCGACCGGCACGCCGCACGCGCCTGCAACGGCCGGAGGCACGCCGCTCAGGCGTCCGAGGGCGGGAGCTTCTCTCCCGCCTCCTCTTTCTGGGCGGCGTTGGTGCCGATGTCGGGCGAGCCGGGGTAGCCGCGCTTCTTGTTGGCCTCGCGCCCCATGCGGCTGCCCTCGGCGGGGCTGTCCTGCCCCACCGCGCGGTTCTGGTCGATGTTCACCGGCGACTGCCTAGGCGGTTGCCGGGCGGTCTTTGCGGATGAGCCGGTCATCACGGCTCCCTCAGGCCCCTGCGCGCATCTGGTCGCGCAATGCCTTGATCTGGTCGTGATTGCGCTGCGCCCCTTGTGCCTGCCGCTCCACCACGGAGCGCACGTCCGCTGGAATCGGCGCCTTGAGTGCCTTGCGGTAGCGGGCCACGGCTGCGTCCTCGCCGCGCTCGCACTCCTCTAGCATCGACAGCGCACTGTCGGCGCCGAGCGATCCTTTCACATGGACCCAGCCGCGATGCATTGCGCCGGCCACGGTGCCGCCGTCGTCGACCTTGCCGCCCAGCCGGCGGATCAGTTGTGCCAGTTCGGACGCAGCCGCGGCGCATTGCGAAGCGCGGTCCTGGAAAACCTGCTTGAGCTGAGGCGAATTGACTTCGTCCGCGCAGGCCTTGAAGCCGTACTCGCCGTCGCGTGCGTTCTCCAGGAGGTCGTCGAGTACGTCGACCACTTCTTCGGATCCAGTGGCGCCGGGGCTGCCGGCTGTCGTGTAGTCAGGCATGGAAAGCTCCTTCAAGGGAATGGCTAGGCCGAACGCGGGGGCTCGCGCCTGCGTCCGGCCGACGGGCCGGAATGGCTCGCTGCAATCCATGGTGCGCGCGTGCCGCGAGGGCGGTGTCATCCACTCTGCAGGCACGCTGTCAGTCATTTGCCGGCCAGGACCTGCGCGGGCCAGGCGACGAGCAGATCGTCAAGCCACGAGGCGCCACTGGTCGGCAGCACGGAATTCCTTTTCGGCGGATTGGCAAAACTTGCTGCAAAACTGCCGGCAGGCCCCTGTGGAGCACCGATTCGCAGCGAACGAAGAAAGCAGTGCAGAGGCACGCGGGGCGCATGCAACCGCCCTCCTGCTCCTCGCCCCGGGTGTTCGTCCCGCCTTCGACCGGCATGCCGCTTGCCACGACACATGACCCGCGCCGGGCACGCGCCATTCGTGGCATCGGAGAAGCACGCTCCAGCCCGAACGCAATGCCGATCCTTTCCCTCTAACCAACCAGGAGCCATCTTCATGTTCTCTCACAACAAGCGACTTCAGTACACCGTCCGCGTGAGCGAGTCCAACCCCGGCCTCGCGAACCTCATGCTCGAGCAGTTCGGCGGCCCCCAGGGCGAACTCGCCGCGGCCTGCCGCTACTTCACGCAGGCCCTCGGGGAGGACGACCCGGGCCGCAAGGACATGCTGTTCGACATCTCCACCGAGGAACTCAGCCATCTCGAGATCATCGGCACCATCGTCGGCATGCTCAACAAGGGGGCCAAGGGGCGGCTGGCCGAAGGCGTCGAGGAAGAAGGCGAGCTCTACCGCAGCATCACCGGCGCAGGCAACGACAGCCATCTCACGCAGGTGCTCTACGGCGGCGGCCCGGCCCTGGTGAACTCTGCGGGCGTCCCTTGGACGGCCGCCTATATCGACAGCATCGGCGAGCCGACTGCCGACCTGCGCTCCAACATCGCGGCCGAAGCGCGCGCCAAGATCGTCTACGAGCGCCTCATCAACCTGACCGACGACCCCGGGGTGAAGGAGGCACTGGGCTTTCTCATGACGCGCGAGATCGCGCACCAGAAGTCCTTCGAGAAGGCGCTGTACGCGATCACACCCAACTTTCCGCCGGGCAAGCTGCCGGGCGACCCGCGCTTCACCAGCGTCTACTTCCGCATGTCCAAGGGCGAGCCGGAGTTGCGCGGCCCCTGGAACCAGGGCGGGAAATGGGACTTCATGCCGATGACACAGGACTCCGCACCCGTCGGCGGCGGCGACGGCCTGGCCACAGTCGAACTCTCGGCCGAAGAAGCGCCGGTGGTCGCCCAGATGGCCGCGCGCACGCAGTCGGCGCGCGACGGCGATCCACTCACGGGCGCCGAGCTCGGTATGGGCGGGGAAGACGGCCTTGCGCCCGACGCGGACCTCGTGGGTCCCGATCCCGAAGGCCTCCTGCGCAAGCCGCTCAAGTGAACAAGGATGCCGTCGTCGACCCGCTCGATCAGCGTTTCAACGCACTGTTGTGCGGCTACCGCCCAACCGGCGGCCTCGCGCGCGACAGCGAGATCGCAGCGCGGGTGGCCGCCAGGAACCCCGGTGGCTTCGCCTGGCTCGCCCGCCGGATCGCACATCGCGAGCTGTTGTTCTTCACCTGGCGGGAGGTGTTGTGGTTCCCGGTCTTCCAGTTCGAGCGCAGCGACATGTCGCAGCGCCGAGGCGTGGCCTGCGTAGTGGCCGAACTCGCGGGCTGGACCGAAGACTGGGAGCGTGCCGACTGGTTCCTGCGGCCTCAGCGAGAGCTCGGTCATCGCGCGCCGATCGCCCTCATCGACAGCCAGCCGCAGCGCATCGTGGAGGTGGCGCGCATGGAACGCTACCTGCACAACGTCTAGCGGGCCCGGCCCCCGATGGCGCATGCGGAACTGCAGGAAGTGCGGCGCCTGCAGCGACTGCGCGATAGAGCGCGCACCGTCCATCTGCATGAGACCAGTATCGAGATAGTCCAGGGCGACCTGCAGGACACTGACTCCGTGGCAGCCGCAGTGCATGGCATCAAGGCCGTGGTCAGCGAGCCGCCCTTTTTCCGTGGGGCGACTGCCCGCAGATTGCGGAGGTGGCTCCAGCGATGCGCGGACTGGCAGCGACCGCTGCGGCGGATAGAGGAAGAATTCCTACACAGCCATCTGCAGCAACCTTCTACGACAGTATTCCGGAGGTTAGCCAGATGTTTGAGGCGGGATCGCGTAGCTGTTTGCAAGATTGGCTGGAGGCCGAACGTGAAGCTAACGAGGCGCGAGAGCAACTGACCCGATGCATCGACGATGGGGAACATGGCCCCGATCTACAACAAGCGTTGTCTCGCGCGACTGAAGCCAGCGACAAGGCTGCGAAGTACTTCGAGTCCTTGATGGAGTCCTTGAGCGCTCGACACAAGACGGCTTCACGCCGCCCTCCCCTTCTCACCGACTGGTTGAAACGGCGTCCGACATGAACATCGTTTCGGCGCAAGGGTCGATCAACGTCGCAGCTTTGGGCTGCGCCAGCGTGTGCCCACAAGCATCTCGCGAAGAAAAGCGGCGAGCCGTGGCTCACCCGTCCCGGCTAGTGCCCGGCGGGTCAAAGCGTACACCGATGCGAGCGATCACCGCTTGATGATGTCGCTCAGCGAGCCACAGCTGACCCGGAGGAGTTCGGTGCTGCGGATCTCCAGCGTCGAATCGTTGCGCCCGGTGCCGCAATAGATCGTCTCCATTTCCGCCACCCCCGAGTCGATCACCACTTGCGCGCTGTTGATCGGCAAGGGGGCCACGCCGCCTGAAACCATGGACAGAAACTGCGCCAGTTCTTCGTCGGTCGCCATCTGCAGATCCGCGCGCCTCACACCTAACGCGTCGGCGATCTTTTTGTAGTCTGCCCGTTCGGCCGCGCGCATGGCCGCAATCGCATGGCGATTGCCCGGCAGGCGGAAGGCAAGGCTTTTCACCATCGCATCGGGATCGAAGGAAAGCGAGAGCTTCGCCTCCCGGAAGCTGATCACAGGGCCGTGCTCATGAACCTTGAAGACGGCATCGCGCGATGTCAGGAAGGAAAGTATTGCAGGGCTCATCAGATCCTCGTTCATGGAACGCCAAGCGCACCGAGCCCAAGACGCAGCACAGCCACCGCAAGAACGCCCACCAGGATCGTTCCCAGCAGCGGGAGGCGAGCCGACGCTACTGCAGCCAGCAGGCCCGCCAGAGTTTCGGGCCATCCGGTGACAAGCAGGGTCGGAGCGATGATCGTCACGAACATGACGGGTGGGATGGCATCCAGGACCGCTTTCGTCCGGCTTCGGGAGGGAAATCGACCTCGACGCACCATCAGAATTCCGACGACGCGGGTGAGGTAGGTGACGAAGGCCATCGCCGTGATCGCCTCGAGGGTTGTCGCGTGGAATGTTGTCATGGAGCCTTCGGTTCCTCCGGCTGCGCCGTGAAGTACGCAACCGCGATGCCGGCCATGGCGCCGGCAATCACATGCCACGGAGCGCCCAGGGTGCAGAACACGGCCGCCGACGACAAGCCGCTGGCGGCAATGGCGAAACCGGTACGCCGCCACCCAGCCCAGAACCTGGTCGTCATGCCGATGAACAACGCTGCCAGGGCGAAGTCCGCGCCGATCTGCCGCGGGTCGCTGATGAGCGCCCCGAGCCAAGCGCCGACGATGGTGGCACCAGTCCACGCCGCCGTGAAAGTGAGCGCCAGGCCCATCCAGTAGGACCAGGTGATGGACCGGCCTGCGCGTGCACGCTGCTCTGCAAATCCCCACGTCGGATCGGTGAGAAAAGCCAGCGCAACGAGCATGCGCATGCGCGACATGCCCGCGTCGGCCAGCTTCGGCACGAGAGACAGGCTCATGAGTGCATGGCGCAGGTTGATCAGCAAGGTGGACAGCAGGATCGGCCCCAGTCGCGGCCCGTCGTGCGCCCACAACTGAACCGCCGCGAACTGTGATGCGCCTGCGTTGACGAGCAGCGACATCCATCCGGCTTCCGAAGCCAGGATGCCATTGGACTTGCACAGGGCACCGAGCAGCAGGCCGATGGGTATCGCAACCATCGCCGCAGGCAGGATGTCTTTGCCTCCTGCGACGGCATCGGCCCAAGGCGAGACACAGGAGTCTCGCGCCGGCGGACAGGACACGGGCCCGCCAGGCCCCTTCACTTCGACACCCCGTTCCGATAGGCGCCAGGGGTCACGCCGACCCTGGCCTTGAAGACTCGCGTCAGATGCGCCTGGTCCGCGAAGCCGGTCGTCGCCGCGACGCGGACAGGAGCCTCTCCCTGGCGCAGCCGACACTTCGCCGCCTCGATGCGGCGGCCGATCAGGTAGGCGTGCGGTGTCGTCCCCGCTTCGCTGTGAAACATGCGGATCAGGTGATAGCGGCTAACGCCGACCTCGTCGGCGATGTCGGCCAGGCTGACATCGCTAGATGTTGCCCGCTCGTTCAGAAGCGACTTGATCCTGGCCACTCTCCGTTGCTCTCGCCCTCTTGGGACTTCAGGGCTGAATCCCTTGGCATGTCGTTCGAGGCAGCAGGCGTATGCCAGCAGGAGGGACTCCTCCGTGGCCAGCGACCAGCCGGACGTCTCCAATGCTCGGTGCGCGGCCACCAGGCGATTGGCCGCAGCGGGATCCTTGACCACGCGGCATTGAAAATACGGCTGGGTCTCGCGACCCGTAATCTCGGTCGTCAGGCTGCGAACGAGCGATGCGGAAGGGTAGGTCACCCGGTAGCTGTAGCCCTTGGCGTCATGCGGTACCCCGTCGTGCAGATCTTCCGGATTGAGCAGTGTCAGGTCTCCCGGGGCAGCGAGGTGCCGTGCGCCTTGAAGCCACAGGGTGCCGCGGCCCGACGTGATCGCCCCGATGACGAAGGTCTCGTGCGCATGCATGGCGTACCGGTGCGTCCTGAAAGTTGCGCTGAGGCAATCCACCCGCTCACCGCCTGCAAAACGCCCGGAGGTGAAGAAGTGCGCATCATCCCGGACCATGCTCCCGATTGGGTGGCCGGCGGCCCCCGACACTTCTTCACGACGTCCGTCTTCTCGCATGAAGACATTCTTGCAGCACGAAAAGCGCCTGTCTTGAAGAAAATTGACATGCCGTACCGGCACCGTTGCGATGGTTCATGACGGGGGACGGCAACAGCAACGCGTTCGATTCATCGGGCTCGTCAGAGAAGTCCGCAACCATTCGAACTCCATGCATACCGACACGGATGGCGAGAGTCACTTTCTCATCGCTTGTCATGCCCCCACTGTTCTGCCCAAGCTGACAGCGGCTTCAGCGCCTTCGAAAGCCGCCGCCCTTCGTCCGTTAGTCGATAGCCGCCCTCGGCATGCTCGACAAGGCCGGCTTCCCTCAGCTCCGTGAGCCGCGTGTTGAGCAAACGCGTGTTTGTCTCGCAAGCATCTTGCAGTGCCCTGAAGGTCAACGGGTCTCCACGAAGTTCCCAGAGCACGCGCAGCGCCGTGCGCCTTCCCAGCAGGTCCAGGGCGACCATGATGGGGCGGCCAGTGGTGGAACCGCGAACTGGTTGGCCGATACGAGGTGTCGTCATGCTTTACTTTATACAGCAACGAGCCTAGGATGGCGCTACCCTTGAATCAGGAACCAGCATGCCCGCACGCATCGAGCCAGCAACTCCGCCATTTGATGAAGACATTTCCAGGCCACTCGACAGGCTGATGAAGGGACAACCACCCTTGCGGCTGTTCACGACGTTGGCACGCGACTCACGTCTATTTCAGAAGTTCTTTGCCGGCGGGTTGCTGGACAAAGGCAACTTGAGCATTCGACAGCGCGAGATCGTGATTCATCGCACGACGGCATTGTGCAAGTCCGAATACGAATGGGGCGTCCACGTCGCGACCTTCTCAAGGCTTGCCGGCCTGACGCCAGAGCAGGTTCAGGCGACCGTCACGGGTTCGGCGAACGAAGCGTGCTGGTCAGCCGAGGAACAGGTCCTTCTGCGCCTGTGCGACTCTCTGCACGCGCACTCCGACATCGACGACGAGCTGTGGAACGGGTTGCGGAAGTACTTTGCCGAAGAAGCCATCATCGAGCTGCTGATGCTGGCCGGCTTCTATCGCACCGTCAGCTATCTCACGAACGGGCTGCGCATGCCCTTGGAAGAGACGGGCGCACGATTCCCGGCTTGAGACCGCTGCTGGCCGTATCGCTGCCGTATTGACTACCGTGCAACACCAGGAGAAATCTCGATGATCAAAGTCAGTGTCATGTACCCGTACGCCGTGGGCGCGCGGTTCGATCACGCTTACTACCGCGAGAGGCATATGCCAATGATGAAGCGGCTGCTCGGCGCTGCTTGTCTGTACTACTCGGTGGACAAGGGCCTCTCAGGGCGTGCTCCGGGGACTGATCCTGTTTACGCAGCCAAATGCGACTTCTTCTGTACTTCTGTCGAAGCTTACCGAGCGGCCTCTGGCCAGCACCAGCAAGAGATCAGGGGTGACATCGCCAACTACACGGATATTCAGCCCGTCGTGCAGATCAGCGAGGTGGTAGTCGAGCGTTCGGAAGCCTGACCAGGGCCGCGTGCTGGCTCCCCGCAGCACAGGCGCTTGCTCGTTTCACCGTAAAGCACTGCGCTTGGGAACTCTTTTTTTTTCCAGCCAGTAGTCCAGATGACCTGGTTCAAGAGCTCCCCCACGCGCACCAACTGCACCGCCACGCCAATCATCCGCCCCTGGTTCGAGCAGGTCCGCTCGATCACCGAGCGGGATCGACTTCCCATACGGTGCCTGATCACGGTCGCGGCCTTCAGCGAAGAGACGTCCGAGCGACTCTGCGCATAAGCGAAGCGCTTCGAGTCTCGGGAGCCGAGTGCGACGCCCTCTCCGGCTCGGCCCAGACTATGCCGACGCAGACTCCTGTGCCGTGCCGCGCAGGCCCGCGATCAAGAGCTCAAGGCCATCCTGGAACTCCGCCTGGGCGCAACTGGCCGTCGCGGCTTCGGCGATCTCGATCAGATGCGCGAACCGTTCCGGAGGCAGGGATCGAAAGCGCGCGATCGTGTCCGCAGCCGACTCCCCGGCCTGCAGGTTGAGCGGACCGGCCAGGTCTGCCTGCACGGTTCCCATGATCAATGCGGTCACCGCGCGGAACGCGACCAGAAGCGCCTGCCCTTTGCGCCCGCTTCGCGCCAGCGCCGTCAACAGCGCCTCGGCGACGGCAAGCATCGCGGGCGAGCGGCTGCGCCGTGTGAGCAGCAACGGGACGGTGTTGGGATGAGCGTGCACCGCGTGCCACAACGCCATTGCGATGCCGCGCAGTGCCTCCTCCCAGGATCCCTGGTCCGGCGGCGGCCAGCCGACCTCGCCGAGCACCGCATCCACCACCAGCACATCCAGTTCTTCGCGCTGCGAGACATAGTTGTAGAGCGTCATCGGCCCGGTTTCCAACGCCACCGCGAGGGACCGCATCGAGAGCCCGCCCAGTCCGTTCGCGTCGACAAGCGCCAGTGCCACCGATTGAAGCTGCGCGCGCGTGAATCTGGCTGAGCGTCCCATGGCGTCCTTGACCGTGCTGTGGAACGGCAAGTATATTCAATACGTACGATGTACTTTTATTTTCTTCCACACTTTGCTCGCACCCTCATCCGAAAGGCCCATGCCATGAAGTTCGAAATCGGCCAGAGCGCACCACCCGCGCTGCTGGAGACCATCCTCGGGCAGCGCGTCGCGATTCCCGACCCTGGCTCGGCGTGGGTGCATCTGCAATTCAGGCGCTTCGCCGGCTGTCCGGTGTGCAATTTCCACCTGATGGGCCTGGCCCGGCGTCACGAGGAAGTTCGGGCAGCGGGGGTAAGGCAGGTGGTGGTGTTCCATTCGACGCGCGAGGAAATGCTCGGCTACCAGGCACAGCTCCCTTTCGATTGCGTCGCGGACCCACACAAGCGGCTCTACCGGCAGTACGGCGTGGAAACCTCCATCCGCGCGTTGCTCCACCCTTCTGTCTTCTGGAGCGGCATGCGCTGGGTGCTGGCGACGCGGCGCTTCTACCGTCGGGCCGAGAACGGCATCCTGGGTCTGCCGGCGGACTTCCTGATCGACGCGCGGGGCCGGATCGCCGCGGCCCACTACGGCTCCCACGCCGACGATCAATGGGACAGCGACCATGTCCTGCGCCTGGTCGGGACAGCCGCCAGGTCCGGAGACATGTCGCA
>Ga0209676_1001352_pt1 | contig 24341 bp, 20 predicted proteins | sample AraplaCvi_mLB_r2_FD_184282 | JGI IMG/M metagenome (GOLD analysis project Ga0209676, IMG submission 184282) | Arabidopsis root microbial communities from North Carolina, USA - plate scrape MF_Cvi_mLB_r2 (SPAdes) (version 2) | ecosystem: Host-associated > Plants > Roots > Endosphere | place: USA... | reverse complement strand
GAGGTATTCCCAGACTTCGGCAACGTGCTTGACGCCGGGTTCGGTGGGTTCGTTGCTGTCGACCCAGAGGCAATCCTTTTGGTGGAGGCTGCCGTCCTCTCGGCGAGGGGCGAAGGCGAGGGCATAGCTGGTGCTGAAGGATGAGCCGCCGTATTCGGTGCGTTTGAAAATTCCACCTCCCGTATTGCTCCATTCAAAAACTAATACTTTACTCAAGCGCTGGTAATAGATTTTTTGGGTTGAGCGATTGAGGCAGAAACTTGATAAGCCTTTTATAAAGTAGATTCGATAGGCCAGAAAAGGAGTGAATATGAAGGGTGCTGTTAAAAACAATAACAGCAATACAGTGTCTTCAGTGTACAGGTCTGGGATACTTGGAAAGAGGTAGGGGTAAAAACCAATCAGTAGTGCGATCGTCATTGTGCAGTATAACTTCCCCATGAATACGGAATCTGTTACCCATGGATTTCGTAGGCATAAGGTATTTTCTGATACCTTTACCAGCTGTCCGCCAATGGCAGGTCTATGCCCGGAGCCTGACGTTGAATTGAATATCCAGATGGTTGCCATGATTAGTGCTCAAGACGAAGTCGGCTCTCATTGACCTCGTTCAGTCCTTGATTAGTACCGTAGGCAAGATGAAGCGCGAAATGGCGTTGTTTTGTAGTGTGTATTGAGCAAGTTGGGCTCGAGATGATCCTGTTGACGGAGGCGTCGTTCATGTACGTTTCCTTCTGGTTGAATGCGCTGGGGCTTCCTCAAATGCTTCTAGGGGCGGTGGGGCTGCTCGGACATTGAACAGGCGGCAGACGCCGTACCAGCAGATGGCGACGGAGAGGTTGTAAGGGAACAGCACGGCCCAGAACGGCAGTTGCCAGTTCTTTTTGCCTTGCATTTCACCGGGTTCACCGGTTCGCCAAGGGGCGTAGTGACGCCAGGCTTCTGCCGGGGTCAGGCAGATGGCGTGCAGCGGCTTGTGCCACCAGTTGGGTTCGTCGGGCGGCGGGAGCTTGTCCGGGCCGTGATCCATGAATTGGCGGAGATATTCCCAGACTTCGGCGACATATTGGACATCGGAGTCGGTGGGTTCGTTGCTGTCGACCCAGAGGCAATCTTTCTGGTGGAGGCTGCCGTCTTCCCGGCGAGGGGCGAAGGCGAGGGCGTAGCTGGTGGTGAAGGATGAGCCGCCAAATTCCCTCCGCCTGAAAAAACCACCTCTGATATTTTTCCAGTCGAAGGTAAATATTTTTCCTATACGCTTGTAGTAAATTTTTTTTGTCTGTCTATTCAAGTAAATGTTGGACAGATTCTTTATAAGGAAGATCCTGTACGCTAGGAAAGGCGCGCAAATGAAAGGAAGCAGTATGAGTATGGCGATGAATGCGGGTGCTCCAGCCAACGAGTAGTCTATCGTTTCGTCTAAAAGGGTCATGCATGAAAATATGCATGTCGCCAAAAACATCGCAGTGTAGATTTTACCCATGAAAACCGAGTCGGATACCCAAGGGTTTCGCAAGCTCATAACTAGGTGTGTTGACTCGATAAGTTGGCCGAATATCTTAGGGGTTATATTGGTTTCAGTTGATGGGCTGAACAGCCAAATTGTCGCCATGTATTCAGCGCTCCAGATAAAATACTGCCGTAGAGGATGTGGTATTTGTAATGCCGTGATTGGCGCAATAGTTGATGGCGAGGCTTATTGATTTAATTTTATCAACATTAATTTTGTAATTTATGACTAAGCCGGCCGGAGTGACATGGCAATCAGGTGCTATAGAGAGTGTCGTTGCGCTGTCGTCAAGTCTTTTAGCTGATAAAATTCCTGACCATTCGCTTTGCCCAATCATGAAGTCTTTCAAAAATATAGTGAGCTCTGCAGTTGAGTTGGCTTCGATAATTTGCCCATGAATGATAGTGGCCCAATCGGGTGTAGGCCATTTGTTGTTTACGTGCCAGCGGGTATTGAGTGCATTTAGACCGAGCTTTTGGGCAGCTTCGTTTGTGAGGAGCTTCGGTGCATAGAATTCAGCGTGCCATGATGCAATTTCATGATTCATATCTTTGAACGGAGGCAGTTTTTTTTCGAAGTCCAGATCAATCCCTGGACGCGCCTCTCCATCGTTCTCTTTTGTACCGAAAATACACCTGCTTGCCCAAAGTTCCAGTGGTCCATGGATGCGTGCCTGCGCGTTTGAGTAGAGATATAGAGAGCCTGATATTAATGCGGCGCCTAGCAATATGATTATCGCTGCTGCCTGGCCTGCGAAGGGGATCAAGAAAGTGGTGCCGGCGATAGCAAGGCTTCCTTCTAAAACAAGAATGGAGCCCGCGGCGGTTGTCGTCCCGGCAGCGAATGTATATAGACCTGAGGTTAAATTTCCGTTTTGCCATTGACGCGTTGCTTTTGAGCCATCTGCAAATAGACCTAGAAATATTGCTGGGTAGCCTGATAGTCGCGCAAATAGGTTGCTGGTTAGGAAATTTATAATTCCATTGCCAAATGCCATCCCGGGGGCGGTTGAACTTAGCCTCAACATCAGGGCCTTTTGCGTTGCGCGTACGCTGACCGATGTCGCTGCCGCCGCACCGATTACCCCGAAAATCGATGAAGCGAATCCCATGGTGTATTCCGGTGCATCGCTCTGCTGGAGGCTGTTGTAGGCGGTCTTGAGCGAAATCACGTTGAACCACAGCATCCCTGCGTTCAAAGCAACGCCAACGCCCGACGTCAGTAACCCGAGAAAGTTGGGTTTCACACGCGCGGTAGTGGTCAATTCGATTGACACCGTCCGGCTCCCCGAGATGCGCAATTGTTTCATCTCTTCAACCTGCGCCATGCCGCTCTTCAGGTACTTCTCCACCTCCTGACTGAACGGATTGTCCCGAATGGCCTGCTCGGTGATCTGGTAGCGCGCTGCCAGCAAGCCCAGCGCTTTCTCGGCGTTGGCCTCGCGCGCTGCCACCAACACTTGCCGACGCAGGCCATGACTGGCATCCCACCTTGTCTGCCCACGCAGGCGCTTGAGCACCACGGTATTGACCGACTGGGCGGTAAGGTCGGTGATGTCGGCCATGGCCGGAAAGCGACCGGCCAACCCTTCGATCACGTTATCGCTGGCACCGAGCAAGCTGCCAACCGCATCCGCCTTGTCCTTGAACGGGTTGAACGGCGCCAGGGCGGTGTACAGCGGGCTGTCGTGCTGGTCCAGCCACTGCTCAAGGCGTTCGAGCCGCGGGTCCTGTTCTTCGGTACCGGGCGCCGGCTGGCCCATCGACTGAATCAGTAGCGCCAAGGATATTTCCAGTCCGCGCGCGGAAGTGATTTCGTCGCGGTCATAGCAGGCCAGGGCCGCGGCCAGGCTGTAGGGGTTATCGACGTGCTGGGGTTCGGCGGTCCCGAGCCAGGCGTCATGGTCGTGGCTGGCCTGCAGGGCCTGGTTGCGCAACGCGATGATCCGGCGTTCCAGTTCATCCCGCTCGGTGAGGAAGCGCCGGTACTTGGCGAGGTCGAGGCGCTGTGCCAGGCGGGCGCCGCTGGGCGAGTAGTCTTCGTGGGTGAGGGCCTGAAAACGTGACTCGGACGGCGACAGGGCGGGGCCGCGGCGCTCGGTGCCTAGCCGGAACTCGGCCAGCTCCGGTGAAGGGGCATCCGCCGGGTACAGACTTTCCAGCGTCTTGTTCAGCAGCAGGGCCACCAGGTTGCGGTGGTGGAAATCGCGGCTTTGCACGCTCAGTTGCTCGGCATCCAGTTTGTAGCACGCAGGCACGCGTTCCTGTTCGGGCCCTTGTGCCGGCTTCAGGTGTTCCAGCTGTTCGGCGGGCATCAGGTCGCGCAGTTGATGCTGGTAGGCCGACACCGTCAGGCTCAGGTCCAGGGCCATGCCTTCGGCATCGGTGAGCGCCACCACTACCGGTACCTTCGGCTGGGTGTAGGGGTAGTGCCGGCCGATGGCAACGAGGTTGCCGATGGGCAAGGTTTCGCTGATCGGGTCGCTGCTCCAGGTCAGGGGCATGCGCCGCTCGGTCGGCTTGAAGTCTTCGACCCAGGTTTGCAGGGCGCTGACCGGCAAGACGTGGGGCTGGGTTGAGGGAGCCTGGTTGCCGGCTATCAGTTCGGCCATGTCCAGCTGGCGCATGTGCCGTTGGCGCAAGGCTGCTGAGCCGGTGATGCGGGCGGTCATGGCGTTGGTCCACAGGTGCGGGCTGTAGCCGATCCACACTTCCTCGGCGGTATCGGGGCAGGTATCGGCCCACACCCAGCCCATGCTGCGGCTGGACAGGTAGCGGTCACGCCGGTGGTAGTCGTCCAGCCCGCGGTAACGCAGTTCCTTGTAAAGGCCCGCGCCGACGTACTCGTGAATGACCAGCTTCTGGCCCAGGGCGCCTTGCATGAACACGTAGACATAGCCCGGGCGCAGCGCGCGCAGGGTGTAGGCAGAGTGTTGCAGCGGCCCGAAGCCTTGTTCGAGGTTGAAGCCTGCATCGGCATAGCGGCAGGCAGGCATGTCGCCGGTGCGTGGCACGATGGCATAGCGCACCGGCAGGATGGGGATGCGTGCGCTACAGGCAGGGCCGGAGGTGGCGCTGCTGACGGAGGCGTCTGTCATGGAAGCTCCTTGCTTGGCGTCAAACCTTCTTGCTCATGAAATAAAAGAACCAGTCTGCTTAGTGGCTGCTAAACCAGTTGCTATCTATTTCATGGATATAGTGATGCGTTATTGACGGATATCCGTGGGTGACCGTGCTCTGATTTTCTTGACGAGCTGTGTGTTGGAGGAAAGTGCTTGCCGTAATTGCCAAGGTTAGGGGCGGTTGCTGAGTGGCAATGGCAAGACAATGCCTCGACTAACGCTTTGTAGTCGAGGTCGAAAGTGTAAGGATATATTTGAGTGAGTTGATGGCTGCTCAAGCAGTCTTCAGGAGGATAAATAATGCAGATAAGTTTGTAGGAAATATCTTATTTTATATTCCGTATATATTTAGTTCTTGCACTTGGCCATTACCACCTGGCAAGTCTTGGGCGTGCCCCCTGACCGGCTTGCATAGCGCACGCAGTTGTTCAGCGATTTCTGCCGGGCAATGCTCAGGGTATTGCCCCACGCCAGGCCGCCTTCGCCGGTGGTGGGGACGGCTTTGGCGAAGCAGTTGGAGCCTGTTGCGGGCGTCGCATACCTGGCCTTGCTCGCCTTACTGGAACAGCCGGCGGTTAGCGCCAGGCTGAAGGCGAGCAGGGTAGTCAGCGCCCAGGGCGTGTATGGGCGATTCGGTTTACTGCTCATAGGGTCTCCATACGGATGGGCAGGACTCTGCAATCGTCAGCAAGGAGCTGTCCCTGTGGTGCGGGTTTACCGGCGAACAGCGGCAAAGCCGGTGCCATGCACTGAGCAGGATATTGCATTCAAGCGAAGCGGTGAACGCTTGTGTTGCATCAGATGCAGCGGGGGCTTGCGCCAAGGCAGGGCCCCCGCGGGCGTAGCGATCAGAAGCGGTAGTTGAAGCTGGCTTCCAGCGTGCGCGGCGCACCCGGGGTGATCAGGTCTACCGACCCGTGCGCGGAGGCATAATAGTCACGGTCGAACACATTCTTCAGGCGCAGCGCGGCGTCCCACTGCGGCACGCTGTACAGCAGCGCGGCGTCGAAGGTGGTATAGCCCGGCATGACCACCACATTGTCGAGTGCGGTGTAGCGCTCGTCGACGTAGTTGGCGCCGGCAGCCACGCGCCATTGCGGGGTCAAGGTACGCACCAGCCAGACGTTGGCGCTGTTACGCGGCGTCAGGGTAGGGGTCTGGCCTTCGTTGGCCACGCCGTTGGTCTTGCTGTTGGACTTGGTGATCTCGGCATCCAGGTAGGCGTAGCCGGCGTAGATCTGCCACTTGTCCGTGAGCTGCCCGTTGACGGTGGCTTCGAAGCCGTCGGTGCGCTGCTCGCCGGCCAGTACGGTCAGGTTGGGGTTGGCCGGGTCGGCGGTCTTCATGTTGGTGCGCTCGAGGCGGAATACCGCTGCGGTCACCGACAGGCGGCTGTCGAGCAGGTCCCACTTGGCGCCGAGTTCGTAGTTGGTGGTTTCTTCCGGCTCCAGGTGCTGGTTGGTCGGGCTGACCGCGAACACTTCGCCCGAAGGCTGGTAGCTGCGGCTGACCGACACGTAGTAGGACTGGATGTTATCCGGTTGGTAGACCAGGCCGGCACGTGGGCTCCAGGTCTTGTCGGTGCGGTCGAGGTCGACGTTCTGCACACGCTCGTCGTCGTATTCCTGGCCAAAGATGTCATAACGCACACCGACCAAGGCCTTCCAGTGCTCGTTCAGCTCGATCATGTCCTGCAGGTACAGGCCGGTGGTCTGCTGGAAGTTGGTGCCCTTGGACGACAGGTTGGCGGCGTGCTCCGGCACCGGCACCAGACCGTCACGGTACACCGGTACCTGGGCCACGTTGTTCTGGCTCATTACCCGCTGGTGCTTGTCCTGGAAGCCCACTTCCACGCCATACAGCAGGTTGTGCTGCATACCGGCCAGCTGCGCCTGTTGCTTGAGTTCGGTCTGGTTGAACACGCCGTACTCGTCGCGGGCGACGTTGCCACGGTTGAGCTTGACCAGCAGTTCGCCGTCAGGCGCGGTAACGAAGCGCGTCGGGCTGCTGTCGGCCAGGGTGTTGTTGCGGTCCAGGTCGTAGCGGTAGTAACGGCTGGTGTTGGTCAGGGTGAAGTCGTCGTTGATGCGGTAATCAAGGCTTGCAGTCAGCGAGAACACTTCGCTGCGGGCGTAGTCCTGGTCGGCATCGCCGGAGCCGAAGCGTTTGTCGCGTTCCACATCCACCGGGCGGTTGCCCAGCGCCGGGATGCCGAAGTCGATCAGGCGCTTGTCGTACAGGTAGGTGGCGCCCAGGTTCAGTTCCAGGTCGTCGGAGAGGCGGAAGTAGGCCGATGGCGCGATGGCCTTGCGGTCGATGTAGCCATCGTCACGGAAGGTGTCGCTGTCTTCGAACGCACCGGTCACGCGGTAGGCCTGGTTGCTCTGCGGGTCGGCCCAGCCGCTGTCGAACTGGGTGCGGCGCTTGCCTTCGCTGTCGAAGCTCATGCCGACCTCGCGCTTGGGCGTGAAGCTTGGTTTCTTGCTGATGCTGTTGATCAGGCCGCCCGAAGAGCCACGGCCATACAGCACGGCGGCAGGGCCCTTGATCACTTCGACCCGCTCGATGTTGGACAGGTCACGGAAGTACAGGGCGTCGTCGCGCACACCGTCGATGTACATGTCGCCAATGGCGCTGAAGCCGCGAATGGTCACCTGGTCGCGCTGGCCGTCGCCGTTGGACAGGCCGACGCCGGGCACGTTCTTCAGCACGTCCTCCATGGACTGCGCACCCTGGTCCTTGATAACGCTTTCGGGCACGACGTTGACGGTTTGCGGGATGTCGCGCAGCGGGGCGTCGATCTTCATGGCGCTGCGACTTTCGCTGGCCTTGTAGCTTTGCTGTTCGTAGGCGCTGGTGACGGCAGTGGCGGGCAAGGCGAGGGAACCCTGCGATTCAGGTTGGACAGCCGCGTGAACAGCAGGCACAACCAGCAGGCCCAGCATGGAAATGGACGCTGGTGCAACAGACTTTTTTGCCATTACAGGTGACTCTTTGTTGTATTTGATGTCACGAATAGTAATGGTTTGTAAATGTAAATCAAGTGTAAAGAATTCGCATTTGCTATTGCAATGAGCCAGGTAGAAAGAAATGCATCGCAGGGGAGAGGGGCCGGCAATGTGGCAGCCAAGGGCTATGCTTGTTGGCGCGTGAACATTTCACGCACCTATCCGGTCTTGATTACATGGAAGCAGGCCTATGAATCCAATTCGCTCTCTCGCTCGTGCTGTTGCCCTTGCCACCCTGGCGTCCGCCGCCAGCTTCACGGTGCAGGCTGCCGGTATTCCCATTGGTAGCGAAGCGCTGGAAAGCCACGTCACCACGCAGGTCACGGCCATCGACCTGGCCAACCGCCAGGTCACGGTGAAAGGCCCCGACGACAAGAAGGACGTGACCTTCCAGCTTACGGAAAAGGCCAAGGCGCTGCCCAACCTCAAGGTGGGTGACCAGGTCGACATCTACGTGACCCGTGCGGTGGCCTATGTGCTGAATCCCGAAGTAGGCGGGGCGCCGAAGGCGACTGAAGAGTCCGGTACCATCCGCGCCACGGCAGACAACCCCAACCCGGGCGGCGAGGCATTCCGCCAGGTCAAGGTCACGTCGCAGATCAAGAAGATCGACCTCAAGGCGCATGAGGTGAGCCTGCTGCCGCCGGAGGGCAAGCTGCAGGTGGTCAAGGTCGAGAACCCTGACCTGCAGGCACGCATGAAGAACCTCAAGGTCGGCCAGACGGTCGACGCGATCTACACCGAAGTGCTGCGCGTCGAAACCTCGCGCTGACCTCGACCGCTACCGGCCTCGGTTACCTCCGGGGCCTCATGCGGCGGCCTTGCATGGGCTGTCAGCAGACGAATAAGTGGCGAGGCGATGAAGGTACTGATAATGGCCATGATCACCAGCAAGGTGAAGTACTCCTTGGGCAGCACGCCCAGGTCGTAGCCAACATTGAGCACTACCAGTTCCATCAGTGCCCGGGTATTCATGCACACGCCGATCAGCGCGGCATCCCGGCGGTTCTCGCCGAGCAGGCGGCTGGCTCCGTAGGCACCGAAGAACTTGCTGGCGAAGGCAACCATACAGATCAGCAGGCAGTTCCACAACGCGCTCATGCCCTGCAGGGCGCCGATGTCGGTCCGCAGCCCGGTATAGGCAAAGAAGATCGGCAGGAAAAACGCGTTGACCACCCCACTGACCTTGGCATTCCACTGCTGTACGAAAGTGCGCTGGCTGTGCAGTGCTACGCCGAGAATGAAACCGCCGATGATCGAGAATACCCCGATCAGGTTCGTCACCGTTGCGCTGGCCAGCAGGATGATCAACATCAGCGATATGCCCTGTGACGATAGCGGCCGCCGCTCAAGGTCGCCCAGGACCCAGCGCATGACCAGCGGCCGCACCAGGCCGACCACCAGCACAATGAACAGGCCCAGCGCCAGCATCCGCGCCAGCGACGCCCATGGGTTGAACTGCGAGGCGATCAAAGAGGTGACGCCCCCGAGAATCAGCCAGCCGCAGACATCGTCAATGGCTGCCGCGCCAATGGTGAGTGTGGCCACGCGTGAGCGCGACAGGCCCAGCTCCATGAAAATTCGCCCGAGGATGGGCAGGGCGGTAATCGACAACGCGGTGGCGAAAAACAGCTGGAACGCCAGCAGGGCCGGCTTGTCACCGCCGATCTGTTGCCAGAAATACTCGGCCGTTAGCATGCCGCTGGCGAATGGCACCAGTAGCCCGCCCATGCTGACGAGTATGACCGAGCGCTTGCGGCCCTTGAGGTGCGTGCCGAACTCGAACTCCAGGCCGACCTGGAACATCAGCAGAATCAGGCCGATCTGCGCAGTGACCACAAACGCGGTGGCTGTCTGTGGCACAAACAGCGCGGCCAGTTGCTCGGGGAAGAAGTAGCCCAGCAGGCTCGGGCCCAGCACCAGCCCGGCGAGAATTTCGCCGGCGACCGGGGTTTGGCCGAGGTGGCGGGTGCTGAACCAGGCGATCAGCCGCGATACGCTGAAGATCACGATGAGTTGCAGCAGGAACATCAAGGTCAGGTGCTCGGCCTGCGAGCCGACGGCAGATTGCGCCTGGGGCGCAGGCGCGAGCTGCACGGTACTGGCGTGAAGGGTGTTGGTCATGACGAGGTCCTGATCGTGGTGAGTCAGAAAGGCGGTGCGAGCCAGCCACCAAATGTGTGTTCCAAAGCCTGTGCGGCATCCAGCAGCAGGTGCTCCTGGCCATGGCCGGCGACCAGTTGCAGCCCAACCGGGCAACCTCCGTCGAGGCGCCCCATCGGCACGCTGAGCGCCGGTAGGCCCAATACGTTGAACAGTGCGGTGTAACCAATGTCGCCCGGGTAGCGCAGGGCATGGCCGTGCCTGGGGGATGCGCCGGGCAGGGTTGGCAGCGCCAGCAGGCTATGCCCATCCAGGCATGTGCCAAGGGCCTGCTGCAGGGCGTCACGCTTGGGCAGCCGATGTGTCAGGCCAGGGTTGCCCAGGCATTCGCCGAGGCTGTCGAGCAAGGTGGCCAGCCAGGGCCCGGTGGCATGGCGCGGCTTGCCGGCGAGGGCTTGCCAGGCGTGGGTGAAGTGCGCCACCGGCAGCCCGTCGCCCAGGATATCGGCCAGGCGCACGCCGGCCTCTTTCTTGAGCACGGCCAGCCATATGCCGAACCCGTCGTCCATTGCACGGTCAGGCCAGCGTTCAACCAGGGTGCCCTGGTTCTGGTAGTAGTGGGCCAGGTCGTCCAGTGCCTTGGCTACGGCCGGTGATACCCGGCTGCCCTGGCTCAGACGTTGGGGGTGGTACAGGTACAGCTTGCGCAGGGGGGAGGGAGCCTGCCGGTGGGTGTAGCGGCAGGTGATGTTGCTGTCTCGCTGGTCGGGCCCGGCAATGATCTCCAGTAGCACAGGTAGGTCTTCGGCGTACCGGCACATCGGGCCGGCGGTGAAATGCCGGGCTATGGCCAGTGTGCGCGTTTGCCCCAGGCCACGCTCATCCAGGGGCAGATGGCCTGTCAACGGCACCAGCCCACGCGATGGCTTGAGGCCGAAGATGCCGTTGCACGCGGCGGGGATACGCACCGAGCCGCCGCCGTCAGTGCCCAGCGCGAACGGCACACAGGCGCTGGCCACCAGGACGGCATCACCGCCACTGCTGCCACCGGCACTGCGCTCGCGCCGGTAAGGGCTGCAGGTGCGGCCGTAGACCGGGTTTTCGGTTTCCGGCCAGAGTGCCATCTCGGCCTGGTTGCCCAGTGCGACGGGGATGGCGCCTGCATCTATAAGGCGCTGCGCGGCGGTGGCCGTGAACTGCGCAACCTGTTGCCTGCGCAGTGTCGAACCACAGGTCTTGGGTGCGCCAAGCAAGCCCAGGCCCTCCTTGAAGCTGAAGGGCACGCCGTGCAGGCGCCCCAGTGCAGCACCCTGGTCACGTTGCCGCTCGGCCTGCTCAGCGGCCCGCCGTGCCTGGTCGAACAGTGCCACCGCTACCGCGTTGCAGCGGCGCTGCACGGCCTGGCAGCGGGCGATGCACTGTTCCACCAGGGCCACCGGTGACAGCGTGCCTTCGCGGATCTGCGCGGCCATGCGCACGCCACTCTGGGCCAGCAGCTCGCTGCTGCCGGCCGTGGTCATGGGCAAGGCCATCAGTGCCGCGCCAGGTCGAGGAAGCCGCCATCGCCGGCGAACGGCGATTTAAGCAACTCTGGTGCCTCGCCATACTTGTAGAACAGTGATGGCATCAGCCGAAGGCTGGCGGCGCGCGCCAGGTCCTGCAGGGTCCCCAGGCTGTGCCGGGCCAGCAGCTTCAGGTGGCGCGGGGCAAGGCTCCAGCGCACCATGCGCATCAAGCGCAGGCGCAGCAGTGCCGAGCGCAGGAAGTAACTGGCGGCGTAGCGCGGGCGTGCCTGGTTGTCGGCTTTGTACAGGGCAAAGTTGATGGTGCGCGAATACAGGTTGGGGATCATCTGCGGGCTGATGCCCGGGTTGGAACGGCGCACCTCACGCAGCAGGCAGGCGAAGGGCAGCGGCGATGGCTGCAGGTCACGCGTGTAGCGCGGCAGCAGGTCGGCGAACTGCTGAGCTTGGTGGCCATCCAGGAAATCGCCACTGACGTACATCGGCAACACCACGTGGAAATACGCCATGTTCGCGAACAGCAGTGTCCAGCCCATCAGGAACGGGTCGTCCATCACTTCGTACCACTTGCTCCAGGTGTCCTGCAGTGCCAGCTGTGCCTGAATGTGCGATTCCAGGCAATTGACATAGGCCGGCGTCAGGGTGCCCTGGATGTCCTTCTCGATCATTGCCGCCACCTGCGGGATCTGCTGAGCGACGTAGGCCAGCCCGGCGCTGTTGGCCGGGTCGAAGGTGAACGCCGCATCACCGATCAGGAACCAGCCATCGGTGGAGTAGTACTGGCTGGCCTCGTACATATAGTTGTACATGGCATGCTGGTCGACGATTTCACCCGACTCCATCAGCTCGGTGATCACTGGGTGATCGGCCATGACCCGCTCCTTGAAGGCCTCCAGCGTTCCGATGCGCTCGCTGATCATGTCCGGGCGGTAGGTGATGCCGATGCTGATCATGTCGGCGCCGTCGTCACTGCGCATGGGTATCAGCCAGACCCAGTAACCCTTGCCGTAGAAATGGTGGGTGACGTAGTAGGGGTCGTAGCAGTGGTGCTTGTCCTTGTGAGAGTTGATGCTGTGCAGGATGCCGCGGTCGAACTGGCGCAGGCGGAACCAGAAGGTGCTGCGCTGGTAGGTGGGCTCCTTGTGCAGCTTGAGCTTCTTGGCCATGAAGCGGTTACGGCCGGTAGCGTCTACCACCCAGTCGGCATCCAGCTGCCAGGTCTGCGCTTCGCTGCGCAAGGTCAGGCGGTGGCGGGTGTGCTCGCCCTCGTGCAAATCAACGGCGGCCACGTCGGCCTCGATCAGTTGCACTTGCTGGTCGGCGACAATCGCGCGCAGGTCTTTGTCGAAGCTGAAGCGGTTGAGGTTGTATGCCGGCATGCGAATCACGCCGGGCGCTTCATGGACCACGTAGTTGCGGCATTCGGGGTTATTGCGCAGCTTCAGGTAATAGGTCAGGCCGTACTTGTGGTAGTGCTTTTCCTCGAGCAGGCTGCCCAGGCCGATACCCTTGAAGAAATGCGTGGTCAGTTCGACGGTCGATTCACCGACGATCGGCCGCTTGCGGTCCGGGCGGCCGATCAGCGTCACTTCTACGCCTGGCAGGCGTTTGCGCAGGTACAGGGCGGCAAGGTGGCCGGCCACGCCGGCGCCCATGATAGCGATACGTTTCATGTCATCAGTCCGTGATGAGGTGAGGCACCGGGCCAGTCCGGTGCCGGGGAGGACAGCTCAGTGGCTGGCAGCTTCGATCAGTGCCTGGGGTTCGGCGCGCTCGGAATAGTCGACGTTGATAAAGGCCTGGCGGATGCGCCCGTCCTGGCCGATTACGAAGGCACTGGCCATCGGCAGGCTGAGATCGTCACTGGCATTGAGTGCCTTGAGGTCGGCACCGAGGGCGCGGTAGACCGCTTCCAGTTCGGGCTCCAGTTCGAAGACGATGCCGTACTGGCGCGCCAGCTGGTTGCCTGGGTCGCTGAGCAACTGATAGCGCACACCCAGGGCCTCGCGGGTTTTCAGCGTAGCGGCGGTGCTCTGGGCGGAAACAGCCACCAAGGTTGCACCACTGTTGGCCAGGTCGGCCACCACCTGCTGGTATTCGCTCAGCGTGACATTGCAGAAGGGGCACCACAGGCCACGGTAGAACACCAGTACCAGGGGGCCGCGCGCCAGCAGGGCGCGCAGGTCCACCGCTTTGCCATCGGCATCTTCCAGTACCGTCAGTGGTGCGTTGTCGCCGGCCTTGAGTGCATGGGTTTCGGGGTGTCGGGCAATCAGGGCCTGCAGCGAGGTCGCGAACTTCTCCAGCACTTCGGCGGGCAGCTGGGCCATCTGCAGTTTGACGCTGTCGAGTTTTTCCTTGAGTGACATGCTTTTCTCCTTGAGGTGATTCACTGGGGCAGGCTACGTGTTGCCCGGGTCTGGATCCGCCGCGAGGCCTTGCACGCGGGAGGATGGCGTTGAAACAGCTGGAGCACCCAGTCGGGCCGGGTCTTGCTGGCATCGTTGAGCCAGTTGGCCACCGAGTCCTGGGCGTATTTCTCGGCTTCGGCCAGATGCGGTACCAGCAAGGGCTCAGCGATTTCCGGCTGTTGTTTGAGCGTGGCAATGTGCTCGCACCAGACCCCGCGCGGACGCAGGATCTCGATGCAGAAGCGCCGCACCAGCGGGTCTTTGTCAGAGGCGTGGCGGCTGAGCAGGGCCAGGTTGGCCTCAAGGTCCTGGGCCAGGCGCGGACGCAGGGCAATCCAGGCCCATTCGCGCACGCCAAAGTGCTCGTCGCGCGCGAAGCGCAGCTGTGCCAGCAAGGCCTCTTCCGGGGACTGGGCGCGTGACAGGTGTGCCTGAGCGAACGCCGCCCAGCTGCGCACCGTGTCGGACGGATGTGTGCAGCATTGCTCAAGCACCTGCTGGCGCAAGGGCATTGGGGTTTGCTCCAGCCACTGGCCCAGCGCCAAGCCGATGGCCGCGACCTTTTTCGACAGGCCCAACGCCTGGGCCTGCTCGGCACAGCCTGCCAATTGCCCAACCAGTTCAACCGGCAGTTGGCTGCCCAGGGCGTTGGCCAGGATCAGTTGGTCTACTGCCAGGCATTCGGCCAGGTTGCGGGTTGGCAGTCGGCCAAGGTCGATCAGGTGCTTGCGTTGGTCACTCATTGCTGGCGTTCCATGGCGGCGGGTGGGCATTCGCTGAGGGCTGGCCGCGAGCAATAACGCCCGGGTGCCAGCAGGTGCTGAGGGTCCAGGGCAGCTTTCAGGCGTTGCCCTAGCTGCCAGGCACTGCCCTGGGTCTCGGCCAACAGGTCCATGAAGGCCAGCGGCACGCGATAGGGCAATACGCCCTGTTGCCTGCCACTGGCGAACAACTGCCTGTAGCAGTCTTCGGCGCGGCTGCTGGCCTGGCTGTCATCACGATTGAATAGCAGTGGCACGGTGCAGTCGATGGCGCGGCCGGACAAGGTAGTGAGGGTTACCGGGCAGGGCAGTTGCTGGCCCAGGCACAGTTGCTCCATCTGGCTGACGAAAGTGGCCACCTGCTGGCTGCGCAGTGGCAGGATCGGTGCGTACCAGATCAGGCCGCAATTGTCCCGGGCCGGGTCGAGCAAGGCGTCTGGCCGTGGCCGCGCACCGCCAGCGTAGGCCAGCGGCAGCGCCACCTGGTTTGGCTGGCCATGCATCAGCTCGACGCCCATGCGCAGTTTGCCCAGGGTCAGTTGCCAGCGTCTGGACCAGGCACCTGGCACCAGGCGCAGGGCACGCTCGGCCAAAACCAGCTGCCGCTGGCTGCGGAACTGGTAGCGGCTGCTGAAACGGCGCAGTTCGCTGCGGATAATGCCTTTGACGGATGCCAGCTGCGCCTGCTCGCAATAGATCGAGCCCACGCCCATCCAGGCGGGCAGGGCCAGTGACCGCGCTGCGGCGTCACGCTCGCCCGGGCTCAGGCGCGTAAGGGGGTGATCGCTGTACGCCATGCTCAGCAGGCGCGTGCTGTTCATCAGGTTGATGCCGCCCACCTGGCCGCCGCAACGGTCGAGGATGCGCTTCACACCATCCAGGGCGGCAGGCAGCTGTGCGCCCGAATCCACCCAGAAATAGAACGGCTGCACCACCTGCGGGCGCCGGACCAGGGCGATCGACATCTGCGTGACCACACCCAGCCCGCTCTGGCCAAACAGGCCATCGAGGTAAGGGCCGACGCCCCACTTGTAGCAGGGGGTAGTGCCAGCGGCCCACATCGGCGACCGATAGCGCTGGCCGTCGGGCAGGATGGCTTCCAGGCCCATCACGGCTTGCCAGTGGTCGGTGACCGGGGTAATGCCAAAGCCCCGTTCCAGCGCGTTGGCCAGCACGCTGCAGGTTGGCCCTGCACCGGTGACCGGGGTGAGGAACGGCAGGCCACGGCTCGCCAGGTAATCGGCCAGTGCAGCCTGCGTCACGCCGGGTTCCAGGGTGACCACGGCCAGCGCTTCGTCGAAGTCGAGGATCTTGTCCATGCGTGACAGATCCAGTTGCACGCACTGGTCATGCGCGGTCGCAACGCTGCCGTAGCCCCAGTTATGGCCGGTACTGGCGGGTTGCAAGGCAACTGCGTACTGGCGTGCAATGGCCAGGCAGGCTACCACCTCCTCACTGCTTGCCGGTCTGAGCCTGGCGCAGGCATGTGCGGGTGAACCCATGGTGTCCTGGCTCAGTTGGCCGAGGGTGGCGGCATCGCACTGCACGTTGGCCTCGCCCAGCAACCTGCGCCAGGCTGTCAGGGCTGCCTGCAAGTGTTTCGGGTCAGAACGCACTCGCCAGGCCTCCCATGCCGAGAAACAGGCGGAGCTGGTCGACATCGGCCCGACGGCTGCTTGGCAATTCGTGGTAGCGGCGGCGGAACTCGCCCTTCATTGCCGCCACGCAGCGCCGTTTCGGCGTGCGGATTACCACCATCAGGGGGCTGACGACTGTGCTGTAGACTTTGGCGCAGGGCCCAAGGTAGCTGGCAGCAAGGGTCTGGAACTCTTCCAGCGAGAACGCTGCCAGCAACGAGTTGCGGTAGTCGAGCAAGGTCGCCTGGTCGGCACCGTCGCTGGCGCGGCTGACGAAGTAGTCCACCGACTCCACCGACTTGAGCCGGCCGAAGTCGTTCAGATAGATGGCCCGATCGTTGCGTAGTACCCGGGCGATGTTGCGGAACGTTGCTTCCAGCTGTGCAAGGTCGGCCAAGTGGTGCAAGGCCATCGAGGAAATCACCACGTCAACGCTGCGGTCGGCGATGCCGGCCAGGCGGGTCATGTCTTCCTCGCGCAGTTCGACATTGTCGATGCCCTGCTGGTCAATCGAGGTACGGCCCACTTCGAGCATGCTGGCCGACAGGTCGGCACCAATGAACTCGGCCCTCGGGTTCAGGCGGGCCAGTTGCAACAGCAGGCTGGCCGGGCCGCAGCCGATATCCAGCACGACATCGCCTGGCTTTATCAGGGCGCACATCTGCGCGCAGTGGTAGAGGTAGGTGCCGGACAATGCCTGGCCCTGGCCGGCACTGTCGGCATAGGCCGTGACGCAGGTGTCGTCGGCCATCACCAGGTCGGGCTCGGGCGTCCGTGCCAAAGGTTGCTTGAGGGTGATTTCCCTGTAGATCGCACGCAGCAATCCCGTATCCATGAACTTCTCCTCCATGAAAGCCGTGTGGTGTGGAACGCGAGGCGGGCTGCTCAGTCCAGTTGCAGTGCCCGTCGTACTCGCGGCGAAAGATGATGCGGCGAGCTGCCGCAACGAGCCATGTGCGTAAGCACGTCGTCCGCGGCCCAGATTGTCTGGTCTTGACCAGAAGGGAGCTGAATGTGCGGATAAGGCTGTGTGCAGAAGAAGTCGAACAGGTCCGTGCGCTGTTGCTCGACGGTAAAGCCCAGGCCGGGACTGCGGTAGACCCTGGCAAACACCTGGCGCGCCTGGCGCAGGTTCAGGGCTAGCGGCTGCGACAGGGCATTATTGAACCTGGTGTAGGTTTGCACCGGGCCAATTGGCGAAAAGAACAGCACATTGCGGTAGAAACCTGCCGCGCGTGGGTGTACGGCGATCAGCAAGGCATCGACCCGGCGATGGTCCATGGCCCAGCGAAACATGGCGTTGTACAGCATCAGCGGTACACCCTTGCCTTTGTACTGGTTGCTGACCGCCAAGGTGCCGACTTCGGCCAGGTGCAGGCCGCCCAGGCGCTGCAGCACGGCCTCGTTGACGTGCACTTCTTCCAGCGGCAGGCCCAGTGCCGAATCTTCGATCAATGACACGGTGCCCACCACCTGGTCGTGCTTCAGGGCCACGAAGGTGGTGGTGCCTGGCAGCAGGTGAAACGGTGAAAAGCGCATGCCTGCGCGACAGACCGTGGCAATACCGCGGCGCGCATAGCTGTCATTGACCAGGCGCAGCGCCTGTTCAAGTTCGTGAAGATTCTGCACCGGGCGGAAACTGAAACCTTCGATGGCCAGCGGCTTGCGGGCCAGGCGCCGTATGAACAGACGCCGGTACAGCGCTGCCGGCAGGCAGGCTTCCAGCCAGGGTTGGCCACGGCTTACCCGGTCACGCTCGCTGTGCACCCGCGGCCTTCTGCCGATACGGGCCAATACGCTGTGGTTGTGCAACATCGTCCACCTCCTTGTGGAATTGCCCAGTGCTGCGACTTCAGCCTTTGTCTGGCGGCAGCGCCAGGGCAGGGCTTGCCGAGAGTGCCTGCAGCGTGGCGGACAGGGCGTCTCGCTGCGTGTTGTCCAGTGCTTGCATGATCGTGCCGATCCAGTCGGTATGTTCGGCAAATACCGCGTCCAGTACCGCTATGCCAGCCTGAGTCAGGCCGATGCTCAGCTTGCGGCGGTCATGGGCATCTTTGCGACGTTTGAGGAAACCATCGCCTTCCAGGCCGTCCAGCAGGCCGGTCACGGTGCCGGAAGTGATTGCCAGGCGTGTTGCCAGTTCCAGCGGTGCCAGCCGGCCACCTGCGGCCTGCAGCGTCAGCAAGATGGCAAAACGCCCCTCCGAAAGGTTATGGCGTGCCAGCCGCACGGCGCACACACGGTTGATTGCCGCCGCTGCGGACAGCAGCTCGAAACACAATCGAACGCTTTGCCTGGCCTCGGCGGGGGCATCGGCCAAGGCATCGAGCATGATGTGATGCTTGTTCTCAAGAGTATTCATAAGGCGCAGTGTATCTTGGTGCCTTAGTAAGTCAACAGGCTTTATGTGACAAACCAAAGTCAGCAGCAGGCGGGTACCTTCCAGGGGGGGGCATGCATGTTACGAATGTTCAGGGTGCATGGTTTTGATTTCCATCAGAAACGCTGATTGGTGATCATGGCGGCATCGATCCGTAGCGAGTGTGTGGCCATGTTCAGTAAAACAATGCTTGTACTGGTGTTGCCGGTGGCCATGGCGCTGCTTGCCGGAGCAGTCCTGCCCTTCCAGGCGGCAGGCAACGCTGCCGTAGGGCGGGCGCTGGGGCACTGGTTGTGGGGGGCGTTCACTTCACTGTCCGTCAGTTCGCTGGTGGTGATTGCCGCGTTACTGGTTTTCCGGGTGCCGGCGCCAGACATGGGCAAAGCCCTGCAGGGGCCTTGGTGGCTTTGGATCGGCGGGGTCCTGGGGGCGATGTATGTGGCCGGGGCGGCAGCCCTTACCCCTAAACTGGGTGCTGCGGGGTTTTTGGTACTGGTCGTTGCGGGGCAGATCATCTCGGCAGTGCTCGCCGACCACTTCGGCGTGATGGGGCTGGGGGGCAAACCGCTCAGTTTGGCCAGGTTGGCGGGTGTAGTGCTGATTCTGTGCGGTGTACTGCTGGTGCAGGGCAACTGGGCGGCAGGTCCATTGGCCAGTAATGCTGCGGCCGCGAAACAGCCTGAAGGCTGATCAGCGCCCCGGCTGGCTACAGGCCCACAGGGTTTCGCGTAGCCAGCGGTGCCCAGGGTCGCTGTCCTTGCGGCTGTGCCAGGCCTGCTGGTAATCAAACGAGGGAATGGCCAGTGGTGGGGTGAACTGGCGCAGGGTCGGGTGCTGGTGCAACGATCCCACCGCGCGACTGGCGACTGTCAGGACAAGATCGGTGCCGGCCAGCACCTCGACGGCTGCACTCCAGTGTGGCAAGGCCAGGGCAATACGACGCCGCAAGCCTTGGGCGGCCAGCACCCGCTCGATTTCATCGAAAGCGTCCGGGCGCATGGCCATCAATACGTGCGGGCGTGCCAGCCAGTCATCCAGGGCTAGTCCGCCGCTGGCAGGCAGCACTTGGCGGTCGGCCACGCTGATGAAACTGTCGGCGAACAGCGGCTGGGCAGTAATGTCCTGCGGTAAATCGGGGAACAGCCCCATAGCCAGGTCCAGTTCTCCGTCTAGCAACTGCGCCAGCATGGTTTCGCGGCTGGCCTGGCTGACGGCCAGATCGATTCCGGGCGCAACCTGGCGCAAGTGACGCAGCAGGGGTGGCAGGATGATGCGCGAGGAGTAATCGGACAGCGACAGCCGGAACCGGCGTTGGGCCATGGCTGGCTCGAATTGCGGGGCCGTCAGCAGGTTGTTGAGGTTGCCGAGGGCATCCTGCAGCGGTTGGGCCAGCGCCTGGGCGCGGGTGGTGAGGGCCATGCTGCCACCTTGGCGTACCAGCAAGGGGTCGTCGAAGTGTTTACGCAGTTGTGCCAACGCGTGGCTGACCGCGGGTTGGCTGCGGTGCAGGCGCAGGGCGGCGCGGGTCACGTGCTTTTCGCTGAGCAGGGCATGCAGAGCGAGCAGCAGGTTGAGGTCGATCTTGCGCAGTTCATCCATGGGGTGAATGGCCTTGGTCACTGTTGCTGTTGTTGATCAGCTTAACAAATAGGTTTGCCTTGCGTGGCCCCACAGGACCGTGTCGGCTATGGCGTGTACTCCCCACCCGTTTCGCTGTCATCCGAGTAATACGATGGGTCTTTCTGCGACTGCCACACCTGAACCGCGTCGCCTCGGCACGCCCCTGCCGGTCGCTGATAGCTGCAAGGGGTGCAGGAATCATCTGCATCCCGTCTGATTGTTCAGTTTTATCTACCTGATTAGCCTGACTGGAACACCCATCCAGCAGGGATTCGATCATGGCTACCCGCATCGTTCTCGACAGCACCGGCACTGCCGATGTCATGCAGCTTGAACACGTACAAGTACAGCCTCCAGGGCCGGGCCAGGTCTGGCTGGAGCAGACGGCCATTGGCGTGAACCCGCTGGACGTGTTGCAACGCAAGGGCGGCGCACCGCTGGCTTTGCCCTCCGGCCTGGGCCTGGAAGGTGCAGGTCGGGTTACGGCGATTGGCGAAGGGGTACACAATGTGCAAGTGGGCGATCGGGTCGCTTATGCGATGGGGCCGGTCGGTGCCTATGCAAGTGGCCGCTTGTTCCCGGCCGAGCGCCTGGTCAGGCTGCCGCCACAATTGGATGACGAGGCCGCCGCAGCGGTGCTGTTCAAGGGCATCACGGCGCAGTACCTGTTGAAAACCACCTATGCCGTAGGGCCGGGCACCCAGATCCTGCTGTACGGCGCGGCCGGTGCCTTGGGCCAACTGATGGCGCCTTGGGCGCGTCACTTGGGGGCGACGGTGATCGGTGTGGTGTCGCGCCCGCAAAGCGTGGCGCGTGCACTGGCGGCGGGCTGCCATCATGTACGGGTGTTCGACGCGGCAATCTTGGCCAGCCAGGTGCGCGAGCTGACCCAGGGGCAGGGAGTAGACGTGGTGTACGACTGCGTGGGCAGGGTGTCGTTGGAGACCTCGCTGGACAGCCTGCGGGTGCGTGGCCTGCTGGTGTCGTTCGGCGGCACCTCCGGTGCACCGGCGGCCATTGAGGTAGCCACGCTCAACGCCAAGGGCTCGCTGTACCTGACCCGGCCGTCGCTGGCGGCACACACCCGCACAGATAAGGAATACCAGCAGCGTGCCGCCGATGTGCTGGCGGCGGTCGCCGAGGGTATCATCCAGCCTCGGGTCTGGCGTCGCTACCCGCTGGCCGAAGCGGCCAGGGCCCATGGGGACCTGGAGCAAGGGCTGTCGGAAGGCGCGCTGGTCCTCACCGCCTGATCCCCGATCCCGATGCCTTGCCGAGCCTGCCATGGATGCCTTCGACAGCCGCCGCGCCGATGAACTTGCCACCTTGCTGGCGCTGCACGAGCAGGGCTCGTTTGCCGCAGCAGGGCGGCAGCTTGAGCGCCACCCCACGGTGCTGTCGAAGCGCCTGAGTGCACTGGAGGCACGCCTGGGCATTCGCCTGGTGGAGCGCAGTACGCGGCAGTTGCGCTTTACCGATGAAGGCGAGCGGCTGGTTGCCAAGGTGCGGGAGGCCAACCGGCTGATCGCCGAGGCCGAACAGGAAGCAGCCGAGGGAGCGGCAACGGTACGCGGGCGCCTGCGCCTGGCGTTGCCGGCAGCCATGGGGCGGCGCTGGTTGAGCGGGATGTTGGCCGATTTCGTGCTGGCACACCCGCAGGTAATGGTGGAGGCCGAGTATGCCGATCGCTTCGTCGACCTGATTGGCGAGGGTTTCGATGCCGCCATCCGCATTGGCGAGCTTGCCGACAACCGCCTGGTGGCCAGGAAGCTGTGCGATCACCTGCGCATCCTGTGTGCGTCACCCGAGTACCTGGCTCGGCATGGCGCACCTGTGCAGCCGGAGGATTTGTCTGGGCATAATTGCTTGGGTTTCAACGGGTTGCGAAGCTTTCCTGAATGGCGACTGATGAGTGACGGGCGACAGGTAAACGTCAAGGTTGCCGGCAGCTTGCGCAGTAACGACAACGAAGCCCTGCTGGAAGCGGCGCGGCGTGGGGTGGGTATTCTGGCCGGAGGGGACTGGTTGATGGACGAGGACCTGGCCAGCGGGCGCCTGGTGCGGGTGCTGCCCCAATGGCAGCTGGATGTGGCTGCAGGCATTTACCTGGTACGGCCGACCGCGCGCCTCAACACTGCCGCCCTGGGGGCTTTCAAGGCGTGGCTGGAGGCACGCTTCGAGGCCGGTGCACCCTGGCGGCTTTGACTCGCTCTGGTTGATCTGGCAGGTCCCCTGTGGAAGCGGCGTTGATCTCGAGGCTGTCGCTGTACCTGTGGGAGCGGCCTTGTGTCGCGAAAGGGCCGCAACGCGGCCCCAGGATTGATGCGTGATCGTTGAAATTGCTGGGGCTGCTTTGCAGCCCTATCGCGACACGAGGCCGCTCCCACAGGGGATCGCGCCAACCTTTAGAATTTGAGCAAGACAGTTGCTCCCAAAGGATACGCGGAGCGCTTTCTCCCGCAGCGCTTTATCGCCTTGCTACCGCATGCTGCACGCACTGCTCGTAATAGGTCTGCTTGATCGCTGCCGGTTTGAGTCGCGAGCGGCTGTTGTACGTCTGTTCGGTAATGCCGAAGGCGGTCATGCGCATCCACGGCTTGGGAAATTTGCGCACCTGCAACTTCTTGCGCGTGGCATACAGGGTTACCCCGGAAAGCTTGGCCTGCTGGGCCTCGGCGGCTATCTGCGCGCCCCAGCCGCAGGTGTGGCGATCGTTCTGGCTCAGCGCCCGTGCCTGGGCGCCGAAAGCGAGCGTGGCCAGCAGGCAGCCGGCCATCGTTGCTAGAAGTACTCGCATGTTTCTGTCCTAAGCATCTGAAGGAAAAAGAAGTTTGCCTTCGCTTGAGGACGCTGGGGGCCAGCAATTTGCCGTCAGGTTGTGGCCATGCGCAACGGCCTGGCGACGGAGGTGCGCAGGCTGGCCCAGGCCAGGCTGGCGACCCAGATTACCGATACGCCGTAGTTCAGGCGCTGGTACAGGCCGAACAACTGGCCGCTTTGTGCCGCCTGAGCCATGAGCACGACGGTGATGATCGCCAGCACCACGCAGGCCAGGGAAAACAGCGCCAGTACCCTGGAACCGGCAACGCGCTTGCCCAGCCAGACCCACAGGGCGCTTGCCAGGGTAAGCGAGAAAAACATCAGCAGCCCGGACAGGTTGTGCCGTTGTTGTGACAATGAAGGCTGTGCCGGCGCGCAACCCTGGTCGCAGGGAAACCAGCCGGTGCCCAGACTGCCCAGCCCATGCAGCAGCACCAGCGCCGCACTCAGCAACGCCAGCTTCGAGCCCCGCCAGCGCCGTGCCAGGCCCCAGGCAAATAGTGCAAACAGTATGCCGAGGGGGAAGTTGTTGACCAGCGGCGACCAGCTCTGGGTCGGTGAACCGGCGGCGCCGAGCTGGCTCATGGCCTGTTGCAGGTGGTTGTAGCCGGGGTAGGCCTGGGCGGTGAACCATACGCCAGCCAGCAGCCAAAGGGGGATAAGCAGGCCGCTGGCGAGCAGCAGGCGTTCGAGGGGTTTCATGCTGTGGTTTCCTTCCATGGACGAGCGTGAAACCGCACAGTACAGGCTTTCGCCTGCGTGAAGCCAGTCTCGCCAGGGGCGGATGGCGGTTGCGGACGCCGACAAATTCCGTATGGCGTGTATGTGATCGTACAACTGCTTGCGCTATCATGAGCGCTGTCTTTCAAGGTGAACTTCAGGGCGATGACAGAGCAGCAGGTACAGGCAAAGACCCGGCGCAAGCCGCGCAGTCTGGCCCAGGAACTGGTCACGGTGCTGACCGAGCGCATTCGTAGCGGCCAGCTCAAGCGCGGCGACAAGCTGCCGACCGAATCGCAGATCATGGCCGAAGAAGGCGTCAGCCGCACGGTGGTGCGTGAAGCGATCTCGCGGCTGCAGGCAGCCGGGCAGGTGGAGACCCGCCACGGCATTGGCACCTTCGTGCTGGATGCGCCGGCCGCGGGTGGTTTCCGTATCGACCCGGCGACCGTGGTCACCCTGCGCGAAGTATTGGCGGTGCTGGAATTGCGCATTGCCCTGGAGATCGAATCGGCGGGGCTGGCGGCGCAGCGGCGCAGTGATGAAGCGTTGGCCGGCATGCGTGCTGCGCTGGACGAACTCAACGAAGGGGCTGCCCACGCCACGGATGCGGTGTCGGCAGACTTCCAGTTCCACCTGCGCATTGCCCAGGCCAGCGGCAACCACTACTTCGCCGACATCCTCAACCACCTGGGCACCAGCATCATCCCGCGGACCCGGCTGAATT
>Ga0209676_1001343_pt1 | contig 24617 bp, 25 predicted proteins | sample AraplaCvi_mLB_r2_FD_184282 | JGI IMG/M metagenome (GOLD analysis project Ga0209676, IMG submission 184282) | Arabidopsis root microbial communities from North Carolina, USA - plate scrape MF_Cvi_mLB_r2 (SPAdes) (version 2) | ecosystem: Host-associated > Plants > Roots > Endosphere | place: USA... | reverse complement strand
GGCATACCACGCATTATGACCTCAGCCAATGCATTTAAACGCCTGATCGAGATCGTGCCCAGCGAAAGTAACGGCATTACGCTTTGCCAGGGCACATTCGCGACGATGGGCGAGGATATTCCGTCGGTGATCAGGTACTTCGGTACCCGAAAGAAAATCCACTTCGTGCATTTTCGTGATGTTCGTGGCAACAAAAACAACTTCGAAGAAACCTTTCACGACGACGGCAAAACCGACATGTACGAAGCCATGAAAACCTATTACCAAGTAGGTTTCCGCGGCCCGATGCGCCCCGACCACGTACCTACCGTCGCCGGCGACAGCAACCAGAATGCCGGTTACAGCAACTACGGCGCACTGTTCGCGATAGGGTACATGCGCGGGCTCGTAGAGTCCATCGCCAAGTCGCACAAGGCGTAATGCAGCGCGTGGGAGGCCTGCCGGTTGTTGTTACATTCCTGACGGGATTTCGGGTGGGGATCGGTGCTGGAGTTCTGCCAAGGTTACGTGCCTGACGGCACTTGACATTCCGCATGGAAAGTCGCGTTAGCGACGTAATATTGGTAGCATTGAGTCTACAATTCGTTTCCGGTGAATGCCGTAGGCATGTAACTACAACGCCGGTGACAACCCCAATGATGTTGGTTTGTTACTGGATGGAAGGCCTGGAAGCATTTCCGGCCTTTTTTTACATTAAAAACATTGACCAAATGCAACGGTCATAGACCCGATCTTTGTCAATGCATGGGAAATGTGACCACCTTCAACATAGCTGCCATGAAAACATTTGCGACCACCGCTTTTGCTATAATTTTGTTTGTATGCGTATGGACTGAGCGCCGGAGTACCGAAGGAACCATCAACCCGATTATTGGCGACGTCAGCTTCGAGAAAAAGTACGGAGCCGTGCCCAATGCGGATACCGACGACAACCTCCGCATCTCCGCACATTTGGAATATGCCGAAACCGAGCTGAGAAAGCGTGATGTGTCGAAATTGTCGGCCGAAATGCGTCGCAAGCGTGAGCGGATGCTGGATCTTCTGCACGAATACCGGTCTGCGGGAGCTTTTCCTAAAAACTACGAGCGCAGCGAACGTAAACCCTGCTTTATCGATCAGAATGGAACGATCTGCGCTGTTGGCTACCTTGTGGAACAAACAGCCGGAAGGCCCGTCGCGGAGGCTATTAACAGCCGCCATCAATACGCGACGATAATGGAAATGAACGATCGCAAAGTCGACGAATGGATTGCGCAGAGCGGATTGAGCAAGGAGGAATGTGCGATGATACAGCCGCAGTACGCGCCGGGAGCCACTCAGAATGTCAATAATGTGAAGCCCTCCTACGCCATTTCTTCCACATTGTTGATGGGCGTCAATGCCGCTTCTACGGTCGTGAACGGCATTCAGGTTGCCACAGGGTCGATGCGCGGCGGTGCGCTCGCGCTGGGTATCATCGGGGGCACGGGCCAGATCACTTTGGGCATTATTGGGTTTAAAAAGAAAGCCGACGGTACGGGAATAGTACGTACAACCGGTTACGGCAACACCTCCCAGCGCAACATTTCGGTGGTGAATATGGCGCTCGGCTCACTCACACTGGGCATGAGTATCTGGAACATTGCTACCAATAGGAAAGCTATGGAAAGGCGCTCGGCCTGGGACATCCGCAGTTTCCCGGATGCCAATGGCAAGTCGGGCATGGCGTTGGCTTTTACGCACAAGTTCTGAAATGCATTACTGCCATTTCGTCAAAAGCTCCTTAAACGCATCCTTGTAAAGATCACCGACGGGAATATCCACGCTGCCGATGTGGACCGCGCTTTTGCTGATCGAATCCACCTTGCCGACGGCCACAATGAACGAGCGGTGAATGCGGATGAATTTGCCGGAAGGCAACTTTTCTTCAATTGCTTTGAGGCTGCTATGCGAAACCACCGGGCTGCCGTTGGCCTGGTGGATTTTGACGTAATCCTTGAACGACTCAATGAAGAGAATGGCGTCGAAATCGATGCGTACCAGCTTGTAATCCGATTTGACGAACAGGTAATTCTCGCCCGAATCGAGTTCGGGTTCGTTCAGACCTTCACGCAGGTTTTCGAAGTACTTTTTGGCCTTCATGGCCGTCGCGAGGAACTGGTTATAACCGAACGGTTTGAGCAGATAACCCAGAGCATCCACCTCATATCCCTGCACAGCGAACTGGTTGTAAGCCGTCGTAAACACGATACGCGTTTTCGTATCCGGCGCCTGGTTGAGCACCTTGGCCAGCTCCATGCCCGTGAGCTCGGGCATTTGAATATCCAGGTAAACCAAATGTATATTCTCCTTGGTGATCACTTCCAGCGCGTCCAGCGCATTGATATACCGGCCGTGCAGATGCAGGAATGGCGTTTGTTCCACAAATGAGCTCACGAGGCCTAATGCGAGCGGTTCGTCGTCGACGGTAATGCAATTCAGGGTCATGGCTTGGTTTGGTTTACGTCAGGTTGATGGTCAGGTCTACGGTATAAGTGTTCGCGCGTTCGTCGGTATGGATTTCCAGATGGTGCTTCCCGGGATACAAAAGGTCGAGGCGCCGGCGTGTATTGCTCAGGCCGATGCCGCCGCTTTCGGCTCCTGCTACGTTCTGCGCCGGGAAAATATGGTTTTCTACGTGAAGCTTCAATGCTCCGTTGGATAATCCGGCGTGTATCCTGATTCCGGACTCCTGTGAGGCATTGATCCCATGTTTGAATGCATTTTCAATGAACGGCAGCAACAACATCGGGGCGATGGCGTAGTCGGGCACCGGCTCGTCGCGGGTGTATTGCACATTACTGCTGCTCTGCACGCGCAGTTTCATCAGTTCGATGTAGTCGTCGATAAACGCGAACTCGCGGCTGAGCGGAGCCACATCTTGCTGTGTTTCATAGAGCAGGTAGCGCATCATGCGCGAGAGCGTAAGGGTGGCCTCGCGCGATTCCTCGACGTTGGTGTACGACAGCGCGTATATATTATTGAGTGTATTGAAGAAGAAATGCGGGTTGATCTGCGCCTTCAACAACGCGAGTTCGGAGGTAATGTTCTGCTTCTCCACGGCGTCGCGCAGGCGTGCGTCGGCCTGCCAGCGCTGGATCACGGCCATACTGGTGCTCACACCAATTACCAAAAGTGTTGTCATCAGCAGAATGGCGTCGATGATGTGCCTGGGCTTGGGAGGGCCACCGCGGTGCCTTGGGCGAGGCATAATGTGCTCCATATGCTTGCGGATTTCAAGTTGCTGGTCGGCTATTTTGCTGACTGCCAACATGAATATGGCCAACGCGATCACACACAGGATGAATACAAAAATCCTGTTTTTCAGCAGGTAATTCGGGACAAGGTAATGGGAGTTGAAGTAGAACAGCGCAACCAGCAGGCCGAAATTCAGGAGTTGTTTTACCCAAAATACGGCAGGCAGGCTCACGCTCCACGACAATGGCTGGTAAAACACAAGCACAAAGCCGAGCAAAGCCCATGCAAGCAAATGCATCGCGATAACTACGCCGCCTTTTGTGTTTTCTCTCGTCATTGCCGTAAAAATAGCAGTCAAATCGTGGTAATTAACTATGTCGAAAAGGTGTTTCGACGTATCGCCGATTTTGCCGGTTAAAGGGCCAATCTTTGGCGATAGGCCGACATATCCGCCGGAATGCCGTTTCGCCCGGCCTGTTTGTCGGGTAAAACGGCCCATTCAGCTACACTTTCGGGCTCTCCGTCCAAGCGGTTTTTATTCGCGGGTTACATTAATTCTCTTTGTATTGCGCAGTCCGGAAAGGATAGTCCCGGAAGTGATAGGTAGACCCGCTGAATGATCCATTGAAAAGTAAGAAACTATGCTCAAATTCCTGAATAAAATCATTTTCGATCCGAACGACTTCCGCTCGGTTATCGCGGCGTGTATTGCGGGGAACAGTCAGGCTCAGCATATTTTGTTTAAAAAGTACTTCGGTTATGCCAAAAGCATTTGCCTTCGGTATACCTATTCGCCGGAAGAAGCAGAGGAAGTGCTCAATGAAGGGTTTTTCAAGGTTTTCAATAACCTGGAAAGGTATGATCCCGAGCAGCCTTTCAAGGCCTGGCTGCGGACGGTGATGGTCAACAATGCGATCAGCTATTTCAGAAGGAACAAAAAGCACTATGCTGCCCGCACCGCGTTCGATGAAATCCCCGAGCCAGGCGTTGCCGACGACGCGGTTTCCGAAATCACCGCAGGCGAAATTATGCAGCTCATTCACGAACTGAAACCGATCTATAAAACGGTGTTCCTCATGTACGCCGTCGACGGTTACAGCCATAAGGAGATCGCCACCATGCTGGAAATCAACGAAGCTACCGTGCGATCGCAATACGCACGTGCGCGGGCGCAGTTACAGGAGGCGATTACCGTGCACTACCCGGAACTTGCCGGCCAGTACGCGATGCTATCGTTCTAAGACCTCCTTATTTTCCCATCCAGACCTTGAAGTCGTGGGCGCGCTCGCGGCTTACGATCGTTTCCTTGTCGAGTGCCGGGTGCAGCGTCAGCGCCAGCCGGTGATTATAGTACGCCTGCATTTGCGCCACCGCCTGGTGCGTGACAATGAGCGCGCGGTTGACCCGGAAAAAGCGGTCGGGATCGAGAAACTCGTCGAGTTCATCCATTTTGTAATCCACTACAAATTTCTGTCCCAGGTGGTTTTTGAAAAATGTCAGGCCATTGTCAATGTAGAAATAGGCAATTTCCGACGTTTCGATCGATAGCAAGCGGGCGCCTTGTTTAACGAGGAACCGCTTTCGATACTCAGACACAGGCGATTGCAAATGCAGGGTCTTCAAAATAGCTTCCAGGTTCAGCTGCGGCGCGCCTGCGGGATTGGCTTTTCCGGGTGCTACAAGATCGTAATACTTGCGGACCGCACGTTGGAGATCTTCCTGCTGCACGGGTTTCAGCAAATAATCAATACTGTTCACTTTGAATGCCTGCAACGCGTATTCATCGTAGGAAGTGGTAAAAATAACTGTGCTCTGGATTTCGACACGGTTGAATATCTCGAAACTTTGCCCGTCGGCAAGCTCGATATCCATAAAAATGATGTCCGGCTCAGGCCGGCCGCTTACCCGGTTTTCAGTAATCCATTCGACGGTCGCTGCAATACTGGGTGTAATGCCGCGCACTTCGAACTCCGGTGCGGTTTCTTCCAGCAACTTGGTCAGCTTACGTACGGCCAGCTTTTCATCCTCAACAATTAATATATTCATGCATTTGTGGTTTTCAGTGTGATCAGCGGCAAGGTAACTTTGAAGAACTGCGCACCATCGTCGACCAAGGGGATACGCTCGGAAAGTAGTTCGTATTTTGCCATAATGTTGGCCAGCCCAAGTCGCGTTGATTTTACCGGCGTCGATTTGATCAGGCGGTTGTTAGTGATTTCGAGCAGGTCGTCGCCCACCGAGCGAATCCATACCCGCAGCGGGTTGGTTTCCAGGATACTATTGTGTTTCACGGCGTTTTCCAGCAGGAGCTGCAAGGTTAGCGGCGGTATTTTTTTATCCAAATCCTCATCATTGACTTCGATCACGAGGTCGAAACCGATGTCGTACCGGGTGCGCAGCAGGTGGTAATAAGAGCTGATGAAGCGGATTTCGGCCGAAAGCGTGGTTAGTTCGTTCTGGTTGGTTTGAAGCAGATAGCGGTAAACCTTGGCCATTTCATCCACAAACTGCTCGGCGCGCCTGGGCTCGTCGGAGATCAGCGCGGAAAGGGTATTGAGGCTGTTGAACAAAAAATGGGGGTTAACCTGGCTTTTCAAGCTCTGTAACTGTCCCTGCATACCCGCGCGCCGCAGCGCTTCCTTATTGATTTGCAGGGTCTTCCATTTGTTTAATGAGTAATTAATTTCGTAAAGGCCCGTCAGCAGAAGCACCGCCACAAACTCGAAAATATAGACATTTACCATCATCCGGGCATCGAGCTGCGCTTCGAAAGGCCTGAAATGCATAATAAAGACCATATAGGAAGTCACAAAAACGAACGTCAGTACCCAGAATGCAACGGCTGTGAGGGCGCTCCGTTTGAGCGACGAATCGAACGACGGGTACTTCATGGCAATGTACCGCGCTGCCCAGTCGTGCGGAACGAATGCGAGGATCGTCATGAGGAAGATCATCAGCGTACCGCCTGCGAAGTTGTACAGGCTCGCCAGATAGGGCTCTCCGATGAGCAGATAGCTGATCGTAGGCACAAACCAAGGCACCAGCAATGCGAAAATCCACCTGCCGAAAAGGCTCAACCATATCTGCCGGCCGATTCCGTTGTAAATGAAGGTCGGAGTCATGTGAATATCAGAGGCAGGATGATCGCAAATTCGTGGTCGTCTTCTTTCAGCTGAACCGCTCCGGCACGATTGAACAAGAATTTGTACCGGTTGATCAGCACGTGGATACCTGGCGTATCGGGCGGCACCGTGAGCATTTTCGGCTGGCGGTTGTGCCGGAATTCCAGCTGGCCGGTTTCGGTGGTGGCAATGCGGATGTGCAGCGGACGGGCGGAGGACACCATATTGTAGTGAATGGCGTGGTCGATCAGGATCTGAAACGTGAGCGGTACCATTTGCCCGCTTAGGAACACCTCTTTCAAATCCAGGGTAATGCTGATCCCGTTTTCGAACCGTGTTTCGAGGAGGTAAATGTAAGATTTGATAAAACGCAGCTCCGAATCGAGCGTCACCAGAATATCCTCTTTGTCGGGGCCGTTCACACTCAATTGGTAACGATATACTTTCGACATTTCATCCACGAATTTTTCCGCAGTACCCGGCGCGTCGGTGATCAGTACCGAGAGCGAATTGAGGCAATTGAAAAGAAAATGAGGATTAACCTGCTGTTTGACGGCTTCCAGTTCGGTTTGCAGCTGTTTTTCCTGCATTTGCTCCACCTCGTTCTGGTTGGTCCGCCATTGCCGGAACGCATAGGCGAGCTCGGTTAGTCCCGCCGCGATGAGCGAGCCGCTCAGGATGAAGAAGCTTACGCGCAACGCCCAGAAGAGATCAAAACCGGCGCCGGTGAGCCCGATTTGATGGTATGCCGGCAATGCAACCCAAAAGAACGCCACATTCACGACACCATAAACACCGAACCACAGGGCTACTCGATAAATGGACTGGTCCATATCCGGGAGGAGGCTGGTAACCTTCGGTGAAAGTGCGACATCGACGCGGTAAGCAGCCCATATCAGGAACATATTGATCGCGCTGCCGGCGATAAATAGCTGCGAATCTGAAAAATAGCGCTCTTGCCAAAGTCCCAGGCCGGCTAGCAAAGTCATTCCGGCTAATACCAGCACCGAAGTGGTAATACCGACCGGCTTGCGGCCGATTTTTGCCAGATAGCTTTCAAGGATCATTTGTACGCATTTTCATTTCATGCAAAAATAAAGCGGGGGCGATCCAATCGGAAACGGGGCGGGATTAACCATCGTATTTATGGCCCAAATTGTCGCAAAAACATTGTCTAACCTAATTTGAACCATCAAAAGGTATTTACAATTGAGCAAATGGCCGTTTCAGTTTACCCGTCGATTTAGCGTATTCATGAGGTAAAAGTTACAATTCACCCGGGTCGCTGTTTGCTACGGTCTCTTCTTATACCACTTTTGTATCACAGCAAGGCCAAGCATCTGTTAGCCATAAAAGTCCATCAAATTTTAGCCATGAAAGTAAATAACCAATTGCCAGATCAATCCATGAAAAATCAATCTGTCCTTTCAACCATGCAAAACCTGTCTGTCATGTCGGGTGGCGGTCCGTCGGGTGCTACCGGCGAAATCAAGAACGTCCCTACGATTACTGTTTACAAGTTTGGGAAAGCGATCTCCGTTAAATCCAGCGATATTACTTGCCTGGAAGGTGTTGGAAACTACACATTTGTGTACACCCGGCATGAAAAGCACCTGGTTTCAAAGTGTCTGAAAGAAGTACAGGATGAGCTTAGCAGCGATTTTTTACGTATTCACAAATCATACAGCATCAATGCGCGCCACATCGCATCCCGCTGGCCTGACTATATTCACCTGAGCTGTGGCAAAGTGATCCCCATTGCGCGCCGCCGCATCCGTGAGACGCATGAGATATTGGGAAGAATGGCGCTTTCGGCGTAACAGATTAATTTATGCAGATAATTTGCCGTCAGGATTGATGCATGTTCATCAATCCTGACGGCTTTTTCTTAGTAGGCCCATTTTACATAAGCCGAAGCCCATGTAAAACCGGCGCCGAAAGCCGAGAATATCAGGTTATCGCCTTTTTTGAGTTGCTTTTCGTAGTCCCACAGGCAAAGTGGAATGGTGGCGGCGGTGGTATTTCCGTAATGGGCGATGTTCATCATCACTTTGTCCATTCCCACACCCATACGGTTGGCCGTTGCTTCGATAATGCGGCGGTTGGCCTGGTGCGGTACCAGCCATGCCACGTCGTCGTGGGTCAGGTGGTTTCTTTCCATCATTTCTGCCGAAACATCGGCCATATTCCGGACGGCCGATTTGAAAACCTGCTGGCCGTCCTGGTGCAGGTAATGCATGCGGGCATCCACCGTTTCATGGGACGCGGGGAACCGGCTGCCGCCTCCGCGTTGTACCAGATTGTTGTAACCCACGCCATCGGCGCGGATCAGGGTGTCGATCACCCCGTAGCCTTCGGTGTTCGGTTCGAGCAGCACCGCGCCGGCTCCGTCGCCGAACAGAATGCAGGTGCGGCGGTCGGTGTAGTCCATTACGGCCGACATCTTGTCGGTTCCCACGACCACTACTTTTTTGTATTTGCCGGTTTCAATGAATTGCGCACCGAGTTCCAGACCGTAAATGAAGCCCGAGCAGGCGGCATTTACATCGAAACTACCGATGTTGCGGATACCCAGCTGGTCGCAGATGAGGTTGGCGGTACTCGGGAAAACGAAATCGGGGGTAATGGTGGCGCAAATGAGGAGGTCTATTTCAGCGGGATCGGTGTTGGTTTTTTCGAGGAGGCCCTTCACGGCGCGGGCTCCCATGTGCGAGCTTCCGAGTCCGGGTTCTTTCAGGATGCGGCGTTCTTTAATGCCGGTCCTGCTCACGATCCATTCGTCGCTGGTATCAACGAGTGTCTCCAATTCGGCATTTGTGAGAATATAGTCGGGTACATATCCTTCTATGCCTGAAATGGAGGCTTTTACTTGTTTCATATTCGATTCTAATACTGGTAAATTTCGCTGTTTGGGGATTCTTATGCCCTAAACAACAAATATGCATCACAAAAGTGCGCATTTCTCCACCATTCAGTGGATTTTTTGGGAAGTTAATTTGAAAAGAAAAATTCTACGGGACAATGCGTATTTCGACACGCCGGTTGAGCCTGCGGTTCGCTTCGCAATCGTTCGGCGCTACGGGCAGCCCGCTGCCGAAGGCCCTTCCGCGAATACGCCCCGTCTCGATACGCTTCGAGAGCAGGAACTTTTTGACTTCATCCACGCGGTCGTAAGAAAGCAGCAGATTTTTCCGCGGGTCACCCACGTCGTCAGTATGCCCCGAAAGCTCGATCCGTGGTGTGGTATTCCTTACAAGGTAGTCGGCGAGGATTTCGAGCTCCTGGTTGCTCTCCGGCAGCATCGCCGGCTCGCTCTGGGTAAACAGCAGGACCGTTTCGATTTCCTCTTTCAAATCCAGCTCCGACAATACAACCGGCTCCGTTTTGCAGGAATCGGCGTTTTCTAACGGTGTTAAATAAAAAATCTTCGTTGGACGGAGGGTGCGGGCCGCTATGACTTCCGAATAGGTTTCATATCCGCTGGCGTGGATCGAGATAACGCCCATGTCCCTGGCGGACATTTTAAACTGGTAGACGCCGTCTTCAAAAATCGGAACAACGAGGTCTTCGGGGCGCTGGCCCACCACCATGATCGTCGCTTCGATGGGGCGCAAGGTATGCTTGTCGAGCACGCGTACGCTAATGCGGGTGCGCTGCGGGATAATTTTTTGCTGGTTCGAGGCCACATCGGCCCGTTGCTGTCCGTGTGCGGCAAGAGTCGCTGCAGCGGACAAGAGTAGGATGATTGTAAAAGTTTTCATTCAAGCTCCGGTTAGGTTGAACAATCGTGTTTTACAAACAGGGAAGTATTTTTATAAATATATAAAGGTTATTTATAGTTAAGGCAATGCCGGATACTTTTTTTAAGGTAATACTTTAAAGTTGGGGCGCAGTGGCACGTACAGGGGAGCCGGACTGACGCCGTAGCCATATACCGATAGCTTCGTCTGCGGCGGCTCGTGCGCCGACAAGTTCACTTTGCGGTTCCGAAACAGTTTTTCGAGCTCGTCTTTGATCAGAACGGGCGCCTTCCAGGGTTCCAGTTTCATTTTCCTGCTGAAAAGCCTGGGTACTTCTTCCTTGACTTTCAGCGGCAGCTTGTCCAGTTCCGGGTCGAACTGAATGCTGATGGTGTACCAAACGGCAATTGGTTTGCCGTCCTTTTGGGCGGGCGTCCATTTGGGCATAATGCGTATGAGCCGCAGCGCTTCATCGTCCAGTTCAATGCCGGGGCTTTTGATGATCCGTCCGCTGCTGATGTTACCGTCCTCATCAATCAGGAAAGAAACCTGCACAGGTCCCTGTACGCCCGATTGCAGCGCTTCCTGCGGGTATTTCAGGTTGTTTGCAAGAAATTTCGTTAGTCCCCTGAAATATGGCCAGCGGTCGAGCCGCAGCGAAGAGCCGGTTTCATATCCCTGGTTTGTCTCCGGCTCCTTTTTCGAAAATTTGGACGGACCTTTCATACGCATGGCCAGCACTTGCGGCCTCATTTTTAACGCAATGAGATATTCATTCGTCGACTTGACAATGGGGATTTGCCTTGGTTCATAATCAGGATGCTGGATAGTGAGCGTCCCGTTCATCGGCGCATCGGCAATTTCAAAGCTGCCCGTCAGGTTCGTGACCGTGCCGCGCTCGGACCCGGCGATCAGGATGGCGACGTTGGCAATGGGGCGCGAGGATTCGTCGGTGATTTTACCGGTAATCCGGATGGTTTGAAAAAAGGCTGCCCGGATATCGAGGCTGTCGGAAACCGGTCGCGCGGTCGCTGCCGTACCCAAGGTTGCGGCAACGGCGAGCATCGCGAGGGAGATGTATGGGGGAAACAGCGGTAGAGGTATTCTTTGCAGCATGAGTTTCCAGGTGTTTGAAATGGCCGATATTCACTCAACTATACCTTTTTTCCATAAACGATTGTATTTCAAATATAGGATACGCAATTAGCAGCAGAATGTGTAATTTTTTTAAAAAAATCGACGATCGGCGGGTCGGCCGGTGGATCATCGGAATGGGTTTATTTTGGAAAAACATTTTACATTCGGCCGATCAGTAAATAAATCATCCATCAACAACACTATTCACGCACGCTGTCTATGGAAAATCTGCAAGCGGACATCTTGTTTTACAATTCACCCGCCGGGAATGTTAGGGTGGAGGTTATTTTTAATGATGAGATATTCTGGCTGAACCAGAAGCGGTTAGCGGAGTTGTTCGGGGTGGAGGTAAATACTATCAACTATCATTTAAAGGAAATCTACAAATCCGGAGAACTGGAAGAACAGGCAACTATTCGAAAAATTCGAATAGTTCAAAAGGAAGGCAATCGGCATGTGGACGCAGGTAAAGTCAGTCACGAGGTGGCGATGAGGCTCGCGGAAGAGCAATTCGAAAAATTTCGCGTGGAGCAGGACAAAAATTTTGAAAGCGACTTTGATAGAGAGTTGAAAAAGTGGAAGTTGACATAGCGTTTCCGAAATTCAAACAGCGATGGAACATTACTACACGACGCTTTTCGAATACATCTCCCGCATGATTGCATTGCCCGAGGGTGACCAGCAGTCGGTACGCAGGTCGTTTAAGCCGGTGTTGGTACCGAAGGATACGGTGATAGAGAAAGCGGGTGAAGTGCCTGGTTACCATAATTTTATCGTGTCCGGGTTTATGCGGAATTTTTATTGGGATGCAGATGGTAATGAGATTACTACTGACTTGAACGACGGCCCGCGGTTTTTTACGTCCTACTCCCATTTCATGAACCGGACGGTTTCGGACGAGAACCTGCATTGCATTACGGATTGTGAACTGTTGCGGATCAGTCGGGAGGATGTCGACGTTACCGCGGCGCGGAGCTCCACGCAGAAGGATTACACAATCCGCATTTTACAGGAACATTTGCAAAAAGATAAAGACCGGATCAACGACATGGCTAATCTGACGGCAGAGGCGCGTTATGCGAAGTTCGTGAGAGCGAACCCTAATATTATCCGGCATGTGCCGCTCAAATACATAGCTTCCTACCTCGGCATCACCCAGCGGCACCTCAGCCGATTGCGGGGCGATGGATCAACCGATACTTCCACACTAAAATAGAACCGCTTATCCGCATTGGACATTTGTCTAACGCCGCAGGGCATGACCGGCTTTAAGTTTAGCCAAAACTTAATTCTCCGACATCATGACCGAACCAGTTTCCATCCCGTCCATTCATGTTCATTACCGCGCTCAAAAACTGCTGAATATGGCCGTCACAACTTGGTTTGTAGTCACCACCATTGGCCAATGGGCATTCGGCGGCTACATTATCGCTTTCTATGGCAAGAGCACGGCCTCCGGCAACCTGGCAAAATGGAACGAGGTGTTGCCTCATGGCTACGTAAAGGGCGATTGGCCGGGTAACCTCGTTGTGGGCGTGCATGTTTTGCTGGCGGCGGTCCTTGTGCTGGGCGGGCCGTTGCAGTTGCTGCCATTCGTCCGACGCAGCACACCGTTGTTTCACCGCTGGTTGGGACGCCTTTACCTTACCACGGCCATCATTGTCGCCACCGGCGGTTTGGTGATGGTATGGACGCGCGGTGCGGTCGGCGACCGTTTGCAGCATGTGAGCATCAGCATTCAGACGCTCTACATTGTTCTTTTTGCCGCCCTTGCGTGGCGCTGCGCACGCGCGAGGCGGTTTGACCAGCACCGCAAATGGGCGTTACGACTATTTATGGTGGTCAGCGGAGTGTGGTTTTTCAGAATAGGGCTGATGTGCTGGCTGATACTGAACGGTGGCCCGGCAGGCTTTGATCCCCGGACATTCAGCGGGCCTTTTCTCACCGCGCTGGCAATATTGGTGTATGCTTTGCCGGTGTCGCTCGGAATGCTTGAATTGTATTTTTACGCGGAAAAAACGAGGAAGCATGGGCCAATAACGGCTGTTGCCTTACTGATATTGATTGTGACCGCATTGATGGCCGTCGGCATTTTTGGAGCGATAGCGGGTATGTGGCTGCCGAGGATCGGGTAGGAGCTGTTCCCAATAATAATCCCTAATCTGTATCTATTCATATTGATCATATTTTGTGAGCTTTGCCGGAAATGCAGTCACATCTTTGTTATGAATGAACCGATTAAATTGATTATCGCCGGAAGCGAAGCGCATTTCGAAGACGGGAAGAAGTTATTCCGCGAATACGCCGCTTCATTGCCGATTGACCTCGCTTTCCAGCGGTTCGAAGAAGAACTCGATACGGTACGGGAGCAATATGGACTACCTTCGGGCGGGCTGGTGCTCGCGTATGCTGGTGAGCGTGCGGTGGGGTGCGCAGGGGTGCGCAGCAAGGGCGCCGGAATCGCCGAGTTGAAACGGATGTATGTTCAACCCGATTTTCGCGGGCATAAGTTGGGGAAATTGTTGCTGGAACGGTCCGTTGCCATCGCAAAGGATTTGGGGTATAAAAAACTTCGGCTCGATACGCTCGCAAGCATGACGGGTGCGCGCAGATTGTACGAGTCGTTTGGATTTGAGGTTATACCGCCCTATTACGCCAACCCGCATGCCGATGCCATTTACATGGAAAAGGTGCTTTGAGAGGGGCTTAGCGATAGCGCTTAGCGAGCAATGATAACGGCCAACAGATGGCGGTAACGAGGGCCTTGTTCCAATTCGGGCGTTCTGGGTTCTCCCGCCACGCTTTCACGCAGTACCAGGTCAGAATGAACAGGGAAATGATCAGTGCGCCAGACATAGTTTTGAGGTTTGATGGTAATATGTTGTAAGTTAATAGATTATCTAATCTTGACTACAATATTCGTACCGGCGGTAAACTGGACCTTACGGAAGGGTTTGTTCCTGATATTCATTAAATTTAGGAAGACTCTAAAACGTAATGCGCCATGCCGAACAAACTTTGGACCCTGGTCCTTCTGAACATTTGCATTCAGTGGATGAGCAACGCCGCGAAATGCCAGACGCGCGAAGCAATATCCGATGCTGACGGAAATACGTATTCTGTAAAGGTTATGCCCGATGGAAACCAATGGATGACGCAGGATTTGAATGTCCGGGTGGATAGCTCCTGGTGCTCTGCGGACGACCCCGCCAATTGCAAAATCTATGGACGTTTGTATACCTATGCCTCGGCGGCGGAGGCCTGCGGGATGCTGGGCAATGGATGGCGCTTACCCTCGCGAAAGGATTGGGAGGCTTTGTCCGACCATTACGGAGGGGCTAGCAATAAGTCGAAAGATGGGGGCAAAACAGCCTACAAAGCACTGCAAACGGGAGGTGAATCGGGTTTCAATGCTACGCTGGGAGGAAATCGTGAACTGACAGGAGGAAAATATGCCCGGCTGAATGCGCATGGATTCTACTGGACAAGCACTGAAATCGATGCGCCGACGGCCTGGAATTTCAATTTCGGTGCAGGAGGTAAAGCATTGCATTGCCAGGACGGTATGGAAAAGCGCGAGGGCGCCTCGGTCCGCTGTATCAGAACGATGGCAAAGCACTGATTTCTGTCCGGATTCCCCCGCGATAATGTCCGTTTCGCACCGTCTTGGATGGAAATAGAGGCTGTAAATTTGTGTGGTTCATTGAAAATCAGCAATCGACACTTAAAAACATCAGATTATGTCAGCACAAGATTTCAGCGCAACAATCCTCGTGGATCAGACACCGGAAGCGGTTTTCGAAGCAGTGACCAACGTTCGCGGATGGTGGTCTGAAGAAATTGAAGGAAACACAGCAGCCCTGAACGATGAATTCCGATACCATTATGAAGATGTGCACCGCTGCCATGCCCGCCTGATAGAAGTTGTTCCAGCCCAAAAGGTAGTATGGCACATTTTGGACAACTATTTCAAATTCACCGAAGATGAAAAGGAATGGACCGGCACGCAGGTGGTCTTCGAGATTACCCGCGCAGGCAACCAGACGCAGTTGCGTATGACCCACCAGGGCCTCGTCCCGGAGTTCGAATGCTTCAATATCTGCCGCGACGCATGGAGCTTTTACATCAAAGACAGCCTTTACAACCTCATCACCACCGGCACCGGCAAGCCGAATGCCACCGGCAAACCTCAGACTGAGAACGAGAAGACGATTGTCGCTGCGGAATGATAATTAGTACAGGTCAACAGCTTGATTTGCTTGTCATGGAAAAAGCGCCAGCTTTGTGCTGGCGCTTTTTCCCATAATCATTTTCCGGCTGTCTGTTGTCGTCGTTTTAACGGCTGTTTCAAAACGGATAATGCCGCAATCCGCCGTCGACGACCACCGCCGCGCCGGTGACGTAACGAGCACGGGAGGAAACGAGAAAGACGGCCATATCGGCCATATCCTGCGGACGGCCAAAATCACCCAGCGGGATTTCCGTTTCAGCAAATGCCTTACGCTCGTCGTCGGAAAAATAGGGGCGGATGTTGGCGGTGTCTATCAGCCCGGGTTGCAGTGTATTGACCCGGATATTGTACTGCCCCACCTGTGCCGCCAGTTGCTTCGACCATACCGCCATACTGGCCTTGGCTACGGCCGATACATTGATACTTCGTAGCTCATAGGTGCTCGTCAGGTTCAGAATAGCGCCTTGCCGCCGCCCGATCATATGGGGAAGCAGCGCCTGTGTGAGCTGACGGGGCCGGTCGAAATCCAGCGCCATCGAATCATCCCACGGCTGTTCGGGGCCGGTGATAGCTACCGGGCGGCTCTGTCCGGCGTTGTTGATGAGGATATCCACTTCTCCCAATGCGGCCAAAGCAGCTTGTGCAATGCGCTGCGGACCATCCGATGCCGTGAAATCCTGTGCGAAGACAACCGGTGCAATGCCCGTCTCCGCGGCTACTTCCTCCCTGAGATTGTTCAGGAGCTCTTCATTCCGGGCGGTGGCAAATACGCGCACACCTTCTCTGGCCAGTTCCCTCACAATTGCCCGGCCGATTCCCTGGCTGGCCCCGGTTACCAGGGCCGTTTTTCCTTTTAAATGCAAATCCATGACTGTATTTCGAATGGGTAAAAAACTGGTTGCAAACGTAGCCGGAAGCATTTAATTTTGGATGCTATACAACCAATTGTGGGGTACTAACAAAAGTGTAAGTAATGGGTGCCAGAAAACAGAATTCGACCTATACCAGCAATGAGAAATACATTGTGGAATGCGACCTTACCTATGCCGTCAACAAGATCGGAGGCAGGTGGAAGATTTTGATTATCAGTAAACTGGAAAAAGGGAAGATGCGGTTCGGAGAACTGAAAAAGGAATTTCCCTATATCACAGAGCGGATGCTGACGCTGCAATTGCGCGCGCTCGAACAGGACGGGTTGGTCAAGCGCACGGTATATGCGGAGGTGCCGCCCCGCGTAGAATATGAGCTCACGGAAATGGCAGCGGCATTTGGTCCGATTTTCCAGCAGCTCAGCGAATGGGGCGGAAAGCACAGGAAGCTGGTCAATTAAGTTTGTAAGCCTCGGCCAGTTGCACCAGCGCTTTTCGGTCGGCGATATTCAGTTTTTCGAAGATGCGCCGCCGGAATGTGCTCACGGAGGTGTATTGAAGCTGCATCAGCTCGCTGATTTGCGTAATGGTGTAATCCTGTATGATGTATATTGCTACCTGGAACTCCCGGGGCGTCAGTTCGTCGAAAGGGTTCGATGTCTTGCGGTTCAGCGTGTCGTTCACGATGGCGTCGGCCAGATCGGCACTCATGTATTTTTTTCCGGAGATGACCACATCCACAGCCTTGATCAGTTCCTCGGGCGAAGCATCCTTTTCGATGTAGCCGTGTGCGCCCATTTGCAGGGCCCTTTTTCCAAAAACGACTTCGTTGTTCATGGAAACGATCAGGACTCGCGTATCGGGCTGAAAATTTCTGATCCAATGCAGGATCGTGCTGATATCGGTGTCGGGCATGTTCAAATCGAGCAGCACAAGGTCGTAGATGTTGACTTTAAGCCGGTTCATCATCGACTGGCCGTCCCAGCTTTCGTCGATCTCCGCGTCGGCGAAGTGGTTGGTGAGTGCAACTTTAAGCCCGTAACGAACCAGCGAATGGTCGTCGGCAATTAATATTTTTTTCATAACGTAGTAAAATCGGTCGGAACAATGTCCTCCAAAATAGCGCCTGTTGTGTTAGCTTGGCCTGGTAAAAGGCCGGAAATCGTTACAGTTGTTCCCTGCCCGACAATGCTGCTTACTTCCAGCTTGCATTCAAGGCGCGCCACGAAATCGATGATGATCTGATAGCCGAGACGGCCGCTTTGTTCGATCCCCGCTGTTGTGAGCACATTTTCGATGCGCCTGTTAATTTTGCTCAGGTCGGCAGGCGACATACCCCGCCCGTTGTCCGAAACCGAAAGCCTCAGGTGTTTTTCATCGAGCCTGTCCAGTTCCACCCTGATATGCCCGCCGGTTGTGTATTTATTGGAATTGTCGATCAGGTTGCGGATCACGGCTTTCAGGATCTCACGGTTCGTAAAAAGCTCCCAGCCTCCGGGATTAACGAATTCCAGGGTATTGTTTTTCAACAGCAGCATTTCCTCGAAAAACGCTCTCAGCTCATCGGCCAGGCCATCGAACGGGAACGGGCGCTTGCTGAGGAAGAAACCTTCCTGCTGCGATTTAGTCCAGAGATTGATCTCCTTCACAAATGCATGGATATTCGTGGCAGCCTTTTTGATCTCCGCAGTTCCGTTCTTCACGTCTTCGAAGCGCTCTTTTTCCAGCGCCGCCGTCACGTGATCCGACAGCAGGTTCAGAAAATGCAGCGGCGATTGCAAGTCGTGGGCGAGGAGCAGGGTAATCTTCTCTTTCAGCCGGTTGCTGTATTCGAGCTGGCGGGTGCGTTCGCGAACCTGGGCTTCGAGCTGTTTTTTTCGTTGGGTCAGATAATGGTAGCGCAGTTTTACTACAACATAAAAGGAAAACGCCAGTAGGCAAAGTGCGAAAAGTATCGTGTACCAGGTCTGGTACCAGAATGGGTCCACGGTCAAATTCTTGACGAGCACATTCACATTATTGCGCCCAAAACCCGCCTTTTTACGCACTTGCAGGATGTAATTGCCGTAACGCAACCGGTTGAGGGTGATGGTCAGGTTGCTGTTCAGCGGGTACCACTCATCGTCGAGACCTTTGATATTATATTCCAGATATTGATTCTCGGGCAGCCCGAAGTAAGGGGAGGCGAACGTGACCTCAATGCGATTGAAAGAAGGCGGCAGCCGCAGAGCCGCACTGAAAGGCTGTTGCTTGCCGTCGACAACAAACTTATCGATCAATATCCGTGAATTGGGGAGAATGTCGATGATACTGTCCGGATACACCTGCACCAGCCCGTCCATGGACGGAAACGAGAATTTTCCATCGGGGAACACCACAGAAGACGGGTCGCAGCCGCCATTGAACTCGTTGTTGGTAAAGCCGTTGCTTTTGTCATAATAGTAGTAGAACACGCTATTGGCTTTGCCGTCGAGGTAATCGTACAGGTCCTGGGTTTTACATTTGAAAAGACCGTGGTTGGTGGTCATCCACATAAAACCCCGCTTATCTTCCTGGAAAGTGTGGACGGCGAGCAGGTGGCCGTTACGGTCGAGCGGGAGCGTAGTGGCTTTGCCATTGCGGACGGCGTAGAAGCCCTGGCCGTAAGTTCCGGCCCAGAGTGTCTGCCTTTTATCCAGGTAATAGGTCCTGACTTCCCGGCCTGCCATTTCGGGGATCTCCCGGGAAGTAGCGTTTTCAACATTCGTCAGAAACAAACCTTTGCCGTCGGAAGTCCAGAATTCCGTATTGTTTACAGGGTGAAAGGTTTGCACTTTCTTGGCTAAATGGAGCCAGCGGACCGAATCTCCGACGACTTTTCCCAGTTTTCCGGCTGTCAGATTAACCCAGATACTGCCGTCGGCGGTCTGTGCGAATTTCCCAAAAGGGCTTTCTATAAAAACATTACGGATCCATTTTAGATCGGGACTGCGTTGTTCCAGATATTTGGGGACTCTGTTCATCCATACATTGCCTTCCCTGTCGACCAGGATACCGGTCCTTGAATACAGCGGAAAGGGATCGCCCGAGATGATGCCCGTGGGGAGGATTGCCCCGTGATCGGTGAGGAGGCCAGTGTTTTTGTACAAATGCTGACTGTAAAAATTGTTGCTCGTCCCCGGAATGCGCACAGTTTGAAACTGTTTCTTTCTGAAAATGTACACGCCGTTGGTGAGCGTGCCCACTACGTGAATATCCGACTCCGGGATGTTGAGATAGCAGGCAACACCGCCGATATCCCCTGTTTTTAGAACAGGCTTACATAGAAGTTCTCGGCCGCCTTCCGCAGGATCGCCTGCCGCAGGCGATCCCGCAATCAGTTCATAAAAGGTATTAATGTTACGCAAGAAAAGACGGTTGCCTTGTTGGTACAAATGCGCATCTTTTCCAAATTTCGCGATACCGCCGCCTATTATCCTGGGACGTACCGTGTACGCTTGTCCGGTGGAATCGATACAAAGGATATGCCCATTCGGCTCGACGACATACATACGGTTATTCAGGAGACCTGCCTTGTCGAAAAAGAGTGCGGGGTAGTCGAATATTTTTCTAAAAACCACCTTCTTTTGACTCAGGTAGAATAAATGGCCGTCGCCAATGCTCAGAAAGCCGTCGCCAAGGCGCCCGATCTGATAATATTTCGAGTCGGTCGCAAAAGTGCCGAATAGAGATCCGAGGGCTCGGCGGTCCGCCGGTCTCAGGTTTTGGATGACGTCAAACTGGTTTTTCTGTGACCGCAAAACCACCGCCCGGTTCCGGAGGCGCTGATTGAGGACATAAGGCTGGTTGTTTTCATCAAAGGAAATGACTTTAAAACCCGTGTCCTTGAAATAAACGGAACTATCGCCCGTAAGTCCCAGGTCAATAATGCGGTTGGTGGTTAGCTGAGGGGTGTTGCTTAGGTTGTAGGTCGCAAAATGCGTCCCGTCGAACCGTACCAGTCCGCCCTGGGTAGTCATCCATACGAAACCGTTTTTGTCCTTTCTGAGCTGCATCACACTGTTTTGGGGCAGACCGTTGTCGCTGGTGTAATGCTGAGTGGTGAAATCGGCGATATCTTGTCCCCGAGCGGGCAGTAGGGCCACGAGGGAAATGAGAAGGGTTATAATCTTCACAAATTTCATAGCCGGATCAACTGAAAGTACCGTCATTAAATGACAAAATGGGGTCGGATTCAAGGATGCAATAATAGCTTAGATTTGTAATAAATTCTATGTGTTGTACAAACATTTCTAGCCGTTAGGCCTGTTATCAAAGCTTCAACTTATTGAGCGGTTTTCGTTACTTTTGACGCATGGCGCACAACCTGGTTGTCAAGGATCTCCCCGAACTGTATGAAACAATGGGCCTGCCGGTCGACCCGGTGGATGCGTCGTCGGGCCTGACTGTCCATTACCTGCAACAGACCTTCACCGAATTCCCCTTCAAGTCGGTCCCTTTCCGGCCGAATTATTTCAGTTTTCTATTTATCCGGGAGGCATTTGGTAAATACACGATCGACGACCAGTGCTTCGAAGTGCGGCCTGGTACCGTATATTTCACCAACCCGGGCAACTACCGCATTTTCGAATGGTATAGCATTGCGGATACGTGTCTGATCACGTTCAATGAGGCCTATTTAAAGGAAAATGTACACGAAGATGTGTATCGCGATTTTTCTTTCCTGCTGACGGAGACGGTCGAGCCGCGCGTCCTGTCCGACGAGCAGTTTACCGTCGTGCGGCAGCTTTACCAGCAAATACACAGCGAACACCGGGGAGCGTCCCCTTACAAGAACAGGATCATCGGAAGCCTGATGGTCGCGCTGCTGTTGAAAATCAAGGAGTATTTCTTCCAGGATTACAACCCTATTTATGAAGGAAATCGCAGTTCGCAGATCGTCAAAACCTTCAAACGAAACCTTGAACAGCATTTCAGGGAACTCGTGACCGGCATGGTCGAAACCCCTTTGCGGGTGCAGGACTACGCGGACCTGCAATTTCTGCACGTCAACTATTTATCGAGCGTAATCAGCAGCAAAACCGGCAAATCCGTCAGCGCGTGGATCGCCGACAAAACCGTCGTCGAAGCCAGGGTGATGCTGCAAAACCCAGTCCTGAGCATCAAAGAAATCGCCCTCCGGCTAGGCTTTCTTGAAGCGCCTCATTTTAGCAATTATTTCAAAAAGCACACTTCGCAAAGCCCGGCTGAGTACAGAAAGTTGCACATCGCGTGAGTTAGTCGACGGGATTGAAACGAAATACGTCTCAATTTTCAGCTTCATAAAATGGTTCCCTTCTTTAAGAGTAGTTACGCCCAGCCCTCGTCTTCCGGGTGAAGATTTTGGTATTGGTATGCAGATATGATGAAGTATTTAAAATTCTGGATTTTTATTTTGGTTACCTCGGTATGCCGGGGCGTTGTAAATGGGCAAAATAGCACGGATAGCCAAGCGAAGCCGGTTCCCAAGGCCGCGGATGTCGGCGCGGGCAGGTTACCGGCCATGATAGCGCCGGTGAGAGCGCCGTTTCCGATGCCGGTTTTTGCAATACCTGTTTTTCCTGCATTAACCATCAATATCACCGACAAAGGCGCCCGCGAGGGAACAATGGTCACGAAGTTGATCCAGTCGGCGATCGACGAGGCGAGTAAAAGGAAAGGCGGAACGGTGATCATTCCCCGTGGCGTTTGGAAAACCGGCCGCATTAGTTTGAAAAGTAATGTGAACCTGCATCTCGGCGAAGGCGCGGAGCTGCATTTTAGTGCAGAGATTGAGGATTACCTCCCGGCGGTGTTTACGAGGAACGAAGGTGTGGAACTGATGTCGCTAGGGGCATTAATTTATGCCAACGGTCAGGAGAATATCGCGGTGACAGGGAAAGGTAAGCTCGTGGGGCCGCCCGATGGGCCGGTCAGGAAGCGGTATATGAATGTGGACGTGATCGAAAAAGTAGTGCCAGCCGACAAGCCGGTGCATGAGCGCGTGTATGAAGGAAAAGACGGCGGCTTCATATTTCCGCCGATGTTTATCTCACCTATTAACTGCAAAAAAGTTTATATAGAAGGCATTACGCTCGAAAATACGCCATTCTGGAACGTGGTGCCGGTGTATTGTGATCATGTGATCATCCGGGGCATTACCGTGCGTTCGGTAGGCATCCCGCGCGGCGATGGGATCGATATTGAATCGTCGCGGAATGTGCTCATCGAATATTGCACACTCAGCTGCGGCGACGATTGCTTCACGATCAAAGCCGGGCGTGGCGATGACGGTATCCGGGTGAACAAGCCGACGGAGAATGTGGTGATCCGTTATTGCCTCGCACGTGAGGGGCACGGGGGCATTACGTGCGGGAGCGAAACGGCCGGGATGATCCGTAATGTCTACGTCTACGACTGCGTTTTTGATGATACCGACACGGGCTTACGATTCAAAACGCGCCGTTCGCGTGCTGGTGGCGGCGATAACCTCACTTACGAGCGCATACGCATGATCCTGCGCGGCGACGCGGTGAAGTTCGATATGCTGGGTAGCCGGCAATATGTGGGCGAGCTCGCCGATCGTCTTCCTGCACGACCGGTGGATAAACTTACGCCCGCATACCGCAATATTACAGCGCGGTTCATTGTCGTCGAAAAGGCGAGGACTTTTATTGATATCACGGGCATTCCGGAGTCGCCCGCGGCGAATCTTCTAATCGAAAATGCCTATGTAAATGCAAAAACGGCATTCAAGGCGAGTGACGCCGAGCATATCACGATCCGGGCTGCGTCGATTACCGTTACGGACACCCTCATGCGGGCGCTGGACGTTCGGGATGTGTTGTTTGAAAAAGTGTATTTCAATATTCCAGGGAGAACGCTCGTAATGGACGTTCAGGGCGAAAATTCCAAAAATATCCGGTTCACAGAATGTGTACCGGATAAGCCGGAGGGGCTGAATTAAGCCAACTCAATTAGCCAGGCCGTCTGCTTCAATAATGGCATCTGCAAATGCGCGAGGCGCTTCCTGGGGCAGGTTATGTCCGGCACCTTTCACCACGTGGTGTACATGCTTGCCGGTGGACTTGCGGGCAAATGCCGAGCCGTCGCCGGCGGGAACTACGCCGTCCGAGTCGCCGTCGAGCGTTACTGTCGGAACTGAAATGGCCGGTCCGGCAGCGAGCTTTTGCTCGATTTCGTCGTATTGCTTTTCACCCGGCTCGATGCTCAACCGCCAGCGGTAGTTGTGGATCACGATTGCCGCGTAATCGGGGTTTTTGAAAGACTCGGCCGAACGGTCGTAGGTGGCCTGGTCGAAGGCCCATTTGGGTGATACATTTTTCCAGATCAGTTTGTTGAAGTCGTACCAATTGGCTGTGTACCCTTTCTGGCCGCGGTCGGTGGCGAAATAGTATTGGTACCACCAGCCCCATTCGGCAGCGGGCGACAGCGGCTGTTGGTTTCTTTCGAGGTTGTTGATTAGGTAGCCATTCACGGACACCATTCCTTTCACGCGCTCCGGCCAGAGCGCCGCGATAATGTTCGCCGTGCGGGCGCCCCAGTCGAAACCGCCGAGAATAGCCTGTTTGATTTTGAGCGCGTCCATGAGCGCGATAATGTCCAATGCTACGGCCGCCTGCTGCCCGTTCCGGAAGGTCTTTTCGGAGAGGAAACGGGTAGTTCCATGCCCGCGCAAATGCGGTACGATCACCCGGTAGCCCGCATTGGCGAGCAATTCGGCTGTTTCGGCGTAGCTGTGTATATCGTACGGCCAACCGTGCAGCAATATCACAGGCTGCCCATTAGCCGGGCCGGTTTCGGCGTAGCCGACGTTCAGTACGCCCGCTTCTATTTGTTTGATTTCTCCGAATGTATAGGTCCCGGTATGGGCTTGCGGATTGGTTTTCGTATTCGCCAGTGCTTTTGAAGGCAGTAGTTGCGCGGCGGCGAAAGTGAGTGCGGCGAGGCCCAGGAAGTTGCGACGGCTGTATTTATTGCTGATTTCCATTTTTTGAGATGTCTAAGATCGATGGTTGAATGTCCGGCAGGCGATTTCGCCGTTTGGATGATTTAAAATTAGCTGCCCTTCCGTCCGATGGGAATGGGAATCTGGCCGAACCGGGCAAATCAGCCGGCGGGCTGGACAACCCGGATGTTGTACCCGACAATAAAAAAGAGGCTGTCTCAAAAAGGCAGCCTCTTTGCATTTTCTGGGTTTTGCCAATTTTCTGGTATTGATTATCTTTAGATATTAGCAATCCAGGATCGATGGCCCGACGACAACCTACCTTCAAGCCTTATA
>Ga0209676_1001341_pt1 | contig 24701 bp, 17 predicted proteins | sample AraplaCvi_mLB_r2_FD_184282 | JGI IMG/M metagenome (GOLD analysis project Ga0209676, IMG submission 184282) | Arabidopsis root microbial communities from North Carolina, USA - plate scrape MF_Cvi_mLB_r2 (SPAdes) (version 2) | ecosystem: Host-associated > Plants > Roots > Endosphere | place: USA... | reverse complement strand
TAGTTCGCCTTGTGCCAGTACGCGAGCACCTGGTCGAGTTTCGCGCAGCGGTAGCCGGAGAAGCCGATCTGGCCCCAGAGGAGGAAGTCCTCGACGCGCCGGTAGTTCTCGTCGAAACGGAACGGAAGGTCGCGCCGCAGTACGACCGATGCTGTCGGGAACGGGTTGTTCAGCAGGAGGCGGCGACGCGGCACGATCTGCGTGCGTGCTTCGCGCGGCGGTGCGGGCGCGGGTTCGCGGCGGTCGCGCACCAGCATGCGGTGCGCGAGCAGCGCGATGTCCGGGTCGGCGCGCAGCGCACGCATCTGCAGTTCGATCTTCGTCGGCACCCACGTGTCGTCCGCATCGAGGAAGGCGACGTACGGCTGCGTCGCGCGTTCCCAGCCGGCGTTGCGTGCACCGGACGGCCCGCCGTTGTTCGCCAGTTCGACGACTTCGACCCAGCCGGGTGGATATTGCGCCGCGACGGCGTGCAGCGCGGCGACCGTGTCGTCAGGACTCGCGTCATCGACGAGGATGACTTGTGCCGGGCGCAATGTCTGCGCGTATACCGACGCGATCGAATCGCCGATCGTCCTGCTGCAACGAAAGCACGGCACGACGACGGAAATCGGCGCGACGGCGGTGGACGCATGTGGCGCGGGCGCGGGCGTGTTGCGTGCGGCAACACGGCGGTCATGGTGTTCGATTGGGGCGGTGCGCGGCGCGTCAATCATCTGTGGCATTGGAAACCGATCCCGTGCGTTTTTGCGTATACGGAAAGTGAAGCCCGGGTGCGCTCCGGGGCTGCGTTCAGACTCGTGCGCGGCGCGTCGACACCGCTCATCCCTCGCGATTGGGCATGAAGCCGCGCACGCCGAGCCAGCGGGCGATGAGCAGCAGGACCTCCGACGCGACCGTCGCCCACGCCGCGCCCATCACGCCGTAGCGCGGAATGAGCCACCAGTTGAGCGCCACCGCCACGACCGCGGCGAACAGCATCGACACGACGCGGTAGCGCATGTGGCTTTCGGTGAGCAACGCCGCTTCGACCGCGGTGGACAGGAACCGCACCGGCACGCACAGCGCCAGCACCGCCAGCAGCGTCGCGACATCGGCGAACGCCGGGCCGAACGCGAGCGGTATCGCCCACGGCGAGGCGACGGCGAGCAACAGCCCCACGATTACGCCCGCGCCGAGCATCGACAGGTTGCCGATGCGGTACACGCGCCAGAAACGCGGGCGATCGTGCACGGCCCAGCGATGCAGCCGGGACAGCAGGAACTTGTGGTACACGGTCGCCGGGAACAGGTAGATCGCCGTCATCACGCCGAGCGCGACGCCGTAATGGCCCGCATCCTCGTTGCTGCTCAGGTATTTGAGCAGCACCGTGCTCACCTGGAAGAACACGGGATACAGGATCGCCGCGACACCGTAAGCCCACGCCTGCGACCACAACTGCGTGACGTTGGGCGTGACAAGGGGTTCGAGCGTCGTCGGGCGCGGGCCGTGGCCCTGCAGTTCCATGCGGCCGTGCCACATGGCGTTCAACTGCGGCATCGCGAGCGCGGCGATCAGCAACGCGACCACGCCGTAACCGAGCGCCGCACCGAGCGCGTTCGCCGCGGGCAGCGCGAGCAGCGTCGCCGCCACGGCCAGCCGCCCGGCGGACATCAGCATCTGCCACAACGCCAGCGCGCTGTGGCGCTCCTCCAGTCGCAGCTTGCTACCGACCAGGTCCACCGCGAACAGGCCGACGATCACCGGCGTGAGCAGCAGGAGCGTGTCGCGCGTGTCCGCATCGACCACCGGGCCAAACAGGGCCCACGCGACCACGCCGCCGACGGCGAGCACGCACGTCCATGCGGAGAAGCGGAACGACGGTTTCAGCCAGCGATCGCCGGCCCAGCCCTCGGCGCCGTAGACGCGCAGGCGGAACTGCGACAGGCCGAAGCCCGCGAGCGGTGCGACGACGGTGACCGTCGCCAGCGACGAGGCGAACAACCCGTATTCCGCAGGCCCGAGCCGCCGCGCAAGCAGCACCTGCGCGAGGAACACCATGCCCGCACCCGCCATCGTCGCCAGCCACAACAGGCTGATCGCCGTTGCCGCCGGCCGCCAGGCGCTGGCGCTCATTCGCGTGCGCAATCGAGCGTCGGCGTTCGCGCCGGTCGCGGCGCGGCCAGCACGTCCGAGCTCAGCAGTTCGCGGTACACATCGAGCGTGCGGCCGATCACCAGCCGCTCGTCGAAATGCGCGAGGGCACGTTCACGGGCCTTGGCGCCCAGCCGGCGTACCTGAGCGCGGTCGTCGTCGAGCTGCATGATCAGCGCGGCGAGCGACGCCGCATCGCGCGGCGGCACCTGCAGGCCGTCCTCGCCGTGCGTCGTGACGACTTCGCGGCAGCCGGGCAGGTTGGTGGTGACGATGCAAAGCCCGCTCGCGGCGCCTTCGATCAGGCAGCGCGGCACGCCTTCGCGGTAGTAGCTGGGCAGCGCCATCACGTCGACGGAGGCCATCAGCGCCGGCATGTCGTCGACATGGCCCAGCCACTGGATGAGTCCGGCATCGTGCCAGGCCTGGACTTCCTCGCCCTGGAACGAGCTTGGATTCCCGTAGTCGGGCGTGCCGGCCAGCAGGAATTCCACGTTGCGGCCGCGTTCCTTCAGCATGCGCGCGGCTTCGACGTACTCGCCGATGCCTTTCTCGCGCAGCAGCCGCGCGGCGAGAAGAACGCGCAGCGGCGCGTCGTCGGCGCGGCCGGTGGCGGGCTGGAAGCGCTCGACGTTCACGCCCGAGCTGCGGATCACGCGGATCCGGTCTTCACGCACCAGGCGCAGCTTCGTGAGCGCCTCGGCGTCGTCGGGGTTCTGCAGGATCACCCGCGAGTTGCCGCTGCCGAGCGTGGAGCGCATGAGCGTGCTGACGACCGGGCGCAGCATGCGCGCCTTCAATCCGTTGCTTGCGTAGACGTAACCGAGACCGGCGACGGCGTTCACCACCGCCGGAACGCCCGACAGGCGCGCGGCCATCGCGCCGTACACGGCGCACTTCACGGTGAAGTTGTGGATCAGGTCCGGGCGCTCGCGTCGCAGCAGCGCGGCGAGATGCTTGATGGTGACCGCCTCGCGCAACGGATTGAGGCTCGCGCGGTCCATCGGCAAGGTTTCCCAGCGGATGCCGTTCTTCGCGAAGCGTTCGCCGTAGGGACCCTCGGGCGAGACCATGACGACCTCGGCGCCTTGCGCCTGCAGCTGCATCGCGGCAGGAAGTCGGAAGTTGTAGAGATACCAGTCGGTGTTGGCGAAGAAGACGATGCGCATACGTGTTGACCTGGCAGCGCTCCTTCCTGGTGCGATGCGTGGCAAGGCTTCCTGTTCCGGGGTTGTCCGGATTCTAGCCATGCCGATTTACCGGTCCGTGCACGGGCCGCTCACGTTTGCATCCTCAGGTGAACAGAGAACTGCCAGCGTCGTCACGCCGTCGCAATGACCTTTCGTGCATCGCCGCGCCGCCACGTAAAAAGAAGGCCGGCTTTCGCCGGCCTTCGCCTTCATTGCCCTCGCGCCCCTTCCCCCGAAGGACCGCGCCGGACCGAAGTCACTTCGCGTACTGGTTGCTCGTCACGCGGATGTTGGTGGCCGTGCTCGCCTTCTGCACGTGCGGGTCGTTGCCGGTCGGCAGGATGCCCTTCTTGATGCCGGTCATGGACACCAGCGCATAGTTGGTGGTGTGAGAGCCGAAGATCTTCGTGTAGTTGTTGCGGAACACGTTGCTGCTGGCCTGGTAGTCGTTGCTTGTGGAGCTGAACATCAGGCCGCAGAGGTAGTTCCGGTTCATGCGGTTCATGGCGATGTAGCCGCCGTTCGCGCCCACGGTGAGGATGCCGTAGCCGCCGTTGTACTCGACGGTGTTGTTCTTGATGGTCACGCCGGTCACGCGCTTGTAGACCAGGATGCCGTTGCCCTTGTTCTTGCGGATCAGGCAGTTCTCGATGTGCACCGTGTCGGTGGTGCGCGAGTCGTTCACGTCCGGCTCGATGTCGATACCGCACTGCGGCGCGATGCCGTTGGAGTTGCTGAACTCGCTGTCGTAGACCTTCACGTTGCGCGAGCAGCCGATGGTCAGACCCTGGCGACGGTTGTTGGTGCACACCACGTTGGAGACGACCACGTCGTTGCACGGCACGACCGCGCCCGACGCCTGTGCCGCGCCGCCGATGGACATGCCATCGCCCCAGCAGTCGGCGATGTAGATATCGCGCACCGTCACGCGGGTGGAGCCGCGCACCATGATGCCGTGGCCCCATTCGCCGGCGCTGCCGAGGTGGCGGTAGCGGTCGCCGCGGATCTTGCCGCCGGAAATCTCGACGTCGCTGACCTGCATCGCCATCAGCACGTAGGCGCGCTCGGCGCTGTTGCTCTTGGCCCAGAGTTCGGCGGCCGGGTCCAGCTTGAGGTGCATCTTGCTGCGCAGGCGCACGTTGCGCGTGGGGTCGATCACGTACTTGCCGGCCGGAACGTATACGGTGCCGCCGGTGGAGGGCAGGGCATTGACCGCCTTCTGGAAGGCGGTGGTGTCGTCGGACGAGCCGTCGCCACGCGCACCGTAGTTCTTGACGTTGAGGGTCGTGGTGCCGCGGGCACGCTTGGGCGGCGTGTACGTGAGCGCGGTGGTCGCGCCGGTAGCGGCCATCACCTTGCCGATGCCGGCGAAGCCGAGCACGGGCGGAATGGAGAGAAGCAGGGACTTGCGGAGGAATTCGCGACGTTCGGCGGTCGCAGGCGCCATCACCTGGATATCGTTCACAGTAGGGTTCCGGAATTAAGGAACGCCCCCGGGTGAGCGGTTCTGCTCGATGGGGCTTGGTGGTGTGAAGCGCGCCCCCTCGCGTACTTCACGTCATCACGCCACGATCATGTTCGTGACTGACGTGCACCCTACAGCAACAAGTGTGAATCGATACCCCTATCTTCACTATTTGTGCACGCGCGCAAACAAATCAGCGCGTGTCGTTCATGTAGCGCCGCATTCAAGTTCATGACTGCGTTTTCGATGCTGCGCGATGACGCGCAATTGCGCAGGATGAACCGGGCGCGGCTGCATCCGAGCCGGATGAGCTTGCTGAAATCACGCGTTTTGCCGGTGATTTCGCGTGATGGAGTATGGCGCGCGTGACGGCGTTCGTCACGTCGCGCAGTGAAGGCGAGGCCCGACGCCTCGCGATGCATCTACCGATGAGTCCGCTTCGAACTCAGTCCAGGTAGCGATTGTCCGCGTCGACGCGGATGCCTTCGGTTCGCTCGGCGATGGTGACGTGGCGCTTGCCGCCACGTTTCTTGCCGGCGGAGGTGCCCGCGGGGCCGTTATCGTCAAATTCGTTGCGGGCCACGATCAGGCTGCGCGTGCCCGGCCGCACGCCGACACCGCCCAGCACGTTCATGCGGATCCGGTTGTCCTCGATGCGGCAGTCGGTCGCGCCAACGGTCAGGATGCCGTGCCCGCGGTTGTGCTCGATCAGGCAGTCGCGCACGGTGGCGTCGGAAACGCGCTTGTAGAGCTGGATGCCCGCGCCTTCGTTGCCGCGCACGGTGCATCGTGCGATCAGGATGTCGTCGGCGATGTCGCCTTCATCCGGCTCCACGTCGATGCCGGCGCCGGGCAGGGTGCCGCCGGTGTCGATGAACTCGGAATCGAACACGCGCACGCGGCGCGAGCGGCCGATGGTGAGCCCTTGGCGACGGTTGCCGGCGCAGACGACGCGTTCGATCGTCACGTCGCGGCTGGGCACGAAGGCCGCGCCCACTTTCGTTCCGCCGATGGAGATGCCATCGCCCCAGCAATGCGAGATGTGCAGGTCGCGCACGTTTACGCGTTCGGACGCGCGGATCATCAGGCCGTGGCCCCATTCGCCGGTCGTGCCCTTGTGCGACGAGCGCTCGCCGATGATGCGGCCGCCGGAGATCGTCGTATCGCTCACGCGATGCGCATTGAGAACGTAGGCGCGCTCGGCGGCGTTAGGCTTGGCGAGCAGGCGCGTGCCCGGCGACATCGCCAGGTGCATGCGGCTGCGCAACTGCACGCCGACGACCGGATCGATGAGGTAATCGCCGGCCGGCACCTGCACGGTGCCGCCGGATTGCGGCAGCGCATCGATCGCCGCCTGGAAGGCGCGCGTGTCGTTGGCGACGCCGTTGCCGCGTGCGCCGTGCCGACGCACGTCGACGACGGCGCTCCCGATGGGCGAGGCCGCCCACGACGCCATCGGCGCCGCGGACAGCATCGCGATCGACGCGGCGATCCGCCGCCTGCGCAGGTCAGGCATAGGCGCGTTCGCGTGTGTCCTGCACCTGCTGCGTGCGCCGTTCGCGGCGCGACGCGAGCCACGGAAGCACCACGGCGAGCAGGTAGAACTTCGACGCGTGGTACTTGTTGTCGAGCCGGCGCCGGTTGCGATCGAGCCATGCGCCGGCGCCGGGAAGCTCGGCCGAATCGCGCGCGAACTCGCGCACGCGGTCGAACCTCGCCTTCGCCAGTCCACGCACGTCAAAGCGGAAACTGCCCTTGCCGGTGACGTAGGGGAGCTCCTCGAAGCGCGTGGCGATGTGGTCGCGGATCAGCAACTTGTTGAGCTTGGTGACCGGATCGACCTTCTGGTAACGCGGCACTTCGCGATGGATCCACTCGCGCAGCGTGAGGTCGCAGAACGGGTAGGCGACCTTCAGGCCGAGCGCGGCGCTCGAGTACAGGCCCTTGGCGAACGCGCCCGCCGAGCCGGCGATCGACGTCGACATGTCGCGCCATTCCCACAGGCTCGTGGCCGAGCCGATTTCCTCGCGATACAGCTCGAGGCGATGACGCGAATGCTGCGAGATCGGCCGTCCGAGCAGCTCGTCGACTTCGTCGTCGCTGAAGCGCGAGCCCGGGAATGCACGCTCGATCTCGTTCATGCGCAGCGTGCTGAGCATGTAGCAGAGCTTGAAGCTGCGATCCACGCCGGGAAGTTCCGACAGCCAGCCCGGCAGCGGCAAGTCGCGCGACAGGCGCTTGAGCATTTCCTGGCGCTTGCTCATCGGCGTGCCGAAGTAGCTGTCGGCGCCGAGGCCGTCGACGACGCCGTCGCCGCCGTGGCCGACCACTTCGGTGCCCAGGTCGATGCAGGAGAGCAGGGCGAAGTCGGCCGTCAGCAGCGGCATGCGATCGACGACGCCGAGGTAGCGGTCGTACGCGCGCGCCGGATCGCAGGTCAGCGTTTCATGGCGAAGGCCGAGCGTGCGCGCGACGTGCGTCGCCGATTCGACTTCGTCCTCTTCCTGGCCGCCGAGGTAGGTGATGCACGTCGTGTCCGGACGCGCATCGGCGATGGCGATCGCCAGCGTCGTCGAGTCCTTGCCGCCGCTCTGCAGCAGCCACGGCGAGCTCATGCCGGCGCAGCTGCGATGGATCGCGTCGCACAGGCGGCGGTGGTAGCCGGCGACCCAATCCTGCTCGGTCGCGGCGTACTCCGGCACTTCGCCCGCATTGCGGAACTTGAAGTGGAACTTGGGTTCGGTGTGCATGTCGTCGTGCGGGCAGAACCCGAACGTGACCAGCCGGACGCCTTCGTAGATCGAGTACGGCGGATAGACGAAGGCGTTGCGGAGGATGTCGGCGACCGACACCGGATCCACGGCCGGCGGCGGGACGTCATCGCGCATCAGGCGCGAGAAGTCCGGCGTGCCGTAGTAGGGCGACATCGTGATCTGGGTGCGCATCGCGTTACCTCGCTCCCGCACGCAGGGGTTCGTCCTTCATCGGCTGGTAGTCGTAGTACGTGTAGGCGTACTGGCCCGAGCCGCGCTTCTGCACCGCGTTGAAGATCGCGCCGCGCACTTCGACGCCGTTCTGTTCCAGACGCTGCTTGGCGAGCGCGATCTCGCGCTGCTGGTTGAGGCCCCAGCGCACGACCATGAGGCAGGTGCCGACGTGATGGCCGATCACCGCGGCGTCGGTGACCGCGAGCACCGGCGGCGTATCGATCACCACGATGTCGTACTGCTGCGCGAGCTTGTCCAGCAGCGAAGTGAAGCGCGGATGCATCAGCAGTTCCGACGGATTCGGCGGGATCGTGCCGCGCGAGATGAACGACAGGTTCTCCGTGCCGCCGACCTTGCGCACGGCCTGGATCTCGTCGATGCGGCCGGAAATCAGCTCCGAGAGACCGCCGTCGGCGCGCGTACCAAGTGCGAGGTGCAGCGTGCCGCGACGCATGTCGGCGTCCACCAGCAGCACGCGCTGGCCGGCCTGCGCCATGGTCACGGCGAGGTTCGCGCAGACGAACGACTTGCCCACGCCCGGACTCGGCGCGGCGATCATCAGCATGTTGTTCTTCATCTCGAAGCGGGCGAAATGCAGGCTCGTGCGCAGCGTGCGCAGCGCCTCCATCGCCAGGTCCGACGGCGAGCGGAACGCCAGCAGGCGCTGCTTCCCGTCGCGACGCGCGGCCGTGCCCGGCTGGGCGACGATCTGCTTGCCCTTCGCGCTGAAGGGAATCGACGCGTACACGGGCAGGCCGAGCAGTTCGATGTCGACCGGATCCTCGACGCCACGACGGAACATCTGGCGCGTGAGCACGAAGGCGACCATGAACATCGCGCCGATGAGCGTGCCGGCGCCGATGACGATCAGCGGCTTCGGCCACGACGGGCTGTCCATGTTGACGTCGGCCGGATCGATCACGCGCGCGTTGCCCACCGCGCTGGCGGCGGCGATGTTCAGCTGCTGCGCCTGGTCGAGCAGGTTGGCGTAGGTCTGGTTGATGACCTCCACGTCGCGGTTGAGGCGGAACAGGCCCTGCTGCGTGTCGGGCAGGTTCCCGATCTGGCCCATGATCTGGTTCTTCTTCGCCTCGAACTGGCCGATCTGGCGCATGAGCGACTGGTAGACCGGATGCTCGGGCGTGTAGCGGCTGGCGATGTCGGCGCGCTGCACCTGCAGCTGTTGGATGCTCTGGTCGAGCGCGACCGTCTGGTCGAGCAGCGCCTTGTTCGACACGCCGACGTCCATCGTGCGCGTGCGCGACTGGAAGGTGTTCAGGCGGGCCTGCGCGTCGGCGAGCTCGCGACGTACCTTGGGCAACTGCTCGGTGACGAACTGCAGGCGCTTGGCCGCTTCGGCCGAATTGCGCGCCACGTTCTGGCGCACGTAGGCCTGCGTGATCTGGTCCAGCACCTGCTTGGCGCGGAGCGCATCCGGGTGCGGGTACGTCAGGTTGATGATGCCGGAGTTGCGGCCCTGCTCGCTGACGGTGATGTCCTTCTTCAGCTTGGTCATCAGCGCCATGGTGTTCAGGCGCGTCATCTCGAAGCGGGTGCCGGGGTTGGCGGCCAGGCGTTCGACTTCCAGCGTCAGGCCGCGGCCGTTGGTGGCCTTCTGGCCGACGCGGCCTTCCAGCATCAAGTTGCCGTCCGGATCGAGCAGCTTGTATTTGCCGCGTTCGCCGGCGATCAGCTGCAGCGGAATGCCGACCAGCTGCTCGGGCACTTCGAACGAGCCGACGTCGACCTGTTCGCCGCCCCACGCATAGCTGTCCAAGCCGAACCACGGCGAGGCCACTTCGCCCGGATGCAGGCGCTGCTGCATGCGCGCCATCGTTTCGCCGATGAGCGGCATGCGCACCGGTTCGACGACGGTGTCCAGGTCGAGGCGTTCGATCGCTTCACCGAGCACGCGGCGCGAGGTCAGCAGCTGCGTTTCCGTCGCCGCGGGTGCATCGACGATCGGCGGTGCCGGCGCGGTGGTGGGCTGGTTGAGGCCCGGTACCGTCGGCGGTCGGGACTCGACCTGCACGACGGCGTTGGCCTCGTACTGCGGCGTCGCCAGCAGCACGTACGCCACCGAAACGATGAAGAACGCCAGCGTGCCGAAGAGGATCGGCCACTTGTTGTCGGTGAGCGTGGATACGAGGGTGGGGATGTCGATGTCGTCTTCGCGCGCGTTGGCGGCGGGCGGAACGGCATAGGGGGCATCGGCCCGGGAGATCACGTGAGTGGCCATGTTTCGTCACCTGGTGAAGAGCAGGGCATGCGACTGCGCACGCAAGGGGAACGCGGCGTGCCGCGCGTGTGTCGTCCACGACCGCGAGGGCGTGGGAGGGTGCGGGACGCGCGCGGTGGGGGCGGTCATGACGCCCCCCACGCGCTGCGGATCGCGACCTGGTTTGGCGAACCGGCGTCCCGCGACGGCGTCGTCGCGTGAGGTACCGGGCGCAGGCCCGCCAAGGCATCGGCGACGCGCACATCGGCGTCGCTCAATTCGGGAATGCGGTTGCTGTCGGACGGCGCGACACGGCGCGGCGGCAGCCAGGCTTCGTCGAGCAGGCGCGACACGTGGCCGGCGATCGCCTGCGCGTCGTGCACCATCAGGTGCACGCGGCCCTGGGCTTCGACCGGCGGCGGATCGAGCGAAAGCAGCGGGATTTCCAGCGCCATCGCCTCTGCGTACAGGGACGGGCCGACGAAGGCCAGTCGCGCACGGCGCAGCAGGAACAGCGCGGCAAGGTAGTCCGGCGCGTCGATGCGGTGAAGGTTGTCCGGCGTGTTCTCGTCGAGGAACACCGGACCGATCGCGCAGACGACGTCCACGCCCGGATGCTCGCGCGCGATCTGCGTGAGCGCATTGCACATCAGCGTCGCGTGCGCTTCCTCGCATTCGTGGCCGAGCATCAGCACCAGCGGGGCGTTGTCGCGCAGCGCGGCGAAGCGTTCGGCCAGTGCCAGCCCCATGCCGTGTTCGGGCTGCAGGCGTTCGAGCGCGCTGCGCAGCGCATCCGGCGCGGCGTTGCCGGTGACGAGCACGCGATGCGCCGGCACGCCTTCGGCGACGAGCTGGCGCCCCGCCGACTGCCCGGATGCGACGTGGAGCGAGGCGAGCGCGCGCGCGATGCGGCGACCCGGATCGTCCGCCGCACGCGGGGATGAGGTATTCGCGAGGCCGCCGTCGATGCACACCACCGGCACGTGGTGGTAATGCGCGGCGAGCGTGGTGGCGAGCGTCGCGGGCGCATCGCCCGGCACGACGACGACGTCCGGACGGACCTGCGTCATCACGCGCTTGATGCCGCCCAGCGCGCTGGAGGTCATCTCGGCCGGATCCTCTCCCGACGCCGGCACGGAGACCTTCACGTCAGCCGACAGGTCAAACAGTTCGAGCACGCGCGCCGATTCCTGCTCCGATTCGGCGGCCACGCAGACGGTCGTCTCGAAACGCTCGTCGCGCGCCAGCTGCTGCGCGATGGGCGCCATGCGCACCGCATCGGGCGAGTCGCTCAGCACGCACAGGGCGCGCACCGGCGGCTTGGGGTTGATGTCCGACGCGGCTTCGGCCGCGGCATCGGCCAGGTGCAGCACGTCGGGGAGTGCGATGCCGGCACGGGCGGGCGCATCGCTGCGCTCGGGCACGTTGCGCACCTCGTCGTGGTCGTCGAAGCCCGCCAGGGCGCTGAGGAAATTGATGCCGTGGTTGTTCGTCTGCGTCTGCACCGGCGCGGGAATGGGCCGCGGGGCGCTTCGCGGCCAGCGACCGCGCAGTTTCGTCAGCGCCTTCGGCACCCACCACACGTGCAGCGCCATCACCAGCATGAAGGCGGCGAAGGCGAGCGACTGCGGCATGTCGCGCAGCGACCAGCCCATCAGCACGAGGATGCCGGCGACCGCGACCATCGTCAGCAGCACCAGGCGCGGCGGCATGCCGGTGTCGCACAGCAGGTGGTGAAGATGCTGGCGATCGGCCTTGAACGGCGATCCACCGGCGCGCAGGCGGCGATACATCACGGCCAGCGTGTCCATCACCGGCAGCGCGACGCACCACAGCACGTCCGGCGGGTTGAGGCGGCCCACCTTCGCGTGACTCATATAAATAAGCGCCCACGCCAGGATGAAGCCGATCAGCGTGCTGCCGGCGTCGCCCATAAAGATCTTGCGGCCGTCGGGCCAGCCGAGGTTGACGAAGAGATAGGGAATCAGCGCGGCGAACAGCACCTGCAGCATCACCAGCACGCCCGGCATCGACCAGGACGAGTCGTCGAACAGCAGGATCGCGCCGATGCACACCATCGCCATCGAGGCCGCGAGGCCGTCGATGCCGTCCATCATGTTGAAGGCGTTGATCAGGCCGATGACGGCGATGATCGTGAACGGGATGCCGAACAGCCCGATGTCGATGTGGCGTGTGCCGACGATCTGGCCCAGATCGTGCACGTAGAAGCCCGACATGAAGATCACTAGGCCGGCCGCACCGGCCTCGACCAGAAGGCGTGAAGTCACGCTGAGGTTGCTTGCGTCATCCAGCGCGCCGGCCGCGACGATCATCACGCCACCGGCCAGCAGGCTCGTCACGAAGCCGTCGATGTAGCCCAGATAGCTCAGCCCCACCAGGGTGCCGAGGAAGAAGCACAGCCCGCCGATCAACGGAATGCTGCCGCGGTGCTGCTTGCGCGCGTCGGGCCGATCGACCAGTCCGATCTTCCGCGCCCACGGGCGCATGGCGAAGATGGCGAACAGGGTCACGGCCAACGCGATCGCGCTGGCAGCTACCAGCTTGGGGTCCCTCATGCATGCACCTCGGATCAGAAACACGAACGACGAAAGGGCAAAGGCGTGTTTTTCCGTGTGCGTGCGCACTCAACCATCGGCATCGGATCGCGTGTTCCTCACGCGTCGAAATCTGACGCGCTGCGTCCGTGCGCAACGAATCTATGGTTGCGTAGTTGATGAAGAGATGAAAAAAACACGTTCACCCGAATGAACCTGTGATCGGCGATAACTCAGGTTCAGATGGATGAATCACTTCACGACATGCGCACGTCGCTGAAGCAATTGGAATGAACGTGTCACAGTTTCGTTCGCCAATCGCGTGTACAAGACTCGATGCGTTCGAACGCAATATCAAATGCGCGCTGGTCGCGACCGTAGGGATCTTCGATGTCGCTGCCGTCCTGCCAGTGCGAAAGCATGCACACGCGGCCACGCAGCGTCGGACACAGTGCGAGCACTGCAGCGACCTGGCGCTGCTCCATCGCGAGTACGAGATCGGACTGCTGCATCAGCACCTTGGTCGCTTGTCGCGCGATGTGATCGCTGCCGTCGTAGCCGTGCGCGGCAAGCGCCGCTTGTGCCTTGGGGTCGATCGGAAAGCCGCGCATCGCGGCGAGCCCGGCGGAGGCGACCTGCATGCCGGGGCGCAGGAGGCGTGCACGCACGATGGCCTCGGCCATCGGACTTCGGCAGATGTTTCCCTTGCAGACGATGAGTAGGCGATGAGTCATGGCGCGACGCTAGCAAAACCGCGCGTACGGGCCATTCATGCTTGCCCGGCAGCGTTCACGAATGTGTGCAACGCGTAAAGACGACGCGTGCTAGGTGGCTCAGGGCGTCACGTCCGACGGCAGATTCTGGCGTGCGCGCTGCATCGCATGCCAAGGATCGCGCTTGAGGTTTCGCGCGCGGCGCAGCGCCTTGTGCAGGTCGAACGCACCGGCCTGGCGCACGCGTCCGAGCTCTTCCCACGTCAGCGGCATCGCCACGGTCGCGCCCGATCGCGCGCGCAGGGACCAGCTCGTCACGCTGGTGGCACCGCGTGAATTGCGCAGCCAGTCGATGAAGATGCGGCCTTCACGCGCGGCCTTCGATGCCGTCGCGATGTAGCGCTCCGGCGCGCGGGCGACCAGCGAATCGGCGAACGCGTCGCAGAAATCCTTCACCTGCGACCAGTCCGGTCCGCGACGTATCGGCGCCACGACATGCACGCCCTTGCCGCCGGAGAGGCGGACCCAGCTGCGCAGGCGTAGCTCGGCGAGGCGATCGCGTACGTCGCGCGCCGCGGCCTTCAGCGCGTTCCATTCGATGCCTTCGTCGGGATCGAGATCGAACACGAGCCGGTCGGGCTTGTCGACGTCGTCGATGTGCGAACCCCAGACATGGAATTCGATCGAGTTCATCTGTACCAGTTCGAGCACGCCGTCGAGATCCTCGACGTACAGGTAATCGCCCTGGCCGCTGACTTCACGCAGCGTGATCTCGCCCACGTGCTCGCCGAGCGAATCGGCATGGTGCTTCTGGAAGAAACACGAACCCGCGATGCCGTCGGGGCATCGCACCAGCGAAAGCGGGCGTCGCACGAGTTCGGGCAGCATCCAGCGCGAGACCGCGCGGTAGTAGTCGGCGATCTCGCCCTTGGTGATCCCCGCTTCGGGATAGACCACTCGATCGGGGCTGGTGAGCCGGGGCGTCGTGGCCATGCGTCAGCGTCGCATGCGGCGTGCGCGTCAGGCCGACTTGCGCCCGGTGCGCTTCTTCGCCGCGGTCGCCTTCTTCGCGGCCGCCTTTTTTGCGGCCTTTTTCGCTGGCGCGGCCTTGCTGGCCGAACCGCCGCCGCCTCCGCCGCCACCCTTCTTCTCCAGGCTGCGCTTGAGCAGATCGGCGAAGTCGATGACGTTGGTCGCGGCGTTCTCGGGCAGGTTGTCCTCGTCGGCGGTGGCCTTGCGCACGACGTTCTTGGACTTCACGCGATCCTCTATCACCTTCGTCAGGCGCTCGCGGAAGTCGTCCTTGTAGTCCTCCGGATTCCACTTGGAGCTCATCGATTCGATGAGCTGTTTGGCCATGTCGATCTCGCGCGTGGTGATCTTCCACTTCTCCAGGCTGCCTTCGGGCAGCTTGTAGTCGGCCGGGTCGATCAGCTCCTGCGCGAACCGCAGGATCAGCAGCATCAGCGCGTCGTCCTTCGGCACGACGGCGGCCAGGTACTCGCGCGTGCGGATCACCACGCGACCCACGCCGGCCTGTCCGGTGCGCTTGAGCACCTCGCGCAGCAGCACGTAGCCCTTTTCGGCCTTCTTGCCCGGTTCGAGCACGTAGGGCTTCTCGAAGAACTCCGGGCCGATGGACTCCAGGTCCACGAAGGTGTCGATGTCGACCGACTCCTTGTGGTCGGGCGCGGCGTTGGCGATGTCCGATTCCTCCAGCACGACGTAGCTGCCCTTGTCGTACTCGAAGGCCTTGACGATCTCCTTCCACGGCACTTCCTCGCCGGTCTCGGCGTTGACGCGCTCGTAGCGCACCGGCGCGTTGTTCCGGCTGTCGAGCATGCGGAAGGACAGATCGACGCGGCGTTCGCCGCTCATCAGCTTCACGGGGATGTTGAGCAGACCGAACGACAGGGTGCCGGTCCAGATGGGGCGGGCCATGGGAAACCTCTATCTACCGGACGAACTACCGGATGAACCGGCCGGAGGAGGATGACTTTCCGTGGAACCGCGTTGGCGGGCGGTGAAAGCAGGGCCGCGGCGGGCGCGACCCTGCAAGCCCGTTCAGGCGAGGCCGGCGCCCGGGCTCGGCGCGCGGCGCGCGGCACCGCGGATCCGCAGCGTCTGCCAGATCGCGGCGAACAGATACAGCACGAAGGCGGTGCCGATGGGCCCGAAGAGACGCGGATCCTCGGGGCCTGCGGCATAGGGCGCGCCCAGCGGAAGCCGCGTGAGCGACTCCACGAACGCCGGAATGAAGTGGAAGAACAGCGCGGTGAGATTGAACAGCGCCGCCACGTAGACGCTGAGGCGACCGAAGCTGCGGCGTCGTTCGGCGAACCAGCCCAGCGCCAGCACGAGCAGCGTGAGCACGCTCAGCACGTGCGGCGCGCCGAAGCCGCCGCGCCGGAAGATGAAAAGCCCCGTGACCGCGGCGCCGATCGTGAACCAGAAGAAGATCGCGCCCGATCGCGAGGTGATGCGGATTTCGCGATGCGCGATGAGTGCGACGAAGCCGGCGATGACGCCGACGATCGCGATGACGGTGTGGAACGCACCGAACGCGGTGATGTTCAGCAGCTCGAGCATGGCATCGTCCTCGTGGGGAAGGGCGTGGGCAGAGCCTCTTCGGAGGACAACGGGGAAAGTGGGGTGGGGCGGTCACGCCTTCGCTCGTCATTCCCGCCTCGGCGGGAATGACGGTGCGGACGAACTCCGCGCCCCCTCATCGGAGAGGGCGCGGATGTGCGTTACGGCGCCGAGTCGACCAGCACGACTTCGGCATCCTCCAGCGCCTTCACGGTGATCGCGCCTTCGTCGCGGATCGCCGCGCCGTCGCGGGCTTCGAGGCGGATGCCGTTCACTTCGATCGCGCCCTTGGCCGGCACCAGGTAACCGAAGCGGGTGCCGTCGAAGCTGTATTCCGCCGACTCACCGGCGGCCAGCGTCAGGCCAAGCACGCGGGCCTGGGCGCGGATCGGCAGTGCGTCCTCGTCGCCGGCGATGCCGCTGGCCAGCGTCACGAAGCGGCCGGAGCGCTCGCCCTTCGGGAAAGGCTTGCTGCCCCAGGTCGGCGCGCCGCCGCGGGCGTCGGGGATGATCCAGATCTGGAAGATCCGCGTGGTGTCCGGCTCCAGGTTGTATTCGGCGTGCTGGATGCCGGTGCCCGCGCTCATCACCTGGACGTCGCCGGCTTCGGTGCGGCCCTTGTTGCCCAGGTTGTCCTGGTGGGTGATCGCGCCGTCGCGGACGTAGGTGATGATCTCCATGTCCGAATGCGGATGCGGCGGGAAGCCCGTGTTCGCGGCGATGGTGTCGTCGTTCCACACGCGCAGCGCGCCCCAGCCCATGCGCGCCGGATCGTGGTAGCTGGCGAAGGAGAAGTGGTGCTTGGCATCGAGCCAACCGTGGTTGGCTCCGCCGAGGGAGTTGAACGGGCGACGCTCGATCATGACCTTGCTCCGAAGTGGGTGGATTGCGTGGGGCAAACGATAGGCGCCCGGCGGCCTGTAGGGAATGGAACGGATCGAATATGATCATTTCCATTCCTTGCATGATGGGGCCGCCCCATGAAACTGCCAGACCTGGAAGCCTGGGCGATCTTCGCCAAGGTCGCCGAAACCGGCTCCTTCGCACGTGCCGCTGCCGAGCTGAACCTGTCGCAGGCCACCATCTCCAAGGCGATCACGCGACTGGAGACGCGCCTGAAGACGGTGCTGTTCCACCGTACCTCGCGGCGCATGTCGCTGACCGAAAGCGGCCGCGGTGCGCTGGAACGCGCCAGCCGCATCCTCGCCGAGGGCGAGGCGGTCGAGGCCGAGATCACCGCGCAGGCAGCCAGCCCGCGCGGCACCGTGCGCATGGCGGTGCCGATGTCGTTCGGCATCGAACACCTCGCGCCGCTGCTGCCGGAGTTCATGCAGACGTATCCGGACGTCTCGCTCGACGTGGATTTCGACGACGGCCTGGTCGATCTGGTCGGCGGCGGCTTCGACCTGGCGCTGCGCATCTCGGCGCTGGCCGATTCGAGCCTGCTCGCGCGTCGGTTGTGCGGCGTGCGCGTGTTGCTGGTCGCATCGCCGGCGTATCTGGATGCGCACGGACGCCCGCGTCATCCGCGCGAGCTTTCGCAGCACAGCACGCTGTTCTACACGCTGTCGCGCTTCGGCGGCGCGTGGCGGTTCCAGCACAAGCGCCACGGCGATTTCTCGATCAGCGTTAACGCGCAGCTTCGCGTGAACAATGCGGAGGCGCTCAATCCCGCGTTGCTCGCCGGCATGGGGATTGCGTTGCAGCCGGAGTTCCTGGTGTGGCGCGAACTGAAGGCGGGCAAGCTGGAAGTCGTGCTGCCCGAATGGTCGCCGCCGCCGATCGCACTGCACGTGGTCACGCCGCCGGGACGCGTACGCCCGGCGCGCGTGCAGTTGCTAATCGAACACCTGGTGAAGAAGTTCGCGAAGGCGCCGTGGGCGGAGCGGGCGGGTTAGTTGAAGCGCGGATCCAAGTCTGTTCGCCCTCACCCCAACCCCTCTCCCGCCTGCGGGAGAGGGGCTTTGACGCATCACGTCACGGCGTGAGCGACAGCGCGTTCGCCGCGGTGATCAATCCCGATCCCGTCGCGTTCGCGCCCCAGCACTCGTTCACTGCCGGGCCGGACGGCTGCGATACCAGCGCGCAACCGGCGCCCCACGGAATCGCGGCGGTGGTCAGGATGTCCTCGACGTCGGCCTGCACGAGGTTCGGGTTCTTCTGCAGCATCAGCGCGGCGATGCCGGCCACGTGCGGCGAGGCCATCGACGTGCCGCTCAGGTAGAAGTACGACGTCTTGCCGCTCTGCGTCTGGTACGGACCGACCACCCACGAACCGGGCGCGGCGACGTCGAGGTCCTGTCCCGCGAGCGCGCGGCTCGAGAAATCGGCGATGTGGAAATCGGCGGTGTTGGTCGGATCGGGCACGTCGTCGGCGTTCCACCAGTTGCCCGGATTGCCGTCGGCGCCGGGCTTCCACTGCCCGTTCCAGCCCGTGGCGGCGACCGAGACCACCGGCGCGTAGGCACCGGGATAACCCATGCCCGCGTCGCCTTCGTTGCCGGCGGAGGCGACGATCACCACGCCCTTCGAGATCGCGTAGTCGACCGCCGCCTTTTCTGACGCATCGAGCGACGGACCGCCCAGGCTCATGTTGATCACCACCGGCGAGGCGCCCAATGCGCCGCTGGCTTTGAGGTTGGCGACGTACACGATGCCGGCTGCCACCACCGACGACCAGCCCGAACCGTTCTGGTTGAGCACCTTCACCGGAATGACCGTGGCGCGCGGCGCGGTGCCGTTGATCGGAACGCCATTGAGGCTGTAGCCCAGGATCGTGCTGGTGACGTGCGTGCCGTGCGAGTTCTGGTCGTGTTCCCACTTGTTCGGCGGTTCGGACACATTGCCCTTCTCGCCGCCGCCGCCGTTGAACGCCTTCGCGAACTGGCTGGCGATGCGTTCCTGCGGGAAGTACTGGCGCCATGTGTCGAGCAGGCCGGTATCGAGCACCGCGACGTACACGCCATTGCCGTCGTAGGCGATGGTGCGGCCGGCGCCGAGGTTGGTGACGTCCACGGCGTCCTGGTCCCAGGTGCTCAGGCCGTTGGCGAAATTCGTCGCGCTCACCGTGTCGACCGGGCTGCCCTTGCGTTCGGCATCGGGATTGGCGGCGGTCACGAAGGGCAGGGCGCGGATCGCGGCGAGCTGGTCTTCGGTGGTCTTGAGCGTGACCAGGTCGATTTCGGCCACCACGTCGCGCACGGTGCCGTACGTTCCGAGCTTGGCCAGAGTTGCCGGCGTGGCGTCGCCGTTGAGCAGGACGTTCACGCCGATCTGGCGCGTGGATGAAGCGGCCTGCGCGGCGACAGGCAATGCGCAGGCGAGGGCGAGGACGCTCAGGGCTTTGTTGATCACGGGGTGGATCTCCTCGGAGGTGGCCCGTTGCACGGGCGCGGGACAGGGTTTGCCCGGAGCAAACGCGACCGCGACGGGCAACAGGCCGCCCTCGTCCCTGTGGAAGTCCCCATGCCGAAAGCGTGCGCATCCGGTCGGCGGATGGTGCGCGTAGATTTGTTGCGAGCAGGTCTTCTGCTTGTCGGAACGGTGTAAAGGGCGAAGCTGTATGCGGGCCGCACAATGCGGTTGTGGCCCTGGTTCGGGGAGGGCGCCAGCAGGCACGGTTAGCCTCTGCGAGGAAGTCCCAAGCAACTCCCGTCATCCCGGCGAAAGCCGGGATCGAGGCCGGAAGCTCTGAACCCGCGTGGAAGCGCCCGTGCGCAATGGGCCTGGGTCCCGGTATTCGCCGGGATGACGGTCTAGAAGGATGACGGCGGATCGAGTGCGATAAATCGAGGCGCAGATCGACAAGGGCGAAGACCTTCGCCTCACTCGACTAGAACTCTCTATGCGTCCTCACCCTGACGAAAACTTCGACAGGTTCTGTTTGATCTTCTCGATCCCCGCCCATGGATCCTTGCGACGTCGCTTCAGGCGCGCGGGCACGTCGGCGATGGTGAACGCGTCGCCGCGCTTGAGCTTGGACAGCGCGCTCCACGCCAGCGGCATCGACACCGGTGCCCGCGGCCGGGCACGCAGCGAATACGACGCTACCGCCGTGGCGCCGCGCCCGTTGCGCAGGTAGTCGACGAAGATGCGCTTGTTGCGAAGGCGCTTGGTCGACACGGACAGGAAGCGGTCGGGTTCGGCCTGAGACATCACCTCGGCGAAGCTCTGCGCGAACGGCTTCACCAGGCTCCAGTCGCAGCCGGGATTCAACGGCACCACCACGTGCAGGCCCTTGCCGCCGGTAGTGCGCAGGAAGGATTCCAGTTCGAGTTCGATGAGCCGCTTGCGCACGTCCACGGCGGCGCGTTTGACTTCGTCGAACGGCACGTCGGGGCCGGGGTCCAGGTCGAAGACGATGCGGTCGGCGCGGTCGGGATCGTCCGCGTGCGAGCCCCACGGGTGGAATTCCAGCGCGTTGAACTGCACCAGTTCCATCAACGCGGCTTCGTCGTTCACCACGAGGTAGTTGGCGTTGTTGCCGGCTTCTTCCTTCAGGCGCACGAATTCGACGAGTTCGAGCCCGGGCGTGTGATGCTTCTGGAAGAAGCAGGGTTTGTCGGTGCCGGCGGGGCAGCGGATGATCGACAGCGGACGGCCGGCGATCTCCGGCAGCAGATGGTCGCGAACCGCGGCGTAGTAGTTGGCGACGTCGAGCTTGGTGTAGCCGTCGTCGGGATAAAGAACCTTCGTCGGGCTGCTGAGTTTCGGCGGCGTGCGCGCGGTTCTCGTCGCCGACTTCGCGGCCTTCTTCGTTGCCGTCTTCGATGCGCTCGTCTTCGATGCGGTCTTCTTCGCTGCGGCCTTGGCCGGCTTCGTGCCCGAACCGCGATCGCTGTCGGACAAGTCCTCGATGCGCTTGTCGTCGCGAATGGATTTGAGCGACGGTTGCCGCAGCAGGCCCTGTCCGCCGATGCCGCGGAAGTTCACTTCCACCACGAAGCGCGGTTCGAACCACTTTGCGCTGCGCAGGTCGGTGTCGTTCTCGGGCACGTACACGGTCGGTTCCTTCGAACCGCCGCGGCCGAGGCGCTTGCTGATGTCCTTAATCAGCGTGTCGGAGAACCCGCTGCCCACGCGGCCGACGTAGGCCCAGCCGTGGCGCTTGTCGGGCGTGGCGAGCAGCAGCGATCCGAAACCGCTGCGACTGCCCTTCGGCGCGGTCCATCCGACGACGGCGTATTCGTCGCTGTGCAGCGCCTTGGTCTTGCGCCAGTCGTCGCCCCGGCCCGAGTGATAGGCGCGGTCGGCGCGCTTGGAAATGATGCCTTCGAAATCCTGCTGGCCCGCGAGCTCGAACGCCTGCTCGCCGTCGCCCACCGCGTGCGAGCTGTACGACAGGTGGCGCGTGCCGTGGCCGAGGATCTGCTCCAGCAGCGTCTTGCGTTCGATCAGCGGCGCCTTGCTGATGTCCACGCCATCGACGTGCAGCAGGTCGAACAACGCATACGACAACGTGCCCTGACGTTCGCCCGACAGCGTCGCCTGCAGCAGGTTGAAGTCGTCGCGCGTGCCGGAGCCGGCGATGAGTTCGCCGTCGAGCGCGGCCGATTTCAGGCCCAGCGCTTCGATGGCGCCGGTGATTTCCGGCACCTTGTCGGTCCAGTCCAGCGCATTGCGCGACCAGAGCTTGGCCTTGCCTCGCGCGACGGTGGCGACGATGCGGTAACCGTCCCACTTGATCTCGTGCACCCACTGGTCGCCTTCGGGTGGTGCGTCGCCGAGCTTGGCCAGTTGCGGGGCGAAGAACTCCGTCGGCGCGGCGGCCTTGCGCGCGCCGGGAAGCTTCATCGCCAGCTTCGCCCAGTCGCGATGCCGCGTCGCGCTCTGCACCGGCACTTCGGTTTCGCGCTTGCGTTTGGCCTTGCCGCGTCCGGCGCGCTTGGCGTCTTCTTCCGGCGGCGGCGTGACGTCAGCGAGCAGGTCGTCGGCTTCGAGCGTGCCGGCGTATTCGTCCTTGTCCTTGAACAGCAGCCATTGCGGCTGCCTCGCCGGTTTTCCCGAGCGCACCAGGTGCCAGCCACCCTTCAGCTTGTCGCCGAACAGTTCGAACTTCAGATGGCCCTTGGCGAGCTGTTCTTCCGGGTCGTAAGGCGTCGCCCACACGCCGTGGTCGAACTGCGCGACATGGCCGCCGCCGTAATGGCCCTTCGGAATTTCGCCTTCGAACTCGGCGTAATCGACCGGATGGTCCTCGACTTCGACCGCCATGCGCTTGACGTTCGGGTCGTAGCTCGGTCCCTTGGGCACCGCCCAGCTTTTCAGCGCGTCGCCGATCTGCAGGCGGAAGTCGTAGTGGCGGCGGCTGGCGTGATGCAGCTGGACGACGAAAATCGCACGCCGGCCCTGCGGCAGGCGCTTGCCGGGCTCGGGTTCGCGGGTCTTGGTGAACTGCCGCTTGCGGCGGTATTCCGTCAGGCTCATTGCATCGGCGTGGCGCGGGCGGGACTTCACCTTCCGCCCGCGCGGGTGGACGCCGCGCGAAAGCCTGAAGCGGGAATGACGTGACCTTCCGCCCGGTTCGCCGCATGAACGGCATGCGATCATCCGCGCTCATTCCGGGGGAATGCCGCATGTACCGTCTTTACTACTCGCCCGGGGCGGCGAGTCTGGTCGTCCATTGGCTGCTCATCGAGCTGGACGTCCCGCACGAACTGGCGTTGGTCGACACCAAGGCCGGCCAGCAGAAAAGCGCCGAGTACCTCGCGCTCAATCCCAATGGCGTGGTGCCCACGCTCGTCGCCGACGGCCAGCCGCTATACGAGGCCGCGGCGCTGGTGCTGCACGTCGCCGATCGCCATCCGCAGGCGGGGCTCGCGCCGGCGCTGGACGACCCGCAGCGCGGCGCGTACCTGCAGTGGATGCTCAACCTCGCCAACACGCTGCAGTCGCCGCTGCGGCTGTGGTGGTATCCGCAGGACATCGACGCCGACCACACCGACCGCGTGCAGGACGGCGCGCGCGGCCGCATCGAGGCGACGTGGGACCGGCTCGACGCGCACCTCGCCGCGAACGGCCCGTACCTCCTGGGCGATCGCCTGAGCGCGGCGGACTTCTACCTGACGATGCTGATGCGCTGGACGCGCAACATGCCGCGCCCGGGCCACACGTGGCCGCACCTGGCGAAGCTGGCCGAACGCATGAAGGCGCGGCCGTCGTTCCGCACGCTCTACGAACGCGAGGGGCTGACCGAATGGGCATGAACCTTTCGACCGCCGCGCGCGCGGCGTTGGCGACGATGTGCGCGGCCGGTGCGCTGCTCGCCACCGGCTGCAAGGAAGTGCAGGACATCCGCGAGGAACTGGGCTGGAGCCAGCAGAAGGAGGCGCCGCCACCGCCGCCGGTGGTGAGCCTGGACGACCGCTGGGTGCCTGCCGATGTCGCCGTGGCCGACGCCGCGCAGACGCAGTGGTCGTCGCGCTGGTGGCAGTGGGCCAGCCGCTTCGATGGCAAGGCGCCGTACCAGGATCGCGATGGCAGCCGCTGTGCGGAGCACCAGGACGGTCCGGTGTGGTTCCTCGCCGGCACCGACGGTTCGTTCGACGCGATGCGCACCTGCACGATTCCGGCCGATCGCCACCTGTTCGTCCCGCTGATCACGCGGGCCGTCGGCGCCGGCGAGCCGGGCGAAACGGAAGCGCTCAGCTGCACGCAGAAGCAGCAGCGCGCGGCGAACTTCATCGACCACGTCTACACCGGGCTCGTGCTGCTCGATGGCCGTCCCATCGGCCAGTACCAGCGCATGCGCGCGGCCGGCGAGTCGTGCTTCACGCTGACCTCGAACGACCCGGCCGTCGCCACCGACGGCTACTGGCTGATGCTCAAGCCGCTGCCGCCAGGTCAGCACACGCTGGCGATCGCTGCGGCATACCGCGAAGGCCCGCGCCAGATGATGCAGAACTTCCAGTACACGCTGGAGGTGCAGGGTGCGGAGCAGGCGGCCGATGCTGCTGCGGTCGCCGAAGAAGGCGGGGCCGGATTCGATGACGCCGCGGACCTGGCCGATGGAGTGGACGCGGCGGACTAGGTTTCGTCGTCGCGGCCGCCGTCTTCCTGTGCCGTCATTCCCGCGAAGGCGGGAATCGATGCATCCGCACCGTCATGCCCGACGGCGGGCGGAGTGCGTGACGCGGCCGTAGCTGGATCCCCGCCTGCGCGGGGATGACGGGTGGCTTGCGTCGATTCTCGAGACCGTCATTTGATGCCGTCATTCCCGCGAAGGCGGGAATCCATTCATCCGTACCGTCACGCCCGACGGCGGGCGGAAGACGTGACGCGGCCATAGCTGGATCCGCGCCTGCGCGGCGATGACGGCAAGGGCGCGCCGCGTGCGCCTATCGCCGCCTGGCGGCGCCACGGCCGCACACGCCCCGCATCCCGCCCGGCCCAGCACTTCGCTTGCCGCGGCCCCCTTGGTACTCTCCGGGCACGGCGGGGTCTGAGCTCCGCCTGTTTTTTGCCCGTCGCCGACGCACCGCGACGGGCGCCGTCCCGCCAGGCGAACGGAGTCGCGGCGATCACGAGTACAGGCAGAACCGGATGACGATTCCCGCGACCGCAGCCCCGGCCGAAAGCAGCAACAGGCTTCCGCGCCAGATTCCCTACATCATCGGCAACGAAGGCTGCGAGCGCTTCAGCTTCTACGGGATGCGCAACATCCTGGTGCAGTTCCTGGCCTCCAGCGCGCTGCTGGCGTACCTGCCCGAAGGCGAGCGCGCGGGCATGGCGAAGGAGGTCTTCCACACCTTCGTCATCGGCGTGTACTTCTTCCCGCTGCTGGGCGGCTGGCTGGCCGACCGCTTCTTCGGCAAGTACCGCACGGTGCTGTGGTTCTCGCTGATCTACTGCG
>Ga0209676_1001338_pt1 | contig 24831 bp, 29 predicted proteins | sample AraplaCvi_mLB_r2_FD_184282 | JGI IMG/M metagenome (GOLD analysis project Ga0209676, IMG submission 184282) | Arabidopsis root microbial communities from North Carolina, USA - plate scrape MF_Cvi_mLB_r2 (SPAdes) (version 2) | ecosystem: Host-associated > Plants > Roots > Endosphere | place: USA... | reverse complement strand
CTCATATCTGCATCTTTGAATTGATTTAAATCAACAGCAGTATTGAAGTTTGTAGAACCATTTGCAGGAATAACATCCCACTCATATTTGAAATCTAATGTGTATACTAATTCACCAAACATATCATAAAAATATGTTTCTGCTAAAAATCCTTTAATGTCTTTATCTGTATGGTTAATATATTTCAAAATAAAATTTAATTCATATCCATATACATTATTATCAATACTTGGGTCTCTAGGAATAACATCTTCTAAAACCAATGTCAAAGATGTATTTAAATGATTGTCTTCAGCAATCTCTTCATTATTGGAAATTTTCTCGACACTTTCAACTAAATCATCTTGATTTGATGTTTCTGCTTTTTCTTCTTGATTTGATGTATCTACTTTTTCTTTTTCCTCTTGATTTAAAGTTTCTACTTTTACTTGTTCATTCTCACCTGATTTATCAACACTTTCTTCTTTCTGATTACATGCTGATAAAATTAAAACATAAAATAAACTTAGTAATAATAATAACTTTATATTACTCTTTTCCATAATAATTCCTCCAAATATGTATTAATCTATATGGTATCATAATTAGGAAATTTCACTCAATGCAAAATAATCATTTTCAGTGTCATATAGTACAAATCAAATTCAAAAAAATGTAATCGAAATAAAGCCAAATAACTATAAACAAAAGAAAATATTACACCTAAATTTCGTTTATAAATATTCCTATACACATCTACTAGTTCCAGTGAATTGAAGATAGATCCAATCACACTATTTATCAAAAATTTTAATTTGGGCACCTCTCGGGCACCAATTAGTGAATTATACATTCATGCATAAAAATAAAAAGCCTTACAACCGTTATGGCTGTAAGGCTTACATTGACGTCCCAGGAGGACATAAATTTATAGTATAGAAACACTGTCATATCAACATTTATACTATTGTTTGTGTAATATTTGTGTAACACTATGAAAATGTGTAATTTTATTAAGTATCGTATCTATCAGTGCTCATCATTAAACTATATTAGATTATACACATCACAAGTTAGTATTTAAATAGCATTCCCAATAGTTTTAAGTATCTCCAAAAACAACGGTGATAATTGTATCAATACATATCCTAGTCCGGCATTCATTATCATACTCCATGCCTTTTCCGGATTCCCAATCATAAACCAGAAACAGGCACCTATCATTATCACACTGGCAACAGGAAAAGAAATTGCTACTAATACCTGAACTACAGGATCTAATATTGTAGCTAACATTTCAAGTGACTTATCAGCAATTACTCCGACAGGTTCAGCTATTGCATTAGTTGGTACAGTCGAAGGTATTTGGGCCATTACTGTTTGCGTAACAGGTTGTTGAACTGGAACATCTATAGGAATGTTTGTGGAGGAATAAGCAGCATTAAATTTATTGAACATAAATAACCCTGTACCAACAGCTGTTAGTGTAGGAACTGATGCAGCCAAAGCCACATGCTTTAACGTAGCGTATTTTTCATCACCCTCGAATCGATTGCTGTAATCCGTATATTCATTCGCTGGCACAACCTCAGTTTTAATGCGTTTTTTAAACATCTATATTCCTCCTCTTATTGAATTTCGTTTATTGTGTATACCTTGCACTTTAGCCCTCCGCAAGCTTCTTCTAGCTGCTTACGTCTTAGCTCAGTCGCAGTAAGCCAAACAACTGTAGGATAATAGCCCATTTGTTTAACTAGGCTATCCATAAGCAATCGGTATCGTTTAATCTTTTCACGGTTTTCTTTCATGGTTTGAAGATTATCCACTTCAAGAAAGTGTTGAAATCCATTTTTAGAAAACATGCCATCCACAATAATACTCGTAGTGCCGTCTGATATTTTCACTTCGTTCTTCCAATCCCTCGGACACTTATAAAACATCCAGAACTCATTACGCATAACAGTGTGCTGTACATGGCCACCTTTTTTACGTATCTTGTCACAATCAACATATGTACGACCATTATTATTGAGGTAATAAATTGTTTCGTAGCCATCTCGTATAGAGGAAAGAAAACTAGATAAATCATTGAGGACTCTATTTGTATTGCGGATTGTTCCTAATTTAAAATATCGATTAAGTTGATCACGAGTAAGGAAATCAAACTTCTTCAAAAGTAACAGTATGCTCTCTTCTCTCGATGATAGTTGTTTCTTCAACGCGCTCCCCTTTCTCAATAATGTGAGGTTCGATTCGTTGTTGAATAACTTCATTTGTAATGAATGGAGATTGCACAATATATCGTTTTATATTACTTTTATAAATCCCACGACCTGGAATATCCGGTAACTTATCGGCTCCACCTTCATCCAGCACCACTCTTGAGGCCGTTTCTGTGTCGACCGCATAACATAATCGTGCGATAACATTTCTTTTAGTTTGCGAAGGCACAACTTGAGCCGTTGGATATTGTGTACAGAAGATTAGATAATAACCTGCTGAACGTCCTCTACGGGCTATATCTGTGATAATGTCCATCGCTGTTCTGTATTCAGCTAAATCGGCTGCTTCATCAATAATGATGAAATGTCGCTTCCTTATCCCTGCTTCTTTTACATCTTCGAAGCCGTTATCAACTACTGTTCCAAAAGATTTCTGCATGTCAATTTGAACTCTTTTTAATACGTTTTCAGCGCTTTCGGGGTCACGGGAATAGTACTTTACTTGTTTGCAATTACGATATCTGTGGAAGGCAGACCCACCCTTTAAATCGATTAGAGACAGCTCTGTATTGTCTGGTTGTTGATTAATTAACGTTGTTGTAATAAGTTTTAGAATAGCACTCTTGCCGTAACCAGTAGCACCTGCAATAATGAGGTGTTTTGACTTATCGAAGTCATGAAAAATCATTTCTGCATTACGTGTAAAGCCTATTGGAACCGACCATGTGTCTGGTTTTAAAAGTGATTCATTCCATTTGATTTCTTTCTCCAACGGCTTATCATATACGCGCACAATTAACAGACCATCATATGACAGTTCGATTTCCTTTTGTTCAGTCAGCTTTGTCTTCCACAATTGTTGTAGCTGTAGAAGAAGGTCTTTATCAAAATTTAACTGTCGTAAATCGTTAAAGGTAATATTCTTTCTACGATTATTCAGCCCATCCTCAAAGACCTTCAATTTCGCTTCATAATCACTAAACGAACGACCTAACGGAATTCGATACTTATATTCCCAGCCCCACTCATACTGCTTTTTCTTAACAAGCTGCGTGGTTAATGTATCTTTACCATCTCGGACATTTAATCCTGATAAGGACATGATTCTTTGGATTTTCCCTGAATCATTTGAGGACAGACCCCTATTCTTAGAAAATGCTTTTAAAGCAATTCCGCCCATTAATCCGGTAGTTAAAATTTCAAACAGCACAGTTTCATCCTTTCTTCATTTTCATTATCGTCACGGTTATCTTACATAGTAAGAGTTGCTGGCATCAGGAAGAAAATAATTCATGCCAAAACCAGTCAACGACTGTAAGGACAACTTACCTGATTAAAAAGTAGACTAGAAGGAAATCGGGAACCATATCGAGAAGTAAATCAAGAAGGCTTTTTTGTTGTTGGTATATCAATATGTCGATATTTAGGAAATGATTCCTGATTACCATTATTAAATTTTGTGATGAGGTGACACTATTGGAAGTACGATTAAAATTAAAAAAGATACTATTGGATCGTAAAATAACTCAAAAAGAATTATCCGAAAAAACTGGATTACGACAAAACGCAATAAGTGAAATGGTAAATAATCAGCGCAGCACTATTAATCGTGAACAATTAGCAGTCATATGCAAAGCACTAGAAATAACAGATATGAACGAAATATTTGAATTGATATTAGACCGTTAATGTGCGGTCTTTTTCTTATCTTCGAACAATATACCCTCTTATACGAGGTCCTTTTAGTTTCTTCTTATCAACAGCTTTACTAACAGCTGTTGACGACTTTCTGATTTGTATTTCTTCATATTGATCCATTAAATCGAAAATAGTCATTTGTCCTTCTTGCTCCATGTATTCAAAATATGACATATTACATTCCCCTTTCTACCATTCAATCCAGTTTTCTAAATTAGGTCTATTACCTATTGATTGTGGAAGACTATCACGTTCGTTTAACCAGTTATAAAAAGGTACTGGACGTTCTTTATGCGCTTTGTCCTCCACAGATGATGAATTAATCGTCTTACTATTTAAACGCTCTACAGCCTTACTATAAGCCCCTACAAATACGGCTCTTAATGTACTTGTAACCGTTAGTGCACCTTCTTTAATATCCATAGAGATTTTGAATAGAACATTCTTAGCTTTAATGAAATCAGATGCACTTTGAACCTGTGCAGCTAATACAACTTTGTGTAATTCATCTTTCAAGTTATCTGCTAATGGCAAACTATTCATGAAATCAAATAGCATCGATTGATACTCATTCATGTATTCTTTTTTCTTTTCAGCTTGCAAAGCCAATTCATTTTCTAATTCACATAAATTATTATTTGCTTGTTTAGAACTTAAAAGATTAAAAGAGTTTAAAGATAGGTTTTCAGATTGCGGACGGCAAACCGTGTCATTACTAGCTTCATCGACTGCCACTCGTTGGGACACGCTCGATGGGACATAAGATAAAATACGATAAATACTAGCCCCTTTAATGCCGTTTAGCTTAGTGGATGCAACCTTCTCAATGATTCCTAACTCAACCAATTTCTTAACGCTACGATAAACTGTCTTCGTACTTATCTCCAACGATGTAGCAATAGTAGTAGCCTTTAAGTGACATACCCCCGGATATTCTAAACTGTGTGAAGCAAGCTTAAAAACGATAGCTCGTTCTGATTCTGTTAAGTCATAATAATGTGCTGCCATGTGGTCCTCCACACTCTTATCCATATCAGCTACTGTTTCAAATGTTGTATATTGTGCTAAGTATTCAAATGCCATCGTTTTCACCTCACTTTCTTTCTATAACCACTACTTAAATACTTGCTTCAATTTCTGACGCATATGAGCTACTTCTAAAGCTGTTAACAATTCGTGATATTTCATGATGCGTACTAATCTTCTTGTGTGCTTTCGAGCATCAATGATTTTATCCAACTGTTTTAATTTAAGATTGTGGTATTCGTTACGTTGCGCGAATGTTTTCAATTTGTTCACCTCTCTTTATCCGTTTATACGTTTTTCCGCTTAAACGTTTTATTGATTATTATATTATATACGTTTAAACGGAAAGTCAACTATTTTATTTACGTTTAAACGGAAATGTTTTATAATAACATTAGGAATGTTATATGAAGGAAGGTGAATACAATGGAAATGCGAGTAAAGCTAAAAGAGGTATTAGAAGAACGGAATATGACTCAAGGTGAACTAGTAAAAATGACAGGATTACGTCAGGCTGTTGTAAGTGAATTAGTGCACAATCAACGGATGAGCTTAAAAAAAGAGCACATCACAAAAATTTGTGAAGCACTAGAAATTAAACAAATTGGGGATATATTAGAACTTGTGGAGGACAGATAACTATTTCGGTTGTCTGTTTTTTATGTATACTTTTATCTCCCGATTTCCTAAAATGGAAATATAGAGGGAGTGATTTCAGAATGAAAAAATTAATCTACATCGGAGCCTTGTCTGCATTGTTACTTACGGCTTGCGCTAGTGAAAAAGCAGAAGGAACGGATAATACTCAGGAAGAACTAGATAAAGCGAAAGAAAAAGAGGCTGAACAGGTTAAGAAGAAAGAAGAAAAGAAAGTTAAAGAGGAAGAAAAATTAGCTAAGAAAGAAGAGAAAGAAGCTAAAAAAGAGGAAGAACGTAAAGCTAAAGAAGCTGAAAAGAAAGCCAAGGAAGAAGAGAAATTAAAAGAAGAACAAGCTGATAAAGAAAAAGAAGCTAAGGAAAAAGCTGAAAAAGAGGCAAAGAAAAAAACAGAGGCTAAAGAAGATTTAACGAAAGAAGTAACAAAGCTAATCAACAAAAAACTTGGAAAAACAAACAACCTTAAAAAAGATTCTATAAATAGCATCGAGATTAAAGATAAAGAACTTTTTGTTGTATTAAATGGTAATGAAAACTTCTCAAAAAGTATGACTAAAAAAGGCATGTGGATGGATTCAAAGAAAGTTTTAGAACCACTAAACAAAATGAATGAATTTGATAAGATTACAATACAGTGGTACTACCCATTTGTAGATACTTATGGTAATGAAAAAGATGAATTGGTAATGTCGTTTGATATTGATAAAGCTAATTTAAACAAAATTAATTGGGATAACTTTTCAACTGACAATTTACCTAAAGTTGTAAATAATTATTTTGAACATGCTGCATTGAAGGAATAAATATAACTAAAAAAAGCCCAGGCTCAAAATTAATTGAGTACCTGGGCTTTAAAATTATGCTGGAATCGATTCAGCGTACGCTAAAATATTTCTACGTTTCATTTCAGCGATTGCATTATTTGCAACAGCTTGTGAAGGATAAGTGCCTGTGATAAATCGCCACTTACTACCGTCTTGTACAATACGTACATATTCAGGCTTTGCTATATTAAACTTACCTAGCGCTTGTCGTGCAGCCTCTGCCTGAGCTTTTGTCTTAAATGTACCTGATTGAACTCGATATAGCTTACCATCGTTAACACCTTCTACAGCTTGACCCTTATCATTTACAATCAACTGTACTTTTAACTTGCTGTTGGATGGAACAATTACAGTACCTTCTAACTTGTAACCTGCAGGTGCTTTCCAGTTTGTAGAGACTTCAAAATGAGGCGCGTCATAGCTACTCGCGGGCCAATATCCTCCCCAGGAGATGCCCAGCTTTTTAGCAATTGCCCCTACTTTAGAAAGTGTTTTAATATCATACAAATCTTTTGGAGGTGCTACAGCAATATCCCATGCTCTACGTGATGTATGATTACTTTTTTTCGTCCAGGTAACCTTTGATAGCTTGTTACCTTTTTCATCAAATAAACGTGATCTCCCTTGTTCCCATAAATAATTTTGGCGTGCTTGTGATCTGTATGTCTCGGTGATGAAAATATCAATTATGCCTGCTTTATAACACTCCTGGAATAACAATCGACACGCTAATTGTGCACCTGATGTTAATTCGCTTAAATCTCGACATGTAGTAGTTACGCTTGTCATTACTTATTCGCCTCCTCTTTTGATTTCAATTCTTTATCAACGTCTTTTCCTGTTAGTTCATTTAACATTTCGTTTGCAAAAGGTTCTTCTGATTGTGTCTCAATGACTTTTAATTTTTCTGCTAACTGTTGAGGCACTAATACACCAAGTTGAGCCATGTTTTCGGTAATCGATAAAGCCTCATTTGCAATATAAAAAAGTACTGTCGCAAATGTAAGTGTCCCATTTAACGAAAGTACTTGATCAATAATATTTGCTGTGATGATAACGATTAAAACTAGTAATTTGCGCGCATAGCCAAATAATGATTTTCGGCTCCATAAGTTACCGTTTTTAATAGCTTTAATGATTCCAGTTAAAATATCTAATCCCATTAACAATAACAACAGGTGTAGAAATTTCACCCCACCAAATAAATATAAATGTGCTACTTCTAAATACTCCAAATTCAAACCTCCCATTTTAAACACTTCCTTTTCTGCATAATAAAAGCCCTCCACAGATAATTGTGGAAGGCATAAAAAATAACGCTAAGCTTATGCTTGCGTTTTCTGTTCATCCATTACTGTAAGTAACCCTGTATATTCATCGTCTTTTAATTGGTTGTTTGCATAAAAAACGTTCACCTTATTCAACATAGCAGCATACTCATAGCGTTTGCGCTCAATTAAAAATTTACATAATTCAAATACTGACATTTTACATTCCTCCTAATAGATCGGTTTTTGATATTAAGTATTCAGTATTCAATAAAGTTTGTGCTTGCATTTCTTCTAATGTTGGTTGTGGTTTAGATTCAACAGGAACTTCGGGAATATCATCCGTCAATATCTTTTCTTCAACCCTTGCTGATACTGTCTCCCCATCATTTGTGTATTCGATGATTTTATAGCCGTTCTCTTCAAACTCTCGTAGTATTTGCAATATGATTCACCCTTTCTCTATTCATTTAGCTCATAATATATCAATAGTGGAGCAGTTGGACCACCATATTCAATCTTCAATTGACTAGAGAACGGTATATCGAATACTCCTGCGGCTCCTAAGCCAAATGGCTTACCATCTATAACTATTCCCATAGCCCATGCATCTGAATGTTTTTGAATATATAGAAGTCTACCTTTTCCATACACTGTCAAATAACCAGTCATGCTGTTAGTATTTGGTATAGGATATATAGTTCCATTATTATTAGTTAAATTGACTTGACTTCCATAATCTGCGTCCCTCCCACCAACTTTTAATACTGATTTAGGAACCATGTTCTGCATCAACCAGTTAAGCTTCTTATGAGCAGAGCCACTAGTTCCGTTAGACGCCGAGTCAGTAGGCTGTCCTAGATTTAAATTGATTGCTATGGTTTTAGAATCTATAGCATCGATATCTGTTTTCATTTCATTAACTTTAGGAACCATATTAGTCGTATCGGCTTTAACACTTTTAACCTCAGTAAGAATCGACTGAGACGTTGGTTCCAACGCCACTTGTAATCTTTCTACTGCCATTACTGTACCTCCTCGTACTCATAGAATAATTTACCACCGTCTATTACCCAACCTGTTCTATATTTCTTATTAGTTGCCTTATCAGTTGTGATATGCGGTAATCTAGCATTCTCATGTTGTTCAATCATGTTATATAAATTACCTGCAGCATCCTCACTTAACTTACCTTTTATGGTTTCGAACCAAGCAAGAAATAGTGCTTCTTCAGCATTTCTCCAAGCTATAAAGTCTTGTTCTTGTGCATCAATCCAAGCTTCTAAAGCTGTTGTAACCTGTGTCTGCCACGCTGAAAACTCATTCGCTTTTGTTACACTAAAGTTGTTAAACCATGATTGATATTGATTAAAAATTGAAGTCGTATCAACTTGGTCTACAACCCCATGTACGATACCACACAAGCTTTTGTTTAGTCGTTGGTCAGTGATATTCGCTTGAGTTATTTTAGTAGCTCCTGCATTAATTAACACGTCAGCCAATACCAATTCATACGCCTCTGCATCTCTTTGTACAGCTGGAGCAGTAGGTGAAGATGCCTGAGAACCTTTTTTCAAAACAATTTCAATTTGACGTTTTAAAAAATTCAATCGCATAACCACACGATCTATTCGTTTCAATACACCATCAGCATTGTCGTGCTTGATAATATAATCACTATCATTTATGACATAATATCCTTTAATCCAACCCTTACCTACCTTTAGGATAGTTTGCATCCCTGCACTTTCCACAAGTTGCAGACCAGTGCTTGGATTTGGAAAAACCCCATCTCCAATAAATGTTGCAAAGTATTCAGCGAAAAACGCTGCATCATATCGTCTATCACCATTTACACTATTAAAAAAACCACTTCTTATAGCCAATTTATCTCACCGCCTTTTTAATCTTCTCATTTAATGTTGGGATGTTTGAGCCGAACTCCACTCTTAGTTCTTGACCATCTCGATTGACTGTTAATTCAGCGCACACAACCCTTGCATGCATTACCTTTTGAAGCTCATCATTTCGGATACTAACGACATCACCAAGCTTATAGTCAACACCATATTCAAACTGTGCAAACATATCAATTTCACTTTCATATGTTTCTATTTCTTTATACTCTGCTAGCTTTTCTTCTCCACGTGAAATCAAAGTAGCGTTATACTCCTCTGGTGTTAATGTAACATTCTCGCTGTCATCACCAAGGTAATCACTTCTTAAATCGCGTGCATCAACATATAATTCACGTCTATTGAACCCTTTGTAATCATCATTTGCTGTCACATACTTACGGTCAACGTCTTCACCTTCACCTGCCACAATAGCAGTTGTTTTCGCTTCAGCTTTACTGTTTACATAATTTTGTTTTATGACATTATCAAACTCCTTGCTAAATATCACATGAGGTTGAACAGTTTGAGTAATGCTATGATCTTCACCTTGCCATGTAAAAACTTCATATTTTTTATCTTTATGATTCATTAAAATGTCATAACTCATCTCATGTTTTTGACATAGCGCAAAACAATGCTCACTTACTGGACCACCTGTCTTAGTACTGTCATCCACAATATTAATACCTGTATTTGTAGCAAGTTTAAGATTTGGTATTACTCTATTAGCACCTGTATTGATAGCGTTAGAAGAAATAAAATATTTAATTATGTCCTCCACATTACCTTCATACCTTTGCTGTCTTTCGATTATTCGCCAAGATAATAAATAATTAAGTGAATAAGCTACAACTTCAATTTCACTACCGTTCTGGTCGATGTAATCAAAATGCTGAATGATATAGCCGTAATTAAAATTCGACTGTGTTGTAATGATGTTATTCATTTTTAAGAGCTCAATCATTTCAGGTGTACCCGGAACGACCAGTGTAAGCATGCTAAACTTGTAATAATTTCGTTGAAGAATAAGCTTTTTATATTCACTGATTTCTCCAATCCTATTAAAATTCAAATCGAATACATTTAAATCAACCATAGCTACACCCCTATTCTTCTTGCACGATAGTTAAACGACACTTCTAAGAAATCAATATTTTCCTCAGCTTCATAACGGAATAAATTATCTCTGGCTTCTATCTGCAAGAATGTAGAGGACAAATCTAGAACATTGAAAACGTTCGTCTGAACATTATTACGACTTAATATAATTGACCGTTTACCACGATTAGTATTAATAAAAATTTCATCACCTGGAAGCATTGTAGTATTGAGCTTTAACATTTCGTATGTGTTCACATTTATTAATGATGGATTTTTTACAGTAGCAGTGGCTTTAAATCGTATAATCATACCTGTAGCTTCTTGCCCTGTATTCTCCACATTAATCATTGTGGAAGGCGTCCTATATCCCATTTCAATTCCTACACCTTCAGGTATTTCTAGAATGAATTCAAAATTTGGAATCCATAGACCTATTTCCGCGTAATAATCATCTTTCTCATATATAAATGGATCAGTAGCAACGAATTGTAGAAGTCCTTTTAACCATTTCTTGTTGTCGTGCTCGAAACCGTGATTATATACTGGTGCCATTTCCGCATTGGCATATAAATAAAACTCGTGTCCTGCCTTTGTGGTGAAGTCTAGCCTTATTGGATTGTGTTTCGGATTACATACCGTGTACATTTCATGTCGCTTCTCTTCAATCCACCATGCTTCATTTCCGTCACGTTTAATGTAATAAGGGATATCTATTTCTCGAACATTTAGCACAGTCGATTGATAATGTGCCCCATCGCTTGTGAATGTAGAAGTGTTTACATTCGCTTTTAAACCACTAATCTGAAAGTCTTCAGTCAAAAAGAAATGACGACCGAATGTTATCGAATCGTCACGACTGTTAGTAATCTTTAATTCTTTTATATTCAAATCGTCACCTCCTAGAATCCAAATGCCATACGTCGTAATGTACGTTCCATTTCACGTGAGCCGCTATATTGAGTATAAATCTTCACACTTGGACTAAATTGTTTAGAGTAATCATAATTTTGTTGACCACCAACTACTGCGTGTGCAAGTCCTGTGGAAGACTGTTCTACTTGTGCAATCATGCTATTCATACCTTGGATTAGACCTTCGGCAATGTTAACACCAAAGCCTTTCATCACACGTGATGGTGAATGAATATCTAGCGCGCCTTGCATAGCATCTTTTATACTGTTTGCTATCTCAGTCGCTTTATCAATTAGTGGTCCTTGCATGCTTGATAAACCGTTTAATAGCCCTTGTCCGGCGTCGATACCAATTTGTTGCAATGAAGATAATTCGTTCGCTGTAGTTCTTGTTAAATTGCGAATAGCCTTATCCCAGTCTTTCTGGATAAGGTTCAATTTTTCATTAGCAGCTTCACGCATTTTTTCGATTTGGATATCTGTATCCTCACGCATACCTACTAATTCTTTTTCAGTTTGTTCACGTGCTAATTGAGATTTCTCACGATACAACTCACTGTACTTAGTCAGTTGGTCATCTGTCATGCTATTAAGAGCTGCTAACTCAGGTAATGCCTTAACACCTAAGTCCGAAATCTCTTTTAATAAATCTGCATCGATATCACGTTCGGAAAGCTTCGCAAATTCATCTTGCCATTTCTTGAAGCCGTCTACTTGTGATTGTAGATTCTCCATTAGTTCAAAACCTGTACGATCTAATTCAACCTTAAAGGCATCGAAAGTATTTGCGAATCCCATAAGTGTAGATACACGTTTGCTATATGCATCATCATAGGCTTTGTTTAACTGTTCTTCCTGCTTTGCTAAATCATCAGCAACAGTCTTCATCTGACTCTGAAAATCTTTATTAATGGATAGTATCTCTTTATTAACAGCATCAACAGCTTTTTTATAAGCCTTCTGAGCTTCTATACGCTCTTTACTACCTTCCTCAAATAGCCCGATTGTTCTTTCCCAAATCTTAGCTTCCTCGACTAGTGATAGTTCCTCAGAAGATTTCTTATCTGCGATATATTGCTTGATGCTTTCTAAATCAGCTTTGTTGATATCCTCTAAAACTTTTTTGTATGCCTTTTGGGCTTCCACACGTTCTTTTGATGACTCATCAAACTGATCTATAGATGCTTTCCAAATCTCTGCTTCTTCTTCTAAACTTAATTCACCTAATGATTTTTTATTCTCGATGAATAATTTGATCTCTTTAAGTTTGTCTTGATGCTCTTTGTAAAGTACACCAACTGAATCTTTTTTAGATTTCTTTTCGATATCAGCAATTTTTTTAGCAGCATCTTCCTGAATACGTTGGATTTTTATGTTTTCGTCTTTAGTTGTTTTACGCTTTTTGGATGCAGCAGCACGGTTGATTTTATCAACATCTTCTTTAGCACGTTTTTCAATTTTAGCTATTTCTTCATTAGATTTATTGTTAATTTTCTTTTCTTCTGATCTATAGTGGTCAGTGATGTCTAGTAGGTTGTTTGTTAAGTCTTCCATGACGCCTTTGAGATGTTCTTCTCTTTGAGCCATGCCGATTTCCATACCTTGGATAGTGTCACGACCGATAGCCATGAAAACTCGAGATGGAGATTTGATACCTAATAATGACTTAGCTTTTTTAACAACGCCATCCACAACACCGGTAATTGCTTCTATGGCTTCACCAGCCATATTTGATATACCTTCGATTAGACCTTTTACTAGGTCTTTACCAACGTTAATCATATCAGTGACTTTGCTGAGTACACCGTCTATTAGATTGCCTACCAGGTCTTTACCAGCAGTTAATATATCACTTACAAAACTTAAAATTTTATCAATAAGTCCTTTGATAAGTTTTGCTCCAGCACTTATTAAATCGCCTATCAAAGACAATACTCCGGATATCAATTTACCTATTAAAGTAGCACCTGCGGATAGTAATTGACCCACAAAACTAAGTATTTTCCCTAGAAGAGAAACGATTAATTTGGCACCAGCAGCTACAAGTTGACCTAAGATTGATAGTACACCTTTTACTAAAGCGATTATCAGTTCTTTACCGGCCGATAATAATTCTGGAAGAAGTTGAATGATAGCCTTTACTAATGCGGTAATAAGGGTTTTACCAGCCTCCATAAGTTGAGGTAAAACTTGTATAAGTCCTTTTACAAGCGCCTCTATTATTTGGACACCAGCCGCTAACAATTGAGGTAGTAAATCAATAAACGCTTTTACTAAAGCCGTAATTAAAGTTAATGCAGCCTCTATAATTGCTGGTAGTGCTTTTATCAAACCATCTACTAAAGCTTTGATAATTTGTATACCAGCCTCGATAATTTGAGGTAATAATAAAATTAACGCACCTACCAAAGCCATGATAATAGTCAACGCGGCTTCGATTAGCGCTGGTAATGCTGTTACAATCGCTCTAAGTAGTGTAGTAATTATTGATAAGCCAACCGTTATTAATTGAGGTAGCGCTGTTGTTATGCCTTCCACAAGAGACATGATTATATTTAATGCACTCTCTACAATTAGCGGTAAAGCTGTTACAATGCCATCTAGCAAAGTCTGTATAATAGTTAGTCCTGTTTCTATCAACAAAGGTAGTGCGGTTGTCAAAGCGCTAATCAACGTTTCTATTAATTGTACAATCACTTGAATAATCATCGGTAGCGCTGTAACAATACCATCTATTATTGTTGTGATCAGAGATATTCCAACCTCTACAAGTTGAGGTATTAAAGTTGTAATTGTTGTTGTAATCAATTCAATTAAACTAGTAATAGCAGTTATCATAAGTGGTAAATTAGTTGTTATAGCGTTTGCTAAATTTGTAATAATATCAGCTGCTAAAAGTATTACTTGTGGAATGATCATAACCAGCGTATTAATAATAGTAGGTATGATCTCAGCAAATGCAGCAGTTAATTTCCCAATATTATTACTTACACCATTAATCAAATTGACAATTGTTTTAGTGCCTAATTCAATGAAGTGAGGTAATAGTTCTGTTATTTTATTTATGATAATAACTATCGCTGAAACAAAGTTGTTAGCAACATCATCAAAAGTCATCTCACCTTTAAGCATTGCGAAAGTATCCTGTAGCAATGTCGTATGATTAAAAAGTTTTAAGAAAACACTTGCTACAATACCAAATGGGCCTAGTAGCATCAATGCTGCTGAAGCAACTGCTTCCAATGCTATTTTAAAGCCATCCATAGCATTACTTACATTTAATACATCAGTAACAATTGACAACTTTTCTTTTAATGTTCCGAGTAATCCAGTAACTGTACTCAATGCCCCTGACCAAATTGACGCCATCATACTTGGCACTTCCGTCATTTTTTGACCAAATGTTGATACAGCCGATAAAGCACTGTTAAATCCTGATACCATTTTTGTAGATAAAACACCAAAGAACTCACTAATTGGTTCCCAGTATTTAATAATTAAAACTGCCCCGGCAACTAACGCTGTTACTGTAAGACCTATCGGACTAGTAAGCGCGGCAAAGATGGTACCTAAAAAAGCAAATTTAGTAGCAAGAAATGCAACTAGTCCACCTGCCTCTGCGATAGCCAAAGAGAGTGCTCCGAAAGCTCCAACAATTGAACCTATAGCTGAAATGAACAGTCCTAAAACCAAAATAATAGGACCAACAACTGCCGCTATTCCAGCGAAAGCTAAAATTATTTTTTGCGTCGTTGGAGATAACTCGCTGAATTTTTCTACAAGGGCTTGTGTCCAAACTACTACATCACGAATAATAGGTATAAGTATATTTCCTAACTGAATTGCTAGAGTTTCTAAACTACCACCTAGTTCTTCGAGTGCACCTTTTAGGTTGTCCTTCATTTTTGCGGCTGCTTCAGCAGAAGCTCCACCACTATTTTCAAGCGACTTCGTCATAGCATCAATAGTTTCAGGGCCAGCCTTCATAAGCGTTAACATACCCGAAACGGCTTCTTTACCAACTAATGCTGATAATGTAGCAGCTTTTTGTGTATCTGTTTGTCCTTCCATGCTGATGGAAAGATTATCGATTAATTTAGATAAACCTACAAAATTTCCTGCATTGTCAGTAATGGAAATGCCCATTTTATCCATGAGTTTCGAGTTTTCTTCCGATGGATCTAACAGACCTAATAAAGCTCCACGTAATGTTGTTCCGGCTTGTTCACCCTTCATTCCGGCGTTAGTCATCAAACCTATTGCCGCTGCAGTTTCTTCTAAGCTAATGCCCAATGCATTTGCTGGAGGTCCTGCATATTTCAAAGCGTATTGCATATCGGTTAAATCTGCTGCTGAAATGTTAGCGGTTTTCGCTAAAATATCCGCAACCTTAGTTGCTTCTGATGCTTCTTTTCCGAATATATTAAGAGTGGATGCCATAACTTCAGCTGTTTGAGCCATGTCACTTCCGCTTGCCTCTGCCGCTGAAATAACACCAGGCATAGCGCCAATGATTTCATTTACCTCGAACCCCATTGCCGCCATATTTTCCATACCTACAGCAACTTCTTTTGCAGATTTTGACGTGCTGGCGCCGAGGGTCATCGCTGTGTCAGATAACCTTTTCATATCGTTACCAGTAGCCCCTGCTATCGCTCCTACTCTGGACATTTGAGCCTCGAAATCAGCAGCTGTTTTTACCACACCTACGCCCAGTGCAGTTAATGGCGCTGTAATTTTCATGGTTAAATCCCTACCGATAGATGTCATCTTGTCGCCGACAGCTTTAAGTTTTTCACCTGCGGCGGATGCAGCTGCACCAAACCTTCCCCATGCTGTTTGCGACTGTGCTAATTCGCGTTCTTGACGGTTTAATTCAGCTGTAACTTCTCTTAGTTCTCGTTCAGTACGATCCATTTCGGCAGATGCTCTATTAAGTTGCACCGCGAGTTGTTCAGCCTGCTGAGAATGTTCACCGTATTGTTGTTTAGCTCTTTCGTGTTCTTCTGATAAACGACGCACTTTTGTACGTTGACCTTCAAGCAAACGATTGTATGCTTCTTGCTTCTGACGCAATCCTTCTATAGAGTTACCCCATTCACGTCCACGGTTTTGTAACCCTCGAATTTCTTGGCCCATCGCTTGTAAAGTTCTGTTCATTGACGTAATGGAACGTTCGAACTGTGCATTATCAAGTGATAAACGTACTCTTAAATCGCCTACTTCTGCCATTCATATCACCATCTTTCTACCACTGGATTTGGTCTGCGTAAGCACGTGGTACTTGCTCTTCTTCTTTCTTCTTCCAACCTTTAAAAGTGCAATGTCTATCCCATAAAGAAAGTAATTTTCGCGGTGTGGTCCTCCACACTCTCTCTTCATCCATGTTTAAGTGGACAGTACCGATGTATATAAAAAAATCCGCTGGCAACTGTTTGTCGCCTTGCGGATCGTTTACTTTCCCTTACCATCTGTGGAAGGCATAGCATTCTCAAATGCTCCTGTAAGAACTTCAATAACTTCGTGTATATTATATAAGTCAATTAATGCACCTACTTCTAACTCAGTGATATTAGCATTCTCTCCATTCGCTAGTGCGATATGAAGCAATGTGCGGATTTTCTTTAAATCTTTCATATTTAGATTTTCGAACGCTTTTTCGAAATCACCAAACACATCTTGTAAATTACACAGCGCATTCAAATCGAATTTCGCTTCAAATTTCTTACCTTTTAATGTGATTTCCATGCCTTCATCTTTCATTTCTTGTGCTTTTGTTAATTTTGTTTCCATTTAAATCTCTCCCTTTAAGTAAATTTGCATAATAAAAAGAGAGCGAAATATATCGCCCTCTAAAACTTTTTATATTAAGGTGTAGGTGTTGTTGAACCTGTATAAACTTTCTTGAACCAATTTGCAATGACTTCTGGTTTCACATTCTCGTCATCTTCATCCACAAACATACGTTTAATGCCTTCGCCTTTTGCGTTTTTAACAATATCAGAGTTAACAAATACACCTTTAACCGATGGAGTATTATACTCTACGCTTTCGCCTTTAGTTTTGTAGTTTTCTTCAGGTAGTTGGAAGTTACCTTTGTAGTACCAGAAATAACGATACTTACCGTTCGATTTTAAAGAACGGAATGCTAAGGCAATATTAGGTGCTACATCTCCTGATGCATCGATAATAACACCATCTTCGTTCGTATCCTTACCTAAAATATCTGCGTAAATAGAATTTGCCAACGCGTCAATTTTAAATTCCATTTCAGTTTCGCCTTCTGCCGCTGCAGATTCAGCTGCCCCGTCATCGGCATATAAAACTGTATTAGAAGTTTTTGGTGAAATTTTAGCTTCAATTGCTTTCGCTAATTTTTGAATCGGATTAGAAAATGCTGTTGCAACATCTGTAGCACCTGGTTTGATTTTTGTGTAATTAATATCTGATAAACCAATTAATACTCCTCCAAAAAGTTGAATATCAAGTGGTAATAACATCTTCATTTCTTCCATTTAACTTCACTCTCCTATTTTATTGTCATAATAAAAACGATAAGCCTTGTGATATAATTTCGTATCTTTTTCATAGGCCTCAAAGTACGAATTCCTCACAAACCCTATCGCTTCTAATCTTGTTTTAACTTCTTTTATTAAATTTTCTATATCGCCTTTTCCAAAAGCTGATACTTGTATACTGAACCTTGTTTCTTGCTCTTTATCGTCAGCAACTAATGCGGCTCCTTCGTTGTATCTTGAAAACACGATATAAGTAGTTTCTGTACCTGTATAAACTTGATTAGCAACTGGAAAACCCATAGGCAAAAGCGCTTCACGAATAGTTTTACTTAAACTCATAAGTTAGCCCACATCCTAATTTCTTCGGCCATCATTTGAATAAGAAAACTTTTATGATTTTCAAAAGCCGGACGCATAAATGGACGAGCAGGCAATTTTGATGTACCCCATTCGTGAAAGTAAAGATAGAAGGCATCATTGTTTTGATTACTTAAACCAACATTGATTGTGCCGTCCACAATTTTTGTATCAATCACAAACGAATCTTCTGATTTACCTGTTCGTTTTTTCAACCCATGGTTATAGACTTCAGCTTCCAATACTTCTTTAAAGTATTTGGCTCCAGTAAATAAAGCTGCTTCTGTGACTTGTTCTCCATTAGCCATTCTTTCAATTTCTCTTGTAAGCTCTTCTAAACCATGCATTTGAATGTTTAAACCACTCAATCATCACTCACCTTCTTACCTGTTGAAATAGCAACTATTGTATAAGTCGCTTCTTCTTCATCATCTTCTAATATCGCTTGGATATCATAGATAATCTCTTTGTGGATGATGCGCTGTTTTTCGTGTAATCCATCAGTCGGTCGAATGATAAACCTTTTAACTTTTGTATTTACTTCAGCAGCTGCAGAAATTATTTCAGAACCTTTGATAGTTTTTATCTGGGACCATAGTCGTTTTACAGTTATCCAATTAGGCTCTGGATATCCATTTTCGTTTACTGCATCTGGATCATATTCTTGGATTATTATTCGATTACGCATTTTACCAGTGTTTAATTTTTGCACTTCAATAACAGGCTTTGGAAGACGTTTCATCAGTTGTTTTCCTCCATCGCTTTAGCTAAAGATAAATTTATAATCTGTGTTAAAAAATTATCTGAGAAAAACTCTAATACGTCGTTATAAGCATAGCGTGAGCGCTCAAATACAAGCTCTTTAAAGCGTTCGCTAGTGTTTATATCATAATCACCGCAAATAGCTTGTAAGTCCTCCACAGATGCTTTTAAGATACGAGTTAAATTGTTGTCTTCATCATCACTTAACTTCATACGCTCTTTAAATTCAGCTAAAAGTTCTTCTGTGATTTCATTCATTTAACTCACCTACTTCTCTTTCGGCACTTCGTTTTTCTTAATGAAAATCTGACCATATGTGTTATTTGTGGACGACAATACTCTAAGGCGTGCAGCTGTTTGTTTTCTCGTGTCAGGTGCAGGAAAAACGTCCCCCTCCCGATAAAATCTACCATCTTTATCCTTGAAATCTCGGACTACTTTATACACTGTTATCCCTCCTAAAAGTGGAAACCCCTTAAGATTAAGGAGTTACCGGTAATGTGTAAATTGCTGCTACTTTGTTATCGCGTGGCTTACCAAAGGCGAATGTTTTAGCGATGTGTAAATTGCAATCTTCCATTGCTAACGTTTCTTTGTATTCCGTTACCTCAATTCCACCGCCACGGTATGCATCATAACGATCACTTACAAATGCAACTAACTCACCTTTTGTAGCAAATTCTGATTCTATAAGAATGAAATTGTAAGGAAGTTTTGTAATGAAATCACCTAGTGAGTTTTGGATAGTAAAGTCACCTTTTAAATCCCAAGCATCAGCTGGGTTAATCACTAGCGCGACCTTACCGCTAACGTTTAAAGGTTTACCGTTTTCTTTCTCAGATAATTCTTTACCGATTCCTGCAAATTCTTTGATAATTGTTTTTGGGTCAGCTAATGTCAATGCACCTACTGCTGCTTTTTTAGCATGACCGTTTGTTGGATCTACCGCTTTTGCTAAATCACGAATTAAACCAATCGGTTCTTCTTTTGTTGGACCAGCACCGTTAATAACTGCATTTTCTAACGCCACTGCATACGTTTCTGTGATTTGTGCCGTAACATAAGCCGCTACCCATTTAGGTCCGAATTTAGCTAAATCCTTCGGTAATACAACGAATGCTGTTAATTTAGATTGTGCAATTTTTTCTTGTTTGAACGCAGCATTTAATTGACCTTTGATGTCGCCAAAAATTGGACCCCATACAGCCGCACCCTCATATTCGGAAGTAATTGTCGTTAGCGTGATTGTTCCTAAGTTTTTGAAATTGATAACAGAAAGTAATGGGTGCTCGCTCGTTAAATCATCATAGATTCGTTCTTCAATTGTATACGGAAGTACAATATCATCTTGGAAACCGTCTGAAATAACTACGTTGAAGAATTTAGTTTCCTCTGCTGTCATCACATCAACACCACGATTAGATAAAATAACTTGATCCATCGTGTTGTTAGCTACTTCGTTTGTAATTTGAGTCGTTAAAGAATTCACTAATGCATCTTGCATATTCACCCAAGCTTCTTCAACTTGCTCTGGTGTTGATTGTTCGTTTTTCACAACAGCTGCATACGCTGTTTTTGCTTCATTGTAAGCATCTGTGTGGTTAGTTAATTTAATAGTCATTTATTATGACCTCCTAGTTTTGTGTATTAAAAAAGGAACCCTTTGCGTTTCACTACCATCTGTTGTGGTTGCGGTGCAGGTTCCTCATTTTGTTTATTTTTAATTTGTTCTAATTCGTTTCGCATTGCTTGCATTTGTGATTTCATAGCTGATAATTCTTCGTCGCCTTCCTCAGATGATGTAGGGTTGGAGAGTTCCTTGATTGAATTGTTGAATTTTTCAGCTTCATCTTTAAATACATCCGATTCAACTTCCTCTGCTTCTACATCTACAATTTCGTCGGCTAGACCTAATTCCACCGCCTTTTTCGCCGATAAATATGTTTCTTCATCAAGCATTTTTGTGGCTGTTTTAGCATCCAAACGATGCAAGTATGAAGCTAGAACCGATTCGCCGATAACCTCTAAATCATCTGCTACCTTGCGTAATTGCTTTGCATTACCACGGGCAAAAGTCCACGCATTGTGAATCATCATCTGTGTATTTGAATACATGCGAATTTTATCAGCACCCATACAAATAACTGATGCTGCACTTGCTGCAATACCTGTAATCGTAATAATTACCTCGCCTTTATGGCCGCGTAATGTATTCATTAAATCGATACCTGCGAAAACATCGCCGCCGTATGAGTTGATTTCTAACTCGATTGCTTCATCTTCTTTTATGCTTCGCATTTTGTAGTTGAAGTCGTAAATGCTCGAATTCCATGAAGCAATGTCACCTTTGATTTTATGTTTCATTTTTTTCACCTCCTCCCACAGAATTGTAGTTTTTAGTTAGAACAAATTCATCTAACGCTGGATTATCCGAACGTTCATTTCCTGCTATTTCGCGCACTTCATTTCGAGTAAACGCGCCACTAGCAACAAGTTTGTCAATTGCCTCTGCGATTTCAAGTACAGATTTCGCTTGAATCCCGATAACGTTAATACGGCCACCTTTTAAATAATCAGCTTTACTGATGAATTTCGCATTCAGTTCGTCAGCAATCAATTTATTAATCGGATCAATACAGAACTTAACATAAGCCTTCATGAGCGAATCAATATCAGCGATATCACCATGAATTAACTTCTGTGGAACACCTAAAATATCTGCCACTTCATCAATTAATGATGCCTTTAATTTTGCTATGTCCTCCACAGATTGAGAGGATGTATTGCCGTCTGCGATTTCGTCATACTCAAAACCTTTTAATTTCGGTACGATAGCGACAGCCTTTTCACGAAAGGCTTTGTACATATTGTTAATAAAATCTTGTAACTGCGTTTGTCGCTTTGCATCTAGCGCTTGATTTGCTTCAATGTTTACCGTCGCTCGAATCTGATTAGAACGTAAATTAATTTCGACTAAACGGTTAAACAGGTCTGTATAATCTTTAAACATCCCGTCCATAAATTTGGTCAATTTTTCATTCCCAAACTTTAAGTAAACAACTTCGTCCATCGAAAAAGTACGTTGAAACGTATAATCTTTGACCGTTACGTCTGTGAATTTATCTGGGTATATCGCGTATTCTTTTCGGTTGAATGAATCGACTATCAATAAATTCGCGCTATCCGTTTTTACCACTAATACTTCACCTTCGTGAATCAACCTATAAACAAAATGAAACCAAAAATCAGCAGCGGATTGGTCTGTATTCGGTCGCACGTTTAGCCCATAATGTTCATTGTTAAATACACGCTTACCATTTTCGACGATTCGAAAATCGGACATACTAACTGAACGTGCGATGAATGAAATAACTGTTTCAAGTGCCATCTTTTTTAAATATGCACGACTTGGTTCTTCGTAATCAAAATCGAAGGTGAACGAGCTTTCATATGTTTTTTCTCGTTTAAAAATCGGGAATAATGCCATTTTTTTATTTCTCACCTCCTTCTTAGAATTTCAAAGAACTTAGCATGTCTAATGCATTGTCTGAATCGTAATCATCCAAATCTCGAGAGGCCCACACGCCATATAGAAACATCATAAAGCCGTCCGTTTTACGTTTCACTTCTTCTTTTTTGCGATAAACTTTATTGCCGTTTGGAAGTCGTTTAACAAGTACGTTATTCGTGTACCAGCGCATCATTGGATTAGCTCCGAATATAACTTGTTCATTTTCGAATGCAATTTCGATTCTAGGGGCTAACAATCCACTAGCCGCATCTGGATTTCTAATGATTTCAACTTCAAAGTCAAATGATTCGAATAGCGGTTTGAGAATATCCATTTTGTAACTATCCCCAACAATTTTTCTGATGTTCCAACCTTCAGCGCGCTTATCGACAAACCACTTAACAACTAAATGAGGATCCATTGTTTCTAAATTCAAGACACTCAAAAGACCATCGTTTTCCCACTCCCGAATAGGAGCGAATTTACGATGGTCTTTCTTATTGTTATCTTCACTTTTCGTTTTACTGTACGCATAATGCTTGTCGGCGAACGACTTACAAACGTACGAGTGAGTGAGTTCCTTTGGGACATAAAAATTATCATTTCTTAAAAATAATAATCCCATTGCTACAAAATCACGAACAGATGCATAGTCTAAGCAGCCGATACATTCACGACCTTTTAAAGAAGATAAAACGTATTCTTGTTCAGTTGCTTTAATTTTCTCCCATGACGTTACACTTTTTTCTAAATCAACTTTCGGTAAATTCATACGCTTTGTAACAAATTCCTCATAGCCGTCTGGATCGTGCTCCAATTTGTTGTATTGCTTTTTGATGGTCCTAAAAAGATTTTTCGCGTAATCAGACATCGGTGGATGAAATTGCGAGTTCGCCTTTTGCCACATGTTAAAATCATGCATTTCACCTTCACTGTCTAAGCAGCACATAAAAGGAAATAACCCATCATCCCGAATACTTACTTGCCCGTTTAAAATATTGTCTGCTCGCTCAAGTAACTTGTCTGAAAATCCATCTCGCACATAACCATCTGAACCTACAAAGAATACACGTGGGTTCGATACTTTACCTAAACCGGAAGTAAAAACATTTACTGTGGATGAATCTTCGTACTGGTGAATTTCCTCGAATATAACTAATCCATCACGCAAACCGTCCTTTGTCCCAGCATTGGAAGTATGGTACTGAAAAACTGATTTTGTATCATACGATTCAATTAATGCTTTCTTGTGGTCAAAATATTGTTTCAACGCATCACTTTTATCAATAGTATTATAAACTTCCGTGAATGACATTTTCGCCTGTTTCTCACTATTGGCTACAACAGACACATTGTAATTGTCGATGCCGTGCAATTCACTGATGAAATAATTTGCTAAAGTTGATATACGCCCTGTTTTACCGCCTCCGCGACCCTCATAATCCAAATGTTCATCGAATACCAACGAACCGTCTTTGTAATATAAAAAAATAAAGCACGTTTTGAACTTCTGCGTCAGCGTAAGGGGGAAATAATATTTTTCTGTAAACGCAATGTAACTTTCAATTTGCTTTTCATCGAAATACATATCATCAGCTGTTAATATTTCACGCTCAATCAATTCGATTAGTTTTATACGCCTTTGATTTAATATGATTTCACCATCACGCCATTGACGAATAAATTTATCGACATAGCTGTAACTAATCAAATTAAACCACCGCGTTTTGGCTTGCCTTCCACAGTTGAAGTAGGGGCAGTGGCCTTTAACTTAAATTTAATCGATTTCTCTAGCGCAATAATTTGAGCATTGATTTTCATTTTTTCATTCATGCTCGGATGGCTCTTTATGAATTTCTGCGAACCGTTTTTGATAATAATGCTTACGCCATCGCGATCAATTACTTCATCACATTTTGCATCAAGTTCATACAAGCGAATCAGATTATTTACTTTTTTAATTTCGAGCAAATCAGATTCGTCGATACGTGATAATAATTGTTTTTTTAGTTCCATAAAATTTTTCTTTTCCATGTTAACCCCTCCCCTCCTCACCCCTAATGTGAAAGGTATTTTTTAAATATTTTTAGACAATCGAG